>WNGQ01003749.1_pt1 | contig 15254 bp, 7 predicted proteins | sample 5407661 | NCBI WGS metagenome assembly WNGQ01 (sample SAMN13153382, study PRJNA577476) | soil metagenome | isolation source: 60 cm soil or saprolite under Garry oak tree replicate 2 | place: USA:California | collected 2016-06-15 | reverse complement strand
CAGGTTGTTCCACAGAACCTCCTGTATGCACTTGAGCACTCATGCGTGGCCCATTGTCACGGCCACGACCGTCAGCACTCCTTTCTCTTGCCGTGTTCTTAATCCAACAGGTATACTAAAGCCAAGAGAACCTTGTTGGGTAAGAACCTCGTAGGTGCGCATGCCGTGGATCAGCTCAGAAGGGAGTCCGATGCCGAAAGTCCCCGCCTATACGCTGGTCTGGTCGCCCGCGACAAAGGCTTACGAGCTCTACGAAACCCGTGAGCGAAGAGTGCTCAAGATTGTCCCTGAGAGTCCAGCCTGGTTTGTCTGGCTGGACCGGGTCTCCTCTTTTGCCTTCTCCGGCAAAACCGGCCACTATACGGCCCGCAAGGAAGCCAAGCAGCGTGGTGATCGGTACTGGTCTGCCTACCTCACCGCCGGTGAGCAGCTGACCAAAAAGTATCTGGGCAAGACCACTGACCTCACCTTGGCACGGCTTGAGCACATCGCAGGGATGCTCAGTGCTCAGAGCGAGGCCCAGCTCCCACTTCCCGTCACGCTGGCCTCAGCAAGTGCTGACAATAAGGCGGATGCCGCACGGCACACTGTACTTGCCCAGCAGCCTCACCCACTCCATCCCCTGCTGGCCACCAAGCTGCATGTGCCGCGCCCGCGTAGACAGCTGGTCCCCCGCGCTCACCTCGTCGAACGTCTCCAGCGGGGAGCAGAACGTGCGCTCACCCTCGTCTCCGCTCCCGCCGGGTTCGGCAAAACCACTTTACTTGCCCAGTGGTTTGCCCAGAGCAGCACGCCTGTCGCCTGGCTCTCGTTAGAAGCGGAGGACAACGACCCCACACGCTTTCTCGCCTACCTGATTGCTGCCCTGCAGACCCTGGATGCACAGATCGGAGCGACTGCACTTGCCCTGCTGCACACGCCGCAGCCCCGCCTCCAGAGACCGTGCTGGCCGTGCTGGCAAATGATCTCGTGGGCCGTGATGCGGGCGATGTTGTCCTCGTGCTGGATGACTACCACACCATCGCCGCCGACCCCATTCAGCGTGGGATGACCTTCCTGCTGGAGCACCTGCCTCCGCAGCTGCACCTCATTCTCGTGACCCGCACTGACCCGCCACTCTCCCTGACACGGCTACGGGCAGGTGGGCGTCTCGCCGAATTGCGTGCCGCCGACTTACGCTTTGGAACTGCCGAAGCGAGCGCATTTCTGCAGACCGTAATGGGGCTGGACCTGGAGGCTTCGGCCATCGCCACGCTCGAACGTCGCACGGAAGGCTGGATTGCAGGACTGCAACTGGCTGCCCTCTCGCTGCAGGGTAGAACCGATACCTCTGCATTTCTGGCGAGCTTCACCGGCAGCCATCGTTATGTGCTCGACTACCTCTCCGACGAGGTACTCGCACGGCAGCCTGCGCCGGTGCAGCAGTTTCTCTTGCATACCTCGATTCTGAACCGCCTCAGCGGGCCGCTCTGCGATGCGGTGACGGAGCAAGAGGAGAGCCAGGCGATGTTGGAAGCGCTCGAGCGGGCGAACCTGTTTGTGGTCGCCCTCGACGACGAGCGGCATTGGTACCGCTACCACCACCTGTTTGCCCAGGTGCTGCGCCGCCACCTGCAGCAGGCAGAACCCACGCTACTGCCCGTCTTGCATCGGCGTGCCAGCGCCTGGTACGAGCAACACGCGCTGCCTGCCGAAGCGGTGCAGCACGCGCTGGCCGTTCCCGATTTCGAGCTGGCTGCCCGCTTGATCGAACCGATGGCGCTCCCCGTTGCATTCCAAGGTCAGATATCCACAGTGCTCGAGTGGATGAACGCCCTGCCCGAGGCACTGGTGCGCACACGTCCACGCCTTTGTGTGTACTATGCAAATTTGCTCATGTTCACCAACCAGTTGGAGGCGGTCGAGGCTCGCCTGCGGGAAGCTGAACAGTCTGCCCAGGAGATGCCTGCTGAGCAGGCACGGACCATCCAGGGCTGGGTGCTCTCCACCCGTGCGGGCATTGCCGGTTTGTCTGGCGATATTCCGCACGCAATCCCCCTCGCCCACCGGGCGCTTGAGCTGTTGCCAGAGGCGGAGGTGATCATTCGTCAGGGTGCCATCATAACTGCGTCCCGCGCCTACGAGGTGAGTGGAGATGTGACGATCGCCACCGAACGCGAGGTCACAACAGCACTTGCGTCGATACGTGTCTCCGACAACCTGTTTGCCATTGTGGGCAGTATAACGCTGCTGGCGCATCTACATGTCTTGCAGGGTAGGCTGCGGCAGGCCGCCGCCACCTATGCACAGGTGGTACAGGCGGTTCCACGACCGGAGGTGTTGCAAACCGCGTTCACCAGCCTCTACTACTATTTCGAGCTGGGCGACCTGCTGCGCGAGTGGAATGACCTGGATGCGGCTGAGCGGCACCTGGCACAAGGCATGGCGCTGGTCAAGGAGACGCTGACGGTTGAGCCTTTTGTGGCGATACGGGGCTATACCGCTCTAGCCCGTCTCGAGCAGGCGCACGGCAACACCCGTGAAGCCCTCGCGACCCTGGATACTCTGGCATCCCTGGCCGAGCGGCGGCACTTTGCTCCGCACCTGGTGACCCGTGGAGCTGCAGTACGGGCGCAACTCGAGCTGGCGCAGGGCAACGTAGCGGCAGCAATCCGTTGGGCGGACAGCAGTGCCCTGTCTCATGAGGATGACGACTTGAGCTATCCCCGTGAGGGCGAGTACCTGGCCCTGGCGCGGGTGCGCATCGCCCAAGGACGCGACGATCCGGTAAGTCCTTTCCTTCAGGATGCCCTGCGTCTCCTGGATCGGCTGCTGGGGGATGCCGAGGCCAAAGCACGCCTGGGCAGCGTGCTGGAAATCCTCGTGCTGCGTGCGCTGGCCCTGCAGGCACACGGTGACCGGACGAGCGCCTTCTCCACCCTGGAACGAGCACTCCTGCTCGCTGAACCCGAGGGCTACATCCGTCTCTTTGTCGATGAGGGTGAACCGATACTGGCCTTGCTGCGCCAAGCGTATGCACGCAGCATCGTAGCGGGGTACGTGGCTACCCTCTTGAAAGCCTTTGGGGAGCAGGACATCTCGGCTCTTCCTCTCGCCTCTGCTCGCCCTGATTCGCTTGTGGAACCGCTGACCGAGCGCGAGTGCGAGGTGCTGCGCTTGCTGCTTGAGGGCGCCTCCAACCGTGAGATCGCCCAGCGCCTCGTGCTGAGTGTGAACACGGTGAAGCGGCACGTCTATAACCTCTGTGGCAAGCTCGGGGTGCAGAGCCGCACCCAGGCCATCATCCGTGCCAGGGACCTCAACCTCTTGTAGCTCGCTGTTCCCCACACCTATCCCCGGCAAAAATGACTCGACAGCCACAACTTTGGTGTGCAGTCTCTCACCCTCCTCACCAGCTATACTATGCACAGACACCATGACGTCAGGGTCTGACGCCAGAAACATGATGAACGCATCTACACAGAGACCCAACACTCTGCTCGATTGCCACGAAGAGATACTCAGTCAGGAGGTTGCATTGAAGAGATGATGGAGGAATTTCGTCGCCGTCGGCTTCCTCTGCTCTGGCAGATCGGTCCGTCTTCACAACCTCCTGATCTCCGACAACGCTTGCTTGCGCATGGCTTTACCCATGAAGAAGACGAGCCTGCCATGGCGTTGGATTTGCTCGCCATGACCCTTGCCGCTCTTCGAGAGGCCCGGCACGTCGGATACCGGCTCGCCATCCTGACGGCATCTCCCGATGGAGTCGGCATCTATCGCCGCATCGGCTTCCGCGAATACTGTACGATCAGCAGGTACCGTTGGCGGGCGCAAGGCGAACTATCGAGTGAATACAACAACAAATGTATTCATATCATTCGCTCGACCGGCGGGTTCTGATTTCCGCTTCCTCGCGTTCTTTAGATCCTTTTTGGCCAGAGAATTCCCCGCAGCCAACCGAGCAAGACGATCACGAGGCAAACAGCCCGCTCTGCATCAGATCATGGCAGGTTAACAAACAAGCATTGCTTCACGAGACAGCTTCCCGTGGTAGCAAGATGACCTCGTGTGGGGCACTTGCCGTTCATGACGATGCTCATGGCGCCTTCGTGACGTGCCCTTGTCATACTAGCAGCAGAGAGATCAGTATCTCATCAGTCGAAAGGACAGGATGATGAATACACATCGATGCGAAAGAACATGAGAAAGACGTTGCACAACGCGCTTGAGTTGCGCGTTGCCCAGAAAGGGAAGAGCAGATGGGACACAACATCGTGACAGCGAGCAGAGAAAGGCAAGCGCCGGGCGAACTTGCGCATGCAGAGGAAGCATCCCTGAGCGAAGCAGAACGCACCAGCCTCCGGGTTGTTGTCGCGGGGCTAGGGGACGGGATCGCAGACGATCCATCCCCATTGAGCAGTAGTGAAATAAACTCTGCACGCCAAGGACAAATAGAAAAGCTACAAATAGAAGTAGCGTTATATACGTTTGCGGTGGAGGAAGGTCTTCGTATGACTGGTAGATATAAGATAACACGACGAAACCCCGGTCTCCTACGTTATATGAGAGTTACACGGAAGCTAAATGAGAAAAAACTAGCTGAGAGGAGAAGGCAATTGAAGGCACTTAGAGGAGGGAAGAGAGATGTCTAGCGTCGCTTTTGCAACGCTACCCATGACGATGCTCATGACGTTTTCATGACGCGCCCTCGTTATACTAGCACTAGAGAGGATGACGTCCAGTCAACAGAAAGGAAATTTTAGGATGATCACACACATTCTTACTCTCAGAGACTACCTTCTCCAAGAACAGCGAACCGCAACCACTGCATCGGGCAGGCTTCCTCTGCTGCTCAGCGAAATTGAACAGGCTGTGAAGAGGATTGCGGACCAGATCAGAGTGCTTGGGCTTGGTGATCTTCTCGGGAAAACAGGCGGGGTCAATACCTTTGGAGAAGAAGTCCAAAAGCTCGATGTGTTCGCCAATGAGCTCCTGGTCGAGACCCTGCTGAGCAGTGGGACGGTGTATGCTGTTGGGTCTGAAGAATTGGAGCAACCCGTCTTCGCACCAGCGTCCCACGCAGGAGAGTACATTGTCTACATTGATCCTCTTGATGGATCGTCAAATATTGATATCAACTGCCCTATTGGAACCATCTTTTCTGTTTACCAGAAAGATGGGGGGTTCCTTCAGCAGGGGAACAAGCAAGCTGCGAGCGGCTACGTGATGTACGGATCAAGTGTGATGTTTGTCTATACCTCAGGCAATGGTGTCCAAGGATTTACCCTTGACCCTGCCAGTGGCGCTTTTCTTTACTCTCATCCCAACATCACTCTCCCTGTGAAAGGCAACATCTATTCCATCAATGAAGCCTATGAAACGCTCTACGATGAGAGAACGAGAGCGTACCTGGCTCAGCTCAGAGCATCAGCAGATCACACCGCCCGCTATGTTGGCTCGTTAGTGGCAGACGCGCATCGAACCTTGCTCAAGGGTGGCATTTTTCTTTATCCGGCAAATCAGAAACAGCCGGAAGGAAAGCTCCGCCTGATGGTAGAAGTCAACCCCTACGCCTTGCTCATTGAACAAGCAGGGGGGAAGGCCATTAGCAGTAACGGGAAGAGCCCACTGACCATTACGCCAAAGACCATGCATGACCGCGCCTCACTTTTCATGGGAAGCAAAGAAAATGTGGATCTCTACGCTGGTTTTCTCAGCATAGCCTCCAGTACCACTTCTCTTGCAGTGTTCTGACCCAACGGGTATACTAGAGCCAAGAGAACTGTTGGGTAAGAACCTCGTAGGTGGGCATACAGTAGATTATCTCACGAGGGGTCCGATGCCGAAAGTCCCCGCCTATACGCTGGCCTGGTCATCCGTGACCGAGGCTTACGAACTCTATGAGACTCGTGACCGAGGAGTACTGAAGATTGCCCCTGAGAGTCCGGCCTGGTTTGCCTGGCTGGACCAGGTCTCTTCCTTTGCCTTCTTTGGCAAGAGCGGCCACTATACCGCCCGCAAGGAAGCCAAACAGCGTGGGGACCGCTACTGGTACGCCTACCTGACAACGGGTACGCAACTGACCAAAAAGTATCTGGGCAAGACCGCCGACCTCACCCTGGCACGGCTGGAGCACATTGCAGATCTACTGCGTGCTCAAAGTGAGGCCCTGCCGCCACCTCTCGCCTCTGTGGCAGCAGACGCGAACGCTGAGGGGGACGTGACCCTCCGTCCCCTGCTTGCCCAGCGGAGTCAACCGCTTCCTCCCCTGCTGGCGACCAAGCACCATGTGCCGCGCCCGCGCACACACCTGGTGCCCCGCGCTCACCTCGTCGAGCGACTCCAGCAGGGCGTGGAACGCGCCCTCACCCTCGTTTCAGCCCCCGCCGGGTTTGGCAAAACCACCCTGCTTGCCCAGTGGTTTGCCCAGAGCGGTATGCCCGTCGCCTGGCTCTCATTAGAAGCAGAGGACAACGACCCCACGCGCTTTCTCTCCTACCTGATTGCCGCCTTGCAGACCCTTGATGCCCAGATTGGCACAACGGCATTGGCGATGCTGCATACTCCGCAGCCGCCGTCGCCAGAGGCCGTGCTGGCTGTACTGACCAATGACCTGGCAAGCCATGATGCGGGTGATTTCGCCTTCGTACTGGATGACTACCATGTCATCACCGCCGACCCTATTCATCGTGGAATGACCTTCCTGCTGGAGCACCTGCCCCCGCAGATGCACCTCATCCTGGTCAGTCGCGCTGACCCACCCCTCCCGCTCGCACGGCTGCGAGCGGGAGGACAGCTCACCGAAGTGCGAGCCGCCGACTTACGCTTTAGCACCGCCGAAGTGCGCACGTTTCTCGAGTCGGTGATGGGACTCGACCTTCCCCCCGAGGCCATCGCGGCCCTAGAGCATCGCACGGAAGGCTGGATTGCCGGCTTGCAGTTGGCTGCGCTCTCGTTGCAGGGCCGAGCCGATATCTCTGGATTTCTGACGGCCTTCACCGGCAGCCATCGCTTTGTACTCGATTACCTCTCCGAAGAAGTGCTCACACGGCAGGAAGCCTCGGTGCAGACGTTTCTGCTGCACACCTCGATCCTGGAACGCCTCAACGGGCCACTCTGTGATGCCGTAATGGGTCAGGAGGGGAGTCAGGCGATATTGGAAGCGCTTGATCGGGCGAACCTGTTTGTGGTCGCCCTCGACGACGAGCGGCACTGGTACCGCTACCACCACCTGTTTGCCGAAGTACTGCGCCGTCACCTGCAACAGATCGAGCCCACCCTGGTCCCCGAACTGCATCAACGTGCCAGCACCTGGTACGAGCAGCACGAACTGCTTGCCGAAGCGGTGCAACATGCGCTGTCCGTTCCCGATTTCGAACTGGCTGCCCGCTTGATCGAACCGATCGCACTCCCCGTTACGCACCAGGGTCAACTCCCCACGGTGCTCGGGTGGCTGAACGCCCTGCCTGAGGCACTGGTGCGCACACGCCCCTTCCTGTGTGTGTGCCACGCAGTATTGCTGGTACTTACCAATCAGTTGGAGGCGGCCGAGGCCCGCCTGCAGGAGGCTGAACGGCGTATCCAGGAGGAGCTGCCTGCTCAGCAGGCACAGATCATCATGGGCTACGTGCTCACCACCCGTGCGGGCATTGCCAGTTTCTCTGGTAATACCACGCTCACGGTCTCCCTCGCACGTCAGGCGCTCGAGTTGTTGCCGGAAGCGGAGGTCATCCCTCGTATGGGTGCCATGGCGGGCGTGGCCCAAGCCTACCTGGTGAGCGGAGATGTGACGCCCGCCACCGAACATGAGATCGCGACGGCGGTGGCGTTGATACGCACCTCGGACAACTTGTTTGCCATCGTGGGCAGCATCATGCTGCTGGCACGCCTGCGCCTCCTGCAAGGCAGGCTCCGGCAGGCCGCGGCCACCTATCGGGAGGTGGTGCAGGCGGTCCCACGACCGGAGGTCTTGCAAACCATGTTCACCGGCCTCCTCTACTATTTCGGCCCGGGCGACCTGCTGCGCGAGTGGAACGAGCTGGATGTAGCTGAGCATCACCTGGCACAAGGCATAGCGCTGGTCAAAGAGACGCTGACGGTTGATCCTTTTGTGGCGGTGTTCGGCTACACTGCCCTGGCTCGCCTACAGCAAGCGCGTGGCAACGCCCCTGCGGCCCTGGCAACCCTGGACGCATTGGTGCAATTGGCCAAGCAGCGCCACTTCGCCCCGCACCAGATGACCCAGGGGGCCGCTGTGCGGGCACAGCTCGAGCTGGCACAGGGCCACCTGGCGGCAGCCATACGCTGGGCCGACAGCAGTGGCCTGTCTCCCAACGATGACGACCTGCCTTATCCTCGCGAGGGCGAGTACCTGACCCTGGCGCGGGTGCGCATCGCCCAGGCACGCGACGATCCGGCAGGTCCTTTCCTCCAGGACGCTCTGCGCCTGTTGGATCGGTTGCTGGGGGATGCCGAGGCCAAAGCACGCATGGGCAGCGTGCTGGAAATCCTCGTGCTGCGTGCGCTGGCCCTGGAGGCACACAGTGACCGGACGAGCGCCCTGTCCACCCTGGAACGCGCACTCGTGCTCGCCGAACCAGAGGGCTACATCCGCCTCTTCGTTGACGAGGGCGCGCCGATGCTGGCCTTGCTGCGCCTCGCTCAGGCACGCAGCAGCGTCCCGGGGTACGTGGCTACCCTCTTGGGAGCTTTTGGGGAGCACAACGTCTCAGAGCTTCCTCTCGCCTCTCCTCGCCCCAGTCCACTTGTGGAACCGCTCACCGAGCGCGAACGCGACGTGCTGCGCCTGCTGCTTGAGGGAGCCTCTAACCAGGAAATCGCCCGTCGCCTCGTGCTGAGTGTGAACACCGTGAAGCGCCACGTCTATAACCTCTGTGGCAAACTGGGGGTGCAGAGCCGCACCCAGGCCATCATTCGGGCCAGAAACCTCAACCTCTTGTAGCCACCTCTCTCCATCCATGCCCTCTGCCAAAATCACCACCCATCTACAACTTTGGTGTGTCCTGTCTCACCCTCCTCACCAGCTACACTATGCGTAGACACCACGACGTGCCGATGATAACAAATCTGTTTGAATACGTTGTCTTTGTATAACTAAAGAAAAGAACGGATTGAGAGGGATGTGTTGAAAGACCGAATCATTACCCTAAAATCAATACCCTCAAGGAGAGAAGATGCAACAAGTGATAGAAAATCAGGATCGTCACGTCGGTTATCCGAGAGGAAGAGCACCTGCCAGAGGTCTGTTACGTCTGGCCGTGCTCGGCTCGCCCGAAGTGTTTCATGACGGAACCCGCCTCACCTTTGCCTTGCGCAAGGCGCTGGCCTTGCTGGTCTACCTGGCGGTCGAAGGGGGCATGCATTCCCGCAGCAAGCTGGCTGCCTTGCTCTGGCCCGACAGTGAGCCCCATGATGCTCGCACGGCCTTGCGCAACGCCATTGCTCTGCTGCGCCACCTGCTCGCCGACGCCGACTCCTCGACGGCTGAGCACAACCACCTGCTCACTCAGCGGGATCTGCTCGGCCTGGACCCCCAGGCCCCCCTCTGGCTGGACCTGCAGGTGGTGCAGCAGGCCTACACACAAGCCCAACTGGTCTCCACGCTCCCCTCCGCGGAGCAGGGGGCCCGCCTGTTCGCCCAGGTCCAGCACGCCCTCGCGCTGGTGCGCGGGCCCTTCCTCGACGGCTTCTGGCTGGACGAGGAAGCCCCTTTTGACGAGTGGCACGAGCAGCAGCAGCAACAGTGGCAAGTGCGCCTGCAGCTGCTCTTTGAGCGGCTCTCTTCCTGGCAAGAGGCCGCAGGGGAGCTGGAGCAGGCCAGGGCCACACTCATGCACTGGCTGGCGCTCGAGCCGCTGCAGGAGGAGGCGTATCAGCGCCTCATGCGCGTACACCTGGCGCGAGGCGAGCCCAGTGCCGCCTTGCAGGTCTATGCCACCTGCCGGGCCCGCCTGGCCGAGGCCTTGCAGGTCGAGCCCTCCTCGCCAACCGTGGCCCTGGCTGAGCACATTCGCACCACCCAGGCTCGCCGCCGAGGGAGCCCCCCTGCTCGACCTTCCATGGCGCAGAACCCGCCGCCCAGCGAGCTGGTCGCCCCGCTCGTCGGACGAGCGGCGGCCTTCCACCAGCTGGTGGGGCGCTTTCAGCAGGCGCGGGGTGGGCAGGCGCAGGCCGTGCTGGTGGTGGGCGAGGTCGGCATCGGCAAAACGCGGCTGGCCAGCGAGTGGATAGCCTGGGCCCGGGCCCAGGGAGCTGAGGTGCTGAGTGGGCACGCCTTCCAGATGGGTGGGCGACTGCCCTATCAGCCGTTGGTCGAGGCCCTGCGGGAGCGGCTGGAGGAGGAAAACGCCCCGGAGGATCTGCTCGACGACCTCTGGCTGGCTGAACTGGCACGCCTGCTGCCCGAGTTGCGGGTACGCTACCCCGATCTGCCAGCCCCCATCGAGGATGAGCTGGCTGCCAGGGTGCATCTCTTTGAAGCGGTGGCACGCCTGCTGGACGCTCTGGCCAAGCCTGCGTCGCTGGTGCTGCTGCTGGAGGACCTGCACTGGGTAGATGGGGCCTCCCTCGACCTGCTACGCTACCTGGCCCGGTATTGGAAGGGGCATGGCACGCCCGTGCTGCTGCTGGGCACAGTACGTCGTGAAGAACTGGAGCTGGACCCCAAGCTTTCCGCAGAGCTCTCCGACCTGGGAAGGGACCTGCCACTCACACAGGTGCCCTTGCAGACGCTGAGCCTGGCTCAGACCCTCCAGCTCGTTCAGGCGGTGGTCGGGGGAGGGGAGAGGCGTGAGCACGGTACGGCTGGGCCCTCCAAAGCTGTGGCCGCGCTTTCGCCGGAGGCGGACACGCCACTGGTCGGGCTAGGCGACTTCCTGTTTGCGCACACCGGGGGGCAGCCGTTGTACCTGCTGGAGACGCTCAAGCTGTTACGCGAGCGAGGGTGGCTTGTGCCACGGCTGGCGGCTGATGGCACCTGGCAGATGGAGGTGGATGTGGACCTGGCCGCGCTCCTCGCCCAGGAGCCGTCCCGGCGCGACCTGTTACCGGCCTCAGTGCGCACGATGATCCTGGCACGCCTGGCCAAGCTATCCCCTGCCGCACGCCACCTGGTGATGGCTGGGGCCGTGCTGGGCACCCAGGCGACGGCGCAGCTTCTGTGGCAGGTGGCCGAGGTGGGGGTGCAGGAAGGATTAGCAGCCCTGGAGGAGGCCGTCGGCAGTGGGATGCTGCGCGAGGAGCCAGCCGTGGTGGGCCACCTGGGCAGCTATCGCTTCGCGTATGACTTGATCCGCGAAGTGGTCTACACCGAACTGGGCGAGGCGCGGCGGCTCGTCTTGCACCAGCGTGCCTTTGCGAGGCTTTCTACCCAGGGAGCGAGGGCCTGCGAGCTGGCCTATCATGCCAAGGCTTCGGGACAGGTCGAGGCCGCTTATCGTTACAGCGTGCAGGCCGGGGATGAGGCGGTGGCCGTCTTTGCCGTCGAAGACGCCATCGTGTACTACGAACAGGCCCGCTCCTTGCTCCGGGAGCACAAGCCTCTGCAGAGCGTGCTGCCGACCGCGGAGGTCGAGCACCTCTACGCCTCCCTGGGGCGGGCCTATGCCTTCCTGAAGGCCTGGCAGAAGGCTCAGCAGGCCTATGAAGAGCTGTTGGCCTATGCACAGCAGCAACAGCTACCCACACTGGTCAGCCTGACCCTCAACTGCCTGGCGATCCTGGCCGCCCAACAGTCGCATGACAAGACAAGCACGCACACGCTGCTGGAGGAAGCCCGGTGCATGGCGCAGGACAGTCACGATCAGCGGGCGCTGGCGGAAACGGAGTGGAACCAGGCCCAGATCACAGTCCTCGTGTGGGCGGACCCAACGAGTGCCTTACCTTATGGAGAGCATGCGCTCTCCCTGGCGCGAGCAAGCCTCGACAAGGAACTAGAAGCCAGAAGTCTCTGTTTGCTTGGATACATCCATCTGCTTAGGGCAGACTTTGAGGAGGCCATGGACTGTGCGAAAGCGTCCCTGGCGCTGTATGAGCTCCTTGGCCACGAGCAGAGCGCTTCTTGGGAGCTTTCAGCGGCACACTTTGTGATTGCTTCTCCTCTCACTCAATCCTTGACGAATCGCACGTCAGAAGCCTTTTGCTGGGCACTGCTGGCTCTGGCGCAAGTGAATAGTGGGCAGGTGCAGAGCAGCATTGACAGTGGCCGCAGGGGGCTTGAGCTCTCGCAAGAGATCAAGAACTTCTGGGCACACATCTTCAGTACGCACTGCCTCACGCAGGGATTGCTGGAAGCGGGGGCCTATGAAGAGGCGCTCGAGCTCACGCAACACGCCATGGAGGTGGCGCGGGCCCTTCCTCCGATGATCAACTTCCAGTGCTTACTCACGGCCCTGGGCAGTACCTATCACGCCTTGCAGCAGGGGGAAGAGGCGCAGGCAGCCCTTGAAGAGGCCGTAGCCGTGGCCGAGACGTTAGACCTGCGACCCTCTCGCGTGCCCACCCTTTCGCGGCTGTGCATGAACTATGCCGTGGCAGGGGAGTGGGAAGACGCCTACCGCTCTGCCTTGCAGGCCGTCGCCGTACGCAAGAGCTATGATGTGGCATTGATCTCGCTGGATTTCTTCCGCCATTATGAAACGGAGGCCTTACTGCGTGGGGGGGATGAGCGCCTGGCCAGAGAAGAAGTGCATCGATGGGGGCAACGACTGGGCTCTTCTCCGCGCTTCCGCATTTCCTACTTGCGGTCGCTGGCCGTGCTGGCCGCGGGGGATGGACAGAGTGAGCAGGTTCTCGCCCACTTGCACGAGGCGGCCCAGTTGGCCGCAGACCTCGGCTTGCCAGCAGAACAGTGGCAGATCCAGGCGGCGTTGGGCAGGGTGTCTGAGGCCAGTGGGCAGCAAGCACAAGCACGTCGCGCCTTTGGGGAGGCGGCGAGGATCATCCAGGAGCTGGCAGAGGGCATCGGGGATGAGGCGTTGCGGACGAAGTTTCTGGCTGCGCCGCCGATTCAACAGGTGGTGCAGCAAGCGCAAAGCGAGGCCTCCCAGGTCCCCAAATCCCTGGTCGTGTTGCAAAAATGATGGTGATATAGTAAGCTCTGCTTCTCTTCGAGAACCGCAAAAAAGGACGTCCTCTTAAGGACGTCCTCTTGAGACTCTTCGCCTTGTCCTTGTTAAGCTCTTTCGAAAAGCCCTGACCAACCACCTTTTTCCCTTGCAGTGTTCTTACCCAACAGGTATACTAGAGCCAATGGAGAACTGTTGGGTAAGAACTTGTTGGGGTGCATACCGTGGCTCATCTCACGAGAGGGGTCTGATGCCGAAAATCCCTGCCTATACGCTGGCCTGGTCGTCGGCGACAGAGGCCTACGAACTCTACGAAACCCGTGAGCGAGGCGTGCTGCCGATTGTCCCTGAGAGTCCTGCCTGGTTTATCTGGCTGGAGCAGGTGTCTTCCTTTGCCTTCTCAGGCAGGAGCGGGCACTTTACGGCACGTAAGGAAGCCAAACAGCGTGGTGACCGCTACTGGTCTGCCTATCTTGCAACGGGCGAGCACCTCACCAAAAAGTATCTGGGCAAGACCGCTGACCTCACCCTGGCACGGCTTGAGCACATGGCAGGTCTGCTGCGTGCTCAGGGCGAGGCCCAGCTGCCCCCTCCCGTCTCTCCGGCAGCAACAGGTACGGATGGTGAGGTGGACGCGACCCGCCGTCCCATGCTTGCCCAGCGGGACAATCCGCTCCATCCCCTGCTCTCGACCAAGCTCCATGTGCCGCGCCCACGGGCACAGCTGGTATCCCGCTCTCATCTGACCAAGCGACTCCAGCAGGAAGCGGAACGTGCGCTCACCCTCCTCTCAGCTCCCGCCGGGTTCGGCAAAACGACGTTGCTTGCCCAGTGGTTTGCCGAAAGCGGCACGCCTGTCGCCTGGCTCTCATTGGAAGCGGAGGACAACGACCCCACGCGCTTTCTCTCCTACCTGATTGCTGCCCTGCAAACCCTTGATTCCCAGATTGGGACGACTGCGCTGGCACTGCTGCGCACCCCGCAGCCCCCGTCCCCAGAGACCGTGCTGGCCGTGCTCACGAATGACCTCGTGGAACGTGATGGAGATGATTTTGCGCTCGTACTGGATGACTACCATGTCATCACTGCCGACCCTCTTCATCGTGGGATGACCTTCCTGCTGGAGCATCTGCCCCCGCAGCTGCACCTCCTCCTGGCCACCCGTGCTGACCCGCCACTCTCACTGACACGGCTGCGGGCAGGTGGGCAGCTTGCCGAATTACGCGCCGCCGACTTACGCTTTGGAGCCACCGAAGTGAGCGCGTTTCTGCAGGGCGTGATGGGACTGGACCTGCCCCACGAGGCCATTACCACCCTCGAGCGCCGCACGGAAGGCTGGATTGTTGGGCTGCAACTGGCGGCGCTCTCGCTGCAAGGCAGAACGGATGTCTCTGCGTTTCTGGCGACCTTCACTGGCAGCCATCGCTATGTGCTCGACTACTTCTCCGACGAGGTACTCGTGCGGCAGCCAGCTCCAGTGCAGCAGTTTCTGTTGCACACCTGTATCCTGGAGCGCCTGAGCGGGCCACTCTGCGATGCCGTGACGGGTCAGGAGGGCAGCCAGGCCATGCTGGAAGCGCTCGAGCGGGCGAACCTGTTTGTGGTCGCCCTCGACGAGGAGCGGGGCTGGTACCGCTACCACCACCTGTTTGCTGAGATGCTGCGCCGCCACCTGCAGCAGAGAGAACCCCCGCTACTGCCCGTGTTGCATCGGCGTGCCAGCGCCTGGTACGAGCAACACAGTCTGCCTGCCGAAGCGGTGCAGCACGCGTTGGCCGTTCCCGATTTCGAACTCGCTGCCCGCTTGATCGAACCGATTGTGGTCCCCGTTGCGTTCCAGGGTCAGATCTCCACGGTGCTCGGGTGGATGAACGCCCTACCTGAGGCACTGGTACGCACACGCCCCTTCCTGTGTATATACCACGCAAGATTGCTGGTGTACACCAATCAGTTGGAGGCGGCTGAGGCTCGCCTGCGGGAGGCCGAACGGGGTGTCCAGACGCTCTCTCCCAGACACTTTTTTTGTGATCGAAAAAAGGATTTAGAAACGCAAGGAGAAGCGCCAGCCATTCACCTGTTTCTGGAAGGGTAAACACCACTTCAAAGCCGCTCGATTCTTGGCCCGTCGCAGGATATCCAGGAGCCAGAGTCGTCCTAAGCGAAAGATGCTTTTGTCGCGCCGATCAA
>WNGQ01004401.1_pt1 | contig 15256 bp, 8 predicted proteins | sample 5407661 | NCBI WGS metagenome assembly WNGQ01 (sample SAMN13153382, study PRJNA577476) | soil metagenome | isolation source: 60 cm soil or saprolite under Garry oak tree replicate 2 | place: USA:California | collected 2016-06-15 | reverse complement strand
GAGATTTCCGAAGCTACGCGCTGGTCGATCACGGTCGAGAGCCTGCTCGCGGCGCACCGCCGCGCGCCGCTCAAAGGCGTGCTGATCGCCAGTCCCGCCAATCCGACCGGCACGATGATGAGCGGCCGGGCGCTCGCGGAGCTCGTCGCCGCCGCGGAGGGGGAGGGGATCCGGGTGATCTCGGATGAGATCTACCACGGGCTCGATTACGCCTTCGCGGCCGAGACGGCGGCGGTGCTCTCCGAACGCGCGGTCGTGATCAATTCGTTCTCGAAATATTTCTGCATGACCGGATGGCGGGTCGGCTGGATGGTGGTTCCGCCGGCGCTGGTGCGGCCGATCGAGCGCCTGCAACAGAATCTCGCGATCTCGGTGCCGACGCTCTCCCAGATCGCCGCGGAGGCGGCTTTCGATGCCCGCTCGGAGATGGAGGAAGTCAAGCACGGCTATGAGCACAACCGGCGCATCCTGCTCGACGGCCTCCCCAAGGCCGGGCTCGGCAAGTTTCTGCCGGTCGACGGCGCGTTCTATCTCTACGCCGACGTGTCGCGTTTCTCGGGCGACAGCTTCGATTTCGCCAAGCGCATGCTGGAAGAGGCCGGTGTCGCCGCCACGCCGGGCATCGATTTCGATCCCGTCGACGGCAAGAATTTCGTGCGCTTCTGCTATGCGGGATCGGCGGACGAGATGCGCGAGGCGGTGCGCCGGATCGGGGCTTGGCTGAAGTAACCGCGTTCAGACCCACGCGCCGTCGTCCCGGCCGAGCGAGCTTGGCGAGCGAGAACCGGGACCCATGCACACCGGCCTATGCCCATTGTGCTATTCCATCGAATAGGTCTCGCCAGTCCGGATTCTCTGCTTCGATCAACGCAACTTTCCAATCCCGACGCCATTGCTTCACTTGCTTTTCGCGGGCGATGGCAGAAGTCGGATCATCGAATATTTCGAAATAGACCAGCCGATCAATGCCGTATTGCCTCGTAAATCCTGGAACGGCCTTGATGCGGTGTTCATAGATCCTTCGAACCAAATCGCTGGTGACGCCGATGTACAGGGTCCCCGTGGCGTCGGCTGGCGAGAATGTAGAGATAGAATTGTCGGCTGGTACTCACGCCAAATCGGTGTTCATGGGTTCCGGCGCTCGCGCTTCGCGCTTGGCCGGAACGACCAGTCTCTGAGATGCGGCCACTCCTCCTTAGGTGTGACTCCTACTTTCGTGTTGCCACGAATAATCCCTCGGTGAGGTGAAAAGTCAGCTCGCCGCCGCTTTCGTCCGGCTGCAAGAACGACTTCACGGCGGGCGTGGTCTCGATCAGCATGGCCTTGAGCAGGACCTGCATGATGGCGTCGTGGCGGCTCGCCCAGCTGGAAAACTCGATCGATTTCGATGCCTGCTCCTCGTGCTGGATCGCAAAGCCGTGGCCGGCGAGCGCCGCGCGCCATTCCTCCATGGTCCACGCGCGCAGGTGGCTCGGGTCGCGGAACCGCTCGAAGGCGTTGACGTAATCGCCGACCGAGCCCGCCGGCACGATGTTGTCGGTGATCGCCAGCGTCGCGCCGGGCTTGAGCACGCGCTGCGCTTCGTCGAGAAACCGCGCGATGCTGTCGAAATGATGCGGCGCGATGCGGCAGGTCACGAGGTCGAAGCTGGCATCCTCGAACGGGAGCGATTCCGCCTTGGCATAGGCGACGCGCACATTGCCGAGCTTGCGCTTGGCGATTTCCTCGCGAACGAGCGCGAGCATCTCCTCGGTGATATCGCTCGCCCAGACCCGCGCGACATGCGGCGCAAACGCGTAAGCGGTGTGCCCGGCGCCGGTAGCGACGTCGAGCGCCCGCCATCCCGGCTGCGGCTTCACCAATTCGACCAGCCGCTCGAGGCTCTTGCCCTTCGCATGCGGCTTGCTGGTCAGATAGTGCGCCGCGGTGGCGCCGAACTGTTCCTGCACCACAGATTTTGCCATCCATTTTCTCCGTCGCGCCGTTCGCTACCGCGCTCATAACGTATCATCGTTTCATCATCGCAACAGACCGCGGCCGCGCTTCGACAAGATCACCGTGCAGCTGCGCTCGCCCTTTCGGCCGTGGATGATCCAAGCTTGCTGGCCGGCCAGCTCGCCCTTGGTGCCGAGCGTGCCGGCATAGCGCGCCTCGTAGGAATAGACGCCGCTCTGGCTTTTCCAGGTTCCCGCGAGCATCACCTTGCCGTCCTTGCCGATCGCTCCCTAGCCGGTCTCCATCCCGACGCCCGCCGTGCCGTCCTCGTTGAGTACGGTATGGCGATAGCGCGCAACGCCGCCGGCGACCTCGACCGTGATCGGCTCGCGCCTGGCGGGCTTGGCGAACGCGGATTTCGCGCAGCTGAGCGTTCCGACAAATCGCTCCTGCGTTTGTGCGATGGCCGAGCTTGCGGTCCATTGCGCAGCCAGACCTGCCGCAAGCAAACCCGCCGTCGCTTTTCCGGCCGCACGCATCGTTCCTCCTCGAGCCTTCCGGCGTTCGCCTCGATGCAGGCTAGCGCAACGCCGCGGCGATGTTGCCGCCGTCGACCGTGGTCACGTCCGCCGTCGTCTTGAGCGCCGTCGCGTGATAGAGGAATGCCTGAGCCACATCGTCGGCCGTGACTTCCCGTCCGAGCAGATTGCCGGCCATATATTCGTGCTCGCTCAAGCCGCGCGCCGCCGCGCGCGCCGCGATCAGTTCCGGCGTGAGCAGGCCGGAGCGGATGCGATCGGCATTGACGGCATTGGCGCGGATGCCGTGCTTGCCGTATTCGAGCGCATATTGCCGGACCAGAAGCAGAGTTGCGGCTTTCGGCAATCCGTAAGGACCGAAATCCATCCCCGGATTGACCGCCTGCTTGGAGACGTTGAACAACAGCGCGCCACCCGTGCCCTGCGCCAGCATCACGCGCACCGCGTTCTGCGCCACGAATTGGTGCGCGAAGAAATTGAGCTCGAAGCTGCGTCGCAGCACGGCTTCCTCGACTTCGCCGATGCGGCCCTGCCAGGCGGCGCCGGCGTTGGAAACCACGATGTCCACTCCGCCGAACGCCTCGACGACCGCATCGAACGCCGCGCGCACGGCGCGGCCGTCGGTCACGTCGCACGGTACCGCAAGCGCGGCGCCGCCGATCTTTTCGGCGCATGCGCGGATCCGCTCCGCATCGATATCGATGAGAGCAATCTCGGCGCCCGCGCCGGCGAGCGCCCGCGCGGTTGCGGCACCGATCGCTCCGGCGGCCCCGGTGACGAGCGCGACTTGTCCGGCCAGCGGCTTTTCCGGTTCCTTGCCGAGCTTGGCCTGTTCGAGCGACCAATACTCCATATCGAACGTCTCGGCCTCGCCGATCGACTCGAAGCGGCCGATCGCTTCCGCACCCGTGATGGTCTCGACCGCGCTCTCGGCGAGGTCCGCCGCGATGCGTGCGTCCTTCTTGCTGCGGCCCAGCCCGAACAAGCCGAGGCCCGGAACGAGCACGACGCGCGGCAGCGGATCCAGCATGCGTTTGGATGAATTGCAGCGGACGTTGTTGCGAGCGAAATAGGCCTCGTAGTTCTCGACGAAAGACTTCACCGCGGCCGAAATCGCCTGCTTGAAATCGGCGCCTTTGCCCTCCTCGGGGGGCGCGACGATCACCGGCCAGTGTTTCGTGCGGATGGCGTGATCGGGCGTGACCACGCCGGCCCGGGCATAGCGCGGCGCCTCGGCCCCGTTGACGTAATCGAGAATGGCGGGGCTGGTGCGGAACTCGAGGATCAGCCGGCGGTAGGCGCCTTCGATCTTCTCGTCCTTGCGGCTGCAGGCGCCGCGCACGATCGGCGCGACCTCGGCCAGCGAGGCGATCCGTTGCGGCAATTGCGCGGTGGCGAACACCGCCTTGCGGCCGCGGCGAAGCCGCGCTTGCGCGAGCGACACCATCTCGATCATGCGCTCGTAGGCTTCCCGCGCGGTATCGCCGAAGGTGAAGATCCCGTGCTTGAGCAGCACGAGGCCTTCGACCTTCGGATCCGCATCGTGGATTTCCGCGGCTTTCTTGGCGAGCCGGAATCCGGGCATCAGGTAGGGCACGAGGCCGAGCCGTCCGTCATAGACTTCGCGGCAAATCGCGGCGCCGTCGGGTTGATCGGTGAGGCCGAGCACCGCGGTCGAATGCGTGTGATCGATGAATTTCTGCGGCAGGAAGGCGTGCAACAGGGTCTCGACCGACGGATTCGGCGCCATCGGATCGATGAGCAGGGCGCGCTGAATGCGCACCATCTCCTCGTCCGCGAGCGCCGCGCGCGAGCGCAAAGTTTTCAGCGGATCGAGGCGCACGGCCGGCAAGCCTGCCGGCTCGATCCGGGCCATGTCCCAGCCGCTGCCCTTGACGCAGAGCACCTCGACTTCCTCGCCGAGGAGATCGCGCACGCGGATCTTGACCGAGGTATTGCCGCCGCCGTGCAGCACGAGCTTCGGGTCGCGGCCGAGCAAGCGCGTCGTGTAGACGCGCAAGGCGAGCTCGGCCGGAACGCCGTCCTTGGCGTAATGATCGACCAGCGCCGCGGCGTCGCGATCGACCCAGGCGCTTTCCATCATGCTCTCCGCACCGCGCCGAACCTGCGCGCGCGCATTTCAGTCCTTGCCGGCGAGGCGCCGCGCCCACCAGCCGGTGCGGCGGGGACGGTCGGTGCTTTCCGTTTCGGCTGTGCGATCCGGGGAGGATGCCGCGGGTTCCGGCTCGGGCGCTCTCGTTTCGTTTGCCGGCGCTATGGTCGGCTGAGCCGGGCCTTGGCCGGTGAAGAAGGGCGCCGGTTCGCGCACGGTGGAGCGCCGCCGCGGCTGCTCGGCCTGCTGCGCGGGCGGCTCGCTGGGCGGAGGAGGTTCCGGCCGCGGTTCGGCGTGCTGTGGCTCGGCGTGCTGCGGCTCGACGGCTGCTTCGAGCCGCTCCGGCTCGGTTACAGGGGGCCGGTCGAAATTGGCAACGGCGACGTCGAGCTCGGAATCGATCGTCGGCTGCGGCTCGAATGGTTCGGATTCCCGCGCCTCGCCCTCCCGGCCGCGCCGCCGCCGGCCGCCGCGTCGACCTCGCCGTCGACGACGACGCTCGCTCTCGGCCTGGGCTTCGGCCGTCGTCTGGGGCAGTCCCGCATCCTGCTCGTTGGTCTCGAGTTCCGGTTCGCCTTCTTCCGGCTCGGGCTGCGAGGGCGCCACCTGGTGCAGATCCGGTTCCTCGCCGCGCCGTCGCCGCCGTCGTCGCCGGCGCCGTCGCCCGGGCGCTTCGCCGCCTTCGGGGACTTCGCCGCCTTCGGGCGCTTCGCCGGGTTCGGCCGCTTGCTCGACGGCGTCCTCGGGCAGAGGCTCGGTTTCGAGCTCGGCTTCGAGCTCGGGCTCGAGCTCCTCCTCTTCCTCCGCCACGATCGCGGTCGGCTGCGCCGCGATGGCTTTTGCCGCTTCGACGCTGTGCACCTGCTCGCCGCGCTCGATCACGAAGGGCTGCTGCCCGCCGATGCTCGGGTCGGCGTTGACCGTGATGGCGATGCGGAAGCGCTGCTCGAGCTCGCGCAGGTGCGCGCGCTTGTGATTGAGCACGTAGAGCGCCACATCGGCGCGGGTGCGCACGATCAGACTGTGGGTGCCGCTCTTGATCAGCATCTCGTCCAAGGTGCGCAACAGCTGCAGCGTCACCGAGGAGACCGAGCGCACGTGGCCGGTTCCGCCGCAATGCGGGCATTTCTCGGTCGAGCTTTCGAGCACGCTGGTGCGGATGCGCTGGCGCGACATCTCCAGCAGTCCGAAATGGGAGATGCGGCCGACCTGAATGCGTGCGCGATCGTATTTCAGGCAGTCTTTCACTCGGCGTTCGACGGCGCGGTTGTTGCGCTTCTCGTCCATATCGATGAAGTCGATGACGATCAGCCCCGCCAGGTCGCGCAGCCGCAATTGCCGTGCGATCTCCTCCGCCGACTCCAGGTTGGTCTTGAGCGCGGTGTCCTCGATGTGGTGCTCGCGGGTGGCGCGCCCGGAGTTGACGTCGATCGAGACCAGGGCCTCGGTCTGATTGAGGACGATATAGCCCCCGGACCGCAGCTGCACGGTCGGGGAGAACATCGCATCGAGCTGGCTCTCCACGCCGTATCGGGTGAAGATCGGCTGGCCGTCCTTGTACGGCTTTACGTTCTTGGCATGGCTCGGCATGAGCATGCGCATGAAGTCCTTGGCCTCGCGATAGGCCTCATCGCCCGCAACCAGGACTTCATCGATGTCCTTGTTGTAGAGATCGCGGATCGAGCGCTTGATCAGCGAGCCTTCCTCGTAGACCAGGGTGGGCGCGGTCGACTTGAGCGTGAGATCGCGCACGGTTTCCCACAGCCGCAGCAGATACTCGAAGTCGCGTTTGATCTCCGCCTTGGTGCGATTGGCGCCGGCGGTGCGCAGGATCACGCCCATGCCTTCCGGCACTTCGAGATCCTGGGCGAGTTCCTTGAGGCGTCTGCGGTCCTGCGCGTCGGTGATCTTGCGGCTGATGCCGCCGCCGCGGGCGGTGTTGGGCATCAGCACGGAATAGCGTCCGGCGAGCGACAGATAGGTGGTCAGCGCCGCACCCTTGGTGCCGCGCTCTTCCTTGACCACCTGCACCAGCATGACCTGCCGGCGCTTGATCACTTCCTGGATCTTGTATTGACGCCGCACGCGGGGCATGCGCTCGGGCACTTCCTCCATGGCGTCGCCCGCGCCCACGGATTCCACCGCCTCGTCGTCCTCGGCCTCGATCTCGTCGACGGCGCCGCCGTTGCCGCCGTTGCCACCATTGCCGCCTTCGGCATGTTCCGCCACGGGCTGCGCCGGGGCGGGCTGCTCGCTTTCGACGGCGCGCTCGATCTCGAGCGCGGGCTCGCTGGCTTCCTCGACCGCGGCGAGCTCGTCGGCCGGCTCCGGCTCGCGTTCCTCCGCCGGCGTCGGCTCGGGCGCCGGCGCGGCCTCCAGCTGCGAACCGTCGTCGGCCGCGAATGCCGCGGAGGGCTGCGGCTCGCCCGATGCGCTTTCGGTCTCCTCAGGAGAGGCTGGGGCGGTGCGGACTTCCTCGAGCCTCGCGGCGGCGGCCCGGACGGGGCGACGCGACCGGCCCGCTCGCCGGTCGAGCTCGGCATCCGCTGCGCGCTGCGCCCGCTCTTCCTCGGCGATCAGCGCCTGCCGGTCGGCGACCGGGATTTGATAATAATCCGGATGGATTTCGCTGAATGCGAGGAAGCCGTGGCGGTTGCCGCCGTAATCGACGAAAGCCGCCTGGAGCGACGGCTCGACCCGGGTCACCTTGGCGAGATAGATGTTGCCTTTCAGCTGTCGGCGGCTTGCCGATTCGAAATCGAATTCCTCGACGCGATTGCCGCGTACGACGACCACGCGAGTTTCCTCCGGGTGCGTCGCGTCGATGAGCATCTTGTTGGCCATTGATCGATCTTTCTGGGGCGGGCCATCTTGACCGGGACCGGTGCCGCGATCCTCGCGACACCTGGCGCCGCGAGCGGCGCGCCCAAACGAGGTTGGAATGGAGGGTCGAAACCGTCTCGGCCGCGGGCGGCATGGGTAAATTCCGCCATGTCGCGCCAGCGGGAAAAATCCCCGTCGAGAAGCGCATTCCGACGGTGCGACGCGCATTCCTGCGCGAGGGGGACGAGGCGAAGATTGCGCGCCGCCTGTTCTGCTGCGCTCCGGCGAAGCGAATTGGTATCTTGCGCCGCAACCATGTCTTCGACCTGTAACGGGCGGCAGCTTGCGACCGCCGCCGGTTCTCGAATGCTGTCGGCCGGACGCCCGCGGCGCTGGCACGCGGCTCACCCACATGCGTTCCAGCTGCCCTGGGAGGGGCACCGACCGGCGCTCCCGCGCGCTCGATCCAAGCGTCACATGCAGGCGGGGAGCTCGCCGCCAGCGGCTTTCCCGGAACCCCTCCGGGAGCAGGCCGTGGCTGTTCGGTGCCCAAGCGTGGCAAAACCGGACTATCAACCGTCAGCGCGCCCTTCTTACGGCCCCCCTCGCGCATTGGCAAGCCGAGGCTCCCGGCAGGGTAACGGGTTCATCGATACAAGGGTAAGCCCCGCTTGCCCGGTCGCGAAACCCAGGACTGTCACGTACGAAACCCAGGACTGTCACGTAACCGCCACACTGTGCCGGATCGGTAGGACTTGCTTAAAGCGGCGATTAACTATGGCTGCCTATTGGAGTAAGTAGAGCGCGGAGGTGAATCAACTGTGCGGTCCATCGCGAAAGGCTCGGCACTCGGCCTGCTGTGGGGACTGCTCGTTGCCGGTCTCGGCGGAGGCGCGGCCGCCCCAACCTTGGCGGCGGAGCCGCCCGTCGCCACCGATGCGAGGCTCGGGGGCGACGAGGCTCGCACCCGATTCGTGCTCGATCTGAGCAAGCGGGTCGAGGTCTCCGCCTTCACGCTGGCCGACCCCTATCGGGTCGTGCTGGATCTCCCCCAGGTCGTATTCCAGCTCCCGGCCAAGCTCGGCGAGACCGGACGGGGTCTCGTGAAGGCTTTCCGCTTCGGTCTGGTCATGCCGGGCGGATCGCGCATCGTGCTGGACGCGACCGCGCCGGTCCGGGTCGAAAAGGCCTTCGTGATCGACCCGGAGGAGGGCCAGCCGGCCCGCCTCGTCCTCGATCTGGCTGCGATCGATCGCGACAGTTTCTTGCGCAATATCGCGCTCGAGAACCGGCCCAGGCGTTCCGCGCCGCAGGTGAAAATCGACCATGACGCCAAGGATGCCGATCCGCGCCCGCTGGTCGTGCTCGATCCGGGCCATGGCGGGCTCGATAGCGGCACCGTGGCGCCGACCGGGGATACCGAAAAAACCATCGTGCTGGAGTTCGCCCAGCAGCTTCGCGATAAGCTGAAGAAATCCGGCAAATACCGGGTGGCGATGACGCGCACCGACGATCGCTTCGTGCCGCTCGCGGATCGCGTGCAGCTGGCGAGGTCGCGACAGGCTGCGCTGTTTCTCTCCATTCATGCCGATGCGCTGGTGCACCGGGATTCCGAGTCGCGAGGCGCCAGCGTCTACACGCTCTCGGAGACCGCCTCGGATGCCGAAGCGGCCCGGCTCGCCGAAGCCGAGAACCGCGCCGACGTCATCGCCGGCGTCGATTTGAGCGCCGAGCCGAACGATGTCGCCGATATCCTGATCGATCTGGCGCAACGCGAAACCAAGGCATTCTCCGCCAATTTGGCCCACGCCCTGGTCAGGGAGCTCAAGGCGACCTCGCGATTGCACAAGCATCCGCTGAAATCCGCGGGGTTCCGCGTGCTCAAGGCGCCCGACGTTCCTTCGGCGCTGATCGAGCTCGGTTACGTTTCGAGCAGCCAGGATCTCAAATACCTGATGTCGGATGCCTGGCGCGCGCGGGCGACCGAATCCATCGCCCAGGCCATCACCACGTATTTCGCCACCCGGCTCGCGGGAACCGGTGCTGCGGGGGGATCGAATTAGGGTGCCGGACCAGCCTCAGTTTGACCACAAAACGGCGCGACGAAACCGGGCTCGATGCGGCGCCGCGCCGTTCGCGATGAAACGCCCCGCGCTGCGGCGGATGGCGTATATTCATCGGCGAGTCTTGGAAGATCGGCTGCGATGGACCTGAATCGCGTTGCGGTGGGACGGCGGCGATGAGGCTCCTGGTGCGCTTCTTCGGCTTTCTGTTCGCCGCCGGAACCGTGGTGTTCCTCGTCGGCATTGCGGCCGCCGCCGGCCTGTTCTGGCATTTCTCCAAGGACCTCCCGGACTACTCGCAGCTGCAGGATTACGAGCCGCCGGTCATGACCCGGATCCACGCGAGCGACGGCGCGTTGCTCGCCGAATACGCCCGCGAGCGCCGGCTCTACCTGCCGATCCAGGCGGTGCCCAAGCTGGTGACGAACGCGTTCGTGGCCGCCGAGGACAAGAATTTCTACGAGCATGGCGGACTGGATTTCGGCGGCATCATTCGCGCCGGCTGGGTCTACGTGCAGAACTACGGCAGCAACCGCCGGCCCCAGGGCGCCTCGACGATCACCCAGCAGGTCGCCAAGAACTTCCTGCTGACGAACGAGGTCTCCCTCAACCGCAAGATCAAGGAGGTGCTGCTCGCGCTGCGGATCGAGCGCGCCTATTCCAAGGACAAGATTATCGAGCTCTACCTCAACGAGATCTATCTCGGGCTCGGCGCCTATGGGATCGCCGCCGCCTCGCTGCTCTATTTCGACAAGTCGGTACATGAGTTGACGATCGCGGAGGCGGCGTATCTGGCCGGGCTGCCCAAAGGCCCGAACAATTACAATCCGTTCCGCCAGCGCGACCGCGCCATCGAGCGGCGCAACTACGTCATCGACCGCATGGTCGAGGACCAATACGTCACGTTCCAGGAAGGCGAGAAGGCCAAGAAGGATCCGCTCAATGTGACGCCGCACCCAACCGGCGCCCACATGTTCGCGGCGGAATATTTCGCCGAGGAAGTGCGTCGGGAGATCTACGAGCGATACGGCGAGAAAAAGCTCTATGAAGGCGGTCTCTCGATCCGCACCACGCTCGACCCGAAATTCCAGGTGATGGCCCGCAAGGCCCTGACCGACGGTCTCGTGCGCTTCGACGAGGCCCAAGGCTGGCGCGGACCGCTGGCCAAGATCGACATCAGCGGCGATTGGGGCGCGAAGCTCGCGGAGGTCAAGTCGCTCGCCGATATTGCCCCATGGCGGCTCGCCGTGGTGCTGGAGAGCTCCGACCAGGCGGCGCGCATCGGCTTGCAGCCGCTGCGGGAGCCTGCCGGCACGATTTCGCGGGAGCGCCAGGTCGGGATTTTTGCGCTCGACGGCGTCAAATGGGCAAAGCCGGCCTCCGAGCGCGCCAAGGGCGGGCCCAAGGTCGGCCAGATCCTCCAGGCGGGCGACGTGGTCTATGCCGAGCCGATCGGCAAGGATTCCGGCCAGTTCCGGCTGCGGCAAATTCCCGAGGTCAGCGGCGCGATGGTCGTGATGGACCCGTGGACCGGGCGCGTGCTCGCGCTCGCCGGCGGCTTCTCCTACGACCAGAGCCAGTTCAACCGCGCGACCCAGGCGCTGCGCCAGCCCGGATCGGCATTCAAGCCGTTCGTCTACGCCGCCGCGCTCGACAACGGCTATACGCCCTCGACCGTGGTGCTGGACGCGCCCATCGAGATCGATCAGGGCCCGGGGATGGCCGCCTGGCGGCCGGAGAACTACGAAGGCAAGTACTACGGCCCGCAGACGCTCCGCTTCGGGCTCGAGCATTCCCGCAACGTCATGACCGTGCGGCTCGCCCAGGACGTCGGCATGCCGCTGATCGGCGAATACGCCAAGCGCTTCGGGGTCTACGACGACCTGCCGCCCTATCTGTCGTTCGCGCTGGGCGCGGGCGAAACCACGGTGCTGCGCATGACGGCGGCCTATTCCATGTTCGCCAACGGCGGCAAGCGCATCAAGCCGACCCTCATCGACCGCATCCAGGATCGCTACGGCCACACCATCTATCGTCACGACGAGCGCGAATGCCGCGGCTGCGACGCCGAGCAATGGAAGAAACAGCCCGAGCCCGTGCTGGTCGACCGGCGCGAGCAGGTGCTCGACCCGATGACCGCCTTTCAGGTCACCTGGATGCTCAAGGGCGTGGTCGAGCGCGGGACCGCGACCGTGGTCCAGGAAGTCGGGAAGCCGGTTGCCGGCAAGACCGGCACCACGAATGATGAGAAGGACGCCTGGTTCATCGGGTACACGCCGGACCTGACCGTCGGCGTGTACATCGGCTACGACAAGCCGCGGCATCTCGCGCGCGGCGCGACCGGCGGCCACCTTGCCGCCCCCATCGTCAAGGATTTCCTGAAGGTCGCGCTTGCGGACAAGCCTGGCGTCGATTTCTCGCCGCCGGCCGGGATCAAGCTGATCCGCATCGATGCCAAGACCGGGCTGCGTCCCGTGCCCGGCGCGGGCGGCAAGGTCATCATCGAGGCCTTCAAGCCGGGCACCTCGCCGCCGGACGGCTATTCCATCATCGGCTTCACCGATCCCGAGGGCCGGCCGATCCGCTCCGATTATCCGGGCGGCGTGTCGCCGGAATCCGACCGAGCGATCCGCTCGGGAACCGGCGGGCTGTACTGAGCCGTCGACATTGCCTTGCGCGGTCCCGGTCGCTACATGCGGCCGCGTAGCTTACCGGAGCCGTTCGGCACAATTCCAAGAAGTTCAGCCATGGGCGCGGAAGTCCAATCCACCGTCGATGCCATCAAGCAGTCCGTCGGGCTGCTGAGGAGGCATCTTTGACTTCGATCGATCGAAAGCGCGGCTCGCCGAGCTCAACCGGCAGGCCGAGGACCCCGACCTGTGGAAGGACCAGGAGCGCGCCCAAAGGGTGATGCAGGAGCGCACCGCGCTCGAGGAGAACCTCGGCGCGATCTCGCGCATCGAGCAGGAGCTCGAGGACCAGCTCACCATGATCGAGCTCGGCGAGGCCGAGCGCGACGCCAAGGTGGTCAAGGAAGCCGAAGCCGTACTCGACGCGCTCAAGACGGAAGCCGAGCGCCGACAGGCCGAGGCGCTGTTGTCGGGCGAGGCGGATGCCAACGACAGCTTCCTCGAGATTCACGCCGGGGCCGGCGGAACCGAGAGCCAGGATTGGGCGCAGATGCTGCTGCGCATGTATACGCGCTGGGCCGAGCAGCATCGCTTCAAGGTCGAATATATCGAGGAGACGCCGGGCGAGGAGGCGGGGCTCAAATCCGCCACCGTGCGCATCAAGGGCCGCAACGCCTATGGCTGGCTCAAGACCGAGGGCGGCGTGCACCGGCTGGTGCGCATCTCGCCCTTCGACGCCAATGCGCGGCGGCATACTTCATTCGCGAGCGTGAACGTCTATCCGGTGGTCGACGACCGCATCGTCGTCGACATCAAGGAATCGGACGTGCGGATCGACACCATGCGGGCCGGCGGCGCCGGCGGCCAGCACGTCAACAAGACCGAATCCGCGATCCGGCTCACCCACATTCCCAGCAATATCGTGGTGGTGTGCCAGAACGACCGCTCCCAGCACCGCAACCGGGCGCAGGCCTGGCAGATGCTGCGCGCGCGCCTTTATGATCTCGAGCTCAAGAAGCGCGAAGCGAAGGCGGCGGCCGAGCAGGCGGCCAAGACCGACATCGGCTGGGGCCACCAGATCCGCTCCTACGTGCTGCAGCCCTATCAGATGGTCAAGGACCTGCGCACCGGCGTGACGTCGTCCAATCCCGCCGGCGTGCTCGAAGGCAATCTCGACCCATTCATGGAGGCGGCGCTGGCGCAAAAGGCCTTCGGCGGCGCGCCGGAAGCGGTGGAGGACGTGGAGTAAAGCCACAGAAGGCGGTGTCGTCCCCGCGAAAGCGGGGACCCATGACCACTCATTGTGAAAGCTATAAATTCGTGATTATGGGTCCCGGATCCCCGCTTCGCGGGTTCCGGGACGACCGCTTCGGTAAAGTAACGGTCCCATGAGCTTTGACACATTGTTTCATCCCGCGGTCGCCACGTGGTTCGCGCGGAGCTTCGCCAAGCCCACGCCCGCGCAGGCGCAGGCGTGGCCCGCGATCCATGCCGGCCGGCACGTGCTCGTCGCCGCGCCGACCGGGTCCGGCAAGACGCTCGCGGCGTTTCTCGCCGCGATCGACGGGCTGGTCCGCCAAGGGCTGGAGGGCCGGCTCGCCGACGCGACACAGGTCGTCTACGTCTCGCCGCTCAAAGCGCTGTCGAACGACATTCAGCGCAACCTCGAAGCGCCGCTCGCCGGCATCCGCGAGGCTTTGCGCGCGCAGGGCCCCGGCGACACCCCGCCGGGCGAGCGCGAGCGCATGCGCCGCCGGCCGCCCCACATCGTCGTGACCACGCCGGAGTCGCTCTACATCCTGCTCGGCTCGCAATCCGGTCGCGCGATGCTGGCGACCACCCGCACAATCATCGTCGACGAGATCCACGCGATCGCGCTGAACAAGCGCGGCAGCCATCTGGCGCTTTCGCTCGAGCGGCTCGCCGCGCTGTGCGGCGACCGATTGCTGCGCATCGGCCTTTCCGCCACTCAAAAGCCGGTCGAAGCGGTGGCGCGCTTCCTGGTCGGGGCCGGCTCGAACGGCGCAGCGCATCAGGCGATCGACCCCGCCGCCGACCCCGAATGCGCGATCATCGACATCGGGCACAGCCGGGCGCGCGATCTTGCCGTCGAAATTCCGGATTCCCCGCTCGAAGCCGTGATGTCGGCCGAAGTCTGGGAGCAGGTCTATCGGCGATTGGCCGAGCTGATCGAGGCGCACCGCACCACGCTGATCTTCGTCAACACCCGTCGCATGAGCGAGCGGGTGACGCGGCAGCTGTCCGAGCGCGTGGGCGAGCATCTCGTGACGGCGCACCACGGCAGCCTCGCCAAGGAGCAGCGGCTCGATGCCGAGCAGCGGCTCAAGCGCGGCGAGCTCAAGGCGCTGGTCGCAACCGCCTCGCTCGAGCTCGGCATCGACATCGGCGAGATCGATCTCGTCTGTCAGATCGGCTCGCCGCGCTCGATCGCGAGCTTGTTGCAACGGGTCGGGCGCTCCGGCCACGCGGTCGATGGCCTGCCCAAGGGGCGGCTGTTCCCGCTCTCGCGCGACGATCTCGTCGAATGCGCGGCGCTCATCGACAGCGTTCGCCGCGGCGAGCTCGATCGGCTGATCATTCCCGAAACGCCGCTCGACGTGCTCGCCCAGCAGATCGTCGCCGAAGTCGCCGCGCAGGAATGGGACGAGGACGCGCTGTTTGCGCGGCTGCGGCGCGCCTCGCCCTTCGGGGCGCTTGCGCGCGCGGATTTTTCCGCCGTGGTGGGCATGCTCGCCGAGGGCTTCTCCACCCGCCGTGGCCGGCGCGGCGCGCTGATCCACTACGATGCCGTCAATCGCGTGCTGCGCGGCCGGCGCGGCGCGCGGCTGACCGCGCTGACCTCGGGCGGCACGATCCCCGACAATGCCGATTATTCCGTGCTGCTCGAGCCCGAAGACCAGATCATCGGCACGGTCAACGAGGATTTCGCGGTCGAAAGCCTGGCCGGCGACATCTTTCAGCTCGGCAACAAGTCCTACCGCATCCTGCGCGTCGAGCGCGGCATCGTGCGGGTCGAGGATGCCCACGGCATGGCGCCTACCATTCCGTTCTGGCTGGGCGAGGCGCCGGGCCGCAGCGATGAACTGTCGGCCGCGGTGTCGCGCCTGCGCGCCGAGATCGCCGCGCATTTCG
>WNGQ01003748.1_pt1 | contig 15257 bp, 13 predicted proteins | sample 5407661 | NCBI WGS metagenome assembly WNGQ01 (sample SAMN13153382, study PRJNA577476) | soil metagenome | isolation source: 60 cm soil or saprolite under Garry oak tree replicate 2 | place: USA:California | collected 2016-06-15 | reverse complement strand
GTCGCTGTCGCGCTCGGACCGCGTGGCGAAATACAACCAGCTGCTGCGGATCGAGGAAGATCTCGGCGACGCGGTCGGCTACCCCGGGCGGGACGCTTTCTACCAGCTGAGATGAGAACGCTCGCCGTTGCCCTCGCCGTTTTTGTAATCCTCCTGCAGTATCCCCTGTGGCTCGGGAAAGGCGGGTGGTTCCGGGTATGGAGCCTAGAGCGTCAGGTGCAGGAGCAGAAAGACGCCAACTCCCGCCTGCGGCAGCGCAACAGCGCCCTCGATGCCGAGGTTCGCGACCTGAAGCAGGGGGTCGAGGCGATCGAGGAACGGGCGCGCTACGAGTTGGGGATGATCGGGGGGGACGAAATCTTCTTTCAGGTCGTCGCGGCGCCGCCCGCTGAAGCGCCGAAGCGGTAAGTTAGGCGCTCCTGGGAAAATCCATGCCGAGATGCTATCGCGTTCCGAAACGCGCTTCGAAGCGCGCCGCGAATCGGTCCAGATCGGCTTCCGCCAGGTAATTGATTCCACCCGCCGATCTTCTGCCGCCGCCGGTTTCGAAGTCGCCGCAAAACTCCGCAGCGCTGACCGTGCTATCGGCGGGCACGCGTACGCTCACGGTAAATCCGCCCGAAGCTTTTGGCGACAAGATTGCAAGCGCGGTGTCGCGGCGGCTTTGAGCGAGTTCATTGGTCAAGGCACCAACCGCACGTCTGGCCCAAGGCTCGTTCGGCAGCACGATGATTGCCGCGCCGCGGCGGCTTGCCGCGCGGCGCGCCTTCGCCATGTCCTCTTCGTAGCAGGCATGAAGCTTCGCATAAGTCCCGGTTTGCTCGATAAAGCTCACCGGGTCGCGGAAAGGCCTCATCAGCTCGGCCAGCTCGGCGGGATGGCAGTGCAGATCTTCGATCGAATCTCCGTAGGCGTTGTAGTTGAGGCAGATCCCGAGTCGCTCAAGGGCCGCTGTGGATCGCTCATTCAAGCCGGCTTGGAGCGCCATTGCTCGCGCCGGCCCGGTGAGATTGTCTCCAAATGCCGCCACTACCGCCCAAGCCCGGTATCGACCGCCGAGGTGGCGGTCCACCAGGATGCTGGTGCACACGTCGGCTGCCTCGTCGATGTGAGCCTCTAGGAGTGGATGCCGGGGGAGCGCACCGGCGTGGTGATGATCGAAATAGCGCACCGATACCCCGGATTCGAGCAGCCGGAGCAGATCTTCGCGATTCTGATGGAGGGAAACGTCGAGCACCGTGACGGCGTCGCCGGCCTGACCCTGGATGCGCCGCAGCAACGCAATGTCACGCTTGACGCCGGTGACGAGCGTTGCCTGCTGCGCTTCGACGAGACGAAGCTGCTGCAGAGCGCACAAGCCATCGGCGTCGCCGTTGAACGCGTAGTAGCAAGTCATATCGCGCTCACCGGACCGAGTTATTTCGAGGATGCGCCGACTACAATTCGGCTCGCTCAGACAAATACAGCGATGCGAACGCCTACCGTGAGCAGTACCGTGGCGAGCACCCTCCGAACGATGTAGTCAGGAAGTCGTCCCGACACATAACTTCCCAGCACAATGCCGGGGACTGAACCCATCAGAAGGCTGGCCAGCAGCAGCACATCCACGTTACCGAGCCAGAAATGGCCCAAGCCCGCGATCGTAGTGAGGGGAACGGCGTGCGCGATGTCCGTTCCGGCAATGCGAGTGGCGGAAAGCCGCGGATACAATGCTACCAGGAACGTTGCGCCGAGCGCTCCAGCGCCAATCGATGAAAGCGTCACGAGAACGCCCAGCAGAGCTCCGGCCGCGATCGTCAGCGGCGCGCGATGATCGGAAATATGTTTCTCGTAGCGCATGGCGATTCTTACAACGGTGCGGCGACCCACCAGTAACACGACCGCCGTCAGTACCACTGCCACTGCCAATACCATATTGATCAGCCCGCCATTGACATGCGAGCGAGTTGCGGCAAGCACTCCGATCGTGATTGCTGCGGCGGGGCAGCTTCCGAAGACGAGCAACCGCGCGATCCGCCAGGCAACCGAATCCCGGGAACGATGGACAATTGTGCCGAAGGTCTTCGTAATGCCGGCAAACGCGAGGTCGGTGCCGACGGCGACCGCGGGGTGAATACCGAATAAGGTCAGCGCGGGCGTGACCAGGGAGCCGCCGCCCACGCCAGTGATTCCCACCAGAATGCCGACGACAATTCCGAGCAGGGTGTAGGACAGGTCCATGGGTTGAGAATAAAATTAACTGGGTAAGTGGTTCACTGTCTGGCCGGACACCTTGAATGCAGCTCGATACTAGGCTGCGCAGGAGCGTGACGAAATTGGGCAATCTCCTCAATCCGACCTCGAAATGCCTTAGGTCGCCTAGGGGAACGCCTGAAGGGTTTACCCGGTCAGGTTTACCTGACTCATTTCGGTGACAGAATCTCACCCGCTGCTCGGAAGGTAGCGCGGGTCCTGACCCAGGCAGAGGCCGTTTCATCAATAAAGCAGCAGTCCCGCGAGCCTGCCGAGGGAATAATCCAGGCGACATCGACGCGAAAACGCAATAAGGCGGTCAGCGCCCCCAGAAGGGAGGGAAATGGCGACGGTAGCTATTGATATCGGCTTACTTGCGCTATCAACGAAGATAGACCTCAAGCAGACGTGCAGGCTGTGGCGGGCTGAAGGTTAGGGTTACGAGAGAAATCGCGAGGAGTCGACATGATGAAGCGACGCATGTTTCTTGGTAGCGCCTTGAGCGCAGTTGCGCCCGGAAGCCATCCGGCGCGACCGGCAAGCGCCGCAGAACAGAAAGCGGCCGCACAGACGCCGCTTGAACCGCTCGTTTGGCCGGTCACGACGAAACCGCAGCCCGGGATCCGGTCTTTCGCTGGTCATACGGACACGGTACTAGACGTCATTGGCCGGATCGGAACGCCGCCGAGCTTGGTGATTTTTACCGAGGGCAATCACTTCATGGCGCTGCTGAGCGAGGAGATCGCCGGGGCATTCCCCTCGTGGGCCAAGTCGCAATCACAATACGCCGATCTCGACTTGAATAACGTCGTGGTCTTGACCATGCCCCAGCCCATTGTGGTTCAGGCGATCCGAACCGGGGGAATCGCGCTCGGCAATCTCACCCTCGACATTAGCCGCGCCTTCGGCTTCTACCCCGATGTTGTCATGGGCGGACCCGATCCGCTGCGGCAATTGCGGAGGCTTGGAGTTCTTGAGCCGCAGGCGCGTTTCTTCTCAAAAAGTCGCGGTCGCGCGTTGTTGGTTCGCAAAGGCAATCTGCTCGGCATTAATGGTCTAATTGATGTAACGCGCACTGGTGCACGCCTCGCGCAAGCTGATGCGACCGAGGCGGGAGCTCGCGCAGGGAACCGCGCGGCGATCGAACAGCTGATCGGGAAGTCCGCAGCCGACGCCTTCTTTGCAGCAGAGGTAAAGCATTTTCCAGGCCGCCTCGGCATTATGCACCGCGATATCCCGGAAATGATCGCTCGCGGCTATGCAGACGTAGGGCTCGCGCAGTATCACGTCGTCTCCTACTGGACACGGATATTTCCAAACCATTTCGAATTAGTCCCTATCGTCGGAGCGGAGCAGTTCCCCATAAAAATTGCTTTCAGCCGCATAATTGAACCGCTGCGGCCGCGTGCTCTCAAGGCGTTCGAGGAATTCTTCTTTAGCCGTGCAAGAGACGTTTATCCGAAATATGATTTCGCGCGCATGGATGACGACGAGTATGGAGGCGCTCTGGCGCTCGACTAATCGGCAATAAATGACTGGGAGATTATCTCCTTTAGAGGTGACCCTACACGACGCTGGCTGAAAATCTGCGGAGGGAACGCGCGACCCGAAGCTGCCTTACTTTGCCGCCGGCTGAAGCGCCGAAGAGGTAGCCTCTAGGCGAATTCAATGAACATCGCTGAGGTCCATGCTTTGGCATCGTCCGTCTGGCGGCCGTAAAAGTACACCGGCCGGAAGCCGTGCGGGCCGTTGGCTGGCTCAATTTCCAGCGACCCGCCGACATTGCGCGGCAACGCCGAATCAGTCACCCGCTCGACACCGAGAAACAGCTCCGTGCCGCCCAAGTCGCGGCGCACGCTCCCTGATTCGAGCAGTTCGGCGCCGGTGATTTCCCATTCGAAGGTCGGGCAGTGCACGAACGGGTTGCCCTCAAGCGGATTGCCGACCTTCACGTAGCCGTCGATTCTGCCCGACATGCGGATGCGGCAATGCGGCAGGTTGCTCACGTCGATTATCACGCAGTCCGCATCGCCGTAGGTGTCGGTACGAAACCCGATGTCAGTCGGTCCCGCCCGCCACACGGATTCCTCCTGATGTTCGAAACCACCGCCGGCAAAGGAATTGATCGTGCCGTTGATAATGCTGATTGTGCCTCGCCACTCCGCCCAGCGATAGCGGTCGGGAATACGCGCGCCGCCCCAGCGCACGCGGATGCGGCGATCGGAGTAGCCGGCTTCTTGCTGCAGGTCCCGACGCCAGATGCAACCGGTATGGTCGTAGGCCGCAATTTCGTCCCAGCCGGCGTTGCCCAGGAAACGGTACTCGATCTTAGCGGGCCCTTTGATGCCGAACTCGTCACCCTGCATGTGCTTGCCGCAGCGCGTAAGCCCGATCAGGCGCTCTCCGGTGGCGGCGAAGGTATGACGCGCGCGCAACGCACGGCCGATGGTCGCGCGATCGAGCTTGTCGGCGATGATGCCGGTGAGGCCGCCCTTGGTGCCGAACACTTGCGTCCCCGGCAGACCGCCGCCCGGGCGACCGCGGTGCTCGTCGCCGCTGGCGGAAGCTCCGAGCTTGTAACCGCGCGCGATGACGTCCTGATAGAGCCAGCCAAAGTGTCCCCACGACGAGCTGATCTCAATCAAGCGTTCAAGTTCAGGGTGATGCCAGTCGGGGACGTAGCGGCGTCCGCCGACGTGGGGCATGATCAAATGGTTCTCCGGGTCGTGACAATAGGCGAGCCACAACTCCTCGATCGGCCAGCGGCCGAGATTGACAGCGGCACCTTTCATGTCTTCGTTCCAGGTGAAGGTGCGGTTGTGTTCGCCCTTGCTGTTATACGGGAACTCGGGCTTCTCTCCGTGCAGGAACACGACGTTATGGTCGCCGCCCGCGGTCGAGCTGCCGCACCATTCTTGCACCGGGTAACACACCAGTTCGCCGTCCTTGTGAAATTCCTCCATGGTTTTGACGCCGAGTTCCCAGTTGGCGTCAGTGATCTGAAAGTCGTTCGCGGTGTAGCTGATCACGTCGAGTCCGGCGATATCGCGGCCGTATGCAGTGTTGTAAGCGGGGCTGTTGGTGCCGACCGTATCGTGGGCGTGTACATGCAGGTCGCCGTAAAACAGTCGGGCGCATGGCGCATTGTCGTCGACGGTGACGTAATGTACCGCGTCCGCGACATCCAGCGTACCGGGCATGCGTGCCGTGATCATGAGCTCGCCGGCTTCGCGCGGCAGATCTTTGATCCCGGCCGTCGCCCAGCCTTTTGCACCGAGTTCGATCTCTTTCCGGTACACCTCTTTGCCGTCAAGACAGGCGATGATTTCGACCTGCCCGCCGGTGTTGACACAGGCATTGCCCCAGCGGTCATGTGCATTCACGCGAATAACGAACGGCGTGCCCGGCTTCACCAGGCGCGACCCCACCAGCGCCAGCGACGCGGGAGCACCTGCCACAATGTCGATCACGACGTCGCCCGGTACCGCGACGAGGCGCGAAGTACCGAGCGGATCGACGTAACAGCGGAAGCGGAACTGGTTTTCGACGAAAGTCTGGACGCGGGTACCGGGGCCCCCCATGCGACGGTCGCCCAGCCGGATGATGATGTGGTCGCCGGCGTTCAGATAACCGTCGACTGTGTCGACGATGATCGCCTTTTGAAACGGGCGCTCATGACCCTTCTGATCGAAACGCACTTTCAGTGACTGCACCGTCGCCGGGCTTTGCCCCTCGACCAGCGGCCCGGCTTGGTATTCGGCCGAGACGTAATTCGCTCCATGCGGATCGACCGTCTGAAACAGCGCCCAATCGGAATAAAATTTGAATGTCGCCTTGAACGACGCGCCGTCGGCGACGCCGGACGCGCCGACTTCGTAGTCGAGCACCACTTCAGTCCAGCTTCCAGCGACGAGTCGATCGACGTTACAGGTGACCCTACCGACGAAGGGCCGTGCTTTGTTTCGGTCGTAGAGTCCTATGGGAGCGACGTATCGGCCAAGACGCTTGCGCAGTTCGTTTTCGGTGAGCTTTTCTCGCTTTTCCGTCTTTGACAGGTCGGTCATCTTGTTCATCGTCGATCCTTACCTTAATTCGGTCCATTTCCCACTGGGGCGCGGTGCTTGCGTCTTGTGCAAGCCCGGCGCTTAGCCGGCTGCCCTGAAGGGCGGCGGCGCGGTGGGGTCCCACACGGGTATGCCGAGGAACGCATACCACGGGGCCATAACACAAATGCCGTAAGCAATTGCGATCAGCACCGACACCCAGCCGACCTTGACGTAATCGGTCATGCTAAAGGTGCCGCTGCTGTAGGCGATCACCGCGGCGGTGATCTGGGTCGGCAAAAGGTAGGCGAAACTGTCGGTATCGGCGACCAGCATGGTGAAGGCAACGGGATTCAGGCCGAGCTTCGGCGCCATCGCCAGCAAGACCGGTGCAATCATGGTGACGGCCGCAACGTTGGACAGCATGCCGAGACGGATGACATGCGTTCCCGCCATCAATATCAGCAGAATGGCCCACCAGGGATGTCCTTGGGCGAGCGGGTGGATGCGGTCTGCGAGCCAGCCGGCCAATCCCGAAGCCGACATCGCGGCGGACAGCGATAGCGCTCCGGCGAGCAGCAGCAGGGTGCCCCAGATCGTACGGTCCTGCAGTTCCTTCCACTTGAACTTGAAAAGCCCCGGTATGAAAAGTAAGGCAAGCCCGATCAATGCGGCGTTATGCGACGCAATCTTGTGCCATTGCTCGGTCATCCATGCGGCTGCGATCAGGCCGAACACGGCGAGGATCAGCCACTCGCTTCGCGTCATCTTCGGCAGCTCGCGATGCTGCTTCTGCACCGCCGCGAATCCGCCCGCGATCGCCACGTTACGGGTCTTGAAATAGTGCTGCACCCACCATTGAGTCAGCGCGAACATGCCGAGATAGGGAAATTGCAGCAGGAACCAGTCGAGGTAGGAAATGCGTAAACCGAGGTTCTTCTCGAACAATCCGATGATCACGAGGTTGGGCAAGTGCGCCGTCATAATGCACATTCCGCTGATCATCGAGCCGTAGACCAGCGTTTGGATCACGATCGCCTTTTTGCCGTTCGATTCGTGCTGGCTGTCACCGAAGAAGTTGGTGATGCCGTTGATGACGGGGAGCAGCGTTGCCGCGCGGGCGTTGGCCGCCGGGATGATCAGCGACAACGCCATATTGACGGCGAACATCGCCCAAATCACGCCGTTGACGGTCTTGACCCTCATCCAATTGAGCAGGGACAGCGCGATGCGCCGGTCGAGACCGGCGGCTTGCATGATCGCGGCGAAGATGAAGGCGGATAAACAAAGAAACACCACCGGGGTCGTGAAGCCGTCGGCGGCCTTGGAAAAGGGCTTGATTGCGTCAGTCATGACCAGCAGCGTCGGAATCAGTAAACCGGAGATTCCGACTGGGATGGCCTCGAAAATCCACATTGTGCAAGCCCACACCATGACGGCGAGGGTCGCTTTACCCGCGGGTGATAAGCCTTGCGGAGCGGCCATTCCGAGTATGAGGAAGAACAGCACCCACGCGATCGCGAAGCCGATCAGGGTCTTGTTGGGCGGCAGTCCGGCGGCCGCTATGTTGGCGCGAAATTGTTGAAGAAAGCCGAGGGTAGAGGCCGATCCCTCAGTCCGTGCGGATACCTTGATCTGCTCTCTGGTCTTGGTCACTAGCTTCTCCGACCGGCGCCTGCGGTATTTAGGCGGACAATCCGCCTTGCTGCGGAAGACGTCACAACAGAGTCGGTCGCCGAACCGTGAAAAATCATAGCGTGGATCGGCGACGTTTGAAAATGTCTACGCCCAGCAATATCGAAGAACAAATCGACCGAATCCCGCGCTGTTTATCGACCAGGAGTGAACCTGGCCGCCGCGTCAACTCGAAGTAAAAACAAGTAAAAGAAACAAGGAGTTTATTCTTCTGGCATTCATATTGCTTTTTCATTTTCGGGCTCTTTTGACACTACTTGATTCTTAGGACTTAACGGACATTGAGATCCGAAACCGACAATTCTGAATCACTTATGTCGCCATCTCAACATCAGAAGAACGAACGGGTTTACCCGATAGCGACGGGCTCGTCGTCATCTATGAGGTCTGCTTTTGGCCGAGTTTCAAAACTTGCATCCGAATACCCAATTACCCGGCTGTTCAACCCGGACCAGCAAGAGCTCGCGTTTTCGCGACCCGGTTATTTCGTTCATTCGATCTAGGAGGAACCATGTTAATCGTTCGAAGATCTCTCGCTCTTCTGAGTATCGTTTTTTTCTTTAGCTGTGCAGCGTATGTACAGAACGCCAAACCTTCGTCTTACGAGACGGCGATCGACAACAGTGGCGAGAGCGACGCCGTCATCCAAGACGTACGCTCCACGCTAGGGCTCGGGAACGCTTCGCCGAGCAGGACCGCGCTTATCAAATTGGACGAGCCGTATTTCGAATAGCGTCGTGTTTCTGGAATTATTATCGGAGCGCATGCCTTGACACCGAGTGGGCGCACCCACGAACTTGACTGCGCGTCCGCCCAACGCGCAGTAACGCGCCGATCGCCCTTGGGATCGCTCACCCGCTCGGCCTCGGCCAGCACCACAAGCTTGTACGCCGCGATGAACTGTCGGCGCTTCGCGACCCGCACGCACTCCGGATCTGGCGCCGTGGCCGATTTCCTCTTCGGTCGTGCAGTTGGCCTGGGCGCGGTGCCCGCAAGAGCTGACGTCGCAGAAGGAATGACGGCGCGCTACTGCTTGGCCATCTCGAGTTCGCCAAGCCACGCAAGCATGTCGAGGAACTCCGCCCGAGACGCTTCCTTGAATCCTCCGATAACACCTATCTGCTTCAAGATCACTGCTCCGCCTTCGCTCGAATTAAGTGCAATAAGCGCGGAGCGGATCTTTTCGACCTGAACCGCGGAGAGCTTGGACGAGGCGATAAGGGGCGTATTGGGACCTTCCCGACTTCTTGCGATCACCCGGCCGCCCTTCTTTTCCCAGGTGCGTCCTACGCCGGAAAAGGAGGCAACCACACCTACATCGAAAAAGCCTTCCTTTATCGACCACTCGATCGCGGCCTGATCGCGCATGTTGCGCACTTGTTCCTTAGCCATGGGAATGCCGGCATCGCGCATCATGGCGTTGGCCATCCGCCACATGTAGGCATAGCGATCCGGCGTAACGATGCGCTTGCCTTTGATATCGGCAATCGTCCTGAGCGGTGAATCCTTGAGCACGATGAAAAGCGCCTGTGCATTTTCCTTAGAGGCCACTACCGGCTGGTAACCATAGTCGCGAATCGCCTCGGCCAAAGCGTCCGCCGGTCGCGCTATCGCCAGCGCGTAGGCCCCGGTCTCCACCGACCGCCGCAGCACCATAATGTCGCGCACCGCGACAAGGGCAATAGGCCGCCCGAGCGCTTTTTCGATCACTTGCTTGAAGCTCTCGTAGCGCGTGGAAATTTCGAAAGCATCGACGTTGCCGGCGCCGCCCTCGCTGACCGCCAGGATGAGCTGGCGTTGCGGGTCAACCGCTTTCGCGGCCGGCTTTTGAGCGAACGTGCCGACGCTAACGACAAGCGCCAGCAAGAAGGCAGCGAGGCGGACAATCCCGAAGTTCATACCTGTCGTCGTCATTTTGATTCCTCCAATATCCGGGCACGCTCTTCAGCCGAAGCGTAGTCGAAACCGTTCCGGTTGTACACGGCCGCCGCCGCGTCGCTGCGGATGAATTCGACCCACGCGGCAGCCGCCGCTTTGTGCGGCGCATTACGAATCATCGAAATCGCAAGCTCATCGCGGAAATTGCCTTCGGCCGGAAGGGGCACGTAGTCGAAATACTGCGGCATACGGGTCCTCAAGTAGTCGCCGAAGTGGTAGTACATGGGCGCGACATCCGCCAACCCGTCGTAGATGAATTGCGGATTCTCGCGGTGGTGCACGGCAGCCGGGGATAGCGTGCTCGTCTTTTTCAGCAGCAGATCGGGAAACTGCGGCCCGCCCTGCGCCCGCAAGGTGCTGGAATAGCTCTCGAACGAATCCGGCTCGCGCTTCGGAGACGAGAACGCCACCCTCACGTCCTCGCGCAACAGATCGGAGATCCCCCGGATGTTCTTCGGGTTGCCCGCGCGTACCAGCAGGACCGCGCCGCGGTTGCGGGTGAAGATCGACCATCCCTCAATATATTTTGCCGCGCGCAACCGCCGCTGCTGGCGCGGTCCGGTCATGAAAACGTCAGGCCAGAGCTTGCCCGGTTTGACATCGAACCAGAAATTGCCGAGCACGAGCTGGCCGGACTCCATCGCATCGATAAGACGACCGGGCGGCGTCGTAGCGTAGAAAATTCGGTCAACCTTGAGGCCCTGATGGCGTGGCTGTGCCCACACCCATTCACGGAACGCAGTCAACAGCTCGGGGAACACCCGGTACTGGTTGCCGGCCATGAATACGACGAGGTCGGGATCGTGATCGCTGCCGTGAAAGTCGAGCAATATATTCGACTTCTCGGACACGTAGAGACTCGCATTGGAGACGAGAGCGCTCGGCAGTTCTAGCGGCCAGGGGAGAGGCGCCTGGACCTGAGCTTGAGCAAGTTCGATTCCGACGCTTAGAACCATGGCCGCAGCTCGAGGGAGCAAAGACTTACGACGATACATATCCGCTCCTCTGTTGAGGAACGAGGTCGCGCCAAAAACGCGACGCACCGCGCACGGAGGCCGCGCGGCGCACGTATAGCTAATAGCATAGCTCAAAGCGCCAACCCGCACTCGGCGATGCACAAACCGATCAATTCCGCATATTAAAAGAATCGATACACCAAGCGTCCGAATAAGCAGAGCCCGTTTGTGGTCAATAGCGAGCGGGCGAACGTTTGCGCGGATTGAGTTCGCGGGCGCGTTCCCAGACGAGCACAGCGAGCCCGCCCGTGCACGCCCAGAAAACGGCGGTCTCGAGACCGGCGGTCACCACCAGGAGCGCAACGGCTAGAGTCGCGGGCAGCGAATACTTTCCGTCTGAACGCATGGTCCGCAGGGGAGTGGAGCGAACCAGCCCCCAGCCCACGAGCATCAGGGCGCCCGCCATCGCCGCCGCAGGCACCTGCGCGAGAAGGTTTCCCGCAGCGAACACCAGTCCGAACAGAATCACAGACGACAGCACCGCTGCCCAGGGAGTGCGGGCGCCTGCGTGGACGTGGGCAGCGGAGCGATTGAAGGAGCCTGAGCCGGCAAAGCCGGAGGTGAGGGACGCGACTGCGTTGCCAAGGCCTTGGGCCACCAGCTCGCGGCTAGGATCGGATTTTTCGTCATCCGGCGAGGAAATCGATCGGGCGATGATCACGGTTTGCAGCGCGCCGATCAGCGCGATGGCGATCGCACTTTGAAGCAATTGCTTGAGCACATAGAACTGATCCCAGGAGAAATTCGGCATCGAGAACGGGAGGAGGCTCAAGGCCATGTATCCCACCCGGTCCAGATTGGTCGTGTCGGAGCCCAGCAGGCCGTCGAGCGCGAGGGCGAGGAGCGTCCCGGAAACCAGTGCTACCACGAGGAGGACACCGCGAAACACGCGCATCTGTATTATCGCCACGGCGGCCAATATCGAGATAAGGGCGACCGCGGCTGCGCACACATTGAGTCGGGGCAGACCGGCAATCGCGTACCATAGAGAAACCCATGGCGCTTCCCCGGGCACCGTCAGCATTCCGAAGACGACCGGCAACTGAGTAACGATAATCACCAGTCCGACGCCCAAAGTGACTCCGTGGACGATGCAGTCGGGCATGGCATCAAACAGCCGCCCGAGCCGCGCCGCGGCCGCGAGTAGCTGTACCAGCCCCACCATTGCGGTGAGCGTGAGGGCGAGCGCAACATATTCGCCGCTGTACGGGGTGGCAAGCGGCGTCAAAGCCGCGGCCAGCATCACCGCTACTGCCGTGTTGGGCCCCGAGAGCAGGCGAGGCGACGAGCCCAGAAGCGCGGCGACGATCACCGGGAAAACCGAAGTGTAGACACCGGCTTCCGGCGGCATGCCCGCAAGAGTGGCGAGAACAACGGTCTGGGGCAGCATGACCACTGCGGATACCCAGCCGGCCCGCCAGTCGCCCGCCCACGCGTCGCTCCACCGCAAAGGCGCGTGAGTCGCAGCGAGGCTGACGAACCGCGCGATCATTTGTCCAGCACGCCCCGCAAAAATCCCTTGCGCGGATCCGGCCAACGCTCCTGCAGGTCGATCCACGCGGCCACGTCGAGCGCCTCCTGGTCCGTCAGATCGGCTTTGCCGAGGGGCATGTTGGCCTTGAGAAATCCCGCGAGCAAATCAACCTCGTGAAACCCCGCGCCCTTGGCGTAGCTGTGCATGCCCCAGACGGGCGGACCGATGTAGTTTCCGGCGGGATCTTTCCGCCCCTCACCGCTCTCGCCGTGACACACCGAGCATCGTTTTGCGTACACGGCTTTTCCGCGGAGCGGATTCGGATCCGAGCCGGTTCGCCCGAGGGTCGGAAAACCACGTCCCGGAAGCTCGACGCCAGCCGGCTTTCCGTTCGCAAGCCATTGGGAGTAGGCAACCAGCGCGCGCACTTCGGGGCTGTCCAGAGGCGGGGCGATGCCGTTCAGGCTGAAGCGAAAGCACTGCTGCACGCGTTCCTCGAAGCTGTTCACGCGGTCGCTTTTCTTGAGGTAGGCCGGGTACATGCCCCACGCAGCCCACATGGGCGAGGAGTGAGGCCGGCGCCCGGCATCCAGATGGCAATTGCCGCAGGACAACGCGTTGCCGCTGTAGCGGCGCGCGTGTTCCGGCGTATTGGTGAAAATGCGATGGCCTTGCCTGACCAGATCTCCGTACTTGTCCTGCGGCAGCTTATTGATGTCCGGAAGCGCCGAAGAAGACGAAAGCCGAGCGGCTTGGGCCCATGCTGGCAGGGGCGCAGCAAGCGTCGCAGCGGTCGTCCACAGCGCCAGACACAAAGCCCGGCCGGGAATCTCCAGCAGCAAGGAGGGCAAGCGGAAAAGGAGGAGTCCTGCCTCGCCCTTGCGCCCTGTGCAGCCTCGGGGATTAAGGCCAGACCCTCCGCGTGACGGCCGGCACACTTCCTTCCTCCCGAAAGTTTTCGATCAACGCCTCAAGCTTCACTTGCCGCTGGCGAGCGCCGAGGTGTCCATCATTCGTTGCAGAGCTAAGAACTCGTCCTCGCGTCCGGCGACAAAGGGGCTGGTTTTCAAGGCCGTCCGCGCCTCCACGGCCAGTGCGGAGGAGTCCTTGTTCAGTGCGAGCGCGGCTCGACGCAGCTTGACGCGCATGTCCTCCGGCACCAGCTTGTGTGCAATCAGCGCAAACCCGGGCGCGTCGACCGTCTGCCCCACGATTCGGAAGCGGGACGGCTGTGCCGACACGATCTTCTGCGCGGTGCGGTCGCGGATCACGGCGACATCGGCTATGCCGTTGTCGACGGCTAGGACGATGCCCTCCGCGGCGGCAATGTGCATGCGAGCGCCGGGCTGCAGGACGATGTTCTGCTGCACGAGGGTATCGTTGGCTAGAATCGAGAGCAGCAGAGTGGGCGAAGGCATGGCGATCCGGGTCGCGGGACTGAAGTCCTTGAGGCTCCGCAGCTTGCTGTCCTGCTTGACGACAAAGACCCCTCGGATGCGCTCCTCCTCCACCGCGATGGGAACGAAACCGGCCTTCTTGATGGCCTCGGAGGCGAAGACCGGTGGACCGAAGAAGAGCTTGTACCCCGTGTCGCCCTGCACCATGCTTCGCATCGCAGCCCCGGGCGCTCGCACCGGAAGCAGCAGGACCTGGGCGCCGATTTTCGATGACAGATAATGGGCGAGCGGAAGAAACCGGTCCATGATCTCGAAGGATTCGGACTGCCCTGACTCCACGCCGGGGAACACACCGAGGGTGAGCTTTGGGGTTTCCGCCGCAACCCCTGTGGCAGCGATCAGGCCGAGCGTCAGGGTTGCGCTGCGGATTGAACAAGCGAGGTGCTTCATTAGATTCTCCTAAAGCTCCGAAAGCTCCGAAAAGACGAATTCACGGGTACTCCCCGGCGCGAATCCTCGAATCGGCAATGTAACCACGGCCAGGCATTTAGGGCCCGTCGGGCATCTCCGACAATTGCCGTCAGGTTTCCATGATTCGCGCATGTCGGCGATGGAAAATCGCCAATAAGTCACAAAGCCTGAGGCGAAAAGCGGACAGCTGGAAATAGAACGAGGAAGCGACGGCGGAACGGGGAGCGGGTCCGCGCCCGTTCCGTAGACCGTGGAGCCGGCCTAAAGCCCGGGCGCGCCAGTGCAGGGCTGCAATACGGGAGAAACTACGGATTTTTCAGGATTGCAGATGCGCGTATTCGAGCACAGGATTGGATGAGCCGGGCTTGTAGCAACCGAACAGGGAGCGAACTTCCAGCATTCCCTCGCCGTCCTCCGAGCCGGAGCCCAATTCGTAGAGCGGAGTATCCGTGTCCTTCGCCAGCGCCTTGCGATAATAGTCCAGCGACTGTGACAGCGCGGCGCAGGCCGCCCGAGTCTCCTTCAACCGGGCGTGTGCGCTGGCCAGTTGAAAAGAGACTTTGCTCGCCGTCCAATAGTCTCCCGCTGATACAAGCGACGGCAACTTCTGCTCGATGGCATCGGAGAGTTTCCTGTCTGTATCCGAGGACGAAGCGGGCGCGAATCCCGCGCAGCCGACGAGAAAGGCGGCAACCAAAATTACCAGATTCCGTTGACCCAACATGGTTCATCCTCATGCGCAGCAATGTTCAGTCCGTAAAGGCGCAGATGTTTAGGCAGTGACATAAGTGACTCGCTTAGGTCGGCAGCCAAACCACGCGCACCAAGCTCCAAAAGCCCAAAGTTCTAAATGAGCCTGATGCCACCTAAAGCAATACCGATGCCAGCACCATTCCGGTGTCTATTTCTGGTGGTAAGTGCCCTATAATGTGAATTAGTCGGCACGGATCAAGACTTCGCTCAGGGGACCCCTTAAGTGAAACTCGGTAAG
>WNGQ01003746.1_pt1 | contig 15259 bp, 12 predicted proteins | sample 5407661 | NCBI WGS metagenome assembly WNGQ01 (sample SAMN13153382, study PRJNA577476) | soil metagenome | isolation source: 60 cm soil or saprolite under Garry oak tree replicate 2 | place: USA:California | collected 2016-06-15 | reverse complement strand
GACGGCATCGGCCACGTATTGTTCGTCAGCGGCGGCTCGGAGGCGATCGAGGCTGCGCTCAAACTGGCGCGTCAATATTTCGTCGAAAGCGGAGAGCCGCAGCGGCGATACTTCATCGCACGACGGCAAAGCTATCACGGCACCACGCTCGGGGCGCTTGCGGTCGGCGGCCGGGAGTGGCAGCGCCGGGAATTCGCGCCGCTTCTGATCGAGACGCGGCATGTATCGCCGGCCTACGAATATCGCGGCCGTCGCGTGGACGAGACGCCGCAAGCTTACGGCGAACGCCTGGCCCGGGAGCTGGACGCCAAGATCACGGAGCTCGGCGCCGACCATGTCATCGCGTTCGTCGCCGAGACGGTCGTCGGCGCCAGCCTGGGCGCAGTGCCGGCGCCGCCCGGCTATTTCCAACGCGTGCGTGAGATCTGCGACCGTCACCGCATTCTGCTCATTCTCGATGAGGTGATGTGCGGCATGGGCCGCACCGGGACGCTGCATGCTTGCGAGCAGGAAGAGATCGCTCCGGATCTGATGGCGATCGCCAAGGGTCTCGGCGGGGGCTACGCGCCGATCGGCGCGCTTCTGATGCAGGACAAGATTTTCGAAACCGTCGCCGGAGGTTCGGGCGCCTTCCAGCATGGCCACACTTACATGGGTCATCCGCTTGCATGCGCCGCGGCCTTGGCCGTGCAGGGCGTGATACGCCGCGACAAGCTGCTGGCCAACGTGCGGACGCAGGGCGCCTACCTCTCGCGCCGGCTCAACGAGCGGTTCGGCAATCATCCCTACGTGGGCGACGTGCGCGGACGCGGTCTGTTCCAAGGAATCGAGCTCGTCGCCGATCGCGGCACCAAGGAGCCGTTTGATCCCGGGTTGAAGCTGCACGCGCGAGTCAAGAGCGAGGCGATGGCCCGCGGCCTGATGGTCTATCCGATGGGCGGCACGGTCGATGGCGTGCGCGGCGATCATGTGTTGCTGGCGCCGCCCTTCATCGTGGAGGCGCCGCTGCTGGACACGGTCGTGGAGCGCCTTGGCGAAGCGATCGACGCCGCGACAGCGAGTTGAACGTTTGGTTCGGACGCCTGGCGTCCTGTTTCATGGAGGGTCAGAAATGCGCAATTCAGCAAGCATCGCCTTGACAGCCTGTATGCTCGGTATCGTCTCGACGACGGCAGTCGCCCAAGATCTTGAAGGCACTCTGAAGAAGGTCAAGGACGTCGGGACCTTCACCATCGGGTACCGCGAGAGCTCGCTTCCCTTGTCCTATCTCGATGACAAACAGCAGCCTGTAGGCTTTTCCATCGAGCTGTGTCGGCACGTCATCGAGAAAGTGAAGGGCAAGCTCGGAACACCGAACCTGAAGGTGGAGTACAATCCGGTCACTTCTGCGACGCGCATGCCGCTTGTCGCCAACGGTACGGTCGACATCGAATGCGGATCGACCGCCAACCAGCTTGCCCGACAGAAGCAGGTCGCATTCTCGGTGACGTTTTTCGTGCCTCAGTTCAAATGGCTGGTCCGCACCGATAGCGGCATCCGCACGGCCGACGACCTGAAAGGAAAGACCGTGGCGGTGACGGCAGGCACCAATACCGCGCAATTCGTCAACAGACTGAACAATGAGGAGAAACTCGGCCTCACCATCATGCAAGGCAAGGATCACGCCGAGTCGTTCCTGCTCGTCGACACCGGACGTGCGAGCGCCTGGATGGAAGATGACATTCTGGTCGCCGGATTCCGGGCGAACGCAAAGATTCCCAGGGACTTCAAATTGCTGGAAGCCGCCTACCCGTCCGATCCCTATGCGCTGATGTTCCGCCGCGACGACCCGCAATTCAAGGCGCTGGTCGACGAGACCCTGACCGGCCTGATGCGCTCGGGCGAGTTCGCGAAGCTCTATACCAAGTGGTTCGAGAACCCGATCCCGCCCAAGGGCATCGACATCCAACTGCCGATGTCCGACAAGCTCAAGGAGCTGGTCAAGGAGCCGAACGACAAGGCCAACTCCTGATCGGTCGTTTCGCTTCGATACGGAGACTTGCGGCAGCGGGGCTCAAAGACTGATCCCCGGCCAGCCTTTGAACCGGACGCATCACCCCTTCTGCCGCTCCGCAAGCGCGCGGTCGTAATTGAGCACGGCCTGCAGCAGCACCTGGGCGCCGGCCGCGCATTGCTGCTTCGAGCTGAACTCGGCCTCGTTGTGGCTGATGCCCTCGCGGCAGGGCACGAAGATCATCGCGGTCGGCGCCACCCGAGCGACATAGGCGGCATCGTGGCCGGCGCCCGACACGATCTCGCGCGCCGAGAGCCCCGATTGCGCCGCGGCCTCGCGCACCGCGGCGATGCAGTGCGGATCGAAGGCGACCGGCGGCTGGTCCCAGATCTTCTTCGCCGCGCCCTCGAGCCGCAACGCCCCGCAGATCTGCGCGACCGCGTCGTGCAAGCTGCGCTCCATGGCATCGAGCACGGCGGTCTCCGGATGCCGGAAGTCGACCGTGAAGTGCACTTCGCCCGGCACCACGTTGGGCGAGTTCGGCTTGACCTCGAGCGACCCCACCGTGCCCACGGCGAGCGGCGGATGCCCGCGGGCGATCGCATCGATCTGGTCGACCAGACGGGCGGCGCCGAGCAGCGCGTTCTTGCGCAGATGCATCGGGGTGGCGCCCGTATGGGCATCCTGGCCGATGACGTTCGCCTCGTACCAGCGCATGCCCTGCACGCCGGTGACGATGCCGATGTCCTTGGCCTCGGCCTCGAGAATCGGGCCCTGCTCGATGTGCAGCTCGAAGAACGCCGAGAGCGGATGCGCCCCGCATGGTTCCGGGCCGCGATAGCCGATCGTTTCGAGCGCGGCGCCGAAGCTTTCGCCGGAACGGTCCTGGCGCGCGACCGCCCACGCGCGGTCGAACGCCCCCGCGAACACCCCCGAGGAGGTCATGGCCGGCGAGAACCGCGCGCCTTCCTCGTTGGTCCAGTTCACCACCTCGATCGGCGCGAAGGTCTCGTAACCGGCCTCGACCAAGGTGCGCAGCGCCTCGAGCGCGCCGAGCACGCCGAGCACGCCGTCGAATTTGCCGCCGGTGGGCTGGGTATCGAGATGGCTACCGAATGCGATCGGCGGCACGTCGGCCTGCCCCGGCCTTCGCGCGAACATTGCGCCCATGTCGTCGATCGTCACGGTGCAGCCGAGTTGTTCGGCGCGCGCCTTGAACCAATCGCGCACTTCTCGGTCGAGATCGCTCAACGTGAGCCGGCAGATGCCGCCCTTGGGCGTGCCGCCGATCACGGCAGTCTCCATCAACTCGCCCCACAGCCGCTCGCCGTCGATCTTCAGATTCTGCATGCGTGTCTGTCGCTCCCTGTGCCGTCAATCCGGGGCGCGGGCGTACGCCCGCGAACCCGGAACCTATGAACACCGACGGTTCAATGGTTCAAGGTCTGTGGTCATGGATTCCGGATAGCCGCGGAGCTTGCCCCGGGCGGCGATCCGGGGCAGCTTCCGGAATGACGCTCGACAGGTTGGATCCCGAACATCGACGCGGCGAATCGCGGATAGGCCTCGGCGAGTTCGGGCGCTACGATCTCGCGCAGCAGTCGCAAGGTTTCGGCCGAGGGCGGCGGTGTCTGCGGCACCTGCGGGGCGCGGTCGAAATCGAAGCCGGTGTTTTCGATGACTTCCTCGACGCCGTGGCCGGGATGCACGCTGTCGAGCCGGAAGCGTTTTTTCTCCCGATCGAATGCGAACAGGCACAGCGGCGTGATGAGCGCGATCGGTCCGCCGGGGCGGTAGACGTTGTGCGGGCTCGTTCCCGGCGCGCTGATGAAATCGACCTTCTCGACCAGGGCGCGGCGCGAGTGCTCGAGCCGGAACAGGATGACGCGCGGCACGACGAAATACAGATAGCCGGAACCGAACGAGCCCGAGAACCGTACCTTGGGCCTGCGGTAATCGCCGACGCTGACGAGATTGATGTTGGCTTCCCCGTCGATCTGCCCGCCGGACAGGAAAAACACGTCGAGCCGGCCCTGTCCGGCGCAATCGAACAATTCGCGCCCGCCGTCGGTGAAGAAATTGTGGGGGCGGCTCTCCAGGATCGACACATGGGGCCGTCCGCCGCCGCGCTCGCGCGCCAAGATCGCGGCAGCCGCCGGAATCGGCGATTGTGCGCCGACCGCGACGTGACGCGCGTCCCCGATCAGCCGGCTCATCACGTCGGCCAGCAGCTCCTCAGTGCGGAATTTGCCGTCAGGCTGCGCGCCGCTCATGGACGTAAAGGTCGAGATAACGCGCAAACCCGTCGGCCGTGGCGGCGAGCCGCGCATATTCGGCGAGGTGCGCGTCGTCGCGCCCGTAATGGCCCGGCAGCGCCAGCGGCCAGGCGCCGCGCGGGGCAATTGCGATTTTCTCGACATAGAAGCCCGGAAGCGTTCCGGCCGCGAGCACCGGATCCTCGAGCAGATTCTTGTCGTGAAGCCTCTCGACCGTGACCACGGTTGCGCGCGCAGCATGCGCCATGGTGATGAGCTCGCGCGTCGCGCCGATCCACACGTTGCCGGCCGCGTCCGCCATCGGCGCGTGGAACAACGCCACGTCCGGTTTGATCGCCGGCAGCAGCACGATCGGATCATGGTTGGCGAACGGATTGTCGATCACGCGCCAGTCCGGCCGGTATTTCACCAGGTCCGAGCCGATCAGCCCGCGCAGCGGCAGGAACGGCACGCCCTTCTCGCTCGCCTGCAGCGCCGCATGAAGCGCCGGACAGGTCGTGTCCTTGACCAGAATCTCGCCCGCGCGCAGGGCGGCCGCAAAGCGCGGCGCGGGCCCGAGCTCGCCGAGGCTCACGCCCGCCGCCTCGATGCTCTCGACGCATCCCGCGCCGATCAGCAGGTCTGCCTGGATGCCCGAGGTCGGGACCGCGACCAGGTTGAGCCGTTTGACGCCGCGCCGGACCAGCGCCCGCGTCGCCGCCATCGCCACGCCGGCGTTGCCGCGCGGCACCAGCAGCGTGCAGCCGTCGGCGATCGGCGCCAGCGCCTCTTCGAGCGAGCCGGCGGCTACTGCCATGGACCTGCGCCTCCAGGGTTCTCTTGCAACCGCACCGGACTGCACCTGCCTGCACCCTGGCAGGCCGCATCCGCTAACGATGATACATTATAGCGCTATTCCTGGGCGCGTTCCTATGGCGGGTCAGCTTGCTTGAGCAAGACCCGGCAGTATACTGCCGGTTCGGCGCACAAGTTCCCGGATTCCAAGCTCGGATCGAGCTTTTCGACGCGTTGCCGATGGGAGCCGGTCACGATGTCGAGCGGGAAAGATGTCCGCCACGGTGCAAGAAAGAATCCAGAGGGGAGGAATTGGAAAAATGAAAAAACCATCCATCGCGTTGGCCGCCGCGCTTGCGTTCGCGACTGCGCCAGCCCTGGCGCAAGGCTCGGTGAAGATCGGCTTCATCGACACGTTCAGCGGCCCGACCGCGGTGATCGGCAACGACATGCGCAACTCCTTCGAGCTTGCGCTCCATCACCTCGGCCGCAAGATGGGCGGCCTGCCGGTCGAAGTCATCTACGAGGACGACCAGCAGAAGCCCGAGGTCGGCAAGCAGAAGACCGAGAAGGTCATCCAGTCCGACCGCGTCAATTTCATCACCGGCTACATCTGGTCGAACGTGCTGCTGGCTTCGCTCAAGCCCGCGGTCGATTCCCAGACCTTCCTGATCAGCGCCAACGCCGGGCCTCATCAGATCGCCGGGGAATTGTGCTCGCCGTTCTTCTTCTCGACGTCCTGGCAGAACGACCAGACGCCGATGGCGATGGGCGAGCACCTCAACCAGAAGGGCGTGAAGACGGTGTTTCTGCTCGGCCCGAACTACGCCGCCGGCAAGGACATGCTCACGGGCGTCAAGGCTACCTACAAGGGCCAGATCATCGGCGAGGAATACACCAAATGGCCCGACCAGCTCGATTTCTCCGCCGAGCTGTCCAAGGCCCGCGCCGCCAAGCCGGAGGCGATCTTCGTGTTTTATCCGAGCGCGGCCGGCGTGCAAATTCTCAACCAATATGCGCAGGCCGGGCTCAAGGGACAGATCCCGCTCTACACCGTGTACACCATCGACGAGACTACCCTGCCGCTGCAGAAGGATCTCGCGCTCGGCGTGCCGGGCGCGCAGGAATGGGTCAACGACCTGCCCAATCCGGCCAACCAGAAGTTCGTCGCGGATTTTCGCGGCAAGCACGGGCACGGGCCGTCATTCTACGGCGCCCAGGCCTACGACGCGGTGAACCTCATCAACAGCGCGGTGGTGGCCCTGAAAGGCGACCTGACCAACAAGGACGCGATCCGCAACGAAATGCGCAAGGCGAACTACGCCTCCGTGCGCGGCCCCTACAAGTACGGCAACAACCATTTCCCGATCCAGAATTTCTACCTGCAGGAAACGGTCAAGAACGCCGACGGCACGTTCGGGCTCAAGACGGTCGCCACCATTGTCAAGGACAGCCAGGACCGTTACCACGACAAGTGTCCGATGAAATGGTGACGCCAGGATTCGGAAATCGGAAGTCGGTGGTCGGAATCCGGAATGCCTGATTCCCGGCCACGGATTGCCGATTTATGGTACTCTGATTTCTGACCGCCGACCACTGACCTCCGATCCCTGACCCGCATGTTGCTCCTGCTCGAGCAGTGCCTCAACGGGCTGCAATTCGGTCTGCTGCTGTTCCTGCTGGCCGCCGGGCTGACGCTCGTCTTCGGCATCATGGATCTCGTCAATCTCGCCCACGGCTCGCTCTACATGATGGGCGCGTATTTCGCGGCGAGCTTCTCGGCGTGGACGGGCGATTTCTTCGCCGGCGCCCTGCTCGCGCTCGGGGCGACGCTGCTGCTCGGCATCGTCCTGGAGATGGTCGCGCTCAGACCGCTTTACGGGCGCGATCATCTCGACCACGTGCTCGGCACTTTCGGGCTGATCCTGTTCTTCAACGAGCTGGTGCGGCTGGTGTGGGGCCCGGCCGGCTTGAGCCTGCCGTTGCCGCCCGCGCTCAACGCCGCGGTCGAAATTTTCGGCATCTATTATCCCGTCTACCGCCTGCTGATCATCCTGGTAGCGCTGCTGGTCGCGCTGTTTCTCTACTTCGTCGTGATGAAGACCCGGCTCGGCATGCTGATCCGCGCCGGCGCGTCCAACCGCGAGATGGTCGGCGCGCTCGGCGTGGACATCAAGCTGCTGTTCACCTTGGTGTTCGGGCTGGGTGCGGCCCTGGCGGGTCTCGCCGGCCTGATGCAGGCGCCGATCCTGACCGTGCAGATCGGCATGGGCGAGAATATTTTGATCCTCGCCTTCGTGGTCATCGTCATCGGCGGCATCGGCTCGATTCGCGGCGCGTTCGTGGCGGCAATCTTCGTGGGCCTGGTCGACACGCTGGGCCGCGCGTTTCTGCCCGATCTGCTGCGACTGGTGCTCAGCGTGACGGCGGCATCGACGGTAGCGCGCTCACTCTCCTCGATGCTGATCTATCTGCTCATGGCGATCGTGCTGGCGCTCCGCCCGCAAGGCTTGTTTCCGGTCGCCGGCAGATGAAAGCCGCGCTCGAACTCCGCGCTCCCTTCGTCCTCCTCGTCGTCGCCGGCCTGGCGCTGTTGCCGGTCTATACGGCGGCGAGCGGCGACCAGTTCGTGCTGACGCTGTTCACCCGCATCGTCATCCTGGCGGTCGCGGCGACCAGCCTCAACCTCATCCTGGGCTACGGCGGGATGGTGAGCTTCGGTCACGCCGCCTATCTGGGCATCGGCGCCTACGCGGTCGGCATTCTCGCCGAGGAGGGCGTCGGCTCCGGGTTCGTGCAATGGCCGTTCGCGTTGGCGCTTTCCGCCTTGTTCGCGCTGATCGTCGGCGCGCTGTCGCTGCGCACCCGCGGCGTCTATTTCATCATGATCACGCTGGCGTTCGCCCAGATGGTCTATTACGTGGCCGCGGGCCTCGACCGGTACGGCGGAGACGACGGGCTCACCATCTATTCGCGCAGCCGGTTCGCCGGGCTGATCGATCTCGCCAGTCCGACGCAATTCTATTACCTGTGCCTGGCGCTGCTGCTGGCGAGCATCGCGTTCACCTGGCGGCTAATCAACTCGCGCTTCGGCATGGTCATCCGCGCGTCGCGCTCGAACGATCGGCGCATGCGCGCGATCGGCTTTCCGACCTTTCGCTACCGGCTCGCCGCCTTCGTCATCGCCGGGATGTGGTGCGGGCTCGCCGGCGCGCTGCTGGCGAACCATACGGACTTTGTCAGTCCGGCGATGATGTACTGGACCCGTTCCGGCGATCTCATCGTCATGGTCGTGTTCGGGGGTATGGGCTCGCTGTTCGGGCCGTTGTTCGGCGCGATCTCGCTGCTCGTGCTGGAAGAGGGTCTCTCGCGGGTGACCGAGTATTGGCCGATCATCCTCGGCCCGTTGCTGCTGCTCATCGTGCTGTTCGCCCGCGGCGGCATCGACGGCCTGCTCGGGAGGATCCGGCGTGGCTGACGCAAACCTCCTGGAACTCGAACAGATCGAGACTTTCTACGGCTTGAGCCAGGTTCTGTTCGGCATCTCGCTGTCGATCGGGCGGGGCGAGATGGTGACCCTGATGGGGCGCAACGGCATGGGCAAGACCACGACCGTGCGCTCGGTCCTGGGGCTCACGCGGGCGCGCGCCGGCTCGATCCGCTTCGAGGGGCAGGAGATCCGCGCGCTGGACGCCTATCGGGTGGCCAAGCTCGGCGTCGGGCTCGTGCCGGAAGGCCGGCAGATTTTCCCGAACCTTACCGCGCGCGAGAACCTGGTGGCGACGGCCGCCAACCGCGCCGGCGCCGCCGAGCCGTGGACGCTCGACCGGGTATTCCGGCTGTTCCCGCGGCTCGCCGAACGCGGCGCGAGCATGGGCACCCAGCTCTCCGGCGGCGAGCAGCAGATGCTCGCCATCGGTCGGGCGCTGATGACCAACCCGAAACTGCTCATTCTCGACGAGGCGACCGAAGGTTTGGCGCCGCTGTTGCGCGCGGAAATCTGGCGCTGCCTGGCCGGCCTGAAGGCCGCCGGCCTCGCGATCCTGCTGATCGACAAGAACGTCGAGGCGCTCACCCGCATCGCCGACCGGCACTACATCATCGAGAAGGGGCAGGTGGTATGGACCGGCACCTCGCCGCAGCTTGCGGCCGCGAGCGACGTCCAGCAGCGCTACCTGAGCATTTGAGCGAATGGCAGCATAGGCGGGGAAATCCGCTGAAAATCCGCCACACTGGCGCTGCCATGTGCTAGCAACGACCCCAGCCTCCGAGTCGTCATGCCCGGCCTGTGCTGCCTTGTGCCGGGCATCCACGGCTTGAACCTCAAATTACAGAGCGCCGTAGATGGCCGGGACAAGCCCGGCCATGACGTGGAAACGAACGGCAATGAGTCTTCCTGCGCGGGCCGGGGACCCCGCCGAGCCGAAATGCTGATCCTCGCGCTTTCCTGCGTGGCGGCGCTGCTCGCCACCGCCGCGCTCGCGGTGGCGCTCGGGCGCACGGCGAGCGCCTCGCCGATCGTCTATGCGGCGAGCCTCGCCGCCTCGTTCGTGCTGCTTGCCGGCGCGCTCGCCCGGCTCGTCGCGGATCCCGGCCAGGTCTCGACCCTTACCCTGCCGATCGGCCTGCCGGGCCTGGGCGCGCATTTTCGCCTCGACGCGCTCTCGGCATTCTTCCTGGTCGTGGCCAACCTGGGCGGCTCCGCCGCGAGCCTCTACGCGCTCGGCTATGGCCGCCACGAAACCGCGCCGCGGCGGGTGCTGCCGTTCTTTGCCGCCTATCTCGCCGGCATGAATCTCGTGGTGCTGGCCGACGACGCCTTCACGTTTCTTTTGACCTGGGAGTTCATGTCGCTCACCTCCTGGGCGCTCGTCGTCGCCCATCACGATGAGCCCGGCAACGCCCGCGCCGGCTACATCTATCTCGTCATGGCGAGCTTCGGCACGCTCGCGCTGCTGCTCGCCTTCGGTCTCCTCGCCGGCCCTGCCGGCGCCTACGCGTTCGACGCGATGCGAGCCGCGCATCCCGGGCCCGCCGTCGCGGCGATCGCGTTGGTGCTCGTGCTGGTCGGCGCCGGCTCCAAGGCCGGGGTCGTGCCCCTGCACGTCTGGCTGCCGCTCGCGCATCCCGCGGCGCCCAGTCACGTGTCGGCGCTGATGAGCGGGGTCATGACCAAGATCGCGGTCTACGGCTTCGTGCGCATCGTCTTCGACCTGATCGGGACGCCGCCGTGGTGGACCAGCATCATCGTGCTGGCCTTCGCCGGACTGACCACGGTGCTCGGGGTGCTCTACGCGCTGATGCAGCACGACCTCAAGCGCCTGCTGGCCTATCACACCGTCGAGAACATCGGCATCATCTACATCGGGCTCGGCTTGGCAATCGCGTTCCAGCAGAACGGCATTCCCTGGGCGGCGGCGCTGGCGCTCACCGCCGCGCTGTTCCACGTGCTCAATCATTCGCTGTTCAAGAGCCTGTTGTTCTTCGGCGCCGGCGCGGTGCTGAGCGCCACGCACGAGCGCGACATGGAGCGCCTCGGCGGCCTCATTCACCGCATGCCGCACACCGCGGTCGCGTTCCTGGTCGGCTGCGCGGCCATCTCCGCGCTGCCGCCGCTCAACGGCTTCGTCTCCGAATGGCTGACGTTCCAGGCGATCCTGGTGAGCCCGCAGCTGCCGCAATGGGGCCTGAAGCTGATGGTGCCGGCCGTCGGCGCGCTGCTCGCCTTGTCGGCGGCGCTCGCCGCCACCTGCTTCGTCAAGGCATTCGGCATCACGTTTCTGGGCCGGCCCCGCACCCGCGCGGCGGAGGCGGCGCAAGAGGTCGATCGCATCTCGCTCGCGGTGATGTTCGCCTTCGCGCTGCTGTGCTTCCTCGCCGGAATCCTCCCCGGCATCATCATCGATCGGCTCGGGCCGGTGGTGCAGGGCCTCGTCGGCGAGATGCTGCCGCCGCAATCCGGCCTCGCCTGGCTCTCGATCGTGCCGATCGCGGCCGGCCGCAGCTCGTACAACGGCACGATCCTGCTGATTTTCCTCGCGAGCTCGGCGACGCTGACCGCGATCTTCGTTCATCGCTTCGCGACGCGCGCGACGCGGCGGGCGCCGATCTGGGATTGCGGCTATCCGCAGTTGAGCCCCGCGACCGAATACACCAGCTCGAGCTTCGCCATGCCGATCCGGCGCGTGTTCGGAACCACGGTGTTCGCGGTCAGGGAGAAGCTCGACATGCCGGGGCCGGGCGAGACCCGCGCGGCGCATTTCCAGGTCAAAGTGTTCGATCCCGCCTGGCGCTACGCCTATGGACCTCTGGTCCGCACCGCCACCAAGACCGCGGACCGGCTCAATCCGCTGCAATTCCTGACGATCCGTCGCTATCTCACGCTGACGTTCTCGGCGCTGATCGTGCTCCTGATCGTAGTGGCGGCATGGCGCTGATCCTCGATCTCGTCGAGCAGGCCGTGCAGATGCTGCTCGTCGTCGCGATTGCGCCGCTCTTGCTCGGCGTCACCCGCAAGGTGAAGGCGCGGCTGATGCGCCGCCGCGGTCCGCCGCTGCTGCAGCCCTATTCCGATATTTGGAAGCTGCTGCACAAGGAGGCCGTGCTCGCGACCAATGCCTCCTGGCTCTATCGCACCGCGCCCTACGTGATCTTCGCGGCGACCTGGGTCGCCGCGGCCCTGGTCCCGACCTATGCGACGGGCCTGCTGTTCTCCTGGTCGGCGGATCTCATCGCCATCGTGGCGCTGATCGGCACCGGGCGCTTTGCGCTGGCGCTCGCCGGGATGGACGTCGGCACCTCCTTCGGCGGCATCGGCGCTTCCCGCGAGATGCTGATCGCCTCGCTCGCCGAGCCCGCCATGCTGCTCGTGGTGTTCACCGTGGCCTTGGTGGCCGGCACCACGCAGCTCTCCTCGATCGCCGCGCAAATGATCGACACGCCGGTCGCCCTGCGGGTATCGCTGGCGCTCGCGATGTTCGCCTTCGTGTTCGTCGCCGTCGCCGAGAACGGCCGCATCCCGATCGACAACCCGGCCACCCACCTCGAGCTGACCATGGTGCACGAGGCCATGGTGCTCGAATATTCCGGCCGGCATCTCGCCATGATCGAGGCCGCGGCGGCGGTCCGGCTCGTGCTGTATTTCTCGCTGCTCGCCTGCCTGTTCTTTCCGTTCGGCATGGCGACTGCCGACAAGAGCCTTGCGGCGGTGAGTCTGGGGCTGTCGAGCTACCTGGCGAAGATCCTGGCGTTTGCCGTGCTGCTGCCGATCGGCGAGACCCTCGTCGCCAAGATGCGGGTGTTTCGCTACCCGGTGTTCCTGGGCGGCGCCTTCGCGGCCGCGGCGCTCGCCGTGTTCCTGCAATTCGTGTCGCGAGGGTTCTGATGTCGCTCTTCACCGACATCGGCCATCTGCTGGCCGCCGGCATGTTGATCCTGAGCTTCCTGCTGCTCTATCAGGATCGCATCACCGCCACCCTCAACGTGTTCGCCGCGCAGGCGATCGTGCTGGGCCTGGCGGTCGGTTGGCAGGCCCAGCTGCAGGACGCCCCGCACCTGTTCGTGACCGCCGCGATCGCGCTCGTGGTCAAGGGCGGCATCATCCCGACGGCGCTGCACCGGATCGTGCGCCGGCTCGAGATTCACCGCGAGATCGAGCAGGTGATCGGCGGCGGCCCGGTGATGCTGGTCGGCCTCGGCCTGGTTGCGCTGTCGATCATGCTGGTATTTCCGGTCGCCGGCTCCGTCGATCCGCTGGCGCGCGAGGACCTTGCCTTCGCGCTCGCCGTCATTCTGCTCGGGCTCTTGATGATGATCACCCGTCGCAACGCGGTCACGCAGATCATCGGTTTCATGTCGCTCGAGAACGGCCTGGTGCTGGCCGCGACCGGCGCCAAGGGCATGCCGCTCGTCGTCGAGTTCTCGGTGGCATTCTCGATCCTGATCGCCTTCATCGTGTTCGGCGTGTTCGTGTTCCGCATCCGCGAGCGCTTCGACACCGTCGACGTCGGCGCGCTCGACCGCTTCCGCGGCGACCGCGGAGATGAATCATGACCGCGCCGCTCTACGCGATTCTGCTGGTCCCGCTGCTCGCCGCGCTGCTGCTGGCGCTGGTCGCGGACTATCGCTGGGGCGCCGCGATCAACATCGTCGCCTGCGGCCTGACGTTCGCGGCCGGCGTCTCGCTGCTGTTGGTCGAGCGCGTCCGCACCGACGTGCTGCTCATCGACGATTTCAACATCTATTTGGTCACGCTCACGACCTTCATCGGCTTCACCACCAGCATCTTCAGCGCGAGCTACATCGGCCACGAGCTCGAAACCGGCCGGCTCACCCCGAATTTCCTGCGGTTCTACCATGCGCTCTACCAGGCGATGATGGGCGCCATGAACCTGGCGCTGGTCGCCAACAATATCGGCGTGCTCTGGGTCGGGGTCGAGGTGGCCACGCTCTCGACCGTGATGATGGTCGGCATCTATCGGACCACGGCGGCGGTCGAGGCGGCGTGGAAATATTTCATCCTCGGCAGTGTCGGCATCGCGCTCGCCTTCTTCGGCACCATCCTGGTCTATCTCGTGGCCCAGGAAGTGCTCGGCCAGGGGCTGCCCGCGATGGCATGGGACCGCCTGTTGCGCGAGGCCGGCCGCTTCGATCCGCGGATGCTGTCGCTCGCCTTCGTTTTTCTGCTGGTCGGCTACGGCACCAAGGTGGGACTGGCGCCGTTTCACGCCTGGCTGCCGGACGCGCATGCGGAAGGACCGACCCCGATCTCGGCGGTGCTCTCGGGCCTGCTGCTCAACGTCGCGCTCTACGCGCTGCTGCGCTTCAAGATGCTGCTGGCCGCCAATCCGGAGACGCTCGATGTCGGCCGCATCATGATCGCGCTCGGGCTGATCAGCTTGGTGTTCGCGGCGTTCATGCTCTACCGCCGCCGCGACATCAAACGGCTGTTCGCCTATTCGTCGATCGAGCACATGGGCGTCATCACCTTCGCGTTCGGCATCGGCGGCCCGCTGGCGAATTTCGCCGGGCTCCTGCACATGACCATGCATTCGCTGACCAAGTCCGCGATCTTCTTCGCGGTCGGCCATGTCGCGCAGGTCAAGGGCACGCAGCGCATGGCGGACATCCGCGGCCTCTCGGTGAGCCATCCGGTGCTGGCGGTCGGGCTTGCGCTCGGTGTCATCGCCATCGCCGGCCTGCCGCCGTTCGGGGTGTTCACCAGCGAGTTCCTGTTGATCTCCTCGACCTTCTCCCGGCAGCCGCTGCTCGCGCTCATTCTGGTGTTCGGCCTGCTGGTCGCGTTCGGCGCGCTGCTGCTGCGGCTCCAGCAAGTGATTTTCGGCGAGCCGACCGGCCCCGCCGGCCGCGTCAAGGCGTCCTACGTGCCGCTGTTTCTCCACATCGGTTTCGTGCTGCTCGCCGGCCTCTGGCTCCCCGAGCCGATGGTGCGCTGGTTCAGGATCGTCGCGGCGCAATTGGGATGAGGCGATGACCGCGATCCTTTCCGAGCTTGCGAAGCATGCGCCGGTTGCCGGACATCGGCCGTGGCCGCGGCATCTCGTCGATGCGCCGACCTGGACCGCGGTCGCCCGCGCGCTGGGCGCCGGCGCCGCCGACCTGCTGAGCCTGTGGGCGGACGAAACTCATGTGCATCTTGCGTTGCGCTCCCCCGCGCATCCCACCCCGCTCGTCGTCTCGCTAGACGTGAAGAACGCGACCTATCCGTCCGTGGGCCTGCATCATCCGGCGGCATTGCGACTCGAGCGGGCGATCCGCGATCTTCACGGCATCGCGCCCGCGGAATTGCCCGATGCGCGGCCCTGGCTCGATCACGGCGCCTGGGAACTGCGCGCTCCGCTCGGCGCGCGCGCCTGCGCCGAGCTGCGCGATCCGGCCGACTACGTCTTTCTGCCCGTGCACGGCGAAGGTTTGCATGAGATCCCGGTCGGCCCGGTGCACGCCGGCATCATCGAGCCGGGCCATTTCCGCTTCACCGCCAACGGCGAGATCGTCGTGCGGCTCGAGGAGCGGCTCGGCTACGTCCACAAGGGCATCGATGGGCTCCTCTCCGGTGCCGATCTCGAACGCGCGGGCCGCATCGTCGCGCGAATCTCCGGGGATTCGACCGTGGCCTACAGCTTCGCCTTCGCGCGCGCGGTCGAGGCCGCGCTCGAGATCGCGGTGCCGCCGCGCGCCGCGGTGCTGCGCGGCGTGA
>WNGQ01006949.1_pt1 | contig 15272 bp, 11 predicted proteins | sample 5407661 | NCBI WGS metagenome assembly WNGQ01 (sample SAMN13153382, study PRJNA577476) | soil metagenome | isolation source: 60 cm soil or saprolite under Garry oak tree replicate 2 | place: USA:California | collected 2016-06-15 | reverse complement strand
GAATCCGGGGCTGACAGCCTGCTCTCTAGCAAGTCATTTAGAATCACATTCTTGCACTAAAATTCAAAACAATTCCATTAGAATGATATTCTTGCAAAAAAATGGGGGGGTGGGGGTACCCGCCTCTAAAGTAATTCATTAACTTTATGAATGACGCCATCCGCAATATCGCCATCATCGCCCACGTGGACCACGGCAAGACCACCCTGGTCGACGCCATGCTCCGGCAGAGCGGAATCTTTCGTATCAATCAGGAAGTGGCCGAGCGGGTCATGGATTCCAACGAACTCGAACGCGAGCGCGGCATCACGATACTGGCGAAGAATACAGCCCTGTTCTATCGCGGCACCCGCATCAATATCGTGGATACCCCCGGCCACAGCGACTTTGGCGGCGAAGTCGAGCGCGCCCTGCGCATGGTGGATGGCGTGCTCCTCCTGGTAGACGCCAGTGAAGGCCCGCTGCCCCAGACGCGCTACGTCCTGCAAAAGGCTTTGCAGGCGAAACTGCCTCCCATCGTCGTCCTCAATAAAATCGATCGCTCCGACGCCCGCCCCGCCGCGGTCCTCGACGAGATCTATAGCCTCTTCATCGACCTCGACGCCATCGAGGACCAACTCGATTTCCCGGTGCTCTATACCAACGCCAAGACCGGCGTCGCCCACCGCAAATGGGGGGAATCCGGCGGAGATGATGCCCGCGATCTCACGTTCCTCTTCGAGGCCATTCTGAACACCATCCCCGCGCCAGCGGGCGATCCGCAAAAGACTCTGCAGGTTCAGGTCACCAATCTCGATTACAGCGACTATCTCGGGCGCATCGCCATCGCACGCGTTTTTGAGGGAACATTGCATCGCGGCGATCAGGTCGGCATCGCCAAGCTCGATGGCTCGCTTCAGACCACGCGCGTCACCAAGCTCTTCACCTTCCGCGGCCTCGATCGCGACGAAGCCGAAACCGTTTCCGCCGGAGACATCGTCGCCATTGCCGGCGTCGAAGGCATTCAGATCGGCGAGACTCTCACCGATCCCGAAAATCCCGCTCCGCTGGACCCGCTGCTGATTGATGAGCCCACGCTGGCCATGATCTTCACCGTTAATAATTCTCCTCTCGCCGGGCGTGTCGGCCAGTGGGTCACTTCCCGCGACCTGCGCGATCGCCTGCAAAAAGAGTTGCTCACCAATGTTTCCATCCGCGTCGAGAATACCGACACGCCCGAAGCTTTTCGCGTGCTCGGCCGCGGCGAATTGCAATTGGCCATCCTGATTGAAACGATGCGCCGCGAAGGCTACGAAGTGATGGTCGGCAAGCCCGAAATTGTGGTGCGCAGTGAAAATGGCCGCCGCCTCGAGCCGCTCGAAATGCTGGTCATCGATTGCCCGGAAGGCTTCATCGGCATCGTCATGGAAACGCTCGGCGCTCGCCGCGGCGAGCTTACCCAGATGATCAACCACGGCTCTGGCCGCGTGCGCATGGAATTTCGCATTCCCTCGCGCGGTCTGATCGGCCTGCGCGGACAAATGCTCACGGAAACGCGCGGCACAGCCTTAATCCATTCCATTCTGGCCGGCTGGACCGATTACGGCGGCGAAATGGCCTCGCGCGCGACCGGTGCGCTCGTCGCCGACCGCGCCGGCATGACCACGGCCTATGCCCTCTGGAATCTCCAGGAACGCGGCGTTTTGTTCGTCGGCCCGGGCGCCGAAGTCTACGAAGGGATGATTGTCGGCGATAATTCGCGCGAATATGCGCGCTTCCACCGCCGACGAAGCCATTCGCCTGATTCCCCATCGTGAGCTGAGCCTGGAGCAGGCCATCGAGTACATCGCCGAAGACGAATACGTGGAAGTCACGCCCAAGTCTCTGCGCCTGCGGAAAAAAGTCCTGGACGCCAAGAAGCGCCCCCGCCGCTGGCAGCAGATTCGCGCCAGCGCCGAAACCCCCGTCTGATGCTCACGAAACTGGCATCGGGTGCCGCCGTTCTTGTAGCCCAGGGCGCCCCGCGGCAGTCCGCGACGAATGGCGCGATGAGCGAAGTCGCGGGGGCCCTGGGGATTTGGTTATGGACCTTGGCTTTCGTCGGCGGCAAGGAAGCGTGTCATTCCGAGGAGCAAGCGCGACGAGGAATCTGCTGTTGTTTTGGTTTGCAGAACGTCGCGCACGCGATGCGTCACGCCGAGTACACCGATTCGCGCGCGGCGCGCTTCGCCGCAGCGGCTTGCTGTCTCCGCTGCAGCGCATAAAAAATCACGCGATAGCCAAGCACCACGGCGACGACACCCGCGAAGCGCAGCGGCACGGTTTCGTCCGACTTTACCAGCCAGTAGTAGTGAGTGACTCCGGCGATCGCGCTGATATAAATCAGGCGATGCAGCATCTGCCAGCGCCGCCCGCCCAGCCGCCGGATCATCCCGCTGGTGGAAGTCGCGGCCAGCGGAATCATCAGTACAAAGGCCGTGAATCCCGCGGTGATGAACGGCCGCTTGTAGACGTCGGCGATCATTTCGTGAAAATCGAATTGTTTATCGAGCCAGACGAAAGTCATGAAATGCAGGCTGCCGTAAAAAAAGGCGAATAACCCGAACATGCGCCGCAAGCGAATGAGCCAGTTCTGCTTCAGGATCCGCCTCAACGGCGTCATCGTCAGGGCCACGCATAGGCCTGTCAGCGTCCAAGTTCCCGTGGAATGCGTGATGTATTCGATGGGATTCGCGCCTAACTCGTTGTGGAAGCCCAGCCAGACGAGGTGCGCCAGCGGCCCGAGACACGCCAGGAAAATCGGCGGCTTGAGCCACCGCATGTCTATGTGCCGCGAAAGATCCTTCATGTTCGAGCTGGAGCGGGAGGCGCCCTTAGTAATACTTTCGCAGGTCCAAGCCGCTATACATGCTGGCGACTTGATCGCCGTAGCCATTGAACATCAGCGTCTTGATTCGTTTGCCGAAGAACGATCCATCGAGGCGCCGTTCGCTCGCCTGGCTCCAGCGGGGATGATCCACCTGCGGATTGACGTTGGAGTAGAAGCCATACTCGTGCGCGTTCGCGATGTTCCACGTAGTCGGGGGCATATCCTTCGTGAAGCGAATCTTCACAATCGATTTGATGCTCTTGAAGCCGTATTTCCAGGGAATCACGGTGCGCACGGGGGCGCCATCCTGATTGGGCAGAGTGTCCCCGTACATTCCGAAGGTCAACAGCATCAGCGGGTTCATCGCTTCATCGAGCCGCAGGCCCTCGACGTAAGGGAGTTCGATCCCCGCGCGCGGTCCGAGCGGCATCTGCTTTATGTCGTAATAGCTCTGAAAAGCCACGAACTTCGCGGTCGGCTTTGGATCCACCATTTTCGTCAGCACGCTGAACGAATAGCCGATCCAGGGAACTACGATGGACCATGCTTCCACGCAGCGGTGCCGGTAGATTCGTTCCTCGAGCGGGGCGAGCTTGCGGAGTTCTTCAAGATCAAATTTCCGCGGCTTGTTTACTTCGCCTTCTACCGAGACGCTCCACGGCGAGGTCACGAATTTCGTGGCATTTGCCGCGGGGTCGCCCTTATCCGTCCCGAATTCGTAGTAGTTGTTGTAGTGGGTCACGTCTTTGTAGGACGTTTGCATTTCGCTGGTGGAAAATGGGCTCTTCACCAGCGGCCCCAGCTTCGTTTCATCGGCGAACACGCGCGCAGGCTCCAGCCAATCCGAAACCGAGCGCGCGCCCAGCGTGGCCGCGCCCGTCGCGGCGGCGACGCCCGCCAGAAAGTTTCGCCGATTCATGTACACCGATTTCGGAGTGACTTCGGAATACGGGATATCGCCTGGCTTCTTGATCAGCATGGCTGCCTCCGTGACGCGGTTCTCTTATTTGATTTTACCGCGTTTGCTCAAAATCGGCGCAAGGATCATACCTTTGTTTGCCGCGCAGGATCACTCCCCAATGCCCGAATCGCCTGCCCGGGCGCCGCTCGCCAAACGCGGGAGGGTGATTTGCCTGGCATAGAGTTCGCGGACGCGCTCGAGGGTATCGATCTGCTCCGGCGTCTTGTCCTGACGGATTCGCAGAATTCGCGGAAATCGAAGTGCAAAGCCGCTTTCGTGCCGGTTCGAGCGCTGTATGTTGTTGAAGGCTACTTCCAGCACGATTTTCGGCTCCACGATGCGCCGGAAACCCTGGTCTTCCATAGTGTGCTTCAGAAAATAATCCGTAAACTCGCGAATCTCTGCATCGGTGAGTCCGGAATACGCCTTGCCGATGTTGAGCAGGCGGTCGCCTTGGCGCACCGCAAACGTATAGTCGGAGAGCACGCCGTGCCGCTTGCCGTGCCCATATTCCACGGCCGTGACCACCACGTCGAGCGTCGCAAAAGGCTCCGCAAAAGGCTCCTTCAGCTTGAACCAAAAACGGCCCCGTCGCCCCGGCGTATACAGCGAATCCGGCGCCTTGGCCACGATTCCTTCGTGCCCCGCCGCGAGGGCGGCGCGAAAAGCCTCCTCGAGCGCCTCGCGCGTTTTGCACATGCGTTCCGGAGCGAGTTGAAGCTGTTTTGTTTGCGCCGCGAGCAGCTGCTTCAGCCGGCGCCGCCTTTCGACGAGAGGCTCATCCAAAAGAAGGTCGCCGTCTTGATAAAGAAGGTCAAAAAGCACGAACTTCACCGGAATTTCCGCGATCAGCCAGAGATCCGGATTCCGGCGGCCCAGGCGCTTCTGGAGTTGCGTGAACGGCAGCGGCTGCGCTTCATGCCAGGCAAGGATCTCTCCGTCAACGATGTACTCGCCGGACAGAGCCGCCAAGGGTTCCCGCAGTTCAGGAAATTCGACCACTTCGTCCAGCGTGCGCGAGAAAATCTTTACGCGCGTGCCGCTCTTATGCGCCTGCGCGCGAATGCCATCATATTTTTCTTCCACAACCATCGGCTCGGCGGCATTCTTGAATATTCCCGCGGCCGCCTCCACCGGAGTCGCCAGCATGAAGTCAATCGGATGAAAGAGCCTGAAGCGCACCGTTTCGAGCTCATCGCGAAAGGCGCATTGCAACGTTTCGCCAATATCGCCGAGCAGCATATTGGCGCGCCGCACGGAACCGATCGGGCGTTCGTAGGCCTTGGCGATGGCCTCTTCAACCAGGCTCTCCCGCAAGCCGATGCGCAGATCGCCGGTCATGATCTTGACGATGTATTTCACTTCGGCCGGCCTGGCCCTCGCCAGCAGTCTGCGAAGCAAATCGGTTTTTTCGCTTTGGCCTCGCGCGGCCGCCAATTCCCCGAAAACAAGGGCGGCTTCGCCGAGCGAAACGCCAGGCGCGCCGCTGCGCTCCGCCAAAATTTCTTCGGCCATCTCGCCCAGGTCGCCGTGTTTGCGGTAGACGCCGCTCATCGCCTCCCCGCTCTTCGCGGAGAGTTCGCCGATCAATCGAGCGAGCAGCCTGCCGCCCATTCCCAGCACGCGTTCATCCCAGCGTGGAAAGGGCCTGCCAGTGAGAAAAATCGCGGCGCGGGTAGCATCTTCGATGGGCAGCGACTGCAAAAGGCTGCTCACCAGCCGGATTTTTTCCGTTTTCTTGGTGGTTGCGGCGACGGCGTCGCAGGTCTGAGCGAATCGCAGCATTACTTGAATCGCGCGAGGGTTGGGCCGTTACAGTGCCGCGGACATGGCCGCAAGGGGCGTTGCCAAATCCGCGGCCGCGCCATCGCGGAATGTGACAAACGCGCCGGAATTGGCGGCCACGCGGTCCCCGGGCACGGCAATTCCCACGAGATTGAGCGGATCGGCCGCGGAAACCGTCACCGTTTCGCCAGCCGCGGGTTCGCGGCGCATGGCCCGGAGCGATTCCACGGCAATGGGCAGCGCGAATTGCTCGCCCAGAAAATCCGTGACGAACCTCCCGCCGCGCACTTCTCCCCGGCCTTCGAGGCGCCGCAGCATGCCCAGCAGTTCCCGCCAGGGCGGCAGAATGCTTTCGCGGACCAGGACCTCGCGAAAAATCACGCCGTAGCGGCGCAAAAGAACGTTGCAGATGGCTTCCAGCGCGCGATCGCGATCGGAACCGCGTTCGGCTGGGTCGCCGGCATACAAGAGCGACCACCGGCCGCTGCTGTGCCGCGGACGCGCGCTGCGTCCCGTGCCTTGCCCGGCGCGGCGCTTCGGATCGATCAGCGCGCGCAGGTTATCGAATCCATCGGCGGTAATCAGCCCCGCCGTCACCAATTCCCAAAGTCCTGTCTCCACTTCCGCCTTCAGCCGCCCCGTGCCCCGGACGATGTCCGGGAAAAACGAAGCGCCGCGCTCGCGCAGAAACGCGTGCACGTCGCGGGCGGCGGCGCTCAATCCTTGCGCCTGCGGCCCGCCATCATCTTGATAATGGCCGCGACGCGCGGCCATCCACTCGGCATCATCGCGCACGAAAAACGCGATCGGCGCCACGCTCGTGGGTATCACGCGGCGTCCGCCGGAAGTGATCGCTTCCAAAGTCGCGGGATGGGGCGACAATCGGCCCCATCCGACCGCTCCGGTGAGGCAGAGTTGATCGAGAATCTGGGGCGCGTAACCCGAGACGCGCTGCCGCAGAATCCGGTGTTCCCAGGAGTTGGCGGGCGCTTCAAACCCTTGCAACTGCCGCAAAATTTCCAGCACGCCGCGCTCTCCGGCGAGCTGCGTACCCGGAGCGGCATGCTGCCAGCGCAAAAGCCAGCGCATGAATTGCGCCGGCGTGACCGGCTGAACCTGCTTGCGCAATTCGCCGACGGTGAGCCGGTGGATGCGCGCGAGCAGACGGCGCTCGCACCATTCCGTCTGCTGTCCCGCGGCGTTGGTGAATTGGCCGCGAAGTATGGAGCCGCCGGCTTCCAGGCGCAGCAGCGCTTTATCGACTTGCTCAGGCGGAAGGCCGAGAACTTCGCCCAGTTCCGCCGCTGTCGTCGGCCCCGCATGCGACATCCAGCCCGTGATCATCGCCAGCACGGCGTCTTCTTGCGATGGCGCGGCGCTGCCGATATCGGGCAAGGAATCGGCGAAAGAAGCTGCGCCGAAAATCTGCCGGAAGATGGCGGCTCGTTCCGCGCACACCCAATATTTGCGGCCGTCGCGTTCGGCGCGTGTCGCGCGGTTCTGCCGGATCAGTTCATCGAAATACGGTTGCCACTGAGGAAGCGATTCGGCCAGTCTTTCTCTCAAGACGCGCAAAGCTGCGCCTTGCGAAGAGCCGACCTGCACCGCTTCCGGCAAGGCTATGAACGTGAGGAGCGCGTCGTGCAGCTCATCGGCATCGCGCACATCCGGCCATGCGTCGCGCCGCACTTCTTCGATAGCCGCCGGATCGAGCCGGCCCAATTCCGATGCGAGCGACTCCGGCAGCGCGCGGCGCATATCTACGGCGCGCGCGCGGCGCTCCTCGAGAGGCGCATCGTCAAGATAGGCGTACGGATTGGCGTTGAGAATTTCGTGCGAAAAGGCCGAGGGCACTGGCGTATCCACCGCGAGGCACTTGATGCGGCCTTGGGCGAGATCGGTCAAGATGCGTTTCAAGCCTTCGATGTCCAGAGCCTCGGTGAGCACATCCTTCATCGTCTCGCGCACCAGCGGATGATCGGGAATGGAGATATCGCCGACGATATTTTCCTGGCAGGCCAGCGCCTGCGGGAAAACGGCCGCCAGCAAGTCTTCCGCGCGCATGCGTTGAATCTGCGGGGCGATTCTCTTGCCGCCCTGAAAACGCAGCAACGCCAGAGCGCGGCCCGCGGCCCAGCGCCAGCGCACCGTGAAAAGAGGCGCCGCGAGCACAGCCTGTTCCAAAATCTGCCGCACGGAAGCGGGGAGCAGATAGCGAAAGACGTCTGCCAGCGGGAAGCTGTGCTGTTCGCCGAGCGAAATATTCAGACCATTATCGGTGGCAGCGGCTTGCAGCTCGAAATTGAAGGAACGGCAAAACTTTTTTCGCAGCGCCAGACCCCAGGCTTTGTTGATGCGCGCGCCGAAGGGCGCGTGAATCACAAGCTGCATGCCGCCGCCTTCGTCGAAAAAGCGCTCAGCAATGATCAATTCTTGCGAAGGCACGGCACCGAGCACCGCGATTCCGCTCAAAATGTACTTGATGATCTGTTCCGCGCCGGCATCATCGAGGCCGCACTCCTGCTTGAGCCATTCCCTGGTGGCCGCGGAAGCGCCGTCCGCGCCGTTTCCATTTTGCGCGGCCATGCGCGATGCGACCTCTTCGCGCAGCCGCGAAACCTGCGCGGAAAGCTCCGCGGTGCGCGCCGGCGCCTCGCCGCGCCAAAAGGGAACGCTGGGCGGCGCGCCTTGCGCATCCTCGACGAGCACGCGGCCGGCCTGAATCCGCCGGATGCGCCAGGAGGAATTGCCCAGCAACATGATGTCGCCGGCGAGGCTCTCGACGGCAAAATCCTCGTCCACCGTTCCGACCGGCGTGTCGTCTGGAGTGGCGACGACGCTGTAGAGCGCATTTTCGGGAATCGCTCCGCCGCTGGTGATCGCGGCGAGCCGGCTTCCGCGGCGTCCTTTGAGGCGATGATTGACGCGATCGTGAAAGAGATAGGCGCTGTAGCGGCCGCGCCGCGCGGCGATGCCTTCCGAGAGCATTTCCACGATGGCGTCGAAATCGGCGCGCGGCAGAGCGCGATAGGGATAGGCGCGGCAAATCAATTCGTAGAGGTCGTCCTCGCGCCACTCTTCCGCGGCGCAGGCGGCCACGATCTGTTGCGCCAGCACGTCGAGCGGGTTCTCGGGAATTTCCAGCCGGTCCAGCTCGCCTGCGCGCACGCTGCGGACCACTGCGGCGCATTCCACGAGCTCATCAAGCGTGGTCGCGAAGATGCGACCCTTGGGAACCGCGCCGCGCCAATGGCCGGCGCGGCCGATGCGTTGCAAGGCGACGGCAATCGCGCGCGGCGAGCCAATCTGGCAAACCAAACCCACGTAGCCGATGTCGATGCCCAACTCCAGCGACGCCGTCGCCACGAGCACACGCACTTCGCCGGCTTTCAGCTTGCGTTCCGCAGCCAGACGCAGCTTGCGCGAGAGGCTGCCGTGATGCGCCGCCACGGCCTCTTTCCCCAGGCGCTCGGCCAAATGGTGCGCCACGCGCTCGGATAGCCGTCGCGTATTGACGAACACCAGCGTGGAACGATGCTGCAAGACGAGCGCGGCGATGCGATCGTAAATCTCGCCCCACATCTCGTTGGAGGCGACAGGCCCCAGTTCGCTCTGCGGCACTTCGATGGCGATGTCCAAGCGCCGCCCGTGGCCTGTATCCACGATCACGGGCGCGGGCCGGTTACTCCCGGCGAGAAACTGCGCGAGCACCTCGATGGGCCTCTGCGTGGCGGAAAGGCCGATGCGGACCGGCGGGCGCGGGAGGAGAGCTTCGAGCCGCTCGAGCGAAAGCGCCAGATGCGCGCCGCGTTTATCGTCGGCGACGGCATGGATTTCATCCACGATCACCGTTTCGATATTGCGCAGGATGGCGCGGCTGCGCTCGGCCGTCAGAAGGATATAGAGCGATTCCGGCGTGGTGACGAGAATATGCGGCGGCCGCACCAGCATTTTGCGGCGTTCGTGCATCAGGGTGTCGCCGGTGCGCACGCCGACGCGGATTTCGGGCATCAGCAAGCCACGTTCGGCGGCTTTACAAAGAATTTCGCCCAGCGGGAGCTCGAGATTTTTCTGGATGTCGTTGCCCAGCGCCTTCAGCGGCGAGACGTATAAGACCTCAGTCGCGTCTTGCAGCGCTCCGGTCAGCGCTTTGCGTACGAGGCGATCAATGCAAGCGAGAAAAGCGGCCAGAGTCTTGCCGGAGCCGGTGGGCGCGGAAATTACCGTGCTTCGCCGGGCGAGGATGTGCGGCCAGCCGAGTTCTTGCGGCTCGGTGGGTGAGGCGAAGCGTTCCAGGAACCATTCGCGCACGATGGGATGAGCCCAGTCGAGCGCTTGAGTGGGCGCTTGATTGGGCACGCCCACAGCGGCAGCGCCAGCAGCAGGCAAACTCGCGGAGGGATCAGCGGCGGCCATTTGTCAATTGTAACGCGGCGGCGAAGAAAGCGCGAAGAGCACCGGAGTCAGGTGGTGGGTCAGTTTCCGATAACCCGACTTTTCAGGAGTTGGCTCTGATCAATCAATCCGCCCGGCCTGGACATCATGTATTTTCCGCGAAGACGAAGCCTTTAAGTGAGCTAGCCCGTCAAATATCTGTGCCTCACTTGGGCTTCCAAAGCGCGCAGCGTGGTCCCGGGACTACAAAAGTTATCTCTGCTGGAGTGAAACCATCTGCGATTTTGATTCGCTGATCGGGTCTAGACTCACGTGATTCGATAACTTTACCCGCGTCACATTCGACTGAAGCCACGGCATCATATTCAAAACCTTTTGGCAGTGTGAACTCTCCTCTGCCGTTGTCGATTTGTGGCGCGCTCCCTCCATGACGCGGATAAAGAGTATTCTGGAAGTAAATGTTGCTTCGTTCGGGCCGCGTACCATCAGACCACAGGACATTTATTTTGATGGTCGCCACCTCCAATTTGCCTAACCGAAGAGGAGGAAGGCGTAGAGGAGATGATCGGTCGATTGTTACAGGAACCGCTCCTGATTCATCTTCTGCTGCTGGGTAATATGTAGTAGCAAAGGGGCGCTCCGCGTCAGGGGCTCCAAATGAGCTAAATGCATTCGCGCCCAGGAAATACTCGCCCGCCTCCATTCGGTTGAGATTGTATCTTCCTTGCTCGTCTGTCCATTCGCTGTGGGTGCCATACCAACGAGCATCTCCGGTTTTGTGAATCGGAATGAGATCTACCTCGATGTGGCTTATCGGCTTGCCGCTTTCGTCGACAACAGTTCCGTGGACGCAACCCAGCCCGTAAAGCCGGTCGACGGCACATTCGTTGTAGTCAAAAGGCGGATTCAAGGCCATATCCCAAAGACGTATCGCGAAAACGTAAAGTGCAATGAGCGACGCGCCAATTACAAGCACCCAATATTTGTGGCGATTCGGTGTCGCTGGCGCAGCTCTGCCTTGGAAAAGACGTATCGCCGCTATTAAGAATCCACTAGCGAGGGCAAGACACCAGAAAACTGAACCAACAGCTCTGAGAAGCGTGGGCATGAGGAACGGCGAAGAGTGACGACCATATTCCATCCACCAGTAAAGTTCACCGAGCGTGGTCCGAGCAGCGAGATAGAGAAGCCCAAGACTCGCCGTGGTAAGAACACCGGCAAACAGCTTTGCATGGCGACAACGCCGACCATTGAGAAAGCCGAAATCTATCCCAGTGCCAATCCACCACCACCAGCCTACAATCGCCGGCAACCAGACACCGTATTGCAAGGAAAGTGTATGAAGGTTTAACAGCTTGAGGATTGGCATTGAAAGAACAAATGCGGGAGCGCTGATCGTGGATAAGGCTAGCTCTATTGCTTGATAGGGCCAGAACGGCGGGCCCATATCCCAACCCATACCCATTAATCGGACTATGCGATCGTTTTCGTAGTTCCAGACCATCAGCATGATCGCCAGAAAGCCAAAAACCGTGGGGAGGACCACACGAAAACGAATCGGACCACGCCGCATACAGAATTAGACACCGGAGCCACCGATCTAGTTCAAGTCTCGGGTCGTGGTGTCGTGACTTGGCCTGCGCCCAGTGCCCGAAAAACGGGATTTTCGGAAAGTGGGAATGACCAGAAGCTCAAACTGACCGACTACGCGGAGTCACGGATTTCACCGCGCGTCCGTTTTTTCACGGGGCGATGTTCGCGCGCGCAGTTTCCGCTTGCTTGCTGGCGGCGAGCAGTTCCTCGGCGTAGAGAGCGCCTTCCGGCGTATCTTCGTGCTTGAAATAGGTGAAGACGTCGCCTTTTTGCGCGAGTGCGACCGCCTGCTTGGTCAATTCCGCGCGCTCGTTCGGAGAATAGCTCTGTTTGCGCAGCCGGAAGTAGGTGAAGTCGGCGGTCTGCACGTTGGGCGTTTCTAATTTTTCGCTCTCCGCCCGGCATAGAGCGGCATTCGCCGCTCGCAAAACGTCGAAAACTTCGCCGGTGAACCATGATTCATGGCGAAACTCGAAGGCGACACGCGCGTCGCGCGGCAATTGCGCCAGGAAATCCTTGAGCCGCGGCAGATCGCAGCGGAGAAACGGCGGCAACTGAAACAAGACCGCGCCCAGTTTGCCGGCCTCGTGCAGAGGGCCGAGGGCCGCGAGAAAGCGCGAGGTCCACTCCCCGGCATCTTTCAGCCGCTTGACGTGCGTGATGTTCTGATGCGCTTTTACGGCAAATTTGAAATCCGCGGGCGTGGAAGCGATCCAGCCCGCCAGCAATTTTTCCGTGGGGAAACGGCGAAATGTGTAGTTCAGCTCGACCGAATTCAATCGGCTGCTGTAATAGCCGAGGAATTTGGCAGGGGCGAGTTTCGCGGGATAAAATTCCGGCTTCCACTGCGGGTAGGCCCAGCCGGATGTGCCTGCATACAGCTTAGCCATAGTTTTCTTGGCCCGATCGCGGTCTCGCGAGCCGCGCGGAGCGGCTTCGCCGGCTGCTCGCTTAGGGAGTCTGAACTGGTTCGTTCGGTCTCTGCATGGGGAAACCGCGTTTCCGCCATCCGTCGAGACCTTCGGCCAGCGGCCGGATCCGCGTGATGCCTCGGCTGCGCAGACGCAGCGCCATTTGCGCGGCGGTAGCTTCGTTGGGGCAACTGCAGAACAGCACAATTTCGCGGTCGCGCGGGATGACCTCAACCGCTTCCTCCAGGTCCGCCGGATCCATGCGCACGGCGCCATAGATGGTTTGCGGTTCAGCGTCAAATTCGAGGGTGTGGCGCAGGTCCACGATGATCACGTCCTCCCGGGCGTCCAGGCGCTGCTTCAGTTCCTCCGGAGTGATGCGGGCGATCCGCAATTTCTGCAGAAATCGCCGTCGGTTCTGCCATTTCCAGAGAATATAGCCGCCGAGCACAGCCAGCAGCAGAGCCAACAGGCCGCCACCCAGAAAGCGCATGGAGGCCAACACCCGTTCCAGCTTGGCGCTGAACAGGAAACCGGTCGCTATATAAGTGCACGACCATAGCAACGCGCCTAGCCCATCGAACAACGCAAATCGCCGCCAGGGCATACGGCTTACGCCCGCCAAGGGCGCCGTCATCGCGCTCAAGCCCGGAACGAATTTGGCAATCACGAGCGCCCAAGAGCCGCGTCGTTCAAAGGAAAATTGCGTACGGCGCACACACGAATCCGGTTCCAGAGAAATCCGACAGATCAGCCGCAGCACGCCGCCACCGTGCCGGCGCCCGAGCGTATACCAGATGGTGTCGCACACCGTGGCGGCCAGCACCGGCACGGCGACCGTAACCGGCAGATACATGCGCCCGGCGCCCGCCAGGGCTCCGGCGGCGAGCAGTATTGGCGCCGATGGCATTGGCAAACCGGCCTCTTCGGCCAGGACCCAGGCGAACAGCAGCGAGTAGCCGTGGCGGAAGAGGAAGTCAACGATTTCGTTCATCTGCCCTTTCGTTTGCGATTTGCTTATAGCTTTCGGGCCGACCGGCACAAACTATGTATCCGACAACCGGGTTGCTCGCGTCAACTGCGGTCTTCCCGCCCGGTATTCTGTACTCGATTTCATCAGCCGAGGGCAGAGGAAACCGTTTCGGATCGCGAGCGGGGCGAGATCGAGCTGAAATAGCCTAATTGAATAAGGGAGCGTTTGGTAGCGCTACCGGGAATCGAACCCGGGTTTCGAGGTTGAGAACCTCGCGTCCTAACCCCTAGACGATAGCGCCACTCAGATCAAAATACGGCGGTGAAGCGAAAATCGCAACTGGTGCGCGTCTTTTTACGTTGCGGACTCAAGCAGCGCTGAAAGGAGACAAACGAGGGATTCTTCGTCGCTTCGCTCCTCAGAATGACACGCCCATATTTTGATGATCCGGGGTTTACGGAATTCTATTTCTTGGTATTCGTTCGCCTGAGGTGGACCCTGTCCTTTTCATTCTCTTCGCAGGAATAGGACATGATCTCGGTATTCTGGCGTTTAATGGGCAGAGTGACGGACCAGGGCTCGCTATAAAACTTGGGGTCCTCGAAGGTCACTGTCCACTTGATATTGTCCTTGTCGATCTTCTGAAAACGCTCCACCAGATGCAGTTGATCGCTATGCTGGTGGCCGGCGGTATCGAGCCAAGTCCGATCATTGAGCCCGACGGTATCGACCACCAGAGTGTCTCCTTCCCAATGGCCGATGGAATCCCCAAACCACGTTGGGTCCAGATCCTGCGGATGACTTCGCCCATCGGTGTGAATAACGCGAAAAGTGCGCTGGTTCTCAAACAGGATGGCCATCACCGCGGGCGTCTGAACAATCTGAAAAGGCATGAGGCCCGCTTGAATTCCTCTCGCCGGCCCGATGGGCAAGCACTGCGTGAGCGGATCATCGATCTCGTCTTCTTTTTTGAAGAGGTCGGCGGCGTAGGGCGTAAACGGCGGCTGACGGCCGAGCGGTTTGGAAATGTCCGGTGTGAAGGGCGCCGACCAAACCCCATTTAGGTCCGGCGGACCCGAGGCTTGAGCACCGCCCGACGTGCGTCCGGAACACGCGGTTAAAAAGGGCAAGGCCAGGAATGCGGCAATGGCCCAGATCAGCGGCGCGCGACAACCATGACTCATTTTTGCGATCCGAGCTCAGTTCTTATCGTAACCCTTGACGTTTCCGCCACCGGCCGTGAGTTGCCGGCCATCCTGAAAGGTAATGGTCGAGCAAGCCACCAAATGCGCACCATCTCTGGCGCGAAAGCCTTTGGCCGTGAGCACGTCCCCGGGCTTGACGGTATCCCTTCGCCAGCCCTGCCGGTACAAGATGTTCGGAGGACTGCCCTCAAAAGCCCAGCTCACCACCTTGCCGCTCGCGTCCTTGACATCGAGATAGAAATAGATATGCGGATTCATGAACTCCATTTTGGTGACCACTCCGGTGAGCGTCACGGGTTTGCTCTCGTCAAATTCCACGCTGAATCCGTGGTGCGCCGGCACGGGCGAGGCCAATAGCAATGCGGAAGAAAGCGCCAAGGCCGGGAAGAAGGTGCTTCGCATGAATTTCCTCCAGCGGCAATACATTAGGCCGTTTATATGCTAGCGGCTGCTCTGGGTCAAGGTTCGCCGCGGCGTCGGGAGACATCCGTGCGCATCATTCAGGCGTGGCGGAAGTGGACGTTGCAGCGCCGGCGCGCGGCGCGCCGCGCCAGGGCCACTCGCCACGCCGGAAGGAGCGGAAGAAATACAGCGCGAGGCC
>WNGQ01004151.1_pt1 | contig 15274 bp, 16 predicted proteins | sample 5407661 | NCBI WGS metagenome assembly WNGQ01 (sample SAMN13153382, study PRJNA577476) | soil metagenome | isolation source: 60 cm soil or saprolite under Garry oak tree replicate 2 | place: USA:California | collected 2016-06-15 | reverse complement strand
GACGGCTGGACCCCGATCCGCGCATACTGGCAGGACCCGTCCGAAGCAAACCGCACAGCCCTGCGCGCCTTTCTTTCGCCCGAGACAACGGTCTGGCAATACACCCACGGCGTCGCCGACACGTCCTCGGTTTCTCCGGACGGGTATTCGCTCGACAACTTCTATCTCGCACGACCTGGCGCCGATGAAGTGCAGCTCGACCTCTTCGGCGACTACAAGAGCAACGTCGCGCTGTATCCCGAATTCCAGGCCTATTTTCGCAAGCACAAGCCGCCGTTTCTGGCAGTTTGGGGCAAGAACGACCCGTTTTTCCTGCCGCCGGGCGCCGAAGCGTTCAAGCGCGACATCCCCAACGCAGTCGTCCGATTCTTCGACACCGGGCACTTCGCGCTGGAAACGCATGCCGAAGAGATCGCGGCGGCGATCCGCGAGTTCCTCGCTCGCTGATTTCGCAACCCGGCGCCCGCCCGCGGCGTTGAGCATGGCCGCTGATCAAATGGAGAGCGTTATGCGTGCCATCGTTCTAGAGAAATTCGGTGGACTGGACAGTCTGGTTTACAAGGACATTCCCGAGCCGGAGCCCAAGGCCGGTCATGTGGTCATCCAAATCAAAGCATTTGGGATCAACCACGCCGAGATGCACATGCGCCGTGGAGAGTGGGCCGAAGCCGCCGAGGTGAGCGGCATCGAGTGCGTGGGCCTGGTGAAATCCTGCCCTGGCGGCGAGTTTCCGGTCGGCGCGAAAGTGGCCGCGCTGATGGGTGGCCTCGGCCGCACCATCAACGGCAGCTACGCCGAATACACCCGCGCACCCGCTTCAAACGTTGCGCTCATCGAATCGGACCTGCCTTGGGCCGAGCTTGCAGCGATTCCTGAAACCTACGCGACTGCTTGGACCTGTCTATTCCGCAATCTCGAGATCGAAAAAGGCCAATTGCTCGTCATCCGTGGCGCGCCCTCCTCATTCGGCCAGGCCGCTCTCAAGATGGCCGTCAACGCCGGCGTTCGGGTGATTGCAACGACCCGCAATCGCGATCGCTTCTCCAAGCTGGAGAAGTTGGGAGCCGAGCGCTGCGAAATTGAGCAACGCGATCTATCGAAGCACATCGCCGAGGCGAAGAAGATCGATGCGGTGCTCGACCTGGTAGGCAACAGCGTCATGCTCGACTCCCTCGCCATGCTTCGCCGCGGGGGCCGTTCCTGTCTTGCCGGCTGGCTCGGCGGTCTCGATCCGATTCCCGACTTCAACCCGCTGCTGCAGATGGCGAGCGGCGTCTATCTGACTTTCTTCGGCAGCTTCGTGTTCGGGACCCCAGGCTTTCCGCTCTCGGACGTCCCTCTTCAAAAGATTGCCGGGGACGCCGCAGCCGGCCGGCTCGACGTGAAGCCTGCGAGGATCTTCCGCTTCGACGAAATCCGTGAAGCTCACCGCGTGATGGAGGCCATCCAAGCCGGCGGCAAGATGGTCGTTGTTCTTTGATGATGGGCGCACATCAGGCGGGTGCCGGGTGGCACCGCCCCGTCTTGAGCTGACGGCGAACGACTACAGCGGCTTTCCCCGAATGTCTCAGACGCTAATCACCCACTTCCGACATCGGCAAGCGACGAACGCGTTAAATTGTGAAATTCCACCGCTTACGCATCAGGATCGAGCGTAAACAGCTCCTGCGGATGTGCGACGCCGCGCAGCGCATAGCGTCCCACCGAAACGAGGCGACGCTTAATGTCTCTCACGTCGGCGAACGCCGACGACATCAGAACGGGCTGATCGACCGAACGGCACATCGCGGCAATGCGGCTTGCCTCGTTCACCGCCGGACCAATGACGGTGAAGTCCAGCCGCTCGCGGCTGCCGACGTTGCCATAGAATACCTCGCCGACATGCAAACCGAGATACATGTGGGTTATCGGCCTGCCGTCGGCCGCCCGGCGCCTATTCAATTCTTCGACGCGCTCGCGCGCGGCGATCGCCGCGGATAATGCCGCGTCGCATGCGTGCGCGCGGTCTTCCGCCGTGAAGATTGCAAACGTGCCGTCGCCGATCAGCTTGAGCACGTCGCCGCCATGCTCGTGAATGGCCGACACGATTGCATCGGAGTAGTCGTTCAGCAATGGGATCGCCTGTTCCGGCGCGGTGTCCGTGATGCGCGTGAAGCCGCGCAAATCGCTGAACCAAACGACCGCGTCGATCCGCTCGGCAATTCCGCGCACGATGCGTCCGCCGAGCACGCGCCGGCCGGCGTCGCGACCGAGATACGTTTCCATCAGCGTTCCGGTCATGCGCGCGAGCGACACCGATTTGATGGCGACCGCGAGATATGGCGCGATACGCCGAAGCGCGGCGATTTGGCCGTCGCTGAACCCGTCGGGCACCCGCGTTGCCCATGCCGAGTAAACGCCGTCCATCTCACCGATGACACCTTGCGGGGCAAAGCGGTTGATGATCGCGACGTAGTCGGTCATCCCCGCTGCCAGGAAGTCCGACAACACCGGGAACTCGTCTGTGGCCGTGGCGTTCAGGCGGCGGCGCAGAACCGAGTCGCCGGTTTGCAGCATCTTGTAGTGTGGGGTGTTCCGCCAGCTCTGGGCCGCCGCCACATCCTGCGGCTCGGAGCCCGAGGCAGCGAGCGCGTCCGGGCTGGTGCGGCCATATTCGAGCAGCGGCGTGGGACCATAGCCCCAGCGAAACAGGCGGCCCTCGTGGACCGGATGCAGCGTGTCAACAAACATGAGGGCGCGAGCAAGCGGAAGTCCAGCCGCGACGCAACGGTCGCAGAATCCAGACACGATGTCGGTTTCCGACGTCCCGTCCAGGCCGGCCTGGGCCAGCCATGCTGACAATTCGGCGAAGAAGGCTTCGTTCACACCGCAACTATACAGCCACAATGCCCGGTTATGGCACTTGGCGACATGCCCCTTGGCCTTTCAATTTGGGTATCGCGGTCCAGTCCGGCTGGGGTGTCGATCCCGCGAAAATGCAGACCCGCATGAATCTGATCTTCCCCGGCAAATATCCGGACGTACCGCAGGGCGGCACGATCTGGGTCTTCGCCGTGAAATAAAGGTTTGGTTGAAGATTGATCGGGGGTCCGGCGCGCTCGTCTGAGCCCCTTACCATCCGCTCGGTCCTCGAACGGCAATTCGTGCAAGTCGCTCGGCGACGCGGCAGCATGGCCACGTTTCCGAGGCGCTTAACGTCCAACCGACACGTCAGCCACTTCTGCATCGATCGCTTCGAACAGCGCTTCGACCCAGCGCTGCGGCACTCGACGCGTGATGAAGACGATGCGGCTGCTGCGATCATCCGACGGCCAACGCTTGAGCCAGGCGGGGGCGTGAAAGACGTGCTGGACGCCGTGGATCACCGCCGGTCGGTCGGGGCTCTCCGCAACGTTCACGATGCCCTTGAGGCGCAGGAGATCGGCGCCGCAATGCTCAGCGAGCGTTTCGAGAAATAGGGTCAGCGTGACGGCCCCGATCGGCTCCTTGCGGACGAGCGTGTAGGCCTGGATATCGGCATTATGCCGAGCATGAGAACGGGGTTCTTCCGCCAGCCAGGAATTGACGTCAAGCGACTTGGCATGGGGATCATAAAGACCGGCGCTAAACAGGCACTGCGAATCAATTTTGCCACGATCGGCGCTCAGCACTGGCGCGCCGGCGTTGAGCTCCCTCAGGCGGCGGAGCAGCGCGGGCTCCGCAGGCCCGTTGAGATCCAACTTAGTCAGCACAATTTTGTCGGCGATGGCGACCTGCTTTTGTGAAATATCTTCGCGTTGGAGCGTGCTGGCACCGGTCACAGTATCCACAGTCGCAACCACGCCGCCCAGCACGAGGCGCCCGGCGATGCTCGTATCGGTCATCAGGGTTTGCAGGATCGGCGCTGGATCGGCCAGCCCGCTCGTTTCGATCACCATGCGATCGAACGGCGAGCACTTGCCCGCATCACGCCGCTGCAACATGTCTTGAAGGGTTTGCACCAGGTCGGTGCGGATTTTGCAGCACAGGCAGCCGGTCTTGAGCTCGATGAAGCTGTCCTCGCTCGCTTCGACGAGCTCGTGGTCGAGACCGACCTCGCCGAACTCGTTGATAATGACGGCCGTGCGCGAAAATCCGCTCTGGCGCAGCAAATGGCCAAGGATCGTCGTCTTGCCGCTGCCGAGGAAACCGGTGAGAATCGAAATTGGGATCACGTCTGCCTGCATCAGTACGGCACCAGCGGAGTAAGGGCGACGCGCACGCGGCTCGCCGCATAGCCCGGATCGAGCGCTTCCCTCACCTGACGGAGAACGCCCACCACCGAAATCGCCCCACGCTTGCGGCCGTCGATCGTAACCGTCCACCGAAACATCGGATCCGACGGTGCGGCGTCGATCCGGATATCCTTGCGAGCTCCGCAGATCACGATTGCGCCATCGCGCGAGCGCTGAACAGCGCCGGCCACGCGCCATGCCGCGAGGCTTTGCACCATGAGCTCACGAGCCAGATCGACCGGAGCCTCGCTCACAGGGCTGCTCCATCCCGGATTTTTTGCGGAACCTTGCGCTTAAGATACCGGCCGTCCCGCGGGCTTGCGAAATACTGGCCGTTCTGCACCATCACCTTGCCGCGCAGGATCGTCACCACCGGCCAGGCAAAGATGTCGTGGCCCTCCCAAGGGGTGTAGTCGGTCTCGTGCAGGTCGGCGGCGCGTACCTTGCCGCGCCGTGTGGGATCGAGGATCGTGATGTCGGCGTCGCTCTTAGGGGCGATCGCTCCTTTCCTTGGATAAAGGCCCATGATCTTGGCGGCATTGCTTGAAACCAGGTCGACATATTGCGAGAGCGAGTAGCCGCGACGTGCCACCATCTCGGTGTACATGACGCCAAGGCGCGGCTCGACACCCGAATTGCCGCCTGTCGTGTCGTCGATTCGGCTGCCCACGGTCTTGTCCTTGAGCGTGCAGCACAGCTCATCCGTGGCGATACAATGGATCGTATCGTTCGCGGTGCCTTGCCACAGCGCGTTCTGATCTTCCTCCGACTTCAACGACGGATAGGTGTGATAGATCTGGCCATTGGGACGCTTGTAGTCGTTCGCTGAATAGATGAGGTACTGGTGCAGCGTCTCGCCATAGACAGGCAGACCCTTGCGGCGCGCCTCGGCGATGGCGGCAACACCCGTGCCGGCCGAAACGTGCATCATATAGAGAGCGGTGCCGGGCACGCTTTCCGCGAGCCGCAAGATGCGGCGAAAGCTCAAGTCCTCCGATAGCTGATTGTGGACTTCGGCAAGATGCTCGTAGCCCACCCGCCCCTCGCGGATGAGCTTGGCGTACATGTGCATGACGATGTCGTTGTCTTCCGCATGAATGACGCCGAGTCCGCCCTGCTTCGCCAGCACCTGGAACGCCTCCCAGATATCGCCGAAGTCGACCATGCGGCCGCTGCGCGACGGAAGGATATTGGTGGTGAATATCTTGAGCGTCGGGTAGCCGGCCTGGATCGCTTCGGCGAGCTCCCCGGCGAATTCGGGCGGCGGCTCGGAGTGCAGCATGATGTGGTAGGCCCAGTCACATGGGCTTTTCCCGACGAAGTCTTTGTCGCGCGTCTCGATGGCCTGCAGCGCCGAGACGCCGTCGCGCCAATAGGCAAAATCAATAAATGTGGTCGTTCCTCCGAACAGCGCAGCGCGTCCAACTTGCTCGGGGCCGGCGGTAACGAGCGGCGTGCCGTCGGGCTTGATCCACACGTGATGGAGATGCACGTGTGGGTCGATGCCGCCTGGCATGACGATATGTCCTGTTGCGTCGATCAGATGCTTGGCGGTGTCGGCCGACAGCGCTCCGGGAGCGGCGATCGCGGCGATCGTCTCGCCGGCGACCGCGACGTCACCGCGGACGACGCCCTCGGGTGTCACCACATCGCCGCTGCGAATCATGAGATCAAACATTCCGCCTCCTGGCGCCGACAAGGTCCAGACGCTTGGTTAGCACGGACTTTGATCGACGCAGTCTTCATATGTCTGCATGCGAGAAACGAGCCCGCCGGATTTTAGGCCGTCGGCAAGCCGCATAAACCCCTTCCACGATATTTTCGGGGAGTGCGCGCCCTGCATGCGTACGACGCGTTCAAGCGAGGAGCCGGCACATATGGCGGGCATGAATCCCGCGACCCGGTGCTGAAGCGAACTGCTCCGGCGCCCCTCGATCCGATCATAGCACTGCGTTTGGTTCGTCTTTCTCGTGAGCGCCCGAGGTGGCCGAGATCAACTGCATGACCTGCTCGACACTTTCCTGCACGCCCTGAAATTTCCCACTCGTCAAGTCGAGTTGAGCCCTGGCTCCGGGAATTTGGGTGTCGGATCTGACCGACGTGACGTGTTCCACATTGATATGAATCAGTTTGCCGCCGGGTTCAGTCAATTTGATCCAGGCCCTCGATCTACCCGCGATAACATCACGACAGAACGGGGCACTCTGTACGACGGCGAGCTCTGATGCGGCGAACGAAGCCTTCTCCTCGCTCGTGAATGGCTTCGCGGCATCGTTCACGACCCCGGTGCGACCGTTGGACATCATCGACGCCGGACGTTGGGCGAATGAACCATGATGGTCGGTCCGGTTATCTGCATCCGCCAAAACGGCCGAGGCGGTGCCAAAAACGAGTAGGACGGCCAGAGTCGTGGCGGCCTTGCGAGACATTTTGTTCTCCTTGCTCAAGGCGCGTTCGTCCAATGAGACCGCATCGGGTCGCTGCTTATTCCGGTGAGAGCGGGTGCAGTCAGGAATGCGCGGTTCTTTTTGCGCGGTTCGGTGGTGAAAAGCGCTTTTTTGTGATGGCCATCACATGGCGACACCACCTGCGAAGGAATCGCACGGCCCCACCGCCAACCCCTTCCCAGCCGGCTGCGGGCTTGCCCGCTTCCGGCAAGTCTTAAAATGACCAACCCCCGGCAAGCCGGGGTTTGGTTGTGGAGGGGAGCGCACCGAGTACGCGGCGCTGAAGTGCTTCAAGCACAAACGAAGCCCTCTGCCGCACTTGAGCGCGCACGGTTTCACGATCCGCGCGACGTCGGCCGTATCAACATGCGCCCAAACGCCTGAACCATCCCCACGGGGTGTGAGTTACGCCCGCAGCCGTCCGTCTGTTCCGGAGCGCCACTATGCGGATTTTCCTCACCGGAGCGACCGGCGTGATCGGGCGCAGAGCGCTGCCGTTGCTCGTCGCCTTGGACCACGGCGTGACCGCGGTCGCGCACCGGCCGCAATCGCGCGCCGAGATCGAGCGCGCGGGGGCCGTGCCGGTGCAGGTCGATCTCTTTGCCCGCGACGCCCTGCAGCGGGCGCTGGCCGGGCATGATGCCGTCATCAACCTCGCCACCCATCTGCCCGTAGGCTGGCGCATGTTCTTTCCGGGGGCGTGGGCCGAGAACGATCGCATCCGTCGCATCGCGTCAGCGAACTTGGTGGACGCCGCGATCGCGGGCGGCGCCACGCGGTTCATCCAGGAATCGTTTGCACCCGCCTATCCGGACCGCGGCGAGGCGTGGATCGACGAACGCACCGCGCTCGCGCCCGCGCGATTCAGCCGCTCGCTGGTCGATGCCGAACGATCGGCGCAACGGTTCTCCGGCGGCGCACGCACAGGCGTCATCCTTCGCTTCGCGGCGTTCTACGGTCCCGATTCCTGGTTCACCCGCGACCTCATCCGCTACGTCCGGCGCGGGTTCGTGCCGATTCCGGGCGCGGCCAAGAGCTATATCTCCTCGGTGTCGCACGACGATGCTGCGAGAGCCGTCGTGGGCGCACTGCTGGCGCGTGCGGGCACCTATAATGTCGGTGATGACGAGCCCATGCGCCGCCGCGCGTTTGTCGACGCGCTCGCGGAGGTTCTGGGCGTTGGCGCGCCGAGACTGGCGCCGCCATGGATGAAGCATCTCTTCGGCTCGCTCGGAGCGATGCTGGCGCGAAGCGTGCGGGTCTCGAACCGCAAGCCGCGCGAGGAATGCGCGTGGGTGCCAAAATATCCAAGCGTGCGCGAAGGCTGGCGGGCGGTCGCAGCGGCGATCCCGGCGGCGGAGTTGCGCAGCTAGCGGCGCGACAACGCTATCGGCACGCTTGCCGGGCCGGCAGTTTTATAACCGGTAGTCCGTTCGCGCGGGGGCGGCTTGCCGGCCCGACCTTGCCGCCGCTCGCCAATCCTCGCCGGAGTTGGCGGAATTTGCCCTGCCCTTGCTGTCCCTTTTCTTGACTTCGATTTCGGGCACCTTCGGTTTCGGCGGCGATGGCATATGCTTGCCGGCCACGATCTCGCCGGCCTTGACGGAATTTGCCTTGCCTTTGCCGTCCGTTTTGTCGACTTCGACCTCGGCGATCTTCGGTTTCGGCACCGGCAACGGCATGTGCCTGCCGGCCGCGATCATGTCGAGTTCGCGCGGAACGAGCATCGCGAAGCGACCGGGATGGCGAATGCGGCCGGCGATGCGAGCGGCGTCATCGCCGGCTCCCCAGTAGAGGTCGGCGCGCGCCGGTCCCACGACCGCCGATCCCGTGTCCTGCGCAATCATCAGCCGGCCGAAGCGTGAAACCGACTTCACGCTCTCGATCGGCAGATCGGCTTCGATGAAAAACGGCGTCCCGTATTCGTGCAGCCGGTCGACGGCAATGGAGCGGCCCGGCGTCAACGGCACCCCCTGCGCGCCGACCGGTTCGCCTTCGTTCGAGAGTCCGGTGATGCGGAAGAACACGTAGGAGCGGTTGGCGGCGCGTACCTTCGCAGCTTCGTCCGGATGCGCGGCCATCCAGTCACGAACGCGCTGCGCCGACATCTCTTGGCGCGAGATGAGATTGCGTTCGACGAGCACGCGCTCGATCGAGCTATAGCGATAACCGTTGTGCGAATCGTAGCTGATGCGCAGCGGCGTGCCGTCCTCGAGGATCACGCGCGCCGAGCCTTCGATCTGCATCGTGAGCAGGTCGAACGGATCCTTGAGCCAGCAGATCTCGAGTTTCTGACCGTCGAGCGCGCCGGCCTCGATGGCGCCGCGGTCGTGGTACGGCACGAGTTCGTTGTTCGCGGTGCGGCGAGCGATGCGCACCCCTTTGTTCGGAAATGCAACGGAGGCGGGCTTGTAGCCGACGGCGACCAAATCACGCGGCCGGCGGTAGACCGGGACATGGAATTCGGGACTGGGAAAGCGCGAGCCCGCAACAATCGGTTCGAAATAGCCGGTCAGCAGCCCCGCGACCTCGCCCAGGCGCGCGATGCGAACGGGTTGAAAGTTCCGTTCGAAGAAGGCGCGGGCGGTATCCGCATCCCGTGGCCGCAGGCCCATGGCGTCGCGGCAAACGTTCCACAGGGCGGCAAAGATCGCTGCGCGATCGTCGGTGCGCGGCATCTTGCGCGCGGCGCGGCAGCTCTCCCGATAGGCTGCGAAAGCGGCGAGATGATCATCGGCCGTCCAGCCCGCGAGCTCGGTCCATTTGACCGGCTCGAGCTGGCTGCCTGAAAGTTTCAGCGGCTGTTGGGCCGATGCGTCTTGGGGCGATGCTTGTGCCGATGCTTTCGTCGATGCTTGGACCGATGCTTTCGCCGATGCTTGGACCGAGGCTTTCGCCGCTGCTTGCGCCGAGGCTTTCGCCGCTGCTTGCGCCGATGCTTTCGTCGATGCTTTCGTGGATTCTTGGGCCGATGCGGCGCCGGACGCAAAACATAGGATCGCGCCGAAGAGGCCTGCGGCCACTCCGCGTCCAAAGACTTGCGCACACGCCCGATCCCGACCGCCCTGCATGCACGCAAATGCACGGCGGACAGAAATGGTTCCGCTGCGCGAACGCGGACCGTCAGATCGATCAGAGCTGCCGCAAAACGCTTCGCACTCATCCGGTATCGGGATGCTGGTGCTTTAGAATCGTGCCCGCGTCGCCGACGACAGGATGGGGAGTCGCAACAATTTGGATAGAGACGGCAGCAAGCGGCCCGTCTTCAGGCTTGCAAAAATATCACAGCGATTGTTTTTCAGATCTCCACCGGCGTTCCCAGGGAACTCTCCACAGACCTTCGGAGATCATGGGCGGGCGGTTCTCCGGTACGGCCTAGGACGCACCGAGACCACCTGGCCCCGGAGGAGCAGGTCCCCCGGGGCCTCCCTCCCGTTCGTGCCCGGCGAGTCCCGGTGTGCGCGTCATTGCCGGAGAGTTCCCGGCGGTCAAACGCGAAGCCGAGGAGGTTGGGGAAAGGAGCGCTGGCGGTAAGCGCAAGTCGTGTTGCTAGACGTTTTACGAGACGGCGCGATCTAACGATGAAGGTATTAGAAATCTCGCACGAAGCTGCGCCACTATGTGTGAGGTCCGGTGAACTTGCACGATCACCCCCTCTTTCCCGGTCCAGGCAAAATGCGCATGCTTTGTCGGCCCCAATCGGTCTTCGGCGCTATTGGTTCCAAACGTCTTACTCCCGGCACTCCGAGGTCATACTTCCGCCCGCCACCGAAGGTATCGAAAGATGGTGCGCCTGGGGAATCGTTGGCGCGCGAGTCGGGGGACCTTTCGCTTTGTTGATCCGTCGCCAGACCCGCTTGAGCCGCGGCGTCAAAGACATCCTCGTGACCGGCATCACGGCCACGACGCTTCTCACCTCTGTGGCTTCGGCCTCTGCCCAAAATATTTTCGAGGCGCTGTTCGGCCGCCTGGGGTCTTCTCCTGGTCCCGTGCCGGACGCCAATTTCACGGCGCGCGACAGGCAGCAACTGGCGAACCCTCCCTACCGGCAGGCGTGGATTCCGCCCGCCTATCGGCGTCAGGTCGTTCGATACCACCGCAAGGAATCGCCAGGCACTATCCTGGTCGACACCGATGCACGCTACGTTTACTACGTGCTCCCCGAAGGTCAGGCGATTCGCTACGGCGCGATCGTGGGCGAGGATGCTCAGGCTTGGTCCGGCGTGGCCACAGTCGGCCGCAGGGAAGAATGGCCAGGATGGACGCCGACCGAGGGTGAGAAGCGACGGCTGGGCCCGCTTCCGAACTACGTCGAAGGCGGTGCAAGCAATCCAATGGGCGCGCGCGCGCTCTACCTCTACACCGGCGGCAAGGACACGCTCTATCGCATCCACGGCACGAACCAGCCCGGATGGATCGGACATGCGATTTCGTCGGGTTGCATCCGGTTGACCAATGAGGATGTGATCGATCTCTACAGTCGGGTGAAGACGGGCGCGCTTGTGGTGGTGCTGGGACCGAAGCAGGGAGCCTCTCGTACCGCATCGGCCAGCGCCCAATAAACAATTCGATCGCCGTCAGCGGCACATGTATGAGTCCGCTGTTGGCAATGCTTTGATCCTTGGAACCGTTAACATTTCCGCCCCCGGATTGCGCGAACAATGCCCCATTTGCGCCAATGCGGCGCCATCGTGGCGGCTCGGTATATAGGTCCATCCACCTCTAGGGGATAGGAGGATGCATGCTCACTCTACGCACTTTGGCAATCGTGATAACTGGGGCTGGGGTGTTCGCGGGTCTGCCATTGACGAGTGCGCAGGCGTGCGATGACGATCGGTACCCGTGCCCGATAAGGGCGCAGGCGGCGACGCAAGAGACCGCCGATGCGCCGGCTCAGCCCGCGCCGTCGGCGCAGCCGCAAAAGAAAGCGAGCCACGCAGCGCGCCCGAATGAGAAGGCACAGGCGAAGCGCGAACGGGAGGCGCCACGCGCCACCGCCCGCGCGAAGGTGAGCAAACCCGCCGCGCAGGAGCAGGCGGCCGCTTCCATCTCGCAGAAACCGGCAGAAGCTCCTCCCGCGATGGTGCCGCCGTCGCCTGCGGACCAACCTCTCAATGACCAAAGGCGGGACGAAAGTCCGGTGGCGACTGCGGCAACGGCTTGGCCGGCTCTCCCAAGTACCGACGGCGCCGGCGCCAGTGCGCCAGGGGCGGCGCCAGCGGCGGCAAGCGTAGACGCCACGGAAGCTGCCAAGACGAATGCGGTGCAAGTGGTCGACCCGAACGAGGTCAATGACCTCGATCGTGCTGCCGCCGCCGTACCGGCCGAGTCGTCCTGGATCACCTATCTCTTGTTGATCTTGGGCGCAGCACTCGCCGCGGCATCCGCCTTCTGGTTCTTTTCCAGAACGACGTCCCTGTTCGCGCGCCGAGCAGCAAATCCGCACATGCGCATGAGCAACTCGTGACATGAGACAGGGCGCTCGGCCTCGGCTCATCACCAATGAAACGCCTGTGAGGCTGTTCGCCCGGAAGACCTATGCCCGCGGGGCGCGGCGCGTCGATGGTGCGGCGCCTCCCTAGCCCTCGATCTCGGTCAGCTTTGCCCATGCCAGCCACGTCCGCCAGTTCTCGCCGAGCTGTGCCTCTGCGGATTCGCGCGTCGGCGCGTGGCCATCCATGCGCATGTCCGCGGGCGTGCCAAAAATGCCGGTGATCGCCCAGAACCACTGAAGATCCGCGGGCGCGCCGCGCACTTCATAGATGCGGCCCACGGCAAATTCGCCGCTGAAGACGGTGTAATCGCTGCGGTCTTTGTCCGCCGGAGAGCCAAGGCCGGTCGGGCGAAGCGTGAGACCCATGCTCCTGTGCTCCGACTTGCCGGTGAACGTCAGTGTTCTGCTCGAGCAGGGAGGCAGCATGCTCAAGTGAGACCTGATGGCTCGCAACGACGTAGCACCCGCGCGCTTCATCTCACGGACCGTTCGGCTCGCGAGGCGGCGCTGACGTCTTTTGCCGCAAAGTCGAGCGCAACGAACGCGCGCCGCGTGCGATCAGCTCTCCGGCTCGTTTCGCGTATTCCGCCGGGCATGTCGCAGTCGTGTCGCCCAGCGGAACCAATGCGGCTGCTGCTAGATCGCTCGCGTGACCCAGGGCGCCACCCGTCGCTTGTGCCTGCTCTGCAAGCCTCAGCCAGCGGAATTCCAAGCTTCGGCAGTGGGAGACGATCTCCGGTGAACGCGCCAGTCGTGCGCGTCGCGCGCAGTCGGTAGCCTGATCCTGACAGTAACTTGCATAGGACGACATGCCCCAGCCCTCCTCTTCACAGCCGACAGGCTGTCTCGGAAAGGCCAATTCATTCGGCGTGGTCGAGGTCCATCCAGCAATGAAATCCCAGCAAGCTGTTGCACAACAATCACACTGAAGGAGCAAAAGAATACCTGGACACCTCGCAACCTCGCTCGCGCCAGGCTTCGAGTGAATCTCGCGCCGCCCGTGGCCCCTTGCCGTTCCGCGGACGCGCTACGCCGGCGCGAAGCTCACTCGCGTGGTCGGCGGATGCTGCGGGCGTTGCGCGACGATCCGCACGCGCCTCGACGCCGCCGCGGCGTCACGCGCCTCGGCGCGCTTGAGACCAGGACGTTTCACAACCTTGGCTGCTGCGAGATGCGCGACGAAACAATCGCTTGAAAAATCCACCCTCACGATGGCGCGTGTTGTCGGTAAGATGGTCCTCCGCAGCGCGCTGTTTCTTTTGATTTTCCATTTTGAGACGGGCGCCAATGAGCTCGTGGACCTTATAGCGAGCCTGAAAGTGGCGCTTGGTGAACTCCCGATAAACCTCGTAGCTCGGATTAGCGTCCCAAATGAATCGCGTGATTTCTATGAACAGCTCGCTATTTCTTCTGAGCCTGGGATTGCTGGTTTCCAGAAGTGTGAAGGCGGCGCGGCGGACGCGCGCGTCCTTTGAACGCAGCAGTTTATACACATGTGATTTCGACAGCGCGCCGTGCTTGACCATGATGGTCTCCCCAGGGGGAAGACCTTATAGCCCAAAGCCCCACCATGGCGGACGGCTCTCTACTTTATGGTGTCTAGAGTCTTATTTGCCGACACAAAGCGCGCGCTACGGTTTCGGCGAGGTGCGTGTCGCTACGCTGGCCTTGCTGATCTTCACCGCGCTTTCGGGACGACGTTCCTGCGGAGTTGTTATCACCAAATTCTCGGACCACGTCGTCACCTTCCGAAGCTCTCCAACGGTCTTTGCAGACACGCCGGTGCCTGTGTCCGCCTCAACCTGCATCTTGGCTGGCAAGCCGCCAAGAGCTATGTCGAGCGCCGCAACGCTTTTGCACTTATACCGGGGCATGGGGTCCTCGCTGATTGCTCGGCCGCTGAACAGCCAGCCATTGCAGGCACGCGTTTCGCGCGACATGCGTCGCAGCGAAGGCACGGGACGCTCGAAGGGCGTCCCAGACAACAAGTTGGATGTCGTACCGAACGCTTTGGAGTGGCGTCTCGGTCGCGCTGATTCTGCGATTTTACGGAGAGCGAGTCGAGACAAAAAGCGGCAATGGAACTCGAGTGAGCCCTGTTCCTGCATGTCGAATCATTCGCTGCGCGGCGCCACGACAAGGTCGAGACGTTGAACCTCGCCGGGCTTGGGCGCGCGCGGCGGCGCGCGCGGCTCCAACACCTGCAGGCGCAGCCGCAGCCGTCCGTCGACGATGGCGGATCGAGGGACCGGCACGGTCGCCGTCGTGGAGCGTGGGTCCGGTGAGTAAGGCGCCACTGCGCCGAGAACTTCGCCGCTTTCGGTGGACAGCGCCAGCCGCGCGCCCGGCGGCAGCGGCCCGGTCGTAACCTGAAGCTCGAGGGATTCGCCGCGCGCGGCCGCACGTGGGGCGGCAAGTTCGATTATCGAAAACTCCTCGGCGGCGAGCGTGCTCGTCGCGAGCCCGAGCAGGCCCACCGCCAGCGCCGCGATCGACAGAGACCGCCGCATTCTATCGTCAGCTCGTCCTCACGGTGATTTTGGCGACCTGGGGCGACGTCGCCGTCGCACGCACGCGTGGACTCGGCGCCACGCCGGGCGCCGGTTCGAGCGGGACGACGCGGACGTCGAGGGGAACGCTCGCCCCGGCGGCGGCCGCGGTCACGACGAGGTTTTCTGGAAGCGGCACGGTGAACGTGGTGGGACCATGCACGTGATGGCTGAAGATGGTGATCCCGCCCGCTTCGATCGGATTGCCGCCTCCCTCCGGTGAGACCAGGACGCGGAAGCGGCGGCCCTGGTCCGCGGGCCCGAGGTTCAAGGTGACCTCGGCAACGCGCGGCGGCGCCTGCGGGGTGGCCGCCTCGAGCGCGGCCGCGGGCACTTGCGCCACACCGCCCGCCGCAACGCCGGCGCCGATCGTCGCAGACGTGATCTGCGCGCTGAAAGCCCGCGTCGCCGGCAATGCCGCGACGGGAGTCCCGGGCGCCGGCACCTGATCCTCGCCCGAGCCCAGCGAATAGTCGTAGTCGAAGACGTTCATCGCGGCGTAGTCGCCCGCGTTGGTCTTCGACACCGGCT
>WNGQ01010598.1_pt1 | contig 15275 bp, 12 predicted proteins | sample 5407661 | NCBI WGS metagenome assembly WNGQ01 (sample SAMN13153382, study PRJNA577476) | soil metagenome | isolation source: 60 cm soil or saprolite under Garry oak tree replicate 2 | place: USA:California | collected 2016-06-15 | reverse complement strand
TGCTATTCCAGGCAGCGAGAGACCAGCACAACGAGCTACCCGGTCCTGGCTCTCCCGTAGACACAAAGAGCGAGGAGCTACGCAGCGTCTGGCGCAACAGCACCGTCCAGAGATGTTTATTACCGACACTATCGTTAGCACCAAATAAATGCGCGATGAGCATATCTTCCGTCGCGGGCCGTCCCAGGCCCTCCAGCAGCTCATGGGCGCGACGCAGCAAGGTTCCACGCTGCGGTCCCGCTTCCGCCTCCTCCTGCCCCATAAAAACCCTCCCTGATTAGTCCTGAGTAACTCTTCAGGTGCCCTTTTCACGCCGTCTACGGCGGCATACTCTTGTTGAGTGGTTGTGGGTGGTGTCGCCCTGAAGAGTTACTATCTCTGAAAAATATAGATCATATGTACGAGGATAGCATGAGGCAGAGGGATTTGACAAGTGTATAATACAGTATCCTAAAAGCGGATCGAAAACACTCTCATAACCATCCCGCTCCCCATACTCCTGGACAAGCCAGAGTATAGGCAACATAACCGAAAAGGTCAAGTATTGTTGCAATAGGTTGTTTTGGGTGTCTTCTAAAGCTAGCTACAAGAGTTCTATCGAAGCACGCTAAGGCCGTGCTAAAATAAAGTGGTGAGTTGTGATGTGATTTGCGTCAATGGAAGTTGGACACAGACCTGAACAAGGCCGATCGAGGTGAATCGTGAAGGTTTCCCCAGGCAAGGCAACCGGAAAGTTGGATGGCACAAAGTGTTGGTGAGTTATGATACATTTAACAACATAAGAATAGAGTAATAAGGGGTTGCAACACATGAGCAATGAGCTTCCCTGGCTAGCAAGCCTTGTCAAATCGCGAAACACCATTGATAATAAGATCTCGACGCTGATTGGTCGTTCAGCGCAGGCAGGTAACGTTGGAGAATACATTGCTGCGGCTATTTTCCATATTGCCATGGAAGAAGTGGGGAAACAGCGAGGATATGATGGGCGCTTCACGCAAGGACCACTTGCCGGTCAGAGCGTTGATGTGCAATGGAGGCCCAAACACGATGGACAATTTAATATCAGAATCGATGCCTATCCCGACTATTATCTGATCTTGACCGGTCCTGAAGGCTATGCATCCAGCGTTGCCAATCCGTGGATCATCGCGTCAGTGTATCTCTTCAATGGGCAGGAGCTGCTCAGCGCCTTGAAGGAACGCGGGGTGCAGATTGGTGGCGGTACGAGCGTCACCGGTCCCCTGTGGGAGCGGGCGGAAATCTACCCGGTGCCACGCAATGCACGGCTGGTACTCACGGATGAAGAGCGTAAGCTACTCTTTCTTTTCCATTGAGAGAGAGCAAAGTGAAATTTGTATGGGAAAATTGTTGAAAGATGGGCCTTATCGTAACTTCACGGGTAATATGAACGTATCAACATACATACTATTGATAACACTTACCAGATAGCTTGATGCTATCATAAAGGTAGCCGAATAAATTTTTCTATCTTCATACAGGGAACAATGAAAACTTGAAATGCCTTTTTATGGGAAGTATGCTATGAATATATTTGTAACATATCTGGTGAGGTATAGAGCCAGAAAGGAGTCAGTATGACGTTTTGTGGTCAATGCGGTCTACAATTGGCCTCCGGTGAAACGCGCTGTCCACGTTGCGGAACGCTCGTGGAGCCTGACTTCCATATGACAAATCCCACCCGGCCAGCGGGCGCGTATGAGCCGAACGCGCCAACAACGCAGTCACCATCACTACTGGGACGCCAGCCACAGCCACCAATAGGACCATCCACGCAGCAGAGCCAACAGAAGCTCGTCCTGCCTTCCATGCCGGACAGCACTCACAATCAGGGATATGCTACCCAGAGCGCCTATGACGCTACGATGCGCCAGCAAGGGGCACCGGGTGTACCAATGATGAATTCCTATCCCAACTATCAACCGCAAAATGGCGGAAGCTATACTCCCCCCAGAAACTCCTACCCCAGCTATACACAACCTCCAGCAGGCTTCCAGCAGGGCAGCGGTCAATATCAGGGCTACCCACAGCGTCCAGTGCAACACGATGCCACTACACATACCGCCAAAGGTCGCACCACGGCGCTAATATTGATCCTGCTCGGCCTGCTCTTTATCCTCATCGCCCTGGTACTCTTCATCTTGCAACACAATGGAACGCTCGCCAGCGGCAGTAATGCCACGGGCGGCATCACTACCACCGCGCCCGTCACCCAACGGGCGCGGGCACTCATCCAGAGCTACTATGCACATATCAACAACCACGCATACAGGGAAGCGTATCAACTCTGGAAACCTGGAGCGAATAAACAAAGCTTTGTATCGTTCAGGAATGGCTTTCAAAATACTGTGAAGGACCAACTTACCGTTAATGATATCGCCGAGCAGGGTGATGGCACAGTCAAAGTATCGGTCACCGTCGATGCTACAGAAACATCCCCCAACGCAGGCACTCAATACAGCACCTACCAGGGCTACTATATCGTCGAGCCTCAATCAAATGGCTCGTTAGAGATCATCAACGGCATCCTCAATCCTGCATAAGCACTGAGGCGCGAGAAATTTTTTCCTGGGTCTATTATAAAGAGAGAACACGTTCTATTGTTCAGGAGGAACACACTCTCATCATGGCAAACCAGGTAAAAATATATCATCACCTCACCCCATACATACAGACATGCTATCGTCCAGCAAAGCGTCAGCGCAAAGGACCACGACCGCTCACCATCCTGCTATCCTGTTTGACCATTGTGGCGTTTGTGCACTTTATTATGGCCATTCACCCGTTGTACCCCACCGACACAGCTAACAATTGCCAGAAACTCATTCGCGACAGTGACTATACGAAATACATCTCCTTACAGCCAAACAGGCAGGAAATGCAGGCCGTGCAATATATTGATCAGGCCACCGGAGGATTGCCAGCGGCGCTGGTCCTGGTCAACGATACCAGCGAGCAGCGCCTCCTCGATGTCTACGTCTTTAGCTGTACTATGCGGCAGGTCAATGGTCCATTCGAGCCAGCCGTTCCAGCATTGGCAGTGGTATTTAAGCGTCAGGGCCTGGTAGAGGGAACTGCGACGATCACCGCCACCAATACACTGAGCATTAGCCAGCTCGATAGTACCATCTCACAAACTACTAGAATGCTCATGCAGCCTGAGCAGCAAGATGTCTATCGGGAATATACCTGGCGACAGGGTGCATTCGTGCAGGCGCTTTTCCCTGGCTGCTACCCCGTGACCAGCCGTGGAGAGGCGGAGGATCTACAGGATCAGGTAAACAATGGTCATGCGCTCCCCTGGAGCGATCCACTTTTCACATCCGAACAGATGGCAAAAGATATCTTGCGCTGGTCCGAGCGCGACATACAAGTAACGCTTCAGGATAATGACGGCACCACCGCGCACGTGCTCCTGACACAGCAACATCCTCACTTTACCGTCATCGTCACATTAAACAGGTTAGTGCAACATAACAGCAGCGGCCTCTGGTTTGTCACTGGAGCGCGAACGCCAGGAATGGCACTGAAATCCATGCAAGCGATCTCATCACCGCTCCACATCGAGGGAACAGCAGCAACCATAGATACAGACCGTGCTACAACCGTTCTCTACAGCCATACGCTGACGCCTTTAAATATCCTGAACGCGCCGACCATCACGATACAGCACAATGGCACATACAGCGGGACTATCCTCTACGCCAACGACATGCCGGGACAGCAGGGATTATTGCTCATACGTATGGCACCCGCTGGTAGGAGTGCCAGCGGGCAGCTACTGCTCACGAATCTCATCTTGAACTGAACAGGAACAGTAGCAGTAAAGATATACATTGCAGCAATAAACGTGTTACAATGAGATCATGAGTGAATTTACCAACCAGATCGAACGCACACAAAAACGCGTTCAGAAGACTATGGTGCGTCTTTGACCTGGCTAACAAAGCCAGTCAGATAGCCCGTCTCGAAGAAGAAAGCATGTCCCCGGACTTCTGGTCCGACAATCGCAAGGCGCAGGCGCACATGCAGCAGCTTACCGCCTTGCGCGAAGAAGTAACCACGTGGGAAAGTATCGATAAGCAACTTGAAGACCTGCAAGATTTAGCACAATTGCTGGAAGAGGAGCCAGATGAAGAGATGCAGGTAGAGGTTGCACAATCGCTTACGACGCTAGAACAGCAGATCGCGAAGCTCGAATTTGCCCTCATGTTAAGTGGCGAGCATGACGAGCGAGACGCCATCCTCAGCATACATGCCGGAAGCGGTGGAGTGGATGCGCAGGACTGGGCCGAGATGTTGCTGCGTATGTATCTGCGCTGGGCCGAGCAGCATCGCTACCGCACAGAGATATACGAATACAGCGAAGGTGAGGAAGCGGGCGTAAAAAGCGTCACGGTTGGCATCACAGGCCGCTATACCTATGGCTATCTGCGCTCAGAGGCCGGCACGCATCGCCTGAGACGGCTATCGCCCTTCGATGCAGCGCACCGGCGGCACACCTCCTTCGCCAAAGTCGAGATCCTGCCCGACATCGAAAACAGCATCGAGATCAACATTCGGCCGGAAGACATCGAAGTCGACACCTACCGAGCAACGGGAGCAGGCGGCCAGCACGTCAATAAAACCGACTCGGCGGTACGCATGCGACACATCCCGACAGGCATCGTCGTCACCTGTCAGAATGAGCGCTCGCAGCTCCAGAACCGCGAAGTGGCCCTGAAACTGCTCAAGGTACGTCTGTATGAGCTAGAACTGAAAAAGCGCGAAGAAGAGACCGCCAGGCTCAAAGGAGTACATGTGCAGGCCGACTTCGGTACACAGATCCGCTCGGTCATCGTGCATCCCTATAACATCGTCAAAGACCATCGCACAAACCACGAAACAAGCGATACCGAAGGATATCTGGCGGGAGATATAGATCCGTTCATCTTCGCTTACCTCCAGGAGCAAGCGGAGGGGGTAGTAGCATAGGACAATAAACGAGCCATTGAGCCGTGACGTGCAGCGGGCGCTGCACGTCACGGCTCAATGGCTCGTTTATTGTCCTCAAGCGCGTGCGAGGTCGCGCAGGCCATCGTAGCGCTCAGGATAGCGCAACTTACGTAGCGCCTTCACCTCGATCTGGCGAATACGTTCGCGTGTAAGGTGGAAGAGTACGCTCACCTCATCGAGCGAAAGGGAATGACCATCCTTCAGACCATAGCGCATCTCAATGATCGTACGTTCGCGTGGATTCAGCACCGTCATCGCCTGCTCGATATTATCGCGCTGCAGTTGATAGGACGCCTGATCAACAGGCAGGACCATCGTCGAATCCTCCAGCATATCGGCCAGGTGGTATTCCTCGTCGTCGGCCATAGGAGCATCCAACGAAATGGGTTGTTCCGAAATACTCAGTAACTCAACAATGCGATCGCGCGAGAGGCCAACCTCGATGGCGATCTGCTCAGGAAGCGGTTCCAATCCCTGTTCCTGGTAGAGACGGCGGGCAACGCGCTTAATCTTATAAATCAGTTCCACAACATGAACAGGTATATGAATACTACGTGAGTGCTCAGCGATAGCCCTGCTGATGGCCTGGCGAATCCACCAGGTGGCGTACGTACTGAAGCGAAAACCTCGTTTATAATCGAATTTTTGAGTAGCGCGCATCAGACCGATATTGCCCTCCTGAATGAGGTCCAGCAGGGGAAGACCTTGATTAGAATAGCGTTTAGCAATACTCACAACCAGGCGAAGATTAGCTTCAATCAACTTCTGGCGCGCATGCTGATCACCACGAGCGACACGCTCAGCCAGCAGCAGTTCTTGCTCAGCAGTGAGCAGAGGATAAGTACCAATCTCCTTGAGGTATTGTTTCACCGAATCATCGGCTACACCGCGTTGATCCACCTCCTCATTTTCCTCTAGCTCTTCCTCGTCCTCGCCAAAACCTGGATTATTTACAGTATCAAGTCGCTCTTCAAGCTGCTCATGACTACGACGTTTCTTCCCCGGTCCCACCGACACATCATTCTCTACCCCACGAGACACGTTGCTACCTCTTACTCCCACGAGGATACTCCTTTTTTGACACTTAAAATCAACAACCGACATGCATAGGATAAGTTCTAAGGACGTACTCAACTATTAATGGCATCTAAAAATGCTCTCCTATTGCAATAGATAGCAAGAATTGTGCCAAAAGTAGAATATTCAGGACATTTCATTGCTATTCATTGTTTATCAAAGTGGCTCATATCTATAAGTGGCTGCTTGTTCACATTATGTAAAGGCGCATAATGGATATGAAATGAAGATGAAAAAGACGATAAGAATATGAATATATTTCCATATCTGAGGAATTTTACACAGTACCCATCAGCAAGCAGTAAGAGATACAATAAGACAAACAGAGAACCGACCTGGTCCATATATCGGCATGTTCGCATGCTTGACTAGTTTTGTGGGACCTGTTATGCTGGAAGTAAGAAACAGCAGGACAGCGACACATATCTGGCAGCACGACAAAGCGGGATCAGCGATCAGCCACTTGTTGCTTGTTGGAGAGGGTGCGACCACAGCCCCTATTGTTTCTATGCCTTTACCTGGTAGGAGAGCTAGCAAACGCGATATATTCTGACTGTAATAGGAAAAATGAATATTTCTTCACTAATCTGCTGACAGAGAAGAGGAGTTGTGGTATGATAGGAAAGGCATGGATTTGACCTGCTGTGGGGATGCGGATGCAGCGGCGGAGGCTCCCCCCCGGCTTATTTTCACAATAAGCCTCGTTTGTATACTCTTTTGCAAACGAACAAAACCTCCAGAGAGAAGGAAGGAGAGGATATCGTGGAAAACGCATTTCCCCGTTGTCGCAAATGTGGCGAAGGTGATCTAGTTCCGCTTTCGGATTTTGGTAGCCAGGGAGCTTCCATCGAGTACAAGGCATGGGTGTGTACAAACCCATCATGTCTGTACAACATTAAAATTCGTAATGGTGACATCATCATCAACGAACCCATTAGCGATGGCTCGCTCCACTCATATCGCAGCCGCCAGTAATGGCATATAGCATCGCAGCATCATCGCACAATGCCGGAGCATCGCAGCCAGTCGGCATTGTGTAAAAGCAGGCAAAAGGATCAATGAGTATTCGATGACCTTTTGCCTTTATTTTTTGTAACAGGACAGCGAAATCGTTTGGCCAACGCCGGCCGCGTAGGCATGACGAGTAACGGTGAGCATTTTATTGATTTCGCTCGTGTTCTATGTTACTATGCTGGCATTATTCGCAGCCACGCATTTCCAAAGACAACGTGACAGACAAGGATATCATATTTGCTATCACCCACAGCTATATGATATATTCCACAATGACCATCTGTCCTTTGCGTGATGGAAATAAGCGCTTCAGGATGTACAGGGCAAGGTGAGCGATACCAATTGCTTCGCATATACAAGCATCATCTCAATGTATAAACAGCATAAAAGGAGTCAAAATCGACGTGCTCAATCGCTTCTTTGGGCAGAAACCGCAAGAGGACCCGAAAAATGAGTCAGGGACTGTTCAGGAACGAGCAGAAGAGAATGCTACTCCAGAGCAACGCTTCAATTTTTTGAGTCGGACCCGTCAACTGTTTCGACGTATGAGCAATACGATCGAGGAAACAGACAACATTACAGACGACTTGTGGGATGAGTTGGAGGAATCGCTGCTCACGGCAGATGTTGGTCCGAGCACGAGTGAATGGCTGATAGAGCGTTTACACCAGCGCGTCGTTGCAGAACACATGCACACTGGTTCTCAGGTGCAACGAGCACTCCGTGAAGAACTTAGCAAGCTGCTAGGCGACCCATCTCCCCTACGTTTTTCTAAGCAATCCCCCCTGACCGTGATCCTGGTGATCGGGGTAAACGGCTCGGGCAAAACCACCAGCATTGCCAAGCTCGCCTACCGCCTGACCAGCGAGGGTCACAAAGTCGTCCTGGCTGCCGGCGATACCTTTCGTGCCGCCGCCATTGATCAGATCAAGGAATGGGGGGAGCGCATAGGCGTGCCTGTCATCAGCCAGAACCCAAACTCCGATCCTGGCGCGGTCGTCTACGATGCCATTCAAGCAGCCACCACGCGCGGTAGCGACGTACTCATTGTTGACACAGCGGGACGATTGCACACCAAATTTAATCTCATGGAAGAGTTGAAAAAGATCAACAAAGTAATCCAGCGCTTCATTCCAGACGGTCCGCATGAGCTGCTGATGGTAATCGACGCTACCACCGGGCAGAACGCTCTCTTGCAGGCGCGCAAGTTTGCCGCGGACATCGGGTTGACAGGGGTGGTCATCACAAAAATGGATAGCACAGCCAAAGGGGGATTTGCCTTTGCGGTCGTCGACGACCTGGACGTACCGATCAAATTTATTGGCACGGGTGAAAAGGTGGAGAACTTGATCCCCTTTGATCCTCAAAGCTTTGTAGCTGCGCTCTTCGCACAGAACTGACGAGGAGGTTTCAATGGCCAAAGAAGCGGCTGTTCCATCTACCGAGCAGACATCGTCCGCCCAGAATGGTAGTTCTCAACTATCTGGCATGAAAAATATTGCAGTGAAGTGCCCCAAATGCAAAGAAATCTTGTACGGGCGCGACTGGGAAAAGAATTTAAAGGTGTGTTCGCGCTGCGGGTATCACTTCCGCCTCGGCGCGTACGAACGCATCGATCTGCTGGTTGACGAGGGCAGTTTCGTCGAGACAGACGCAGACATGATTCCGGTTGACCCGCTACATTTTGCGGTTAGTCCGCCCAATCAGGCAAAGCTGTTGATCGTCTGTACTTCGGGGGGAGCACGTATGCAAGAGGGTATTTTCTCTTTGATGCAGATGGCAAAAACGTCGGTGGCGCTCGCCAAATTGGGGAAGGCAGGCATTCCTTATTTTAGCCTGCTCACGGACCCCACTACAGGTGGTGTTTCCGCTAGCTTCGCCTTCCAGGGCGACATTATCCTGGCAGAGCCGGGGGCGCTGGTTTGCTTTACAGGACCACGTGTGATCGAAGGCTTCATGCACATCAAGGTGCCAGAGAACACGATCAATTCCGAGTTCGCGCTACAGCACGGCATGATCGACGCGGTAGTACATCGACGAGACCTGCACCAGACCCTGGCCCGTTTGCTCAGTATGTATGCGTGAGTCGAGGCCAACATAGCTACCCTGTATAGAGGGGATACAGGGAGATCGCTCTATTTGTCATAAACTAGGTAGGGGATTACACGATGGCATATGACCTGGAATTCGAGAAACCTCTGGCGGAAATTGAAAAAAAGATTACCGCTCTTCAACGCAAGGGAGAGCGCATCAAGCCGGAGGAAGCCAACCAACTGCAAGCGTTAGAGAAGGATTTGCTGGTACGCACCAGGGAAATCTATAGCAATCTGACAGCGTGGCAAACAGTACAGGTAGCGCGCCATAGAAGCCGTCCATATACCCTGGACTACATCAAACTCATGTGCGACGATTTCTTTGAGTTGCACGGAGATCGCTCCTTTGGTGATGATCATGCCATTGTCACGGGACCCGCGACATTCAATGGCCAGACGGTCATGGTAATCGGCCATCAAAAAGGGCATGATATGAAAGAGATGCAGCACCGCAACATGGGTATGCCACATCCAGAGGGGTATCGCAAGGCGCAGCGTGTTATGCAGCAGGCAGAAAAATTCGGTATGCCTATCATTACATTTATTGACTCGCCCGGAGCTTCGCTGGCGCTGTCAGACGAAGAGCGCGGTCAATCTGAAGCGTTGGCCGCCAGTCTCTACCAGATGGCTCATTTGCCGGTACCCATTATCGCGACGGTCATTGGTGAAGGAAATAGTGGAGGCGCATTAGCCATTAGCCTGGCCGATCGCATCCTGATGATGGAGCATAGCTATTACACTGTCGCTGCCCCTGAAGCTGCGGCCGACATCCTAAAATTCGGTTCAGCCTATGCTTCCCTGGCCGCTGAGGGACAGCGTATCCGCGCCAGAGATACCCTTTCCTTTAAAATCGCCGACGAGATCGTCCCCGAGCCAGTGGGTGGTGCTCACCATAACCAAGCGCAGACCGCCGAGAATCTCAAAGCTGTGCTATTACGTCACCTGGAAGAGCTTAAGCATCTATCACCCGAAGAACTGCTGGAGAACCGCTACCAGAAATTCAGAGCTATCGGCGAGTTTGCGCACGTGGGTACCGAAGTGCCTGCAGCCTCACAGATTCGCAGTTAAACGCTTGACTTCGAGGAACGAATACGCTATCATAAGCACTGTCATTAACAAGCCGGTGTGGCGGAACGGTATACGCGCTTGTCTCAAAAACAAGTCCCGCAAGGGTTGAGGGTTCGAATCTCTCCACCGGCATAAACCCGCCTCTGGAGTCCATTCACGTCCATCCTACGCTCAAATTCCCACCTCAATCTCCATGATTATCGTTGAAAATCCTATGTTGTCTTTCGGTTTTCCTGTCAACTCTCCTGTCAGCCGAAACCGTGAAGACAGCGTTTGAGCAAGCAAATAGAACCGCCCAGTATAGCTAGCAGACCAAAGAAGTCCGCCACGGGGAGATGATCTCCTTCCCATGGCAGACTTCATTGCGCATCCATTCCTTTCCACAAGTGGGCATATCATCTCGGCCAGTAGGCGCAGGAGATGCCATCATTTCAACTCTTACGACTGCACATACCGCCGCGCGGCTCTCTGACCACCAGCAGCCTTCAACCTTCCGCGTTCTATCAATGTCTCCAAATCTCGATGGGCCGTCCTATCAGAAACGCCCGTGACTTGCCTGTAGATGCTATTGGTGATAAAACCATGACGCTGAACATAGGCTACAGCCTCTCCCAATCGACGCTCCCGTCGATCCAATTGGTCCTGCTGAGCTGGCTCAGGTTGGGGAGCCATGTCATTTCCCCACAATGTTTCTGAGGAGTGCGAAGGCGCTTGTGTTTGAGGAGCGAGCAAAGCCGGAGCCTTCTGAAACGTGACCACGAACTCGCCCATTTCCCGAAATTGCGGGGCAGGAAGTCCCAGACGCTTCGTTTCATCGAGCATGAACCTGATGCCACTTCCTAAACGCTCCATATACCCAGGAATATCTTTCAACAGATTCGCCAGGATGGGATTGCGTAACTTTGACTGGACTTCTCCCCGCTCCATTTGTTCAACCGTGATCCCAGGCAAGAGCAAACCGGGGCTATGCACCTCGACGCGATCAGGATAATAAAAGACCCGAACACTCTCACCACGCTTACTATAATCACGATGCACGACCGCATTGATCACTGCCTCACGTAATACCTCAAGAGAATATTCTGGGATATCAATCCGCTTAAAACCTTCCACCCGCGCTCCCACAGCTATATATCTGCTCAAAAATACCTCTGCCCCATCTATCAACTCCCGCAACGTCCCCGTGATGATTCTCCGATCTGCATAGCGACTGGCCCCAACCGTCTCCCGAAATAAGACACACGCGACATCGCTTTGCACCATGTACTCTTGAGGAGACGAGCCAAAGAACAGCAGCCCAGCATGGGTAGGAACAACATCACCAGTATTCCTCCTCACAGCACAACCCAGGCCCATAAGCACTTGCTCGGTATCCTTGAAACGACTGGTTTGACGTGTGTGAGCACTACGCTGCTCTAAATACGCCCTGACTTTCTCCTGATCAATATCCTCCATGGTTGCCTGAGAAGCGGCTTGATGCTCCCAATCGACCAACCCGCGTTCATGTGCCATTTCTAACAATTCTGACAAACTTAGCGAGACCGTATGGGTACCACGTCTTATCCAATAGATTCCATGCGCTTGATAGACAGGCCCATGACTTGGCTTCACAGTCGCAACGACCAGTTTCTTTCCCAAGAGGGTATAAATTTCGGGTTCAGGTGGATCGAGCACCAGTTCCGGCTTAATCATCTGCCGCACGGCCCTTAACGTGACATCCAGTGTCTCACCAATCCGGTGATCAGCTACCCCTACCACTTCATGGGAAGAATCCTTGACGCCAATGATCACCATTCCTCGCCTCTCGCATTCGCCAGACCGCACAAGCGCTCAGCCATCTCAGTCGCTCTAGGAGCCGCCACTTTCAATTCGATGGTATTGGTTTCCCCTCCTTATAATCAGCCTCCTCAGTTCTGTCTCGGTAAGTTTTCCCATCTCATCCTCTTTTCATCCTCAGCATGACCTCAAGTAGCCCTATTGTAACATAAGCACTCACTTTCTCCGAGCACATGGCGGAACTTTGGCAGAACTTTGGCGGAACTCAGTGCCCAATATACCGAGTATTACCCAAAAGCATTCATGATCTCATTGCACATGGCGGAACTTTGGCAGAACTTTGGCGGAACTCATGGTAAATGTCCTACGAAGTGAGACGATCTGGCCCGCAAACATGGAACATTGCCCTCAATCTTGAACACCAGGACAAAAATTCCTGGAAAAACCGCTCCCCGTCAGGTATACTTGCTTCAAAAGCTGTAAATTGCCTTCCTCATCGCGGGAATTGACAAACCATTGGTATTGCGGAAGACGGACGCACGAGATCTCGGCGAGGATGCTCATGGTCGCACCGGAAGTACAGGGCATTGATCTGTTCACGCATAGCGGGCCGCTCCATTTCAGGATGGGTTCCCAGTCTCAAAACGGGCACCGTGATCAGACAACCGTTTTGCAGCCAGCTCGAAGAACGCTTCATGCTGTGGCTTGAGTATCACCCTCTGGTTGTCAGCTATGCGCGTGGCGACATTGGCCCGGAGTTCGCCACGAAGTATCGACTGCCGATTCCACAACACGCTCCGTTCGCGATTGGCTACACGTTTGAGACCACCCCCCATCATTACCTGCCCGATTTCGTGGGCACTTTGGCCGACGGAACACCGTTCCTCGCCGAGGCAGGCATGGAAGATGACAAACGGAAAGATCGTAACCTGGCCAAAGCCGAGGCCGCACGACGGCTTGCCAGCTTGCAACAAGGCCCTTTCTGGATCGGCACGGAACGTACCTTGACGAAACGTCGCCACTACAATCTAGTCTTTTTGCATGCCAGACGCAAAACGTTTCCGGCCTTTTCCGACATTGCCGCCGTCTTGCCGGAGGTCTGGTCGTGGGGAGAAATGGCCGAGGTCGCAGAAGTGGCAAGCCGACTTTCCCACGAGTTTCCCGTCGATCTGGTGGAAGCAGCGATCTGGAAAGTGGTGGCAGATGCGGCGGCAGCAGGACATCTGCTGCTCGATCTGGAGCAGTATACCCTCTCGCGCACGCTTCCTCTGGCCCTGCTTCCACCTGATGCTCCGGTGCTGGTGCCCTCACCGCTACCTGACACGCTTCTGCCTGAACCAGAGACGATGGAAGTTCCCACTCACTCACGTGTGCCGCCCACTCTCATTGCTGGTCCAACCTTTGATGCCTCAACACTTCCAGAAGCACAGCGTGCGCAGTTTCACCGCAATCTGCGGGCGGTGGAACAAGTGCTGGTCGGGGCCACCCAAAGTAGCGTGGCAGAAAAGGAAGGCATCCCGCGTTCGACGCTTTCGCGGCTGGTAAGTAGGACGCGTGAAAGAGGCCAGATCGCCTGTGTGCCTCACGGCAGCTATCGTCGTGCGACAAGCTTGCATCCGGCCTTCGCCGAATGTATTCGTCGGCTGTTTGGACTGCCCACACGGCTCACCATGACAGCTATTCGCGAACATACCGAAATGCAGCAGGTCGCGGCACGCTTATCGAAAGAAACTGGAATCCCCGTGAGTCTGCCCTCCTACAAGCAGGTGCGCACCGCCGTGCAGCACTTGAAGTTGGACCCGGACCTGGTGGCGATGCGCGAAGGAGCCAAATCAGTCGCACGACCCCGCGAGTCTGCTGAGTCCTTTGTGCTCTCCATTCCGGCACCGGCCCTGCTCACGGAAGGCTCGATGAGCACACGATGGACCTGTATGTGGTCACTCCTTCTGGTGAAACAGTAGCCAGCCGTGTGCATGCAGCGGTGCTCATCTGTGTCAAAACGGCTGCAATCCTTGGCGCAGTCCTGGCCTTGGGGCCACTCAAGGAAGAGGACTATATGCGCCTGGTCAAGGTCTGTATGGAGAGGAAAGATCACCTGGTCGGCATCAATGGCTGTGAGCACTCTTGGCCGTGTTACGGCAAGCCTGCGATTATTTTTCACGACCGGGGAAAGATCTTCACCTCTGAGCGAGCGCGACAAGTGCTGGTGGATCGCCTGGGTATTATCACAGAGCAAGCCCCCCCGTACGTGCCATCTGCAAAAGGAACGGTTGAATCACTTTTTCGGTGGATGACACAACGTTTTGAAAAGAGACTTCCCAATTCATCGTACGGTATCCACGATGCTGAAACGGCAGCGCAAGCGGGAGGCATGACGCTAGAAGAACTGGAGCGCTGTTTCTATCGGGCCATCGTGGACGATTATCAACGCGATGTCGATCCCCTGCGACAACAACGCCGTTATCTCTTGTGGGAACAGGCTGTGGCGGCATCCGGGGTCCCACAGTATCTCGGTGCGCGCGGTGATTTGAAGCTGTTGCTCATGAAGGCCCTTAACCGAAAGACCCCACATCATGGCTATCGTGTGCAAAACGGCAACAGATTATCGTTTCAGGGGCGTTGGTATGTCTGTCCTGGACTGCTCTCACGGCTGCGGGGCCGTGAGTTTGATCTGTACTACGATAGGCGTGATATCAGTGTGCTCTACATCTTCGTTGAAGGCACCTATGTGGGCGAAGCCTATTGCCCTGCGTTTATGGGAGGCCGAGTGAGCGAGTGGGAAGCCAGAGCCATGCGCCAACACAGTGAGGAGCAAGCCAGGATCGCCCGTGAACAGGGGTTGCCTGTTCGTGCTCGTATTCAGGACGAAGCCAAAGCCTCACGCCGTCGCCGTAGCACAGAGATTCGCGCAAGTGAACAGGCCCGTCAATGGGATCGCCAGCGCGGCGACATCCACCCTGCCCTCGTTTCTGAACGATTAGCCAGTGTCCAGGCCGAAATCACGCAAGTTGTCACACTTGCGGACCCGGTCCCGGATGCTGAATCGGATCGTCCCGTTCCTCTCTTACCCGTCCGCATGTGGCGCGTGGAGTAACGTTCATGACCCATCCTCTTTTCAGAAAAGAGATATTCGTCGAAACCGCCTTCGCCAAACGGCTCCAGAAGATGCTGTATGCCTCCTGGGACAACCGTTCCTGGCATTTGCTCGTAGCTGATCCGGGCGCTGGCAAAACC
>WNGQ01004154.1_pt1 | contig 15275 bp, 9 predicted proteins | sample 5407661 | NCBI WGS metagenome assembly WNGQ01 (sample SAMN13153382, study PRJNA577476) | soil metagenome | isolation source: 60 cm soil or saprolite under Garry oak tree replicate 2 | place: USA:California | collected 2016-06-15 | reverse complement strand
ACATTCGGACCACTGGCCCATTCAAAATCCAGGTCATTGTAACATAGAAGGCTCAATTGATACAAACAATCGGGTGCGTGGAGGTGCGCATACGATTTTTGCACAGTGGCCTCCCGCCCCCATGACGCCCGCAAGGGGCAAGACATTTCAAAGAAGACGTTTTGCGAGTCAAACGAAGCCGCTTCACGAGGGTCATCCTGAGCGCGAGCTTTGGATCTCTGTCCGGCGAGAGATCCAAAGCTCGCGCTCAGGATGACAAAGCGAGAGGGTCTCGTCTTTGAAATGGATTGACCCTTGTGGTCGCCCGTTGGGGAGGTCTCTCAGTGGCACCGTTCTTCGGCAGCACATGACGCCGTTGTAGAAGACTACGTCTTTCTCGACAGAGCCTTTGCTGCTGGGTTTCCTTCTTCGAGCACCCCATATCAGACCTCCATTTTGACAGATGCTGAGCGTTATTCTACAATAAGGGCAGTCTTACCCTTATCGTGCGTATCGCTGTACCGCTTACCATATCTTCTGCTGCAACAAAGCGCACTGGAGGTGCTCACCCATGCAGGAGTCAGTCGATCTTTCGCTGGTGCGTTTCCGCACGGCGGATGGATACGTGGTTGGCGCAGGCTTCCTGGTGGGAGAACGGCACATCCTCACCTGCGCACATGTCGTCGCTGGAGCCCTCGGTCTTGCCGATGACACACCAGAGAAGCCGCAGGCTCCGGTGTCTCTCGATTTCCCGCGGGTTGCACCCAGGCAGCTACTCACCGCTCGCGTTGTCTTGTGGCGACCTCCACGAGCCGATGGGGGCGACGATATCGCTGGCCTTGAACTGGATGGCAACCCGCCGCACGGGGCACAGGCAGCCCCGCTTGCACAGGTCGAGGACCTCTGGGAGCACTCCTTTCGAGCGTTCGGCTTTCCCAGGGGTCAGGACACAGGAGTGTGGGCTACGGGACGGCTGCTGGGTCGCCAGGTCACGAACTGGGTGCAGATCGAGGATGTGAAAGAGACGGGTTTTTCCGTGGAACCGGGCTTCAGCGGCACACCTGTGTGGGATAGCCAGGTAGAAGCGGTGGTGGGCATGGTCGTGGCGGCAGAAAAACGCATGAACCTCAAGACGGCCTTCGCCATTCCAGTCGATGTGTTGGCCAGGAGCTGGCCACTGCTCGAGTCGCTCATCCACCCGTTCGTGTTTCTCTGCTATGCACGTGCCGATAGCGAACTCGTCACGCGCCTGAAAACTGACCTGCTGAGCCAGGGCATCCAGGTCTGGATCGACCGGGAAGAGCTCCAGCCAGGCACGCTCGATTGGGAAGAAGCCTTGCGCGCGGCCATTCGTGCCGCACAGGCGGTACTGCTCATCGCGTCGCCCAATGCACGGAGTTCCCGCTACGTCAGGGATGAACTGCGCATCGCCGAGATGTACCAGCGTCCCGTCTATCCGCTCTGGATCGCGGGGACGCAATGGATGGATGCCGTTCCGCTCGGCTGGGGCGGAGCGCAATACATCGATGCCCGCCAGAGCCGCTATGAGACGGCCATGCCTGAACTTGTGGGGATACTCAACAAGGCTTCCCTGACACCTCCGGAGCCTCCAGAGCTAGACTTCGAGCCACGCAACCCGTACAAGGGTCTGCGTGCCTTCACCGGTGACGATGCCCACGATTTCTTCGGGCGTGACACGCTCATCAACGAACTCGCGGCTACCCTGGAAGGGGCGTTGGCCTCAGAAGAAAAGGACCGCCAATGCGCACGGCTGCTGGCGGTGGTTGGGCCGAGTGGATCGGGCAAATCGAGTGTCGTGATGGCCGGTCTGCTGCCTCGTCTGCGCGAAGGGAGGTTGCCCGGCAGCGAGCAGTGGGTGTACCTGGACCCCATTGTGCCGGGTACCCGTCCCATCGAAGCCCTTACACTTGCACTCTCAGAACACCTGCCTGATAAGAGCCTGAAAGCGATCCGTGAGGACCTGGAAGACGACTCGGCGCGTGGTCTGCACCTGCTTGCCACCAAGCTCGCAAAGCGACCGGGGACAAAAGTGGTACTGTTGGTGGACCAGTTCGAGGAACTGTTCACCCAGACACCCTCTGAGGATGAGCGGCGTCACTTCCTTGATCTGCTGCTGACAGCCACCACCGAGCCACATGGCCCGGTCATCGTCCTGCTCACGATGCGAGCCGACTTCTACGACCGCCCGATGCGCTATCCGCTGCTGCACCAGCTCATGCAGGCACACCAAACCTCTGTGCTACCGATGGGTATCCCTGAGCTACGCGAGGTGATCGAGAAGCCCGCTGCGTTGCCCGACGTGCGACTGACCTTTGAGGGCGACCTGGTGGGCGACCTGCTTTTCGAGGTGCAGGGACAGGTGGGGGCCTTGCCCCTCTTGCAGTTCACCCTCGACCAGCTCTTCCAGCGGCGCAGCGGACGCCAGTTGACGCTCTCCGCCTACCGCGAGCTAGGAGGCGTCAAAGGGGCGTTGACCAAACAGGCTGAGGAGACCTATGCCGCCTTACCCTCTGAAGAGCACCGCAAGCTGGCACGTGCGCTCTTTGTGCGCTTGATCGACCCCGGAGCTTCGGAACAAGACACCACGCGCCGTCGAGCGGCCCTCTCGGAGTTCTCCCTGCCGGAGGCCAGCCAGACGCGCCTGTTGCAAGAGGTCGCCGATGCCTTCATTGCGGTGCGTCTACTGACGACCAACGAGATCGCCGGGACGACCACCATTGAAGTCAGCCACGAGGCGTTGATCCGCGAGTGGCCACGTCTTGCAACCTGGCTACGTGAGGCACGCGATGACATCCCGCTCCAGCAGACCATCAGCAAGGATGTTGCAGAATGGTCGCAGCGGGGCAAGCCCAGGGATCGCCTCTATCGTGGCTCCCAACTCAAAGAGGCGCAAGTATGGGCCAGACGCAATCTGCCAAGTGAAAGCGAGACGCAATTTCTCCAGTCCTGTGCCCAACAACGCACGCGTTCTCATGTCAGAATCATGGCAATAGTGCTCCTGGTACTCCTATTGACGATACCCACAGGGCTCTATGGACAACAAGTGTGGCACTCCTTTCAGCCAAGCGTCACTACTCTCAATGATAGTGGCCCAGGATCACTGCGCCAAGCCATCGCTGTAGCCAACCCAAAAAGCACGATCACGTTTGACACAAGTCTGCATGGAACCATTCTGCTGACCAGTGATGATTTGTATATTGCGAAGAACCTGACTATTCGTGGCCCAGATGCAGGTATCCTCTCGGTCAGCAGTGGCAAGAGGGGGTATATTGTTCATGTGCTACCGAGAGTTACCGTTTCCATTTCCGGTCTCATCTTCAAGGACAGCAACACTTCCACCGGCGGCTTCATCTACAACCAAGGCACGCTCACCCTCGTCGATAGCACCGTTTCGGACAATGTCGGCGGTGGCATCTACAATGACCTTGGCGGCACGCTCACCCTCACCAACAGCACCGTCTCGGGCAATACGCTTATCGACGCCGCGTTCAGCATAGAGGATATCAGCGGTGGCCGCGAGGGCGGCGGCATCCACAATAGCGGCACGCTCAGGCTGAACAACAGCACCGTCTCGGGCAACACGGCCTCCTACGGCAGCAGCGGCTTTGTCATGGGTGGCGGCATCTTTAATTTCAACGGCACGCTCACCCTCACTAACAGCACCGTCTCGGGCAATACGGCTAACAACGGCAGTGGCGCCGGTATCTTTAATTTCAACGGCACGCTCACCCTCACCAACAGCACCGTCTCGGACAACACGGCACAAGACGGCGGCGGCATCTCCAATACCGGCACGCTCACCCTCACCAACAGCACCGTCTCGGGCAACACGTCGCAAGGAGATGGCGGCGGTATCATCAATTCTAATAACTACAATTCTAATACCGGCACGCTCACCCTCACCAACAGCACCGTCTCGGGCAATACAGCCTCCCACGACGGCGGCGGCATCTTCATCCGAAGCTACGTTGATTCAAGTGGGACGGTCTTCATGGAACAAGTTGACCTCACCTTTAGTACCATTTATGGCAATACTGCACGCGGCGGTGGTGACATCGCAATCGAAGATGTCAGCATTGATTCCAATGGAAATAGCAAGGCCACGAAACAAGTCAGCCAGGTGAAGATAAGCAACAGCATCGTTGCTGGTGGCCCTGCTCATCCAGGCCCAGACATTGTGGGGACGCTTACGTCGTATGGCTATAACCTGTTCCAGGACAACTCTGGTGCCATCTTCGATCCAGCCACACGTACGCAGCCTGGCAAGGATAAGATCTTGCCAGCGAACGACCTGCAAATTGACCCAGTACTGCGAGATAACGGCGGATCAACGAAACCTCACACACTTAGTCTTGCTTTGCTCCTAGGCAGTCCTGCTATCGACGCAATTCCACTTCAATACTGCCAGATTAAGGCTATCTTTAACAGCCGATCTCGGATGTACACCGACCAACGCGGTATGAAACGACCAGATGAAAAGGGAGGGAACTGTGATATCGGGGCCTATGAGTCTCCCTGATCTGCTCAGCGACGTACCTCGCCTCATAGGTCAAGGCGTGGTTTCTTTGTTCGTTCCAGTCCAGCGCACCGTCACCCCAAAATTCGCCGCTGCGCTGGCTGAGGCGATAAATGCGCCAGCCATAGTACTCAAATTGACGCCGAAGGTGACTTCGATCTCATCGGGTCTGCTGGCCATGCTCCGCAGTTTTTCGACGACCGTTTTGGTGGCTGGCAGAACCTTGTTGAGGGCATTCTCAAAGGTTTCCTTGGCCTTCTCGATTTGGTCTTCACGGCCAGCACGGACGGTGCCGCCCGTTTCTGGCTCGTCGACCTCGACGACGATGCTGCCGCCCTCTGCCAGGGGAAATTCTACCAGGTGTTTCATGTGTCTTCTCCGTTTCTCATGGGGCTTTCACCCTGCGTTCTTCTGTGGGGCATAGGCATCTCGTGAGCTATACCCTCCTCAATATAAACGAAAGACACGGGCAGAAATAGCATCAGAAGAAAGAGTTTCATCGAGAAGGGCACGTTCTTCTCCGTAATTTGGTCGATTGACACGCTACATGAACCCCTTAATTCCCCTCGCTTCTTGGAGGTGCTTTTATGCTGTTTATAGGATAGCTGAATAATGGGAGACAGTGTAATGGAGAGTGTGCTGGATGGGAGCAGATGGAATTGTATGGAGAGAGAGCCTACCGAGTGACAACATCACCTCTGGCCTCAGCAGCGAACATAGCGCAACTGGAAGCGATCACTACCTCAGAAGGGCCCTTGCTTATCATCGCAGGTCCTGGCTCTGGGAAGACGTTTACTTTGGTGGAGCGCATTGTCTACCTTCTCATGCAAAAGAGCATTGCTCCAGAGCAGATCATGGTCGTGACCTTCACTGATAAGGCAGCGCAAGAACTCACCACACGTATCTCCAACCGGCTTGACCAACTCGGAGTACGCTTCAATCTCAACGAGATGTATCTCGGCACCTTTCACGCTATCTGCCTGCGCTGGTTACAGGAGCACCGTGAATTGACCCGGCTCAAACACAACTTCACGGTCCTTGATGAATTTGACCAGCACTACTTTGTGTACCAGCGTTTCTCTGCGTTTGAGGCCCTCGAAGGTCTGTCCCACCTGACAAGCCATGCAGACACGACAAGTACCTGGGAACGCAGCCAGACCCTGGTGAAGTGGATCAATATGGTGTCCGAGGAAGCCCTTGACATCGCCACGCTCCTCGCTGCTCCCGATGCTGCCATCCGCGCTCTCGGTCTCTGTGCGCAGCTTTATCACACGCAGCTCGCTGAGGCCAACACGCTCGACTTTTCCACCATTCAACGCGAGGCCCTGGAGCTGCTCCAGAACCACCCATCTGTCCGCGATGCCTTGCATGCGCAGATTAGCTATGTGATGGTCGATGAATATCAGGACACCAACACGATCCAGGAGCGCATCCTCCTCGAACTCGTCGGTACAGACAATCCCAATCTCTGTGTGGTCGGTGATGATGATCAGGGCATCTACCGTTTCCGAGGAGCCACGATACGTAATATCTTGCAGTTTGGTTCGACCTTCACAGGTCCCTGTAAGCGTGTAGCCCTGGAGACCAACTACCGCTCGCACAAGGCAATCATTGACTTCTGTGCGCGTTGGATAGCTGGTCAGGAGTGGATGCACCAGGGGCAAGCCTTTCGCTACTCAAAGCAGATCATCCCGCGTCCTGCCGAATTTCCACCGCTCCCAGCCGTGGTGCGCGTATCTGCCAAATCCGATGCGGCCTGGCAGGAAGAGGTGTTCGCCTTTTTGCAGGCACTGAAGGCGGAAGGGCAGTTGACCGATTGGAACCAGGTGGCCTTTCTTTTCCGTTCCGTCAAAAACCCCAAAGTACGGGCCCTGGCTACTTACCTGGAAGAACATGATATCCCTGTGTATTCCCCTCGTGCCAACCAGTTTTTTGACCGTGAGGAAGTACGCCTGATCATCGGTGCGCTCATTTTCCTCTTCCCCCAGATTTTTGAAGTGCGCAAGTGGCGAGCCGATGCCCATCTCCCGATCTGGGATTACTACGACAAAGAGTGCTTTGCCGCCTTTGCTGAGGCACTGCGCCAACCCGCAAACGCAGACCTGTGGCGTTGGGCCCAGCTGAAGGCCAAGCAGCATCGCACCCTTGCCGAAAACACGGACTATGCCTTCTCTGGCTTATTCTATGAGTTGTTGCGCTTCCCACTCTTTAGCCGCTATTTGGAGGAGGACTTGCTCAAGGGTGGCTTACAAGCGAGCCGGGCCATGCGCAACCTCGGGCTTTTCTCTTCGTTGCTCAACAAGTTTGAGTATCTGCATCACATCAGTGTACTCCAGTCTGCGTATCTCGATCAGAATCTGCGGGACCTGTTCAATCGCTTTGTGCGTTTCTTAAAGGACGGGGGCATCAACGAATATGAGGATGAGGCAGAGTATGCGCCCAGCGGCTCAGTTTCCTTCCTCACGATACACCAGGCTAAAGGGCTAGAGTTTCCCGTGGTGCTGGTCGATTCGCTGAATGCTGGCCCGCGCAAGCAGTACGCCGAACTCGATGAAAAGCTCGCACAGGGCTACCTGGTGCGTCCTCCCTTTGAGCCGCTTGCACAGACGAAGAACTACGATTTTCGGCGGCTCTACTACACGGCTTTCTCCCGTGCGCAGAACTTGCTCGTTCTGACTGCCTCGGAGAAAGATGGTCAGGGCCGCACACCTTCGGCCTACTTCAAGGACTACTATCAGGGACTTCCCTCCTGGCGTGACCCGGCTCTGCGCCTCGCCGAATTGCCTTTGGAAACGGTGAAACGGGCCAACCTCAAGCGGGAGTACTCCTTTACCTCCCATATCACCGTTTATGAGAACTGCGCCGAGCAGTATCGCTTCTTTCGTGAACTGGACTTTGCACCGATGCGCCGCAATGCGATTCTCTTCGGTACCCTCGTTCACCAGACGATTGAGGATATCCACCGCACCGTGCTTCGCGGTGAGCAGGATCGCCTTTCGGAAGACCGGATTCGTACCTGGTTTGATACCAACTATACGCTGATCACTCAGCGTGAGCGCGTCTACCTTGCACCGGTTGCCCGGCACTTTGCGCTAGAGCAGGTGCTGCGCTACTACCGTCGCCACAATGGAGACTGGTCGCACATTCGCCAGGCCGAAGTGGATGTCTCCCTCGTCAAAGAGCACTACATTTTGGCCGGGAAGGTCGATCTCATCGCGGGCCGAGATGACACTGTAGAGCTGGTGGACTTCAAGTCGGAACGCAAACTTGATGTCAACGATCCCAAGGATCGTGACAAGTTGAACCAATACCGTCGCCAGCTGGAGGTCTACGCCCATATCGTCGAGGAGCGCAGCGGTCAGAAAGTGAGCAAGACGCACCTCTATTACACGGGCGAGGAAGCAAGTAATCCCTATATCACCTTTCACAGAGATGGACAATCCATCGAACAGACCATCAAGACCTTTGATGCCGTCGTGAGCCGCATTGAGGCGCGTGACTTTGCGATCCCAGCGCGTCCAACCAAACTGTGCCGTGAGTGCGATATGCGCCACTACTGCGATGCCAAGAACTGGAAGTTTAGGAGTACTAACAGATGAGCATTGATCAGCGTCAGCAGGAACTCGATCTGCGTGAGACAGGCCCGGTCAAGCGGGTCGAAGACTATAAGTTCGAACCTATTCGAGGCTATCCCATGCTGCATTGGGCCGGCAAGCGCCCTTTTACCTCGACACAATACTACCCCGCTCAGCATAAGGAAACATATGGACCTGAGGGAGACGGCTGGCGCAACAAAATCTATTGGGGTGATAACCTCCAAGTAATGAGCCATTTGCTCAGAGAGTATCGTGGGCAAGTCAAGCTTGTGTATATTGACCCGCCGTTTGACTCCAAGGCGGATTATAAAAAGACGATTCGGGTTAGGGGAAAAGAGGTAAGTAACGACCAGACATTGTTCGAAGAAAAACAATACTCAGATATCTGGATAAATGACGAATATTTACAGTTCATGTACGAGAGGCTAATCCTGATAAGAGAGTTATTGGCATTTGATGGTAGTATTTATATACATTGTGACCATCATCAAGTACATCGTTTGAGATGTATTATGGATGAGGTTTTCGGGTCAAACAATTTCATTAATGAAATTGTTTGGAAACGTACGAGCGCACATAGTGATCCCCAAAAATACGGGATAAACTTAGATTATATATTGTACTATTCGAAAAATAGTAATAGGGTTTGGAATCAGTTATACACTTCACATGACGAAGAATACCTCTCTCGATTTAGAAACACCGACCCTGACGGCCGTCGATGGGTTGACGATAATTTGTCTGCTAAAGGCTTGTCTGGAGGGGGATATGAATATGAATATAAAGGCGTCAAATCTCTTTGGCGGTGCCCACCAGAAACCATGCAGAAACTTGATACTGAAGGAAAACTTCACTTCACAAAAAACGGTGGTATCAGGCTAAAACGGTATCTAGATGAAAATAAAGGTTTACCTTTGCAAGCAATATGGGATGATATATTTCCCGTTAATTCACAGGCACAAGAACGTTTAAATTATCCAACTCAGAAGCCAGAAGCTCTGCTTGAACGTATCGTTCAATCCTCATCAAATATAGGTGACTTAGTATTTGATTGCTTCATGGGTAGCGGAACATTACAGGCGGTCTCAATGAAGCTAGCGAGACGTTTCCTGGGAGCTGATATAAATTTAGGCGCTATTCAGATCTCAACAAAACGATTACTTTCCGTAGCTCATGACCTAAGCCTAAAAACGGGCACACTTATATCAAGTAGTGAGATAAACACATTTTACACAGGTTTCGAAGTCTATAACGTCAACAACTACGATATCTTCCGCAATCCAGCACAGGCCAAGGAGTTGCTCATTCAAGCGCTGGAGGTGAATCCGCTCCAAGCTGGCAGCTTGTTCGACGGTGAGAAAGATGGGCGTATGGTCAAAATCATGCCCATCAACCGCATCGCTACTCGGCAGGACCTCAACGAACTCATCACCGGCCTGGATTACAAAGCCTTTGAGCAACGCCAATTGGAACACCCGAACCGGGCGGTAGAGAAGATCACTCTTGTTTGCATGGGACATGAGCCGGATCTTGCCGCGCATCTCAAGCATGAGGTGTCTCCTTACAATCTGGACGTCGAAGTAGTGGATATTTTACGCGACAAGCAGGATCTCCAGTTCAAACGCGACGCAGAGGCCAAGATCGTTATGCGGGATGGCTATCTGGTGATTGAGCAGTTCTATCCCATGAGCCTGCTCGCCAAACTCAGTCTCCAACAGGAGTACGTGGAAGACTGGCGTGAACTGGTAGATTCGGTGATGGTCGATTGGAACTATGACGGTGCGGTCTTACAACCTGCGGTGATCGATGTGCCTGAGAGGAACGAACTCGTGGTTAGCCGCTACCGCATGCCAGATGATGCTGGCACGATCCGTGTCAAGATCACCGACCTGCTCTCTGAGTCGCTGGAGAAGGAGCTCAGGCATGGCTAAGTCAGTCGCGGTGCAGTATGATTTTCCCTTCTATTTCCACCTGCGTGAGTTCTACGTCCAGAATCGTGGGCATATACGCCAGCACTACCGTGAACTCACCAGGAAGTATCTTGATTTCAACAGCCCTGCCAACGCTAACGCCTTCTTGCGCCAGCCGCAGTTCGAGGCGCTGGAGATGTACGTCTTTCTCAAGGAGTTTCTTGACAACAAACCCGTGCATCAGATCTTCAAGGAGTGGTCCGAGCGGCAGGCTCAGTTCTCGGAACGTGGCTTTGTTGGCGCATATGAAGCCCTCGGTCACGTTGCCCAACCAGGTGTGTTTGAGGAAGCGACCAAAGGGACCTTCGAACTGGTTTATAGCCACCTGAAGGCCTATACGCGTGCCTATCCCAACTACATCTTCGCGCTGACCATGGGCACCGGTAAAACCATCCTCATGGCCACCTGTATCTTCTATGAGTTCATCCTCGCCAACAAATTCCCCAAGGATCCCAAATATTGCCATAACGCCCTGGTCTTTGCTCCCGATACGACCGTGCTGCAGGCATTGCGGGAGATTCAGACCTTCGATAAGTCGCGAGTTGTCCCGCCCGAATATGTGAGCTGGCTGGATAGCAATATCCGCTTCCATTTCCTGGACGAGGCTGGCATGACGCTCAATGTGCTTGACCGCTCCCGCTTCAACCTGATCGTCTCCAATACCCAGAAAGTGATCCTGAAACGTCAACACAAGTCAAAGTCGCCCGTCGATCTCTTCATGTCGAGCCGTCAGTCATCCTTTCCAGCCGACTCGGTCTATGCACAATACTGTGACCTCTATGAGAGCGATGAGCTGGATAGCGAGGAGGCCCTTACCTCCAATCAGCGCTTCCAGAAGCTCCAGCGGCTCAGTCAGCTCGGCATCTATGTGGACGAGGCACATCATGCCTTCGGCAAGCAGTTGGCAGAGGACATGGGGACGGATAACAATAGGACGAGCCTGCGCCTGACAATCGATGAGCTGGCCACGAGCCTCAAACGGGCAGGCTCCCATATCGTCGCCTGTTTCAACTATACCGGCACACCCTATGTCCAGAACCGCGTCCTTCCCGAAGTGATCTACGCATTCGGCCTGTCCGACGCGATTAAAAAGCAGTACCTCAAACAGGTGCGTATTCACGCATACGAAAACGCTCGCACAGCAGAATTCGTCGAGATCGCCATCCAGGATTTTCTCTCTCACCATGGCCTGGAGGACCGGCATGAAGATATGCTCCCCAAGATGGCCTTCTTCGCCGCCACCATCGATGAGCTCCAGAACGAACTGCGCCCGGCAGTTGAGCGTGCCCTCCTGAAACATGGCATCTCCACGGACAGAATCCTCGTCAATGTCGGTGATGCCAAACTCACCTCCAATGAGGACATTCGCGAGTTCAATCGCCTGGATACTTCTGGCTCAAAAAAGCAGTTCATTCTGCTGGTCAACAAAGGGCGTGAAGGTTGGAACTGTCGCTCGCTCTTTGCCGTCGCGCTCTACCGCAAGCCAAAGTCAAAGATTTTCGTGTTGCAGGCATCCATGCGCTGCCTACGTGCTATCGGCGCGGCACAGCGCATGGGACATGTCTACTTGAGCAAAGAGAATATGGCGATCCTGGAAGATGAGTTGCAACAGAATTTCCGGGTCTCGGTGCAAGACCTGCAAGCGAGTGGCCCTGCTTCCCAAGCAGTCGAAGTCCACGTGAAGCTTCCGGTCGAGCAAGTGCGCCTGACCAGGATACGCAGCCTCTTTCAGCTGCGGGAGAAGCGACTCTCTACCCATGTGAACTTGAAAATGAATGAAGCTCCGACCGAGCACTACCGCCTTCTGCACATGGAACGGGAGGGACTCTCTACCAACAGTCGCTTGATCAAGACGGAGGACATATCCGCAGCGAGAGAGAGACGAAGGTTTAGTCCACTCACCCTCGTGGCCGAAGTGGCACGCTACCTGAACCGGCCTTGCATAGAAATCGAACAGATCCTGGCCAGCTCTGTGGAGGGCAGTGATACTATTGTCACGCGCATCAATGAGTTCAATGAACTCCTTTACGACTGGGTCATTCCGCATCTCTTCCAGGAGATCTATGAAATCAACGAATATAAGCGCACAGAAGAACAGGTTATCGAACTCGTCAAAGTACCTGAGCGGGGCTACTATGAAGTCAACGCCAGGCCTGAACTGGTAAGCCGAGAACAAGCCTATCAAACAGATGGAGAGAAAAGTTTTCACCTGGATGCCTACTGTTTTGACTCCGAGCCAGAACAGCACCTCTTCTCGCTGTTGCTGCGTGACCATCAAGTAAAAAAGGTCTACTTTACCGGTATGCTTACGCACAACCAATCCGACTTTTTCGTGCAATACATTGATCCGCAGTCTCATACAATTCGCAGCTACTACCCAGATTTTCTGCTGCAAAAAGATGACGGTCAGTATTTCATCGTCGAGGTGAAAGCCGATTATCAGATCGATGCGCCAGTTGTGGTGGCGAAACGCACTTTTGCGGAGAAGACCGCCACAGCTAGCAACATGACCTACTTCCTTCTCAAAGCCAGCGATGCCCAAAAAGGGTCCTATGAGATGATCTGGCAAGCAGAGTCACGAGAGAAGTATTTGAGAGAGATTATGCAACAAGATCTAAAGTGAAGGTGGCTACTCCTTCTTAAGAATTAAAAAAGAGGAAGCGCTTGCCCTTGCCTGTTACTTAGACCAATCGACCTCTAGTTTTGGTGGTTTGGTCAGCGTCTGCATAACCACGCAATATTGTTCTGTCTTCTCGTGTAACCCATGCAGTTGCTCCGCCGTTGCCTCAGGGGCATCGATCTCAAAGCGAACACGGATCGTCTCAAAACCAACCGGCACCTCTTTCGATACGCCCAGTGTGCCCCGAAGATCCAGATCTCCTTCTACCTTTACTTCAATTCGGTTCGTGGGTATCCCCATAGCTGTAGCGACCATCTGGCAGGTGATCTGTGCACAGGCGGCAAGGGCTCCCAGAAGCAGATCTCCCGAACAAGCGGCAGTGCCTGCTCCTCCCACTCCGCTATGGGCTTGGGCTTGATAGAGTGCGCGTCCGATATCGACTGAGCATGCTATTGGGGTCTCAGTCTGGCTGCCTTGTGCCTTGAGTGTTATTCGTGCGGTACCCGGGTCGCTGCGATATCTCTCCTTGAAGGGTTTTTGTACTGATCGAAGATCCATAACGTCCTACCTCCTGAGTTGTAATAGAGTCATTCACTCTATTGTAACAGATGGATGTGCCAGGTCTCCAACTTTTCGGCAGCAAAGCAAGCATGCTTACTTAATGTGAGGATGAGCCAAAACTATTGACTTTTAACAGCAGGTGTCTCTCAAGGAGAAAACAGATTAACATAGGTATGCACAGAGGGAAAAATATGTGTCTACTCACTGCCACAACAGTGCTTTCAGGAGTAAACTTGAGGCAAAAGGGGTGAAGAGCATGAGGAATGAATGCGCAAGACTTGTCCATTGTAAAGAGGAGGAACATATGGCTGCTCCACAAGTTTTCTATTGGTTACTCGCAGGTGCTCTAATTGGCTTCGGCTTGATCGGAATACTTAGTATTGGATTTCCATTCCTGCTCGTTGGCTGCGGTATGCTAATTTATGGAATCATTCGCTTCAGATTCAGGGAATTCTGGGCGTTCCTGGTTGGTCTCGGCATACTTCCAGCGCTTATTCTCGCGGTGCAATTAGTTGGGTACCCATTGCCCACATGCACTGTTACCTCAACTGGTCTGTCGTATGAGTCTCCACCTGGCACAACCAGCAGTGGCTGTTATCCTCCCGGTTACTACACTTTGGCAATCTTCTTCGGTTGCACTGCCTTGCTGGGTGGAATTTGGCCGCTTCTTCGGGTTCTTCTTCGACGACTGCGCACCCGAAGATAAGTATCAACCAGCCTCGGCAAGAAGTGGAGAACAACTCTGATCACATGCACTTGCGTAAAACCAAGTCTCCTATCTTCGCCGCGTTGAGCATAAATGGCTCAGCTCTATAATGAAAATGAGATCGATGGAGGTCTGACCCACACAAGTGGGTCAGACCTCCATCTTCTCTTTTCTCACATCAGAAGCAATAGTCAGAACTATCGTCATCTGGGAAATGAGGTTGGGAGAGCTGGACAGTGACATCATCTACGAGAATTGGACCGCCGAACAATTCCATTAACAAGGTACTGATGCTACCCTCTATAGTAGCTTCAGTACTTGCAACATCCAAGAAAAGCACTTCTGTAAAGAGGGTCGAGTACTGAATGCGAATAGAAATCTCGCACTGGTTGAAGAGGGTCGAGTACTGAATGCGAATAGAAATCTCGCACTGGTTGAACATCTCGTTGGCTCCTTTCTCTGCGTATATATACTCAGACGTTTGTGAAGATTATCCATGAAATCTTACACTTGCGGAAGGTCATTGCTGTATCATCTCTGTATCACTTTTTGGTCATTTCGGGGGCATCCTCAGTCATAAAGCAAATTCACTCGTCCTATAGAATGGTGGTTCCTGTATAGGTGAGAAATCGCAGTAAAAAATGAGGGAAGCAGGCAGTGACAGAGAAAGCGAAACCCGTTCCAAATAAACGCCTGAGAAGTGAACGTGAAAGGCGTGGTTGGTCAAGAGAATACGTGGCTGAGCAGATTGGCAGCAATGCACAGACGGTGGGCAGGTGGGAACGCGGTACCACTTCCCCAAGTCCTTATTATCGTCAAAGATTATGTGAACTTTTTAAAATGGATGCCGAAGAACTGGGGCTCTTTGAAGCTGAGCAGGAACAAGTAACACAACCAGACGAAGAGATGAGTAGTAGAGAAGAAGCAGGTTCGCCTCCGCTGTCGTTTATGTTCGGCAGAGGAAGTTTTTCTAAATTGTTAGCTCTACTGTTAGCTCTCCTAGGAGTTGTTATCGTCATTAGTGTTCTGCTCTCGATATTCTTATCAAGACTATTTATTGCTGTCCCTATACCAAATGGCTCGCACACGCCAACAGTTCAACCTACCATTTCATTACAGACACCACATGCCAGAGCACCCATCAAACCCGGAGGATTATGGGTTAATCCCGCGAATAGACAGATAGTGCATGGAGTGATGCATTTTGAGGCAAAGGCGTACCCTACCAATGCAGGTGATCCTCCTATCGACCATGTCAACTTCACAGTTACATGGCCGGGAGGCCACTGGCAAGTGGCCTGTATCG
>WNGQ01003735.1_pt1 | contig 15277 bp, 10 predicted proteins | sample 5407661 | NCBI WGS metagenome assembly WNGQ01 (sample SAMN13153382, study PRJNA577476) | soil metagenome | isolation source: 60 cm soil or saprolite under Garry oak tree replicate 2 | place: USA:California | collected 2016-06-15 | reverse complement strand
AGCGGATGTCGTGCGGCAGGAACCCCGCACGAATCAGCAGCGGCCAGAGGTCGCGCGGATCGTAGTACATCTTGTGGTCGTCCATCTCGTCACGAGGGCAAAGGCGAAGGCGGAAGGCGACCAGCTCGAGGAACCACTTTCCCCTCCATGAGGGCACGTTTACCAGCGCCGTTCCGCCAGGCGCCAGGATGCGCCGGAACTCCACCAGGACGGGCAAGGGCTCCCAGAGGTGTTCGAGCACCGAGTTGCAGACGACCACGTCCAGCGAGTCGTCGGCGATCATTGCGAGCGCATCGGGCAGCGCTCCCTCGATCGCGGTGACCCGCTTGTCCTCCTTCAGGGCTGGGTCCAGCGCCACGTCGAGGACGACCAGATGTTCGACCTCACGAAGGAGCGTGCGGGCGAAGCGTGCGGGGTACCCGCAACCGATGTCGGCAACGCGTTTGCCCGCGAAACCGGGCACTGACCGCCGGAGCCGCCTGGAGGACAGCCATACGCCGAACCGTTCGACCGGGGTCAGTACGTGGTCTTGCTCGTAGGCTCGCTGCCTGATGCGCTTACCGGTGAGGCCCATAGAGTGAGTCGCTGCGGATTGCCACCGCGTGGAGGAGCAGAACGAAGGTGAACGTCATGGAACTCATGATAACGAGCATCAGCCCGAGCACCCCATGGTAGGGAATGCGGTCAGCGTCGGTCAGTCGCAGACCGGACCCAACGTAGTCGACCACGAGAACGAGCGACAGCCCTAGCCCGGCGACGAAAGCGAGGCCGCTGATCGTCACAGTGCGCGTGTACATGAACGCGCGCAACCAGCGCCGGCGTGCGGCCCCGGTGTAGTCGTGCAGCACCTGCGCCAGACAACCCAGGTAGAAGCTCTGGAGCCCCAGCAGGGTCAGCGTCACGCCTAGCAGCATCCAGTACAGGGAGAAGTGGATCGGGCCGAGCCTGAACGGGCCCACGCTGAGCGGAAGGCACAGCAGCAGGCCAAGCGTCAACACCAGCAGGCCGGGCTTGAGCGCGAAGAACTCGGCGCCGTACACAAACGTAGCGCGGAGGTTGATCCAGGCGGCATGGAAGGGCGAGAACCAGCCCGCTCGGCGGTGGTGGCTGAGTCGCCCTTCGCGATCCTTGAGGAAATGCACGGGCACCTCTGCCGTGCGCAGCCGCATGTGCACCGACTTGAGCACCATCTCGGAGGCGTATTCCCACGACTGGGACTGGAGAGCCATCCGCTCCAACGCAGCGCGCGTGATCCCGCGCATGCCGCAATGGATGTCGGAGAAGTGGCTGGCATAAACGACGTTGAGGATCCACGTTGTGATCGGTGTCCCGAGGTACTGATGCAGCCACGGCATGGACCCTGATTCGATGCTGCCCTTCCAACGCGATCCCATCACGAACTCGCACCCCTGCCGGAGCTGCTCGACGAATGGGCCCAGCTCACGGAAGTCATACGTGCAGTCCGCATCTCCCATGAGCACATAGCGGCCCCGGATGAACGGGATCGCATCGATATATGCGCGGCCTAGACCGCGACGCGGGATGCGCAGGACGCGGGCTCCCCGCGAGAGCGCGATGTCCGTGGTGCAGTCGGTGGAGCTGTCAACGATGAGCACCTCGCCGCTGACGCCGGCGGCTGCCAGGCCCTGCTTGCACCAATCGACGAAGTCGCCGACCGTCTTCGCTTCGTTGAGCGCGGGGATGACGATCGATACATCGGGATCGGCCACATCGTCCGCAGGGACCAAGAGACGGACCTCGGCGTCATCGATCAGCTCGGGGCGCGCTGCAACGGACGGCCGGGCGAGCGCGTCGGCGACGATTGGCTTCCCGGTGCTCATCGGCCCGGGTCCCGGCTGACCTGCGTAGAGCTGGCTCGCCGGGGGATCGACCAGCCTGAAGTCCGGGTGCGAACGGGAGTTCGATAGCGGGGGTCGGCCACGGACAAACACTGTAGCATTTCGGCGCATGCGGATCGGGCCGCGGGCGTCGGTCGTCGTCCTGAACCTCAATGGCTGCCGATATCTCGATGTCTGTCTCGGCGCGGTGCTGGCGCAGGAGCTGGAGGGCGGCTTCGAGGTGCTGCTGGTGGACAACGGCTCGGTCGACTCGTCGGTCGCGCACGTGCGCTCCAACTGGCCGGCTGTCCGGGTCGTCGAGGCCGGTGCCAACCTCGGCTTCGCCGGCGGCAACAACCTGGGCGTGGCCGAGGCCAGTGGTCGCCACGTCGTCCTGCTCAACAACGACACGCGCGTGCGGGCCGGCTGGCTGAGGGGGCTGGTCGAGGCCGCCGAGGCGGATCCGAAGATCGGCGCCGTGACCTCCAAGCTGGTCTTCATGGACCGGCCCGGCGTGATCCAGAACGCCGGCAGCCTCGTGCTGACCGACGGCAGCGGTGGCGACCGCGGTTCGGGCGAGGAGGATCGCGGCCAGTACGACGGGCGGGAGGAGGTCTTCGCGGCCTGCGGCTGCGCCGCCCTGCTGAGCCGCGCCATGCTCGACGACGTGGGTCTGCTGGACCCGACCTTCTTCGTCTACTACGAGGACACCGACCTCAGCTGGCGGATGCGGCTGCGCGGCTGGAGGATCGTGTACGAGCCCGCCGCCCTGGTGGAGCACGTTCACTCCGGCACGAGCGTCGAGTGGTCGCCGTTCTTCACGTTCCACGTCGACCGCAACCGGCTGTTCATGATCCTGAAGAACGCGCCGCCCGGCTTCGTGCTGCGAGCGTTCGCCCGGTTCGGCTGGCTGTCGGCGCGGTTTGCCGCCCGCGTGGTGCTGAGGCCGCGCCCGCGGCCGGCGCAGCCCGGGGCCGCGGGGGGCGGCGGCGGCTTCTCGCGGGCGCGCGTGCACGTGGGCGTCGTCGCATCGGTGCTGGTCCACCTGCCCGAGATGCTCCGGAAGCGGTGGCGGATCCGCCGCGGCCGGCGCGTACCGGACGCCGACATCGTGGCGTGGTTCCATCCGAGGGAGCTGTGGGACGCCCGGCTTCGATCCCGTTGAGGATCGGGCTCTACTCCCCGTTCTTCGGCAGCACCTACGGCGGGGGCGAGAAGTACCTGGGCGTCACCGCCGAGGCGCTGCGGGACGCCTTTCCGGGTGCCGCCGTCGAGATCCTGAGCCCGGTGCCGGTGGACCTGGAGCGCTACGAGCGCATGCTCGGGCTGAACCTGGCCGGCGTCCGGGTCCGGTCGGGGAACCCGCGGCCCGGACGTCTCAAACGGCACCTCGCCCGGGTCCCGGCCCTGCGCCGCGCCCGCGACGTCGCGGTCAGCCTGCAGGCGGCCCGCGCCTCGGCGGACTACGACCTCTTCCTGTCGATGGTCTACGTCCTGCCGGCCGTCACGCGCGCCCGCCGCAGCGTGATCCTCTGCCAGTTTCCCTACAGTGTCCGCGGCTCCGGCCTGGTCCGCCTGGCGCGGCGGGCCCTGCTCGGACGCGAGATCGACGACTTCGAGATGGTCATCTGCCAGTCGCAGTACGTTCGCCGGTGGGTGCGGACGCTGTGGGCGCGAGACGCGCTGGTGGTCAATCCGCCAATCGACGCCCCCGGCACGGAGCCAGCCTGGGAGGCCAAGGAGCCGATCGTCCTGAGCGTGGGGCGATTCTTCGCCAGCGGCCACAGCAAGCGGCACGACATCATGGTGCAGGCCTTTCGAGACCTCTGCGACGCGGGGCACGACGGTTGGGAGCTGCACCTGGCCGGCAGCCTCCACCGCGACTACGCATCTGACGTCGAGTACTTCGAACGGGTCTGCCGGCTGGCCGAGGGCTACCCGGTCCACGTCCACGTCGACGCGCCTCGGGAGCTGCTGCTCGATCTCTACCGTCGCGCGTCCATCTACTGGCATGCGGCCGGCTACGGGGTCGACGGTGACGCTCGTCCAGCCGAAGTGGAGCACTTCGGCATGACCACCGTCGAGGCCATGGGCTGCGGCGTCGTGCCCGTGGCCATCGCCACGGGCGGTCAGGTCGAGGTCATCGAGAATGGTACGACCGGATACCTGTGGCGTGACCTGGACGAGCTGCGGGCGCGGACCATCGCCCTCATGGGGGACCCCGCGCAGCGGCGGCGCATGGGCTCGGCCGCGCTGCGGGCGAGCGGGCGCTTCTCGCGCGCCGAGTTCAGCCGGCGGATGGTCGACGCCGTGCGGCCGCTCGTCGAACAGCTCGCAGCAGGGGGCTCGCCGCCAGGGCCAGGGTGACCAGGAGCGAGAGCGCGGTCACGGCCAGGGTGGGTGCCAGCCAGGCCGGGTGGTACTCGAACACGACGGTATGCGCACCGGGCGGGAGCTCGACCGCGCGGACGTAGCCGTCCCGCTCGACCGGAACGCTGCGGCCGTCGACCGTCGCGGTCCAGCCCGGGTAGTACGTGTCAGCCAGGACCAGGCGGCCGGAGGCACCCTCCGGGAGGCGGACGACGACCCGCTCGCCGGTGTCCTCGGTCACGTGCGCGCCCAGGCCGCCGGCCAGGTGAGCCCGCGCCGGAGGCATCCCCACCGTACGCCAGGCGACGATGCCGCCCAGGCTGTCGACCGGCCGGAGGCAGCGCTCGGCCGGTGGGTTGGGATCCACGCCCCGGGGCGCGAGCACCGTGCGCACCCCGGCCTGCGACAGCCAGTCGCAGTGCCACACCCGGTCGGTCAGCAGCTCGTCCGTGAAATCGGACTGGTTCCCGGAATCGGGTGGGATCAGCGGCCGGCGGAACTCGACATACGCGTGCGTCGGCAGCAGGCCGCCGTCGTACCCGTCCGCGTCGGCGGCGCCGCTGATCATCGGGAGGTTGGCCGGGAGCGAATCGATCAGCTGCAGGTACCGGACGTAGCTGGCGGCATCGGCCGGGCTCAGCCCGACGGGGACCTGCTCGGCTGGCGTGAACTGGCTGCCGAACGGCACCACGCTCAGAAACCGGCCGTCGGGGTCGACGCCGACCAGGCTGGCCCCGGCGCCACCGGCGCGGTACACGGTGTCGGGGAGCGGGTTGAGCGGGTACGTGTGGCCGGCCAGCAGCGCCAGGTCCACGAGTACCAGCAGCGGCAGCGCGACGGCGGGCACGCCGCGGACGGCGAGGCCCGCCACCACCAGCACGAGCACGGCCGCGGGAAACGCGAGCAGGCCGGCCACGTTCGCCGGCTCGGGCGGATACGGGAAGGCCGCCCAGATACCGTGCTGAGAGGCCCCGAGGAGGCGGTCGGCGAGGAGGGCGGCCGCGGGCAGCGCGGAGACGGCAGCGGCGATCACCAGGGTCTGCAGCACGGAGCGGCGGCGGCCGCGCCGCCAGGCCGCTGCGAGCTGACAACCGGTGAGCGTCCCGTAGCCGGCCAGCACGGCGGCCGCGATCGTCGTGAAGAGCAGCAGCCGGGCCGGCACGCGGAACAGGTCCAGGCCCGGCAGCACCCGGAACAGGACGCTGTAGACGATGGCCTTCTGTCCGAACGCGGCTGCCAGTCCGACCAGGCCCAACGCGGCCCAGAGGACGATCGCCGGCCGCCGCCAGCGCGCCACCAGCGCCAGCGCGATCAGGGCCAGGGCTGCGGCGCCGACACTGCCGGCGAACTCCGACCGGTGCTCGCCGACGTAGTTCGGCAGCAGGTCGCCTGCGAAGCCCCGAAAGGGGAGGCTGAGCGCCGCGGCGTCCGCCACGGGCAGGCCGCCGCTGCGCACCGACTGGCCGAGCAGCTCGGCGGTGGCGGCCAGCTGCATGCTGGCCAGACCGGCGCCCAGCGCCACGCCCAGGCCGAGCACGAGCATCGCCTGCAGCGAGGGCAGCCACTGGCGGCGCCTGACCAGCGGACCCCAGAGCTGCCGCAGCGCGGCGATCGTCGCCAGGACGAACGAGAAGTAGGTCTGCTGGGTGTGCCCGGCCAGGATGACCAGGGCCACGAGCGCGGCGACGGCGGCCAGCGCGGCGGGCCGGGGCCGGCGGGCCGCGCGGTCGGCGGCCAGCATCAGCCACGGGCTCCATCCCAGCGTGTTCGACTGGTTGATGTGCCCGGCGTGGCTGACCAGGTAGGCGCTGAGCATGAACACCAGGCCGGCGACCACGCTCCCAGCCGCGCGCAGGCGCAGGGCCACCAGTCCATAGAGGTACATGCCCGCGCCGGCCAGGCCGAGGTGCAGCGCGACCAGCCAGCCGACGGCCGCGGCCGGCGGGAGCAGGAGGAACAGGACGTTGGGCGGGTACAGGACAGCTGCCTGGATATTGGCCAGGAAAGGGGCGCCCAGGTAGATGTGCGGGTTCCAGAGTGGCAGCCAGCGGCCCTGCGACCAGGCCTGGGCCAGGTACGCACGGTACGGCACGAAGTACGTGACCACGTCGTAGTCGACCAGGGCCCAGCCGGGAGTCAGCAGGCGGTGGTAGAAGAGCGGGCCCAGGCAGAACAGCGCCAGGGCCGGGAGGAGGCGCAGGCGCCCGCTTACCCGGCGCGGCGAGCGCGCCAGGCGGCCTCGCGTCACGTCAGGCGCAGTCTGATGTGCCTGGACCGCCGTGCTCACCGGTGGGTCGTCTTGGTCCGGAAGGACTCCCGACCGTCTCACTCATCTCCAATTAGCACGCCGGAACGCCGGAACGTTACGCGCTGACCTCGCCTCGTTCGGCCGGCGCGACCTCAGCTCCGAGCAGCGGGGAGGGTCGCCTAGAATGACCTGCCGACGATGCCGGTGAGAGCAACCACCAGCCCGCCCGCGGCTGGGCTGACGACTCCCGGCGCCCGGGTCGCCGAGCTGGCGACCCGGCTGGGCATCGGCACCTCGCCCTATCCGGCGTCGCTCGGCCTCTCCGCGCTGACCGCGGCCGCGGCCCCCGCCTACGTCGTGCGGTGGCACGTCGGACCGTATCCGACGACGCTGCTCGAGGCGATGATCGGCCTGACGGTCCTCGCCTTCGCCCTCGAGTCGGCCCGGGCCGGCATCGGCCTCGCCTGGCGCACCCCGTACACGTATGCGGCGGCGCTGTTCGTGGGCGCCGGCCTGGTCGCCGTCCTGGTGTCGCCGGACCGGCGCGCGGCGCTGGGCCTCTACCGCGCCTACCTGCTGGAGCCGATCGCGTTCTTCTACGTCGCCGGCGAGATCCTGCGCACCGCCGGCGCCGCTCGCCTGGTGCTGGGCGGACTCGGGCTGGGTGCTCTCGTGGCGGGCCTGGCCAACTCGGCGGTCGTGCTGGCCGCGTGGCAGGCGCACCGGCTGAACCTCGCCGTCGCGGCCCCGGTGGCCATCTACAACACCGCCAACGCCGTCGCGCTCTACCTCGTGCCCCTGGTCGCGGTCGGCAGCGCGGTGGCCCTGCACGCGGTGGACCGCCGGCTCCGCGTGGTCGGGGCGCTCTTCACCGCCGCGGCCGGCCTCTCGACGCTGCTCAGCTTCTCCCGGGGTGGCTACGCCGCGCTCGTCGCGGTCGCCGTGGGCCTGGCGCTGTCGCACCGCCGCCGCTGGTACCTGCTCGGGGCCGAGGCGGTGGTCGCCGTCGTGCTGGTCAAGGTGCCGCCGATCGCGAGCCGGCTCGGCCACCAGCTCAGCGCGACGGACCCGAACAACTCGCTGGTGTCGCGCGTGAAGCTGTGGGAGGCGACGCTGCACATGCTCCGCGACCATCCCCTGCTCGGGACGGGGCTCAGCGGCTTCGCCAGGAGCATCGGGCCCTACCGCGGCGGCGTCTACAGCGAGACGCTCATCTACCCGCACAACATCCTCCTGAACTCCTGGACGGAGACGGGCCTGCTCGGGGTGGTGGCCTTCGGCTGGCTGCTGGTCCAGGGCTTCCGGACCACGCTGCGCGGCTGGCGCGAGTGCCTCGGCGAGTGGCGGCCGCTGCAGCTGGGGCTGCTGCTCGCCCTCGTCGCCATCGTGGTCCACGGCATGGTGGACGTGCCCTACTGGAAGAACGACCTCAGCTTCGAGCTCTGGGCGCTGCTGGGGGTCGGCTGGGCCGGCCTCCGCTGGGGCCGGGCGCCCGGCACGGCGGCGTAGCGGGCCGGTCGGGTGACGGCCTCCGGCCCCGGCCGTCCGGCGGCCCTGCTCGACCGGGACGGCGTGCTGAACGAGCCGCACGTGGTCGAGGGGCGTCCGCGCCCGCCCGCCTCGGTGGCGGAGCTGGTGCTCGCGGCGGGCGCCGCCGGGGCCTGCGCCCGACTCCACGAGGCCGGCCTGCTGCTCGTCGTGGTCACCAACCAGCCCGACCTGGCGCGCGGGACGGCGGACGCCCACTCGGTCGACGAGATCAACCGGGAGCTGCGGCGCCGGCTGCCGCTGGACGACGTGCTGGTCTGCCCGCACGACGACGGCGATCGCTGCGGATGCCGGAAGCCGGCGCCGGGGCTGCTGCACCAGGCCGCGGCGCGGTGGGCGATCGACCTCACCCGCAGCGTGATGGTGGGGGACCGCTGGCGAGACGTGGAGGCCGGGCGCCGCGCCGGCTGCGCGACCGTCTTCGTCGATCGCGGCTACGACGAGCCGCGACCCATGGCGCCCGACCTGGTCGTGAGCTCGCTGGAGGAGGCGGTTTCTTGGATCCTGCGCGCCACCCGAGCGGAGGTGTAGAGCGGTCAGGGCCCGTGCCAGGCGAACGGGGGATTCGAGTCGCGGTGGAGCAGCCACAGGTTGGGGCCGCCCTGGACGGCGAGCTCCAGGTCCCCGGGGCTGCTGAGGCTGCCCTGGATCAGCGAGGCTGAGTCCACGGTCCCGAGGCCCTGGCCGGGGTGCCCGCCGGCCTTCCAGGACAGCGCGGGGTCGTCGTCGTCCCGCCACACGTGGACCAGCCCGCCGCCGGCCAGCGGCGTGACCAGCTCGAAGTTCCCCCTGCGGCCGAACCGGCCCTGGATCAGGGAGGGGACCCCGCCGGCGGCGCCGACCAGGCCGGGCGGCAGCTCGCCGGGGCCGCGCCACGCGGTGTCGCGGAACAGCGACCAGAGGTCGCTGCCGGCCCTGGCCACGACCTCGAGGTTCCCCGGCGAGCCGAAGTTGCTCTCGATCAGCGTGACGGCGCCGACCGTGCCCAGGCCCTGGCCGAGCTGAGCGCCCTGTCTCCACGGGTAGCCCGGGTCGTCGTTGTCGCGCCAGAGGTGGGCCAGGCCGCCGGCCGCCAGCGGCGTGACCAGCTCGAAGTTGCCGCGCGTCCCGAAGCGGCCCTGGATCAGGGCGGGAACGCCGGAGGCGCCGCGGGTGATCGCCGAGGGTCCGTGCCAGGCCAGCGTCGCGCTGTCTCGCCAGAAGGCGTGCAGGGTGTCCCCGGCGCGGGCCACGATCTCCAGGTTGCCGGCCGTGCCGAAGTCGCTCTGGATCATGGTCACCGCGTCCACGTGGCCGAGGCCGCCACCGAACGTGTCCCCGCCCGCCCACGGCTGTCCGGGCAGGTCGTCGGCTCGCGAGTAGTGGACGAGCCCGCCGGTCGCGAGCGGCGCGACCAGCTCGAAGCTGGCCCGCGTCCCGAGGCGGCTCTGGACGAGGACGACGTTCCCGCCGAGCGGCGCGAAGCCGGCGAAGGGCGGGAGCCGGTCCGTCAGCCGGTCTGCGATCACGTTCCACAGGTCGGGCGCCATGCCGTCGTAGCCGAGGGCCCAGATGCCGGCCCCTCGCAGGCCGCTGGCGTTGACCAGGTCGTACTTGAGGGCCAGCGACTGCGGGGTGTCGTAGTAGAGCTCACGCCAGCTGTCGTGGTCGCCGCCGCACGGGTCGCCGCCGGCGGGGCTCCACCAGGTGGCCCACGGCGTCTGAGAGGCTTCGTCCCACGCGCGGCTGAGCTGGAGCGCGCAGGCCAGGTCCTCCTGGGCGTCCGCGTAGGTGTCGGCCGCGCCCGCGTCCGAGGCGGCGGCGTAGCGAGCGCTGCTGCCGCCGGTCGAGTACTTGTACCCGTAGTAGGGCACGCCCAGGATCACCTTGGAGGCCGGCGCCCTGGCCAGGTACTGCGCGACGGCGGTGGAGTCCGTGTACGTGAAGCCGCCGGTGAGCGGCGCGTTCGGGCCGGCCTCTCCGGGCATGTTGCTGGCCGCCATGTCGTAGGCCATGACGAAGAAGGCGTCCACGGCTGGGGCGAGGTCGCCGATCCTGAAGATGCCGCCGTCCCAGCCGGCCGAGCCCGTGTACGTGTCCATGCTCACCATGGCGCCGGGCCAGCGCCCGTGCACCTGGCTGGACAGGTGCGACATGAACGACGTGACGCCGCCCTGGAGGCCCGGGTAGCTCGGGCTCGAGCTCCCCTCGAAGTCGACGTTGACGCCGTCGAGCTGCCTCGAGGCGATGGCTGCGATCGTGTTGGCGATTGTGGCCTGCGCGGCGGCCGGACTGGTCACGATCCGGTTGATGGTGGCCTCGTCGAACTGCTTGATCACGACGACGGCGCGGCCGCCTGCGCGATGGGTGCGGTCGACCGTGTCGACCAGCTCCTGGCTGTTCCACCCGGTCCAGCCACCGGTGCCGGTGTCGAAGCTGCCGTCGCCGCGCACGTCGAGCCCGAAGTAGGCGACCGTCGTCAGCAGGTCGTAGCGCCACGCGCCGCTGGCGGGCAGCTCCCAGTACGGCGCGAAGCCGAAGACCTCGCGCGCCGGGCTGACCGCCGCGACGGGCACGGCACCGGCCAGCGGCGCGGCCGCCCGGGGCCGGACCAGCCGCGGCTCGACCCGCGTGGTGGCCGGATGCAGGGCGGCCGGGGCGCCCTGGTGGCGGACCTCCTCCTTCGCGTGGGGCCCGCTGGCGGGGTCCGCCCGCGCGCCGCCGGGCACGGCGCCGGCGGTGGGCAGCCCGGTCAGCAGCAGGCCGAGGGCCAGCCCCAGCGCCACCAGCAGGTGCAGCCACCATCGTCGAGCGGCCATGCTGGCGCCGGATCGTAGCAGCGGCCCGTTCGGCCGGGCAAACTCCGATCTCGAATTCGACGGGCGGCTACGACGGCGGGGGCCGGCGGACCCGCCCGGCGAGCGCCCGGCGCGCCCCGCGCGGCAGCAGGTCCGCCGCGCGCGCCAGGCCGGCCGCCACCCGCCAGGTGGCGGTGCCCCTGACCAGCTCCAGCTCCCCTCTGGCCGAGGCCGCCGCCGCCTCCGCCCGCTCCAGCCGCGCGTGCACGGCCCGGAGCTCGTCCTGCTGCTCCAGGCAGAGCTCGCGGACCTCCTGGTTCTCCTGTCTCAGGCGTGAGCACAGGCGCTCGTAGCCGCCGGCGACCCGCGGCGCCGGCTCCCGCAGCCGCCGGAAGCGCACGGCCCACCGGCACACGTACGTCGCGGGGTCGTAGTCCACGTCCCGGTACAGGCCGTGACGCGCGAACAGCTCCGCCCAGTACTCCGGCGGCCGCACGTTCAGGTGGGTCACCTCCTTGAAGTGCGTGGGCGTCGAGGAGAAGAGGAGGTCGTCGGTGTGGGCGCAGATGTTGGCGGCGGCGCGCTCGGCGTCCGCCGGAGCCAGGTGCTCCAGCGTCTCGATGCACGTGATCAGGTCGTACCGGCGCCGGAACGGCTCGGTGACGGAGCCGAGGGCGCAGTAGGGCCGGACGTCCTCGCGGACCTCGCCCAGCGCGTACTCGGAGACGTCCACGCCGTGGGCGTCCACCCCGCGGTCCCGCAGCGACTCGACCAGGATGCCCATGGCGCAGCCGGCGTCGAGCACGCTGCCCGGGCCGATGTCGGACACGATGCGGTCGGCGATGTGGCCGAAGAAGCGCAGCCAGTGCTCGCTGCGCCCGTAGGCCAGCTCGCCGTCGGGCCCGAAGTAGCGGAGGTAGTAGAAACGGTCGTAGGACGGGGCGCCCCGCCGGGACGTCGCCAGGGTCTCACCGGTCACTCAGGTGTTGACGAGCGAGGTGGTCGGAATGATCGGCGCACACGGTGAGAGCCCAGGGCGGCCGCCTCGGCCTCCGAGTCCCGTCCCAGGGCGCGGTCGGCGGCGGCCAGACGTTCGTACGTGGCGGCGCGGCTCGTCCCGAGACTGATCGCGTCCAGGTAGGCTGCGCGCGCCGCAGCCCAGTCCGCCCCGGGCCCCGGCTCGCCGTCCGGCTGCAGATCGAGCGCCAGGTCGCCGGCCTCGCCGGCGTAGGTGGCCTCCTCCGGGGCCAGCGTGCGGGCCTGGGCGACGCGAGCGCGCGCCGCAGCCGTGTCGCCATGGGCCCGGGCCTCGACTCCCTCGAAGAAGCGCATGTCCGCCAGCAGCGGGCTCCCGACCGTCAGGGCGGTGAGCACCCCCAGCCCGGAGGCGGCGGCCAGGGCCACCGCGGCACGGCTGCGCCCGCCCATCGGAGCCGGCCCGGCCCCCATCGGCGGCGGTGGCGTCCAGGTCGCCACCGCAGCGGCGGCCAGGATCCAGAACACCGCCGTCACCGGCACCCAGGCGAAGTTGACCTGCAGAGGGATCTCATAGGCCACCACGGTCCCCAGCGCTGCGAGGGCGCCCTCCTGACGCCGGCCGCGCCAGAACGCCAGGGCGAGCGCGGCCAGGGTGGCAAGGTAGGTGGCTGCGCCGAGGAGGCCTCGAGCCGCGGCCACGTCGAGCAGGTCCGAATGGGCGCGGTCCACCTGTGCGCCAGGTGTCCAGTCGCCGGTCCGGAACTCGGGGTAGACGAGCCCGAAGGTGTCGGGGCCCCATCCCAGCAGCGGCCGCGCGTCGATCATGCGCACCGTGCCGGCCCAGATGTGGAGGCGCGTGCTTCCCGTGCCGGCGACGGGGTTGGCCAGCGAGACGAGGCGCGCGGCCACGGCCCGACCGGCCGGCGAGCCCGCCAGGGCCGCCGGGACGACCAGCAGCAGCAGCGCGCCTGCCAGGGCACCGGCCCGAGCCCTCCGGGAACGCGACAGCGGCCCCCACATGGCCAGCGCCACGCCAGCGGCCGCGCCCAGCCAGGCGCTGCGGCTGAACGTCAGCAGCAGGGCGAGGACCAGCACCGCCACGGCATTCGCGTGGAGCGCCCGGTCCAGCCCGGAGCGTTCCCGCAGGGTGCCATCGACCGCGACGGGCAGCATCATGGCCAGGAGGATGCCCAGGAAGTTCGCATTGCCGAACGTCCCGCTGGCCCGCACCCAACCGCCGAACGTGAACCCCGTCTCGGCCGGGCCGACGGTGCCCAGGGCGGTGGCGACGACGGACTGGAGCACGGCGACGACGGCCGCGACGTACGCGCCGGCCAGGAGCGACCGCAGCAGCCCCCTCACCTCGGCGCGGGTCGTGAGCGCCTGCGACACCAGCCAGAACAGCGCGGCGTAGGTGAGGAGGGTGAGCAGGCCCTCGTAGCGCAGGTAGGTCCCGAACACGGCGACGCTGCGGTTCACGGCGAGCGCGGTCGAGACGGTCGCGCTGGTGATGAAGGCGAGGAGCGGGAGGTCGAGCGGCGTCCGCCGAAGTCGCGGCGTGCCGGTCCGCAGCCAGCCGGCCAGCCAGAGTGCGAAAAGACACAGGGCCAGGAGGCGGGCCAGGACGAGCTTCGGCAGCGCGAACTGGTCCACGGTCGTCCAGCAATACGCGAGCGGAAGCAGGAACGCACCGGCTCGCAGGGTCCAGCGCGTCCCCGCTTCGAGGGCGAGGCCGGGAGGCCGGGCGACGCTCGACCTCCCGAGGGTGCCCGCCAGGGCCCGCAGGGCCACTACTTCTTGATCGCCACCTCGGAGGTCGCGTTGCCGGAGACGCAGGCGCTCGTGAAGTTCGGCGTGAGCCCGCACGCGTTGGCGAAGACCTGCGCCACGCCGGTGCCGGGACGGAAGGGCACGTCCTGGCCGACCAGGCTGGCGGCGAAGGTGTGCGGTGCGCCATCGCAGATGAGCGCCGGAATCGATCCGAACGCGTGGGACACGGTGTGGCCGGACGCCTCGGAGAGCTGGTAGCTCGCGAAGCTGAAGTCCAGGGAGATGAACGGTCCGCAGGCGATGGTGACATCGCCGGTCAGCTGCAGCTTGTCCAGCAGCCGTACCGGCGATCCGATCGTGATCTGAATGGTGGGCAGGAAGCCGGTCGCTGCAGCGCCCACTCCGTTCTCCGCGGCAGGTCGGGTCGCCGAGAACGCCTGGGCCGCGGCGGCTCCGACCGACCGGAGCGCACCCGAGGTCGCCGGCCTCGCCGAGACGGCGAGGACCGACACGAGCATCAGGGTCAGCGTGCTGATGGTCACCAGCGACGCGAGCTTGAGAGCCTTCAAGGCAGAAACCTCCGTTTCCATGGGCCGCATGCGGCTGTTAGGAAATTCGGACCAGATCAGCCCATCAGCCACCTCCTCAGCTCGTCGCAGCCAGACGCCGTCGACGAGCGGCAACGCCCCGGAACGGCTGTGTCTCGCCAGCGCACCCGGCGCGGCCGTCGTCGCCCGATCCTGCTTCCCCACGCCAGCCGAAGTCGGCCTGCCTTGTCAGAATAGCAGTGAGGCCTCCCGGCTGGGCAGTGAGTGAGGGCCGGCCTCGCCGTACCTCAGCCGCTGTATCCGCCGGTCAGGTCGACCAGGACGTCCGCGATGCCGCTGGAGTTGCAGATCGCCAGCCCGCCGGCGCCGCTCACCGCGGCGATGACCAGGTTGGGCATCACGTCGCCCGGCCCGAAGTTGATGTCCGACGTGGCCGCGTTCGTGCCCGCGGCGCGGACCTGGAGGTAGCTGGGCGACACCGCGTCGAGGGCCGTCACGTTCATGGCCGCCGCCTGGACGATCGCGGGCGGGACCAGCAGGGTGACGTCCCCGCCGCCGGGGCAGGTGCCCGCGCCCGGCCCCACCGGCCGGGACAGCCGGCTGTCGAAGATGCGGGTGGGCTGGAACGGGGCGTAGAGCGCGCCCGTCGCGTCGCCGGCCTGGCCGCTGGAGTACCAGCCGGCGAGGTCCACCAGCACGTCCACGGTGCCGAGGGAGTTGTAGAGGCAGATGGCGCCCCCGCCGCCGACGGTCACGGTGACCCGGTTGGCCTGGACCCGGCCCGCGCCGAAGTTGACGTTCGACGTGGAGAGGTCGGCGGGACACGCGGCGTTCGGGCCGGCCGGCGCCGGAGAGGCGGACAGGTAGCTGCCGGTGCTGCCCGAGACGGCCGTGAGGTTGAGGACCACCGCCCGGGCGGTCGCCGCGACGAGGGGGCTGGACTGGATGGCCGCGCTGCCGGCGACCTGCAGCCTGCGGGCCTCGCCGGGACCGAAGGGCGCCCGCGGCCCGCCGCTCCCGGTTCGGGAGTCCAGGGCGCGGACCGGCGTGGCCAGCGAGCGGTACAGCCCCTGGCCTCCGGCGGGGGCGGCGAAGTAGCCCTGGAGGTCGATGAAGACGTCTGCCGAGCCGCCGGCGTTGGCCGTGTTCAGGTGCACGTTCACGGCGCCGGAGTGGCCGAGCTGGACCTGCGTGAGGACC
>WNGQ01003996.1_pt1 | contig 15279 bp, 12 predicted proteins | sample 5407661 | NCBI WGS metagenome assembly WNGQ01 (sample SAMN13153382, study PRJNA577476) | soil metagenome | isolation source: 60 cm soil or saprolite under Garry oak tree replicate 2 | place: USA:California | collected 2016-06-15 | reverse complement strand
CCGGCCTTGCTCGCCGAGTACGCGTACGTCTGCATCGGCGGGACGCGCAGGCCGTCGATGCTGCCGATGTTGATGACGCGGGCGGGATCGTCGTGCGTCCCGGCCGCCTCAAGCATCGGCAGGAACGCCCTGGTCAGGAAGAACGGTGACTTGAGGTTCAGGTCGAGTAGCTTGTCCCAGGCCGCGGCCGGGAACTCCTCCAGGGGCGCGCCCCAGGTGGCTCCCGCGTTGTTGACCAGGACATGCACGGCGGACTCGCGCTCGGCGACCTCCCGGGCCAGCCGCAGGCACTCGGCCTCGGTCGACAGGTCCGCACGGATCGCCGTTGCCTGACCGTACTTGGAGAGTTCCCGTTCGGCGTCCGCGCATCCTTCGGCCCTGCGCGAGCTGATGTAGACCTTGCTGGCACCGGCCTGGAGCAGGCCGCGGGCGATCATCAGCCCGATACCGCGGGTGCCGCCGGTCACGACGGCCGTCTTGCCGGTCAGGTCGAACAGGTCCATCGGTTGCCTGCCTCCGCGGAAGGTGTGATCGCCCCATTGTCCACGCGACTGCGCCGGGAGTCCCGCGAGGCGTGGACTCCCGGCGCAGTGTCAGGGCGCGGCCGTAGTGACCGGGCTACTCAGCATCCGGTGGCCGGTGCCTGGAAGCCGGGGTACGGGTTCAGGCTGCCCATGAGCGTGTACCGCCCGTCCGTACCGCCCTGGACCGGTTCGGAGACCATGTTCGGGCTCAGCCGCATGAACCACGGCATGAACACCTCGTCTTCTGGGTGGTAGTACCCGTCAGCGACCTGAGTCCCGTTGGGCGTGGCACCCTGCTCGAAGGTGTTGGTTTCCTCGGCAAATCCGATTCCGACGACGGGGTCGCCGGTCTCCAGGACACCGGTGCACCCGTACTGCGGTGCCGTCGGCGTCAGCCACGGCTGCACCGTGTTGTTGACGAACGGGTCGTCGGCCCACTCGGAGATCTCGTGGCTCAGCGCGTGGATGTCCTGCAGAGCCCAGGCGGACTTCGGGTTGAAGAAGCCAGGAGTGACATACGAGCCCCAGGCGTACGTCTGGACCACGGCGTTGCCGTTGCTGTTGACCGAACCTAGCCCGTGGCCTTCTACCTCGCTGGCGCTGTGGAAGCCGATGATGCAGCAGTCCAGCGGGTTTTTGGCCCCGTAGAGCATGACGTTGTTGGTCAGATAGAGCACGAGGTGGGTCGGGTCGATGTAGCTGAGGCTGTTATTCAGGTTCTGTAGCTGGGCGGCCCACCACTGGACGTCGACATCAGCCGCGACCACGCCGCGTGCGGTCTGCAGCAGCGTGCCCTGGTTGCTCGGGACGTTGATGGTGATCGGGTCGTGCACGACCGGGCTGAGCAGCACATGGTAGTTCGTGCCGCCCTTGTTGAACTGCGACCGCATGGTCGCGTCCTCGAGCTGGTTGCTCGTGTTGATCGGGGATAGCGGCCCGCCGGCCGTGAAGCCGCCTGCCGAGGCCGTCACCCACGGGGTGTTCGAGTAGTCCTGGTTCGTGAACAGCGGTGAGTTCAGGGTCGGCGCCACCACATCAGTGCCGTTGTAGGCGGCTCCGCCGACCACGACGTTGATCGGGACGATGTCGGTGGGGATGGTCGTCGGCGTGTTGGCCGACGGGTCGGCGCCGACCATGTTGAAGCCGTAGGTGATGCCGTCGGTGGGGTTCGTCGCCGTGCCGTGCCAGTGCGCGACGGTCCGCGTGCTCGGCAGGACCTGAGCCCCGCCCAGCGTCACCGTGGTGGGGGTCACGGCCGAGTCGGGCACCACCACCGGAGTCGTTGCCTTCCCGGCATCGGTGGTCGCGTTCGCCGCCGTGGCCAGGAACGGAAGCACCGCTACCGCTCCCGCCGTCACGACAAGCTTGCGGGTCAACAGACGGTTCATGCGTTCTCCTCGGTGAGCCAATGGAGCTTGGCGCCATCATGACCCAGCGGCGCGGCAAAAGAGAAGCTCAACGCGAATCCCGTCGAAAGCGTTATCTCGCCCGCTGCGGGCGTTATATCGCCCGGCGCGCATGTGCCTCAGCACGGCCAGATGGCGAGAAAGTGGCGGGCCGGCGTCTTGCGATCGCATGAGCGAATTGTCTACAATACCCCTGCCAAGGATCTACCGAAACGCTGACAATCTCCCGCGCATCCCTCCGGGCAAAGGTGGAACGGCATGGCAGCAACCAGGTTCCGTCCGCTCCTGATCACCGTGGCACTGGCACTCGGCGGCGCCGGGCTGGCCGCAGCGGCCGCCGCACCCGCCACGGCGGCGCCAGCGGCGGCGGCGACAACGTCCGGCGCCGGCGACTGCATCGCGCATCACCCGAGTGATTACGGCGAGTATCAGGCGAAGTACACCGCCGGGTGCAGCGGGCACGACGAACCCGAACTGGACCCGGTGTCGTCGCTCGCCGGGTCGGCCAAGAACCTCACCTGGACGGTCGTGCTCCCCTCCGACGGGTCCGTGCCGGTGTCGTCGGTCGGGCCGACGTTCTGGTGGGGCGGCACCGTGACCGATCCGAACCAGCACGCGCTGTTCGGGCAGGCGTTCCTCGAGGTGCAGTTCTATCCCGACTCGATCGTCAGCAACTGCACTCCGGACGGCGGCTTTAGCGTCACGCAGGCGCCGAACAAGTTCTCGGTATGCTCCCCGGTCTGGCAGCTCAGCCCGAACTTCGCCGAGACGGCGGCCTTCAACGCCGAGCTCTTCAACGGCAACACCAGCCAGCCGCTGGTCATGAACGCGGGCGACACCGTCAAGATCCACTTCTACGTCGGCGCGCCGGGCCCGGGGTGGAACATCAACATAACGGACGTGACCACTGGCCAGTCCGGGACGATCACGCTGAACAGCAAGTACGGCCCGATGCTGCCCGCGTTCGACAAGCAGCAGATCGGCAACGCCCTCGGCTGGGGCATAGTTGACGACACGCCGAACTCGTTCGTCTGGGAGATCGGGCACACCTCCCCGTACACGAAGCCGGCCGACCAGTTCTGCGTTCCCGGCCAGACCTTCTGCGACTCCTACGACGCCGCGCACTGGCTGGGCTTCAGCCCGCTGCGGATCGAGTCGGTCACCTTCGCCGACGGGTCGACCGCCAAGGAGTGGGCGGCGGTCAGCGACTTCGGCGGCGCCGCGGAAGTGAACCAGTACTGTTCCACCTACGGCGGGCCGTTCTGCATCTACCCGTGGTACGCCTTCAACGGAACGGACAACGCGTTCACCTACGGCGCCGACTACCCGGGCACGAGCTTCGACTACGGCCAGGCGGGCCAGTTCGCGCTCACGACCGGGTGCGGCGGGCCGTTCGGGCCTGACACCACCTACTGCGACACAGTCCTGAAGCCGACCCCGTAGCAGCGCGAACCGACCCAGCGGCGACGGAAAACGCGTCCGCCCGCCAGTCGGCGCACGCCGGCCCGGGGTGCTCGTGGCATGCGGGACCACGCAGGTGACTTTCGTCCCTAGCGGGATGTCGGCCCGCCCGGGTTAACTGCGCAGGTGTTCGTGCACGCTGAACAGCCGCTGAGCGTCGGCTTCCCGGCCGCCAGGGCGGCCCTCGCCGCCGTGCCAGGCGAGGGCTGGCTCAGGCGCGCGTCCGCGGCCGCCTACGACTCAGGCATGAACGACCTGGACGGCCAGGACGACCTGGACGGCCGGCCCGCCGGCGCAGACACGGCGGGCCAGGCCGTGCTGGCTCGGGTTGGCCCGCGCGGCGACGTCCCGCTGATGTCGAAGCTGGTCCAGGTCTACGCCAGGGACGTGCTGACCCACGAGGGCAGCGCGGTGCTGACGCTGCGGTGGGAGGCGACCGGGTACGGCGGCGGCCTGTTCCCGGCGCTCGACGCGGACATCACGCTCACGCCCGCGGGTGACGGCGCGTCGGTGCTGACCCTGGACGGTGCCTACCGGCCACCGCTCGCCGGGATCGGCACGGCGCTCGACAAGGTGATCCTGCACCGGGTCGCGACGTCAACGGTGCGGTCGCTGCTGAGCCAGCTTGCCGAGTCCATCGCCGACCACGCCGGTGACGGCCGCGCCGCCCGGTGACGGCTGCCCGGTGACGGGCGCGAGTCCGACATCTGGCAACTTGCCGCCGTGGCCCAGGGTCGTTCGGTAGTGTCGTTGAACGGCGACGATACCGGGAAACGCTCAGCGGGTGCGGTAGCAGCATCGGAGGTGCGCAGCGGATGGCGCGTGCCGCGTCGGCCCGACACCGTCGCAGGCCAGTACTCGGAGAAGGTCATGCATCACCCGTTCGCGCACTTCCTGGTCTGGCTGATCCTGATCAACCTCGGGGCGACGCTGGCCATCGTGGTCGCTATCCGGCTGCTGTTCCGCCGCGGCATGGACGCGCTGGACATCTGACCCCGGCCCATCTGACCCCGGCCCATCTGACCCCCGCCGACCCGGACAGTCACCGTTACGACATCCCCGAGGTGACGTTCAGGCCGCGCCGGTGGCTGGCGCTGGTCCCGCTGGTCCTGATCATCGGCGGGTCGGTGTACCTGCATTCCTCCGGGCTCAACCGGGCGGTCATGGCCGACCCCGTCATGGCGACCTGCTGGCTGGTCACGCTCGGCTTCGTCGCGACCCAGCTTGTCCTCGCCTGGTGCCAGCGGCCGTTCACGGCCAGCCGCCGCCAGCAGGCGCAGCTCGACCGGCTCCTGGTCACCGTCGTCGTCCCCTGCTATAACGAGGACCCGAAGATCCTCGACCGCACGATCGCGTCGCTCATGCGCCAGACCAGGCCGCCCCAGCACGTCGAGGTCGTGGACGACGGCTCAACGGTCGACTACGCGCAGGTGCGCGACTACTGGCTGGCGAACCACCCGGACGGGGTCAGGTTCACCTGGGTGCGGCAGCCGAACGCCGGCAAGAAGTTCGCCCAGGCGGTCACGTTCACCAGCGACGACGAGGCGCACATCTTCGTCACCATCGACTCGGACTCGGCGCTCGACCGGCGCGCGATCGCCGAGGGACTGAAACCGTTCGCCGACCCGCGCGTGGTGTCGGTGGCAGGCCTGGAGACGGCGTTCAACATCGACCGGAACCTGCTGACCAGGGCGATGGGCCACCGGTCCCTGGTCTTCCAGCTCTTCGCGATGAGCGCACAGTCGGTGGCCCGCGGCAGCGTGCTGATCAACCCCGGTGCGTTCTCGCTGTACTGGGCGCCGCTGATCCGCAAGATCGTGCCCGCCTACCTGGGCGAGACCTTCTTCGGCACGCCCGTGACGCTCGGCGACGACACCGCGCTGACGATGTTCGCGCTGCTGCACGGCCGGGCCGTGCACCAGCCGACCGCGGTGTCGATGCCGGTCTACCCGGAGACCGTCGCGCACCACCTGCGGCAGTGGACCAGGTGGATGCGCGCGTCGACGATCCGGATGCTCTGGCGCGCCCGCTACCTGCCGATCCTGTCCTACGGATGGCTGTTTACCGTCTACACGATCTGCTCGTTCCTGATGTCGGTGGCGATCACGCTGGCCATCCCGCTGGCCTGGCCGGCGACCAGGAACCTGCTCCTGGCCGTGCTCGCCGCGATGGTGATCTGGCCCTGGTCGATCTCGCTGCGGCTGGCCACGGTGCGGCGCAGCGACCAGGGCACGCTCAGCCGGCTGGTCGGCGTCGCGCTGCTCCCGGCCGCGGCGCTGTGGTATCTGCTGGTCCTGCGCCAGATCCGGTTCTACGGCATCGCCACCTGCTGGCGCCAGGACTGGGTCACCAGGAGGCGGGTCGAAGTCCGCATCGGCGGCGACAAGGACGCGTCGCCCGGGTACTGGGACAGGCTGGACGACGATGCCGAGCGCTTCTGGCTGAACGAGGAGGACGAGCGGCTGCTCGACGACCAGACGGACTTCGCGGGGCTGTTCGGATGAACCGCGCTGCGCTGGCAGCCAGGCTCTTCCTCGCGGCAGCTCTGCTGCCGGGCATCGCCGGGGCCACCTACGCGGTCTACGCGTTCCGGGCCCAGCCGCCGCCCGCCACCGGGACCTATCGCCAGGGCGGGTTCGGTGCCCCGGTGGTCCGCGCCGTCCCGCGGCGGCCGGGCTTCCTGCTCGGCGCCTTCGCTCCGCCCGCGCCGCGCCCGACCCAGCCCGGCGTGGACCGGCAAGGCGGTGCGGACTCGCAGGGCGGCGACGTCCGGGGCCTCGCGGCCTTCGACCAGATGACGGGAGTACGCGCCGCGCTCACCGTCCGCTTCGTCCTGTGGGGAGGCGCGTTTCCGGCCAGGTACGTCATCGACGCCGCCAGGCTCGGCGCGCAGACGGTGGTCGAGCTCGAGCCGCGCGGCCCCGCCGCGCCGACGCTCGCCCAGATCGCGGCCGGCGCCGGCCGGGACTACCTGGCCAGGTTCGCGCGCGAGCTGGCCGCGCCCGGCGACCACGTGATCGTGTCGTTCGCGCCGGAGATGAACGGCGCGTGGTACTCCTACGGCTCCCGGTATGCCACCGCCGCGGACTTCGTCGCCGCGTTCCGGCGCGTCCACGACGAGCTCACCAGCGACCTGAACGCCGATCTCGGACCGGGCCGGGCGGCCAGCCTGGTCACGTTCATGTGGCAGCCGTCGGCCATGCACCTGTCCGACTCCTCGCTCGCGCCGTACTGGCCAGGACCGCGATACGTCGGCCTGATCGGCATGGACGGGTACTACTTCTTCCCGTCCGACACCTTCGCCGTCATCTTCGGCAAGACGGTCGCGCTGGCGCGCAGGCTGTCCCCGGCCACCCCGATCATGATCGGCGAGACGGCCGTCGGCCCGAGGACCGGCCGTCAGCTCGCCGACGTCCGGGACCTGTTCGCCGGGATCAGCCGGAACCACCTGCTCGGGCTGATCTGGTTCGACCGGAACCAGGCGAAGAAGTCCTACCGCAAGGGTCAGCGGGTCTACCACCAGGACTGGCGGCTCCAGGATCATCCCGCTGTGCTGCGGGTGTTCCTGGCCGAGCTGACCTCGGCCGGGCCGGTCGCCTCATTTGTCCAACGCACCCCGCGCCGCTGACTCCCGGCCCGCAGGCCGGCCAGTGCGGTCGGCGGCGGTCGCCGGCCACGGCCGGTGCCGGGTCGCCGGCCTGCTAGGTTTCCGCCCATGCATGGCGTCGACAGGGTCACCGAGCAGATGATCCGCTCGGTGCTCGCCTACGCGGAGAACAGGCTCAGGCTCGACCCCGTTCCCCTGGACAACGGGTCGCGCGACCCCGCGGTGCTCGACGTCGCCCTGGCCGGCCTGCTCGGCGAGGAAGGGCACGACCCGGACCAGGTGCTCGGCGCCTACGCCGCGACCGTCGCGCCCGCCGTCATCTCGGCGGACAGTCCCCGGTTCCTCGGCTTCATCCCGGCCGCCCCGACCAAGGCCGCGCTGCTGTTCGACATGCTGGTCTCGTGCGCCTCGATCCAGGGCATCTCCTGGCTGGAGGCGGCCGGCGCCATCCACGCCGAGAACCAGGTGCTCGCGCTGATCGCCGCCCGCGCCGGGCTGCCCGCGTCGGCCGGGGGGTGTTTCGTCTCCGGCGGCTCGGCGGCGAACCTGTCGGCCATCGCCGTGGCGCGCGAGATGGCCAAGCGCCGGCCCGGTGCGCAGGGGCGGCGGTGGCGCGCGCTGGTCAGCGCCGACGCGCACTCGTCGGTCGCCAACTCGCTCCGCCTGCTCGAGATGGACGCGCTGGTCGTCACGACCGCCGATCACCGGCTCACCGGGCAGGCCGCCGCCGAGGCCGTCGCCGCCGACCCCGACCCGGGCTCGATCGCCGTCGTGGTGGCAACGGCGGGCACCACGAACGCGGGCATCGTCGATGACCTGGCCGGGCTGGCCGACGTGGCGTCCGTGCTCGGGGCCTGGTTGCACGTGGACGGCGCGTACGGCGGGGCCGGGCTGTTCGCCCCGAGCGTAAGGGGCAAGTTCGCCGGCATCGAGCGGGCCGACTCGTTCGTGGTTGACCCGCACAAGTGGCTGTTCGCGCCGTTCGACTGTGCCGCCCTGCTCTACCGCGACCCCGCGCTGGCCCGGTCGGTGCACACACAGGACGCCTCGTACCTGGACGTCATCCACGCCAGGCCGGGCGAGTGGAACCCGACCGACTACGCCCATCACCTGACCCGGCGGGCCAGGGGCCTGCCGCTGTGGTTCTCGCTGTGCGTACACGGCGTGCGCGCGTACTCGGCCGCGATCGAGTCGGCGATCGGCCTGGCCCGTGCGACCGCCGGCGAGATCGCCGGCCGCGGTTACCTTGAGCTGGTCATGCCGCCCGATCTGTCCGTGGTTCTGTTCCGACGCGCAGGATGGGCGCACGCCGACTACGCCAGGTGGGCCCGCGACCTGCTCGACGAGCAGGTCGCGTTCATGCCGCCGTCGGCATGGGAAGGAGAGACGGTGGCGAGGTTCGCCTTCCTGCACCCGCACACCCCGATGGACCTCGTCGTGAGCATTCTCGACCGGATGGCCTGATCGGGTGGGAGCGATGCGTTGAGCGGCCAGGAAGGCGGGCAGCTTCCGCGCCTCGACCCGGCAGCCGAGGCGCGGCACATCGCCGAGGCCGGACTGCGCTCGCTCGGCGAGCCGAATGCCCTGGCCAGGCGGTTCGACTTCACCGACAACAGCTACGAATGGCGGCGGCTGTTCGCCGAGCTGTTCGGCACGTTCCTGCTCGTGCTGGTCGCGGCGGGCGGCCCGATGGTCAACGCCAGGTTCGGCGGCGCCGCGATCTCCGCGACGGCCCTGGTCGTCGCGCCCGGCATGATGGTGCTCGCGGTCATCCTGTTCATGGGAACCGTCTCCGGCGCGCACCTCAACCCGGCCGTGACGATGGCGTTCACGCTGCGCGGCGACTTCCCGGTCCGCCGGGTCCCGCTGTACATCGTGGCCCAGCTCGCGGGCGCGGTGCTGGCGACGCTGGTGCTGGTCGCCCTGGTCGGCAAGCAGGGCACCGCGGGCCTCACGCTGCCGGGCAGCGGCATCTCCGCGGCGGGCGCGATGGCATGGGAGGCCGTGCTCAGCCTCGGGCTGGTCAGCGTGATCCTGGGAACGGCCTCGGGGGCACAGCAGATCGGCGCGATGGCCGCGTTCGCCGTCGGCAGCTACATCGCCCTGGCCGGGGTGGTCGGAGCTCCGGTCAGCGGAGCGTCGATGAACCCGGCCAGGTCCCTGGGTCCCGCCCTGGTGCTGGCCGACTGGACCTCCTGGTGGGTCTACCTGACCGGACCGCTGATCGGCGCGGTCACCGCGGTCGGGTTCGCGCAGATCCTGCGCGGCCGCGGCGGCGGCGCGCTCGGCCGGCGGTCCGCTCAGGGCACGCTGGGAACGGCCTGGCTGCCGGGCAGGGCGGGCCACCCGGAGGGCCCGGCGGAAGGGACCGGTCCGCCGGGCCGGGGCTGACGGAGGCCTTTAGTAGATTGCAGACATGAACCAGCCACTGACCCTGATGGCAGTCCATGCCCACCCCGACGACGAGTCGTCAAGCACCGGCGGCGTCCTGGCCAAGTACTCCGACGAAGGCGTCAGGACGATCGTCGTGACCTGCACCAACGGTGAGTTCGGGGACGGTCCGGCAGGCATCAAGCCCGGCGAGAACGGCCACGACACGGCCGGCGTCGCGCTGACCAGGCTGGCCGAGCTTCGCGAGGCGTGCAAGCACCTCGGCGTCACCGAACTCGAGCTGCTCGGCTACCACGACTCGGGCATGCCGGAGTGGGAGTACCGGCACAGCAAGGAAGCGTTCTGCAACGCGCCGGTCGACGAGGTCGCCGCCAGGATCGGCCGACTTATCGAGCGATACCAGCCGCAGGTCGTGGTCACCTACGACCCGGACGGTGCCTACCAGCACCCCGACCACGTGCACGCGGCGAAGGCGGCGATCGCGGCCGTCGAGCGGACCGGGGTCCCGGCCAAGCTCTACCTGATCGCGATGCGGCGGAGCGACTGGCGGAAGGTGTTCGAGGCGCTCCGCGAGGCCGGCGAGGACGTGCCCGAATGGGAGATGACCGAGGAGGAGGAACGCCAGATGGCGGAGTCCGAGGCGCGGATCACCACGGAGGTGGACATCAGCCAGGTGTTCGAGCGCAAGCGGGACGCGCTGATGACGCACTCCAGCCAGATCACCGACTCGTGGTTCAGCAAGATCCCGCCGCAGATCGTGGAGCAGGCGTTCGGCCACGAGACCTTCATCAGGGCCCGCAACGCAACCCAGGCGCCGGTCCCGGAGACCGACCTGTTCGCCGGCCTCCGCTAGCCCGAAGTTGCGGGGCTAGCCCGAACTTACGTGGGGCTAGCCGACCGCGAGCCGCGGTGACCCGCGCTCTCGCCCGCCGCCCGCCTCGCGACTCTCGCGCTCCCTGGTCATGTGCCCGCTCGGCATCGCCGGTCACACGGCCGGGGTGGCGAGTTCGGCGGCCTCCTCGCGCGGAGCGCTGCCGTCGCCGCGGGCGCGCGAGAACAGGTAGGTTCCGGCGAGTGCCAGCCCGAGCGCGCCGGCCGGCGGAACCGTGACCAGGGCCGGGAGTTGGTAGCGCCAGGAGAACTGGAAGGCATCGGAGACGATGAGCACCGCGGCGCCGGTCGCGAAGAAAAACAGGCACGCCTGGCCGAGTCCGCGGCGTTGCGCGGTGAGCCGGCGGCCGAACGCGAGCACTGAGCCGGTCAGTCCGGCCAGCGCGAGCAGGGCCATCAGCGGGCCGGGCGTGTAGCCACCGTCGAGCTGATACGACCGCAGGAACGCGGCCAGCGGCTCGCTGACCGCCGCCGGGCCGCCGTAGCCGCGGTCCAGGACGTGCCGGGTGATGGTCGGGCTGCCCGGTGTCAGGCGCAGGCCGAGCACGATGGCGTGGTGCCTGCCGAGCATCACCCAGTCACCGTAGGTCGGGTAGGCCTCCTGGAACTGCCAGCGCGAGATCGGCGTCCCCTCCTGACTGGAGGTCCTGGTCAGCGCGAACAGCTTGATGCCGTCGGCCGCGATCGCCGCCGCGACGCGTAGCGGCTGCCCGGCGAGTACCTGGTGGTCGAAGCTGGCGATGACGGCGAACCGGTTCTTCCCGGCCGGGGCGGAGTAGGACTTCAGCGGCGAGGCGACGTCGTGGTCAAGCCAGTCGATGCCGTGCGCGCGCTGCCGCGCGGTCGGGCACAGCCCGCGCTCGTAGCCGGGGATCCGCAGGGCGGCGCAGTCCGCCGCCGTCGCCATCCGGCCGTAGCTGGCCAGGCTCGGGGTCGAACTGGCCAGCCAGAAGTGCCCGGTGATGAGGTAGGACCCGGTCATGTAGCCGCCGATCGGGATGGCGAAGGCGACCGTGAGCGCCGCCGCCCTGGTCAGCACCGTCCGCCAGCCGCCGCCGGCGACGAGCAGGTAGGCCAGCGCGGGGAGGATCAGGATCTCGCCGACCTGGCGGACGGTGGCGGACGCGCCGAGCAGCAGCCCGGCGACGATCACGGCCCCGAGACCGCGGCGCAGCCGGCGCGCGGTTCCGGCGGCGCGGCCGGCCCCGGCGGGCTGGCCGGCCCGGGCCGGGGCGACGGCCGGAACGAGCAGCACGGCGATCCCGGCGACGAGCAGTGCCTCGAACCAGACGTCGGGCATGATCGTCTGCTCGATCTGGACCTGGTAGGCGTCGAGCAACACGGGAGCGGCGGCCAGCGCCGCGAGCCAGCGCGGGGTGCCGCGGCGCAGCAAGACGACGTAGATCGTCGCGGCGATCGCCAGGCCGAGCAGGTGCTGGACCGCGGTGACCGTGCTCAGGCCGCCGACCGCGAGTATCGCCCGCAGCGGCGCCTTGTAGCCAACCGGGTCGGCCCCCGGATAGGCGTTGTACAGGTACTTCATGGTGTCGATGTAGAGCAGCGCGGGCCGGTAGGCGAGCTGCGCGAGTACCCGGAGCACCAGGCCAGCGGCCAGCACGGCGGCGAACACCCAGTGCCGGCGCGCCGCCGCCAGCGACCTGCCGAGAAGACCGGCCGCCGCGGCACGCGGGCTGTCGGGGCGGCTCGGCGGGCCGGTCACGGCGCCGGGGCGGCCATCTCCGGTGCTCGTCCGGACACGGCGTCGGCGGCGACCGGGTCGCGGGGCTTGCGAGCCGCGATGATCAGCGCGCCGATGCCGAGTGCCCCGGCGGGCGGGAGGGTGACGATCGCCGGTATCTCATACCGCCACGTGAACTCGAACAGGTCGGAGACTCCGAGCACGAACACGCCAGTGGTGAAGAAGAACAGGCACGCGATCGCGGCCTGACGGGCCGCCGCGACGCGGGCCGCACCGGGCCGTGCCGCCGCGCCGCGGCGCCTGCGCAAGAACGCGAGCACGGCGCCGGCCAGGCCCGCGATCAGGCTCAGGGCGAACAGCGGCCCCGGCGTGTACCCGCCCCGAACCTGGTACGAGCGCAGGAACGCGGCGATCGGCCTGTCGACCTGGGGGGCTCCTCCGTAGGCGGGGTTCAGCTCCTGCAGCGTCGACGACTCGAGCGAGCCGAGGTCGAGCCAGATCGCGTTGTTGCGTACCGAAATCCACGGACCGTACTGCACGGTCGGGAAGTGCCGCTGGAACTGCCACCGCACGATCGGCGTGTCGCCGGGGCTGGTCCGCCTGGAGACCGCGAACAGCTTCACCGAGTCATGCAGGATGCCCGAGATCACCCGCAGCGGCTGCTGGCGCTCCACCGACTGGTTGAAGTTGGCGACGAGCTGGCCCTTCTCGCCGAGCAGGTCCACCGGGATGGCCTCGTCGTAGGTACGCAGCGGCGAGTAGTAACCGTGGTCGAGCCAGTCAGGGCCCATGGCCTGCTGCTTCTTGGTCGGGCACAGCGGCTGCTCCACCTTGGGGAGCTTGAGGGTGGCGCAGTCGGCGACCGACGACATCCGCCCGTAGGTGAGGCTCACCGAGGACCGCGAGATCCAGAAGTGCCCCGCGAGCTGGAAGTCCGCGCTCAGGTAGAACAGCAGGGCCAGCGAGAACCCGCAGACCACCGCGGTCGCGTTCTGCACGACCTTGCGCCACCCGCCGCCCATGGCCAGCACGAAGATCAGGGCGGGAATGACCAGGACCTCGCCGACCTGCCTGATGCCCGTCGACGCGCCGAGCAGGGCGCCGCCGATCAGGGCCAGCCGCATGCTGGGCATCGGCCGCCAGAGCAGCACGGCCAGGCCGGCCACGACCAGCGCCTCGAACCAGATGTCGGGCATGATCATGGCCTCGACCTGGACCTGGTAGGCGTCGAACAGCACCGGGGCGATGGCGATCGCACCGAGCCAGCGCGGCACGCCGCGGCGGATCATGACCGTGTACAGGGTGACGGCGATCGCGATGCCGAGCAGGTGCTGGACGAGCTCGACGGTGCCCAGGTCGCCGACGGCGAGTATCAGCTTCAGCGGGACCTTGTACCCCACCGGGTCAGAGCCCGGCCAGGCATCGTAGAGGTACTTCAGCGTGTCGATGTAGATGATGGCCGGGTGATAGGCCATCTGGGCGAGCGCGCGCAGGACCACCCCGCCTGCGATCAGGATCGACGCCAGCCAGTGCGTTCGCAGCATGCGGGGGATCTTGCCGGCCAGCGCGGCCAGCGCGAGCGCGCCGCGCCGGAGCCCGGTCCGCCGGCCAGGGGTGCCTGCGCCGTTGCCGCTGCCACTGGCGGGCGGGGCGGGCGCGGGCGCACCGTTCGGCGGGGCCGCGGTGGCGGGGAACGTGCCGTTCGCCGCGGCGACGCCGGTACTCGCCGCGGAGTCAGGTGCCGATGAGCCGGACGGCCGTCCGGCTGCTGGCTGAGTTCGCATTTACGGTCGTCCCGATCGTGGCTGGCTGTGCTCTGCGGGCCGCTGTGCCCTGAGGTCAGGTGGTGCTGGCAGGTGGCAGAACCCCGCATAGCGGGGAACTGCCGTTAGCGGCAGTGCCCCCGGGGCTGCCTCCCAAACGGTGGCCACGGGACCTTCAGGTGCTTCCCGCAGAGACTACCGGACCACCGGCACCGTGCTGTCGTAGCCTATCGGCTCGCCGCAGGCAACGCCGCGGTGCCGATGAACCCCAGGCAAAATGTCAGAGGCTTTACCTACGGTGGCGATGTGCGGGACCCTAGCGCGGCCGAGGAGCCCGGCACGGCCGAGGAGCCCGGCACGGCCGAGGAGCCCGGCGCGGTGCGGGCGGCAGTGCAGCCGCTGCGGCCCCTGCCGTTCCCGCTGGTCGGCTGGCCGGACCTGCGCGACCTGGTGCGAGCGCAGGCGCCGCTGCTGAGCGCCCCGCCAGTCGAGGGTCGCGGACTGTGCGCGGTCTGCCGCGGGCCGGCGGCTAGCGGCAGCCCGCGTTGCTTCCCGTGCGACCTGCACCTGCAGTGCGCTCAGGGCAGCCTCGCCGACGTCGTCGTCCCCGTGGCTTTCGCCGTCAAGGGCGGCCCGCACGCGCGGCACCTGTGGCAGTACAAGTCGGCCAGGCTGCCCGTCGGCACTCGGGCCGCCCGGGCGGCTATGTTGCGCGCCCTGCTGCTGGTCTTCCTGCGCGACCACGGCACTTGCGTGTGGCGCGCGGCGGGCATCGCCGGCCCCACCCACCTGACGGTGGTCCCGACCGCCCGCGGCAGGCCTGGCGTGCACCCCCTGCGCGAACTGGTGCAGGAGTACCTGGCGGTCCCCTGGGCCGAGCTGTCGGCGCGGCCGGGCGGGGAACAGGTCAGGGACCTGGACGCCGAGCTGTCGGCGCGGCCGGGCGGGGAACAGGTCAGGGACCTGGACCCGGACCGGTTCTCGGCCGGCCGGCTGCCCGGGGCCAGGGTGCTGGTGATCGACGACACCTGGACCACCGGCTCGAGCGCCCAGTCGGCCGCGATGGCGTTGCGCAGGTCCGGAGCCAGCGCGGTCGCGACCGTCGTGCTCGGGCGGCACGTCGGCCGCGCCGATGCGGCTGCGGCGGGTCTGGGGCCAACCGCGATGCCGTTCCGCCCGCGTAGCTGCGCGGTGCACAATGACGACGTTGCCGCCCGCCGACCATAGGCTGGACCAGTGATGACCGTGCCATCCGCCGCCTCCGCGCCGCCCGCCCGTTCCGTGCCGCCCGCCGTTCCCGCGCCGGTGAAGCCAGCGCCCAGGAGGCGCGCCGCCGCCAAGCCCGAACCGTCCAGGACCGCGATTGTCCGCCGGGCGCGGCGGATCAACAGGGAGCTCGCCGAGCTGTCGGCGCGGCCGGGCGGGGAACAGGTCAGGGACCTGGACCCGGACCGGTTCTCGGCCGGCCGGCTGCCCGGGGCCAGGGTGCTGGTGATCGACGACACCTGGACCACCGGCTCGAGCGCCCAGTCGGCCG
>WNGQ01009940.1_pt1 | contig 15282 bp, 12 predicted proteins | sample 5407661 | NCBI WGS metagenome assembly WNGQ01 (sample SAMN13153382, study PRJNA577476) | soil metagenome | isolation source: 60 cm soil or saprolite under Garry oak tree replicate 2 | place: USA:California | collected 2016-06-15 | reverse complement strand
TGCGCGCGCCATAGAGCTGGTCAAGTGGCAAGTCAAAAAGACTGTTGGCCCGATGGCTTACGTTCTGGCTGGGTTGCACGCCGTCCTGGGCGTCCCCTCCAAAATCACCGCGGCCGGGGCAGGCCATTCGGCAACGGGCGAGCTGGCGATGATCGGCAATGGCCGCTTGTATGGGGGGCAATTCACCCTTTTCCCGCAAGCCGACTTGCGCGATGGCCTGCTGGAGGTCTGCGTGCTACCGCGCGCCAATTGGCTGACTCTGGTCAGATGCACCCCGGGGCTGCTGCTGTGCCGGACCCTGCCCGCCTCGGTCACGAAAACCTTCCAGGCACAATCGCTGACGCTGACCAGCCCGACCGCCGCCCCGCTGCAAATTGATGGCGAACTCATCGGCCAGGTGCCGGCGGCTTTCTCGATACGACGATCCTGTTTGCGTGTGATCGTCCCGTAACGGTCAGCGCGCGGCTGTCCCGCTCGGCTGGCTGGCGAACCTCGCGAAGCGTCTGGAGTGCGGCCAGCTTGCTGGAGCTTTCGGGCCACCCAGCGTGCTCGAAAGCGGGAGCAAGCTCCACGCAGTTCAAACGCTTCGCGACGTTCGGTTGCGGCCTTGCTGGCCTTGCTGCGCTGGGCAATATCGGGGCCGGCTCGCAATCGGCGCAGAGACATCAGTTCTTTTCTGCGGCAGCGGGCGGCGCATTGGTCCCGTTGGCTTGCTGTTGCCGGTCTTGGAGACTGCGAGCGACTCTTCTCTTGAGGTCTGCGTACATCTCATTGGTGACAGCGTTGAGGTGCTGGCGCGCTTCGGGGAAGCGGCCAGCGTTGAGTTTGAATCGGGCCAGGTGAATATAGACCCCTTCGCGTTCGATTTCGTCGTGGGCGATGCTCAGGGCGTTGGTCCAGGCCTTGAGCGCGTCTTCGGTCCGCGTCGGTTTGATGCCGTAAAAAGTCTGGGCTACGTCTGTCGCCAGCGGGAAGTTGGTTGGGTCGAGCTTGAGCGCCTTCTGGTAGAGATCGAGCGCTTTGTCGAAAACCTGTTGCTCGGTTATGCCGTAGAATTCGGTCGCGTCCTTGCGAAACAGATAAACGGTCGTGCCGAAGTTATGATAATAGACCGGCTCGATCGGATTGAGTTCGATGGCTTTGGCGTAGTATTCGAAGGCCTTCTTTACCGGCCCGTGATGGCCGTAGAGATTGGCCAGGTTGTTATACACCGCCGGATCTTTGGAATTGAGCGCCAGGGCTTGTTCCCAGTGCTGCTGGGCGCCGTCCTCATCGTTGAGGTCGCCCAAAAAGCTGCCGTAGGCAACGTGTGCCCGGGCGTGGTCCGGATGGCGCTTTAGAAAATCTTCGTAGGCCTTGCGGACCGGCTCGAAGCGCTCGCGGATGCGCCGGTTCAACTGGGGGCCCGGCTCTCCGGCGCCTTTGGCGGCGAACTGCTGATTGTCGCGAATCCACTGGTCCACCTCAGCTTGGACAGCGTCATCAGTGGCCATCAATTTCCGAAATTCCTTCTCCATCGGATCGCTCGGGTCGGGGACGGTGACCGAAACGCCCGTGGTTTGCGCCAGGAGGTTGCTGAGGGCAGCCGGCTGGTTTGTGGAAACCAGCGCGCCCAATAATCCAATCAAGAGATTGCTCACGCAACGAAGCTACCACCGAACAGTCCAAGATCCAAAGTCTAAAGCCGGCGAAGAGGTGATGAACTACGCAGCATGAAAGCTTCAAACTCCAAGCACCAAGCACCAGGGAATCTACAAGCCACAAGCTTAAAGCTTGGAGCTTGGGGTTTCCCTGAAGCTCGGAGTTTGAAGCTTGGAGTCTTTTTCCTGCCATGATTCTGTCATGTAGCTGTCCTTCCAAGTCGCCCCTTCGTTGAGAATTAAGTTAACGCTTATGCAGCGCTTGCCCTACACTTCCTTCACAATCCCCCAATGTACATCCAGCCGCTTGTCCAGGTACAACTTGACCGCTTTGACCAACGTCGTGGCTTCCAGTTTCTGGCCCCGGGCGATGATTTCTTTGAGGGTCATGTTGGGACGGACTCCGAAGCAATCCTGCGCGATGATCGGTCCTTCATCAAGGTTCATCGTCACAAAATGCGCGGAAACGCCGATAATTTTCACCCCCTGCTCGTAGGCCTGGCGGTAGGCTTGTGGCCCCGGAAAACTCGGCAGCAGCGACGGATGGATGTTGATGATCTTATTCTTGTATCGCCAGACGAAGTTAGGCGACAGGATTTTCATGAACCGCGCCAGCACTACGAAATCGATCTCGTACTGCTCCAGCAGGCGCAAGGTGCTCTGCTCGGCTTTGGGCCGTTGCTGCCAGGGAATATAAACAAACGGCAGGCGGTACTTCCTGGCCAGCGGCCCCAAATCGCGGCGGTTGGACATCACCAAAGCCGCTTGAGCCTTCTGGAAGCGGCCTGACTGAAGGGTGTCGAGGATTTTCTGAAAGCAATGCGGCTCACGAGTCACCATAATCGCCATCCGCTGGCGGCGCCCAGGTTCGGTAAAGCGCACCTTGATTTCCATCTGCAGCGCGCGCGCCAGCTTTTCCAAACCGGCGCGCACGGCGGGAACATCCAGTTGGCGGCCTTTCCAGGAGGTCTGGACCGTCATGCTGAACTGGCCGCGGGTGACTTGCTCTTCGAGTCCTTCGATATTGGCCTTTTGCTCGAAAAGGAAACTGGTGATGCGAGCGACTACGCCGGTTTTGTCCCGTCCGATGACGGTGAGGGTGGCGAAATGTCTCATGACAAAACAGTTTCGCCTTCAGCGGGAAATATCGTCCTGCCGCAAGGTGCGGAACTGGTGGCGGCGCAAGGCTTGTTCGGCGGTTTCATTGTCTTCCATGCTCAGGCCGAGAATGGATTTTCCCTGTGGGTGGGGGATGAAAGAATAGAGATAATTGATGTTCAACTCGGCTTCCAGCAATGCCGACATAAGCCGATTGAGCTCCGTAGAATTAACTTCTACGACGACCAGGTTGCTTTCGGTGAAGGGAAAGCCTTCGCTGACCAGCATCTGGCGCGCGCGATCGGGGTCGTCCACGACCACGCGGATGATGGCGCTGTCGGTGGTGTCGAGCACCATCAGGCCAAGCACGTGAACGCCTTGTGCGCCCAGCAAGCGGATCAGGTCGTGGAGCCGCCCCAGGCGGTTGGGGGTGAACACCGAGAATTGAATCACCAGGTCGGGAGTGCGGGCCTGCGTCGTTGATGTCGGCATGAACGCAAGTCTAAGGCGCAAGGCGCAAGGCGCAAGGCGCAAGGCGCAGGCCGCTAGGCGCTTCGCGCTTACCGCTTTGCGCTTCCCGCTTCGCGCTTCCCGCAAAGGAAAGGTTGCCAACCGGCTGGCTTCCAGGTCAGAATAGGCAAGTTCATCAGGATGAGCACCGCGACCTTAACCCAATCGGCTGCGCCACCCGCCATCGCGGCTGCCAGGAGCGGTTTCTCACGCCCGGTCGCGCGACCGAAGGCCGGCGCTTTTCAACTTATTCGCCAGGTGCTCGATCACGGCGGGCCGGGCTATCTGCAATTCGCCATCACCAACATTTGCAACGCGAAATGCGATTTTTGCGGGTTTGCAGTGGACCGGTTCGACGCCACAAAACGGCGCAGCGTCACGCTGCAGGAAGCGCGGGATGTGATCGATATTTGCGTCAGGAACCACATTGGGTATCTGCTGTTCGTGGGCGGGGAGCCGCTGGTGCACAAGGAGCTGCGCGGCATGACCCGCTATGCCGCCGAGCGCGGGATTCATCCGATGGTTTGCACCAACGGCTCACTCTGGACCGAGCAGAACATGCGCGAGCTGGCCGGCGACGGGTTGAGCAGTGTGATCATGTCGGTTGATTCGCACGACGTAGCCCGGCACGAGCGAAACCGCGGGCTGCCGGACGTGTGCCGGAAGATCAAACGGGCCAACGCAGTCTTCGCCGAACTGGGGATTCAGACCACCGCCAGCGTGACGGCCAGCAAGTTGATTGATGATTACGATAAGCTGCCAGGCTTTCTGGCGGAGCTGGGTTTCAAGAGTTGCACCTTCAGTTATCCGCTGACCAGCCTGGCCTCGAGTTATTTGAGCTTCAGTGATTCGAGCCTGGTCAGCTATGGGACCGACGAGCTCATTGAAGTGTTCGAGAAAATCAAGCGGATGAAGCAGCGCAGCGGATTTCCAGTGGTGAATCCGACGGAATCGTTGACGGAGATGCAGCGTCATTTGCGCAAGGAACCGGAGAAGTTTGGCTGCCTTGGGGGCCACAAGTATTTCTACCTGGACTGGAACTTGAACCTTTACCGTTGCCACTTTTGGGAAACGCCGATGTGCAACATTTATGAGTTTGATCAGTCCAAGCTCATTCGTGACGGTTGCACTCGGTGCATGATCGATTGTTACCGGGACCCGAGCGTGCTCCAGTTCATCGCTATCAGCGCCAGCGATGCGTGGAACAATCTCAAGCGCGGCAGGCCGCTGGCCGCCGCCCGGAACATTTTTGACTCACGGAACCTGACCTCGCTCAAAGCGGTTTGGGAGGACCGAAAGTGGATTGGGGGAGTGTAGCCGGGGGCAACCCCGGGGGGAAAAGCTTCAAGCCTCAAACTCCAAGCTTCAGGGAAACTCCAAGCTTCAGGGAAACTCCAAGCTTCAGGGAAACTCCAAGCTCCAAGCGACAAGGAATTGACTGCGCCTTGAAAAGTAAGCGCGGCTAATTGCTTGTTTGCTCAGGAAGTCTGAATAATATTCTGATTGAAGCGTCCTTCTGTACCGGCCCGCACCCAGTTCGGTGGTTTGGCGACGACCGGGTCACGGGGGCGGTTTTGATGGCATGAGTTCGGATTTTTCTGCGGGACAGTTCGATCGAAGGTTCTCGGTTTCGAGGAGTGCATCCAAAGTCTTTGCGAGGAGCGAAAAATCTTTTGGAGTTCCTGGATCCCGACTCGCCACCGCGCGGGCGCATCTTGGCGCTGCCACCAGGCCCTGCTCCCTCTCCCGGCCAGCGAAGCGCGGGGAGAGGGCTGGGGAGAGGGGCGCAAGCGCACTGGCAGATGCGGGCGAGGGCGGCTTTCCGACAGGGGGCCCTCCTCTCCCCAGCCCTCTGCTCCAACCTCCTCTCCCCAGCCCTTTCCTCCAAAGGAGGAGAGGGAGATCGAAAAGGAGGAGAGGGAGATCGAGTCCTCGGCTGGTGGCAGTGACAGGATGCGCCTCCCCCGCGCTGGAGCAGCGTGTTAATCAGAAGGGACGAAAGAAATCTCGAATGCCAATGGTTTGTAGCCTAGGAATTTTCCTGCTCACCATTGGCCTTGCTTGTCCCGCGAACGCGACCCCGTCGGAGGTGGACCTTTCCAAACTGCCGCCGGCGGCTGCCCGGGAGATTGATTTCGCCAAGGATATCCAGCCCATCTTTGCCGGACACTGCTACGACTGCCACGGACCGACCAAACAGGAGGCGCAATTCCGATTGGACGTGAAGGAGGTCGCTCTTCAAGGAGGCGAGCTCGGGCCGGCCATCGTTCCGGGCAAGGGCGCCGAGAGTTTGCTTGTCCAGGCGGTTGCCGGCGTGAAGGCCGATTTCATAATGCCAAAAAAGGGCCAGCGGCTGACCGCCGAGGAAATCGGATTGTTGCGCGCCTGGATTGACCAGGGCGCCAAGTGGCCGGAAAGCGCCTCGGCCGCCGGCGACGACAAGCGGAACCACTGGGCGTTCAGGGCGCCGGTGCGCCCGCCCGTGCCGGTTGTCAAAGATAACAAGTGGCCGCGCGATCCCATTGACAATTTCATCCTTGCGCGTTTGGAGAAGGAAAAGCTCAAGCCGTCGCCTGAGGCGGAGCGGGCGCAGCTAATTCGCAGGTTGAGTCTGGACCTGACGGGCCTTCCACCGACGATCAGGGAAGCGGAGGAGTTTATGGCGGATCGCAGGCGGGACGCCTACCAACGATTGGTGGAGCGGCTGCTGGCTTCACCCCATTATGGCGAGCGCTGGGCCCGGCACTGGTTGGACGTGGCTCGATATGCCGACACCAATGGTTACGAAAAAGATCGCCCGCGACCGATCTGGCCGTACCGGGACTGGGTGATCAAAGCGTTCAACAACGGCCTGCCATACGATCAGTTCGCTATCGAACAGTTGGCGGGCGACTTGCTGCCAAACCCGACCCTCGACCAACGAGTCGCCACGGGATTTCTGCGCAATTCGATGTTGAATCAAGAGGGCGGCATCGAGCCCGAACAGTTCCGCGTCGAAGCGCTGATCGACCGTGTGGATACGCTGGGCAAGGCTTTTCTAGGTTTGACCATCAACTGTTGCCAGTGCCACAATCACAAATACGATCCGTTCACGCAGAAGGAGTACTATCAGGTTTACGCCTTCCTCAACAATGACGACGAAGCTTTCATCGAGGTGCCCACCGCCGAGCAACAGAAACAGCGAGAGGAGCTCCGCGCCCAGGTTCGGGCGTTGGAAGATAAGGCCATAGAATCGGCAACCAATCTCAGCGAGCGGATGGCCGCCTGGGAAGAAACCCTGGCTGATGCTCCGGGCAGTTGGACAGTGCTCGACCCTGCGGACTGGCAAAATTTTGCAACCAAGTTTGAGAAGCAGGACGACCTGTCATTACTGGGCGGCGGGGACATCGAACCGGGTGGAACCATGCGGGTCTGGGTGGACACGCCCCTGACCAACATCACCGGTTTTCGCCTGGAGGCCTTGACGAACCCGAACCTGGCCTATGGCGGGCCGGGAGTGATGAATAAGGGCAGCTTCCTGGTCAAAGAATTTACCGTCGAAGCTTATGCGCTGACCAACGCGACGGTGACCAACAAAATCAAGTTCCGCCGGGCGCTGGCCGATGCGGAAGCGCCGGGGTTCAGCGTCACCAACGCGATCGATGGCGACACAGAAAAGGGGGGATGGACGGCGGCGCTGACACCGGACCGGCGCAACCAGGAGCACCGGGCTGTGTTCGAGTGCGAAGAGCCGGTCGGGTTCCCTGGCGGCACGCGGTTGCTGTTCACGATCTACGAGAGCTTCGACTCGGAGAGCAAGCTCGATTGCCACATGCTGGGTTGTTTTCGCCTGAGCGCGACCACCAACCCGGCGCCACTGACGGTGGACCTACTGACTCCGGCGCAACGTAATTGTCTGGCCATCGCGGCCAGTCAGCGTTCTCCGGAACAAAGGCGCGAACTGTTCGACGGGTTCCGCTTTTCCGACTCGTCGTTCGCAGAGTTGAATAAACAGATCGACCAGGTCTGGACGAACTGGCCTTCCTCGCCGATGACCCTGGTGCTCCAGCAGCAACCGAAGCCCCGCGTGACGCATCTTTTCAAACGCGGCGACCGGTTGCGCCCGAAGGAAGAGGTCCAAATGGACGTGCCGGCGGTCCTCCACCCATTCTCCGAAGGGGCGCCGCGCAATCGGCTGGGGCTGGCCAAGTGGATTGTGGACCGGCGCAGCCCCACGACCGCGCGGGTCATGGTCAATCGCATCTGGCAGGCCTATTTCGGCCAGGGCCTGGTGACGACTCCGGAAGACTTCGGCACCCGCGTGGAACGGCCATCGCATCCGGAGCTGCTCGATTGGCTGGCCTGCGAGTTTATGGAGCCGATGGTGAATGATGAAACCCAAATGACGAATGTCGGAAAAAGTCCGAAATCCGAACGGGCCAAGGGAGAGCACGGGACTGTAGGCGCTCGACTCTCGGCAGGGTTTAACCGCAAAGAACGCAGAGAACGCAGAAAGGGAGAGCACGGGACTTTAGGCGCTCGACCCTGGAATATCAAACATATTCACCGGCTCATCGTCAACTCGGCCACTTACCGCCAATCGTCTAAAATCACTCCCGAGCTGTACGCGAAGGACCCCTACAACCGGCTGCTGGCGCGCGCGCCGCGGCTGCGCGTGGAAGGCGAAGTAGTCCAGGACATCACCTTGTCTGTCAGCGGATTGCTTAACCCGAAGATTGGCGGGCCAAGTGTTTATCCACCCATCCCAGGCACGATTGGTGACACGGTTTACGGCGGGTTCAGTTGGCCGGAGACCAAAGGCGAAGACCGGTATCGCCGGGGCCTATACACGTTCTGGAAGCGTTCGCTGCCCTTTCCATCGCTGATGGCCTTCGACGTGCCGTCGGGCGAGACCTCCTGCCCGAGGCGGGTTCGCTCGGACACGCCCTTGCAGGCACTGACGACCCTGAACGAGAAGACCTTCGTGGAGGCCGCCCAAGCCATGGCGTTGCGCGTGCTCAAGGAAGGCGGGTCTGACAAGCCGTCGCGCGTCAGCTATGCCTTCGAGCTGTGCACGGGCCGCAAACCAACCTTCTCCGAGTTAGAGAAACTGCTTAAGTATTGGCAGGAGGAATATGATTACTTTGAGAATCGCACCGCTGCGGCCGTCCATGTCGCGGTTTCTGACCTGAAACAAATGCCTCCGGATGTGAACCTGCACAAAGTGGCAGCGTGGGCAATGGTGAGCCGGGCGATTCTAAATCTGGATGAAACAATTACCAAGGAATGACGAATGAATTGCTTCAACTACACGAACGAACTCAGAAGCGAATACGCCAAACTGATCACCCGCCGTTGGTTTTTCCGCCAATGCGGCGTGGGACTGGGTTCGATCGCACTCGCGTCCTTGCTGGACGGCAGCAAAGCTTTGGCGGCAGGGAAACCGAAGGTCTCGAACCCGCTGGCGCCCAGGCAACCGCAGTTCAAACCCAAAGCCAAGCGCGTCATCTATCTGTTCCCTCAGGAGGTCGTGATGGGCCAGAAGTACGCCTTCATCAAACCGGACGCGGCGTTGTACGCCACTGAGTTCAAATTTGCCAAACACGGCCAATGCGGCGCAGAACTGTCCGAGGCGCTGCCGCATTTGGCCGAGGTGGCGGACGACATTGCCATCGTCAAGTCAATGACTACCGACGCGTTCAATCATGCTCCAGGCCAGGTGCTCATGCAAACCGGCTCTACACAGTTCGGCCGGCCCTGCTTCGGCTCGTGGGTGCTCTACGGGTTGGGCAGCGAAACGGAGAATTTGCCCGGTTTCGTTGTGCTCAACTCCGCCGGCGGCCTCAGCGGCGGGACGGCGCTTTTCGGCAGCGGTTTTCTGCCGACGATTTATCAGGGCGTCCCCTTCCGCAAGACCGGCGACCCGGTGCTGTTTCTTTCCAACCCCGCCGGCATCACCGACAAAATGCAACGACGCACGCTTGACCTGATCAAAGAACTCAATCAAAAACACCTTGGAGCGGTGGGGGACCCGGAGATCGCCACGCGCATCAATTCCTTCGAGATGGCTTACCGGATGCAATCCAGCGCGCCTGAGTTGATCGATGTTTCAAAGGAGTCTCCGGAGACGCTGAAGCTGTACGGAGTGGAACCCGGAAAGCCGTCATTTGCGCTGAACTGCCTGCTGGCGCGGCGGCTCATCGAACGCGGCGTTCGGTTCGTCCAGCTTTTCCATGAAGGCTGGGACCACCACAGCGAAGTCCACAAAGGCGTCAAAGAGCAAACCGAGAAGACCGACCGGGCCAGCGCGGCGCTGATCCAGGACCTCAAGCAGCGCGGTTTGCTCGAGGACACCCTGGTGCTCTGGGGCGGTGAATTTGGCCGCACGCCGATGGTCGAGAGCAATGCAGACGTCGGCCGCAAACTCGGCCGCGACCACCATCCGCAGTCGTTCACATTTTGGCTGGCCGGTGGCGGCGTCAAGCCCGGCATTACCTGGGGTGAGACCGACGAATTCGGCTTCCACGTCGTCAAAGACAAAGTCCACGTGCACGATCTGCACGCGACGCTGCTGCATCTGCTCGGATTTGACCACACCAAGCTCACTTACCGCTTCCAAGGCCGTGATTTCCGGCTGACCGACGTGGAAGGTGAGGTGGTGACGGGGCTGTTAGCCTAGAGCCACTGCCAAGTCCGAAATCTCAATGCGAACCCCGTCCGGCCTTCGGACTGCGGGCCTGGTTTCGGTTACCATTTCAGCCGGGAAAACGTTTGCCTTGATGCACCCCATCAATTCGGATCTCCGATTTGTCGCCACTTGGAATACGGGGCGCACGACAAAACTCTTCTCTGCCGCATAAATGCGGCAGCAAGGCGCCCACAGAAGAAATCTCTCGTGCGCCCTGGCATACGATTTCGCCATTATTCCTTCTTGCTATTCAACTTAACTGAGCTATTTTCTTGCGGCTTTATGAAAGCAGACATTCATCCCAAATATGTGGACGCCGAAATCCGTTGCGCCTGCGGAAACGTGATTAAGACCCGGTCCACCAAGCCGGTGATTATCGTTGGTATTTGCAACTCCTGCCATCCGTTCTACACCGGCCAGCAGAAGTTTGTGGATACGGCTGGCCGTGTGGATAAGTTCCAGCAGCGCATGGTCAAGACCCAGGCTGCACAGGCCGCCGTCGCCACGAGAAAGAAAAAGAAGTAGCCTTCCATAAATCATCGCCTGCGGCCCCGATTCCTCGGGATTGAGGGCGGCATGGTTTATCCCCAAGCCCTCCGGAGATGCCTGCAGAATTTACGATTGACGATTGACGCGCCCGGTGCGCCGCCTGCGCCTAAATGGTCAATCGTCAATTGTGAATATGAATTGAAGAATGGATTTGCGTCTCCAAATCGAAAAGTTTTCCCGCCGTTTTGAGGAAATCGGAACGGCCTTGAGCGACCCCAAGGCGTTCGAGAACCCGTCGCGCGCGCAGGAATTGTCCAGGGAATACGCCCGGTTGAAAAACCTCGTGGCGCAAGGCCGGGCTTATTTGCGAGCGGTCGCGCACCTGGCGGACAATCGGGCTTTGCTTCAGGCCGAGCCGGCTGATTCTGAACTGGCCCAAATGGCGCGAGAGGAAGCAAGCAGGCTCGAAGCCGAAGAGAAGCGCATGGCGCAGGAAATCGAGCGCGGCATTCTGCCGCCGGACCCGGCAGATTCGCGCAATACGATCATCGAAATCCGAGCGGGCGCGGGGGGGCGGGAATCGGCCCTTTTCGCCGCCGATCTATACCGGATGTACACCCGCTACGCCGAAGCGCACGGCTGGGAGTTTGAGAATCTGGATTCCAGCCCATCGGATCTCGGAGGTTACAAGGAAATCATTTTCCAGATCACGGGTTCGGAGGTCTATAAGCGGCTCAAGTACGAGAGCGGCGTGCATCGGGTGCAGCGCGTGCCCGCCACCGAAGCGCAGGGCCGCATTCACACCAGCACGTGCACGGTGGCGGTTTTGCCGGAAGCCGAGGAAGTGGAGGTGGAACTCAAAGCGGAGGATTTGGACATCACCGTTTGCCGCGCGTCCGGTCCGGGTGGACAAGGGGTGAACACGACTGACTCTGCGGTGCAGATTGTCCATAAGCCCAGCGGCGTGATCGTTCGCTGCGCCGACCAGCGGTCGCAGCAAAAAAACAAAGCGCGAGCGCTGACGGTGCTGCGCTCGCGGTTGTTGGAGCGGCGGGTGGCGGAAGAAAACGCGAAGTATGCCGCTCAACGCAAAGCGCAAGTAGGCACCGGTGAACGCAATGAGCGGATTCGCACGTATAATTTCCCACAGAACCGCGTGACGGACCATCGCATTGAGCTGACGCTTTACAACCTGCCGATGGTCATGGAGGGAGAGATTGACTCGATCATCGAGCCGCTAATGGCGCATGATTTGGAACAGAGATTGGTTGCTTTGAAGCTGTGAAATGTGATGCGGGAGGCGTGATGCGGGACGCGTGATGCGGGATGCGGGATGCCGAGCGCCCGCCGTGTCTAAGGAGCTTGTTTTGGGGCTCCGGGCTTCTTTCGGATTTCGTCAGTTGTCATTGGTCATTGCCTTCCGGCGACACCGGACATTCGAGACATGGTTAAAGGCATTATCTTCGATTGTGACGGGACACTGGCCGACAGCATGCCGCTGCATTGGCGGGCCTGGCAGGTCGTCCTGGCGCGGCATGGACTGCATCTGCCGGAGGAGCGCTTTTATTCGCTTGGTGGCGTGCCGTCGCAGGACATTCTGAAAATGTTGAGCGCCGAACAAGGCATCGCGCTGGATCCTCTGGCTGTCGCTCGTGAGAAAGAAGCGGAGTACTTGCCGCTGATCGCAGAAGTCGGGCCGATCAACGCGGTGGTGGGAATCGCCCGGCAGAATTACCGCAAGATCCCTATGGCCGTTGCGTCGGGCGGCACGCGGAAGGTGATCGAGCAAGTGCTCGATCACCTGGGCATTCGCCGATTATTTCAGGCGATTATCACCAGCGAAGATGTGCTGAAGCAGAAACCAGCTCCGGACATTTTTCTCGAAGCAGCCAGGCGCATTGCAGTAGCGCCGCAGTTTTGCCGTGCTTACGAAGATACCGATTTGGGGATGCAAGCGATCCGGGCGGCGGGGATGGAAGGGGTGGATGTGAGGGAACTGCTCGCACACCATGAGGCGTAAAACGTGAGGCGTAAGGCGCGGACAGCCCAACTGCCGTGCTCTCGTTGAATCAACCCCGATTCAGCGCCCTTCGTCTGAGGGACCATTCCATGCCGCTCAAGCCAGCCGCGCGTAATACAATAGAGTGTCGTATTCGATAGTCACATGTCCGCCCTGCTGCTGCTCGTCGAAAAGGCGTTTTAATGCCTCCAACATTTCTTCGTAACGCGGCTGGCCGGCCTCGGGGACATAGGAGGCAGAGAGCAGCCGCCCTTGCAATGAGGGGAAATCCAAGTGTTGAAAATTGGCCAGCACTCTCCTGGCCGGTTCGGCGCCAAAGAACTCGCGCAGCACCGTGGCATCCACACGTTTGTGGTTCACCTGTTGGTAATCGGCTGAGTAGGTCAGCAGCAAATGCTCGTAGGCAGTTAGGAATGGCGTTGTGGCCGTTCGCCGGTCGTTCCAGACCAGAACCACCCACCCGCCGGGGCGAAGGATGCGCCCGAATTCCTCGCGGCAACGGCCACGATCAAACCAGTGAAAGGCTTGGCCGGCGGTAACGAAATCAACGCTCTTGGTGGGCAGCGTTGTCGCTTCGGCTGTGCCGGCAACGCTGGTGAAGCGCGGCCAGGCTTGGAGCAAACGCTCGCCCGCCTCGCGCATTTCCTGATTCGGCTCGACCCCAAGCACGCGATTTCCATTGGCCAGGAACACTTCGGCCAAAAAGCCTGTGCCCGAGCCCACGTCGGCGATAGTCGCTTGAGGAACCAACCCGCAATCAGCTTTGAGCCGATCCAGGATTTCCTTGGGATAATGCGGACGGTAGCGAAGGTAATTTTCGACACGATTGGAGAACCGCTGGGTTGGGTCCGGCGTGGGGGGATGGCTCATGTCCTGGCAGGTTTCACGCATCACGTCTCACGCATCTCCGGCCTTTCCCGGCTCTTCCAGATATAACGAAACATAATCACTCGGAGCGCGGCTGTCAGCGGGATCGCCAGTATGCCGCCCAGCAAACCGCCCAGCAGCGTAGTGCCGGTCATGACGGCGATAATGATGGTGAGCGGGTGCAGACCCACGCGACCTCCCATGATTTTGGGGGAAATGACCAGACCCTCGAGGGTTTGCACGACGGCAAAGACGCCCAGCACGACCAGTGGGTGCACCCAATCGCCAAACTGGACGACGGCGATAATGAGCGCGGTGATGCAAACAATGATGGCGCCCAGGAAAGGAATGATCGTGAGGAAGATGGCGCCGGCGCCGATCAACACCGCATACGGAAGGCCGACGATGAGAAAACCAAGCCCATAGAGAATCCCGTCGCAAATGGCGACGAGCACCTGGCCGCGAAAAAATGCGATGAGATAGTTGTTAACCGAGTTGAGCACGAACACCACTTCATGCTTGAAAGCCGAATCTGCGACCGGCAGATAATCGGTCCAGCGCGAGGAGATGGCACGTTTCTCGAGGAGAAAATAAAACGTGTAAACTGGGATTAGCGCCAGCCCCGCCAGCACGCCGAACCAGGAAGCGACACGACCGACCTGGCCGAACAGCCAGGAACTGACGATGGGCAACTTCTTGGCGACCCAGCCCGCTGCGGTTTGCAACGTTTGATTGTCGAGCGAGCCGCCCAGCCGCGATGGGTTGCTGGTTTCGGCAGCGGCGGCGACGCCAGCCGCGTTTGTAGGGCTGGCCAGTGATGGCTCATTCGTCGCAGTCCCGGGATCGTAGGTCCCACCAGCGCTCGATTCTCGTTGCAGCAGCTTCTTGACCCAAGGCGGCGGGTTGGTTATCCAATGCTCCAGACGTTGCTCGAGCCGGGCTGTGTAGCCGGGGATGCGCGTGGCCAGTTGGCGGGTTTCGGCGACCACCTGCGGCACGATGCTCCCGAACACCGCGGCCACAGTCACCAGGGCGAGCGCGAAAACGCAGACGATAGCGCGTGGCCGGGAGGCGCCTTTGCGCTCGATAAAATCAACCACCGGATCCAGCAAATAGGCAATCACCCCAGCCGCGGCAAGCGGCCACAGCACCGGCGAAAGAATCTGCAGGACCCTGCCAACCGCCCAGACCAGGGCGGCCAAAAGCCCCGCAAGCACCGCGAAGGCAAACCCCGTCAGGGCCAGCATCATGATGCGCGCCTGGCGAGGGGTAGGCGAGGGGAACATCATGGAGAAAGAGAAATTGAAAGTTGAAAATTGAAAGTTGAAAATTCCAAATTAGAGAGGACCGTCGGAGCCACCTTGTGCCGACTATTCTGGAGGCTCATTTTCGGTTTCACAAAGCCAGGCCGAGTTTCCTGGACTTTTCGCTGGCGGCGCGCACGGCGTTGATGAGGGTCCCGCGGACTTTGCCTTTCTCCAGTTCATGGAGTCCTTCGATGGTTGTGCCCCCCGGGCTAGTGACCATGTCCTTGAGCGCGCCAGGGTGCAACCCGGTTTCCAGGACCATTTTGGCGCTGCCCAGCACGGTCTGCGCTGCGAGCCTGGTGGCAACGTCACGAGACAAACCTGCGGCCACGCCGCCATCGCTCAGCCCTTCGATGAACAGATAAACATAGGCGGGCCCGCTGCCGCTCAAGCCCGTGACCGCGTCCAGCAGCGGTTCCTTGAGTTGAAACGCGAGGCCAACGGCTGTGAAAAGCCTTTGAGCCAACTCAGCATCTTCCGGTCGGGCCGATTTGCCCAACGCAAAAGCCGTGGCTGATGCGCCCACCAGCGCGGGCGTGTTGGGCATCACGCGGATGACTCGGGTGGCCACGCCCAGTCCTGCTTCCAATCTTGCCAGCGGCACGCCGGCCGCGATGGACAAAAGCAAATGTTTCTCGGTGAGGCAGTCGCGAATGTCCGAGAGGACGTCGCTGACCTGGTCGG
>WNGQ01008677.1_pt1 | contig 15282 bp, 9 predicted proteins | sample 5407661 | NCBI WGS metagenome assembly WNGQ01 (sample SAMN13153382, study PRJNA577476) | soil metagenome | isolation source: 60 cm soil or saprolite under Garry oak tree replicate 2 | place: USA:California | collected 2016-06-15 | reverse complement strand
CGAGCTCACCAAGAATCCCGGGCTCCCGACGGGCCTGTGGGGGAACATCGGGATCGCGGTCTCTCCGGCCAAGCCGGCGCGCGTCTGGGCCCTGATCGAAGCCGACTCCGGGGGCGTGTACCGCTCGGACGACAGTGGGTCCACCTGGAAACACGTGAACTCGGATCACAAGCTGCGGGAGCGGGCCTGGTACTACTCGAAGATTATGGCCGATCCCAAGGACACGAATACCGTGTGGGCGCCGGAGGTCAACCTGTTCAAGTCCACGGACGGCGGAGTCACATTCCGCCACGTGATCGATCCGCACGGCGACAATCACGACATGTGGATCGCGTCCAACGATGCCAACCGTATGATCGAGGGGAACGACGGCGGCGCCAACGTCTCGTTCAACGGCGGCAAGACGTGGACCGACCAGGACGTGGCGACGGCGCAGTTCTATCACGTCGAGACGACGAACCACTTCCCGTATCGTGTGTGCGGGGCGCAGCAGGACAACTCCGGCGTATGCGGGCCGAGCCGCTGGCCGGGCGGGATCGACCGGGGACAGTGGTACGACGTGGCGGGCGAGTCGGGCTATATCCAGGCGCGGCCCGACAACCCCGATATCACTTACGGCGGCGACAACTCGGGCTTCCTCGGCCGGGTGGATCACAAGAACAACACGTTCCGGTTCATCAGCCCGTGGCCCGACAGCCCCGACGGCCACCCGGCAGCCGAAGGGAAGTACCGCTTCCAATGGACCGCGCCGCTGCTCGTCTCGCCGCACGATCCCCACGTGCTCTACCATGGGGCCAACGTGCTGTTCAAGACCACCAACGAGGGACAGACTTGGACGGTGGTGTCGCCCGATCTCACGCGCCACGATCCCGCGACGCTCGGCCCCTCAGGCGGCCCGATCACGCTGGACCAGACGACGGCCGAATACTACGGCACCATCTTCACGATCGCCGAATCACCCCGGGTGAAGGGACTGATCTGGACCGGCTCGGACGACGGGCTGATCTATCTGACGCGCGACGGCGGAAAGAAATGGACCGACGTCACACCAAAGGGGTTCGGCGACTTCACGCGCGTATCGATCATCGAGGCGTCGCATTATGCCCCGGGCACCGCGTACGTGGCGGCGAACCGCTACCAGCTGGAGGACATGGCGCCCTACATCTGGAAGACCACGGACTACGGGCGCAGCTGGACCAAGATCGTGAAGGGCCTGCCGGCGACCGACTTCGTGCGCGTGGTGCGCGAGGATCCGGTGCGGCACGGGCTCCTGTTCGCGGGCACCGAGCGCGGTGTCTGGGTGTCGTTCGACGACGGCGCGAGCTGGCAGACCCTGCGCCGTAACCTGCCCATCGTGCCCGTGCACGACTTGGCGATCAAGGAGGGCGACCTGGTGGCGGCGACGCACGGCCGGTCGTTCTGGATCCTGGACGACATCGCGCCGCTGCGCCAGCTGGCGCGGGCGACGCCGCGCGAGGCCGTGCATCTCTTCAAACCGAGTGACGCATATCGCGTGGACTGGTCGGGCGGCTTCCAGCTGCCCGCGAACGAGGCCCATCCCGTCGGCAAGAACCCGCCCGCGGGCGCAATGATCTACTACTGGCTCAAGGACAAAGACCGGCGCGTCACGCTCGACATCCTCGACGCCCGCGGCCGCCTGATCCGTAGCTTCTCGAGCCGGCAGGACTCGCTCACCGCGGCCGACAGCCTCAAGGTGGATGCCCTCAAGAAGGCGCGCACCGACAGCCTGAAGCAGGCAGGCATCACCGATTCGACCAAGGTGGACAGCATTTTGGGCACGCTGTTCGCGGACACCTTGAAGGACGAGGACAAGCCGTGGCCCCACCGGCCGCCGGCCGAGCCGCGGGCGCCCAGCAAGCAGGGCCTCAACATGTTCGCCTGGAACATGAAGTATCCCCCCGCTCGTGCTTTCTGGGGCGTCAACAATGTTGGGACCGACGGGCCGATGGCGCTCCCCGGCCGTTATCAGGTGCGGCTCACGGTGGGAGGGAGATCCGCCACGCAGAGCTTCGCGCTCAAGCTCGATCCCCGGTCCAAGGTCACACCGGCCGATCTCGCGGCGCAGTTCACGTTCCTGAAACAGCTGCGCGACACGGTGAACGCCGTGACCACCGCGATCATCACGATCCGTAACGTGCGCGCGCAGCTCGCGGACGCTGCCGGGGGCGCGGGGGGAGCGGCCGACGCGGCGAAGGCGTTCACACACAAGCTCGACGCCATCGAGGACGGGCTGTACCAGGTGCACAGTCAGGCGGACGAAGACGGGCTGGTGTATCCGCCGGGCCCGACCGAGCGGCTCAGCTCGCTGATCTTCGCGGCCAGCACCATGGACGCCCGGCCCACGGCGCCGCTGTACGACGTGTTCCAGCTGTTCGCGCCGCAGATCCAGAGGCAGCTCGCGGCGCTTGCGGATGCCCTGAAGAGTGATCTGCCGGCGGTGAATGCGGCGCTCAAGGCGGCGGGGGCGGCGGTCGTTCGGGCGCGCGCGGTGGAGCTGCGGTTGCCCTCGGCGGCCACGGGGCGGTGAGAAGTCCTCACCCCTTTGATCCCCTCTCCCTGCGGGAGAGGGGAAACTAGAGGCCGTCTGTCGTTCCCCCTCTCCGGAACGGAGAGGGGGACAGGGGGTGAGGACGCTCAGCGCGCAAGGAGCGTAGCCAGCCTGACCAGCTCCGCGTCCGGCGGCGGCTTGGGCGTGAGCACCCGCTCGAGCGGCAGCGCGGCCACCACGCCCTTCACGAGCGCGGTGAAGATTCCCGCCTGGCCCGCCACCAGGCGCTCGACGGCGGCGGCGCCCGTGCGGCTCGCCAGCAGGCGGTCGAACGCGCCCGGCCCGCCGCCGCGCTGCACGTGGCCGAGAATTGTCGCCCGCAGCTCGAAGCCGATGCGCTCGCGGTGGTGGGCGAAGTAGTCCGCCAGGGCTGCCGCATTCCACTTCGCACCCTCCGCCACCACCACCATGGCGTGCCGCTTGCCGCGAGTGTAGGCATCCCGCAGCGCCGCCGCGACCGCATCGGGATCGCTCGGCATTTCCGGAATGACCACTACGTCCGCCCCACCGGCGATCCCCGCCATCAGGGCGAGATAGCCGCATTGCCGTCCCATCACCTCCACGACAAAGGCGCGCTGGTGCGAGGACGCGGTGGTCTTCAAGCGGTCGATCGCCTCGAGCGCGGTGTTCAGCGCGGTGTCCACGCCGATCGTGATGTCCGCGCCGTTCACGTCGTTGTCGATGGTCGAGGCCACGCCCACGATCGGGAATCCCGCTTGCGAGAGGGCGTGCGCGCCCGAGAGCGACCCGTTCCCGCCGATCACCACGAGCCCGTCGATGCGGTTTTGGCCCAGCATGCGGAGCGCGCAGTCGCGCCCCTCGGGCGTGCGGAACTCCTTGGCCCGGGTGCTGCCGAGCATGGTTCCGCCGAGGTGGATGATGCCGGCCACGTCCCGCGGGCCGAGCGGCTGCATCTGACCCGAGATCAGGCCGGTGTAACCCTGCCGGACGCCGATCACCTCGAGTCCCTGCGTCGCGCCCACGCGCACCACGGCACGCAGGGCGGCGTTCATGCCCGGGGCATCGCCTCCGCTCGTCAATACGGCTATCCGCTTCATGCCGCCCGCCCTCCCTGTTCCCACTCTAAAGAGTGGGCCCTTTGATGCACTGCCCTTAAGGGCAGTGGAGTGTCGGGCCCAGGCTTTAGCCTGGGGACATGAAGCTACTCATTGCACCCTGACCCCTGACCCCTGACCCCTCATGGACACTTCCCCACGAGCCATCCTCCTGTGAACCCCGCCCGGCAGAGTCCCCGCACGATGTACGGATTCGTGCGCATCACGCGCCACACCAGTCCGCTGCGATAGTTCTCGATCATCGCGATGATCGGCCCCTGATCGATCCCTAGGTAATCGACGTCGAACCAGCCGGCCGCGCTGCTCTGCGTGAACGTCGGATTGAACGCGTCGCGAAAGCCGTAGGCGGAGAACAGGCTGGTGCCATACGTCTGGCGCATGGCCCAGAGCGCGGGGACGGCGATCTCGGGCGCGAAGGGGATCGAGCCGCCCGCGGCCGTGGGAGCGAGCGTGCCGTCGTCCGGGGTTTCCGTGAACGACGCGCCCCGGGCCCAGTAGCCGTGGAACTGACGCGCGCGTCCGCCGAGGGTGAGCGTCATGTCGCCCGGGCCGTCCGAGGCGGTGAGGCCCCAGATGCGATCGCCGTAACCGACCCAGCCGCCCGGGTTGGCGTAGGCGTAGGCTCGTTGCGCATAGGTAGCACGGCGCGAGTTCTCGAAGTAGTCGATCCCCCGGCCCTGCATGTAGGCGTCCTGAATGCGCCGGAAGTCGATCCACACGTGCGAGTACTGGTGGCCGAACAGCGGGGCGAACCCGACGTGCGTCTGGCTGTAGAACGTGCTCCATTGATAGGCGGCGGTCCATCCGGTCCACGCAGCCGGATCGAGGGCGTGCGACGGAGAGCCCAGCGCCAGGATGTAGAGGATCATCGCTTCGTTGTAGCCGCGCCAGTCGTAGGGCAGGAATTGCGTCTCGGGGTGCCATCCCAGCGCGACGAGGGGCGGCCGGGGCGCCGCCCATTGCCAGTCGGTGCGGCGGTAGATCGAGTCCGCGAGCCGGCGGATGGTGGTCTCAGCGGAATCCGTGGCGTTGTCGAAGTACGACTGGCAGAACAGCACGCCAGCGAGCAGCAGCGCCGTGTCGATGGTCGAGAGCTCGACCGTCTGGTAGCGCTTTCCCGTGCTCATGTCGAGAAAGTGATAGAAGAAGCCGTGATAGCCGGTGGCGTTCGACGCGGACGAGTCCTGGGTGGCGGTCCAGAAGAAGCGCAACGTGGTCAGCGCCCTGCCGGCCGCCTGGGCGCGCGTGATGTAGCCGCGGTCCACGCCGATCGGGTAGGCCGTGAGCGCGAAGCCCACGGCCGCGATGCTCGAGAACGACGGCGTAGGGGAGCGGTCCGGGGTGAGCCCATTGGTCGCGTTGGTCAGGTCCCAGAAGTAGTGAAAGGTCCGCTCCTCGAGCGTATCGAGGAAGCCGGCGGCCTGGGCGGAGTCCGGGGGCGGCGGTCCTTCGGCGTGATTGGTGCCGCACGCCGCGAGGAGCGCCGCGGCGAGCGCGGCGGCGAGGCGTATGCTACGCGTCATGCGGGGGGAATATCGCTGCGGTGCCCTGGTGCGGGCCACCGGTGCGGGCCACCGGTGGCCCGCAGTGGATCAGGGTTAGAAGCTGTAACCGGCGCCGAGCTGCAGCCGTCTCGAGCCGTAGGCGATGCAAGTGGGAGTCGTCCCGCCCCAACACCCAAGATTCTGGTAATTGAAGACGTTAAACACCTCGAGCGTGACGTCCGCGCCTTGCGTACCCATCGTCGGCACTTCCTTGCGGAGCCGGACGTCCATGTCGCGGAACGCGAAAGCGTGCCCGAGCAGGAGGTTCTGTTTGGGCGGGAACGCTCGGTTCTCCGGACCTCCGACCTGAAACGGCACCCCCGAGCCGAGATTGAGCAGCCCACTGAACTGGATTCCCAAGGGGACGTCCACGATCCAGTTTCCGACGATCGTATTTCGCTGGACGTTGGGCGACGGATAGTGCGGATAGTGTGGGGAATCTATAATCGAAACTGAACAGATCTCCGCCGATTTGCGTGCCCTTGGCCCAGGTGTACGAGAGTCCCGCGCCCCAGTGCGACGCCGCGCTGTAGGGCCGCTGTGCCTGCAGATACACGGCATCATACCATGTCCGCACGTCGTCGCTCGACAGGAAGACGTTCCCCGTCACTCCCGGCACCGGAGAGCCGAAGCAGCTGGTCGGCTGCCCGGGCGTGGCGGTCACAAAGGCATTGTGGCACATGTAGGTAAAGCCGTGATAACTCCGAACGCCGGTGTATGTCGCGGAGAGAGCGTAGGTCCCGAAGACGCGACGCACTCCCGCGTTCCACTGGTGCGAACTTGGGGGCTTGGTGTCGTTGGCGACGAGTTCGAGCTCGGGTTTGCCGGCTTGGCCGCTGGCCAGCAGGCCCAGGAGCCCTTGCTTGGTCAAGTACGAGTTATTCCACCTCACCTTGCCTGCCGCAGAATCCGCTGGGTTGGTGAAGAAGAAGAAATTGTAGTTAGGGTGCTGCTCATTGTACTGCTCAATAATCGCGACCTGGTCATACAGGTCACGGTCGTAGTACACCCCGAACCCGCCGAACACGGTGGTGCGTCCGTCTTCGTCCAAGGCGTAGGAGAACCCAAGGCGTGGCTGGAAGGCTCCCGTGAACGCAGGCCGTTGAGTGCCGTCGGTGAAATACTTTGACGGGAAGACGCGATTCCCACCGGACGTCACGGTATCGAGGGCGGCCCGTATTGCAGGGGGCGTGACGAAACTGTTGTCCAGCATGTCGGATTCGTAGTCCCAGCGGATGCCGAGGTTCACCTGCAGCCGCCGGGTGGGGCTCCAATCGTCCTGCACGTAAGCACCAATCTCGTGATTGGTCGCTACGAAGTCAGGGTTCCCAACACCGAGCAATGCCTCGCGGGGGAATGCGAAACTGTCAGTGCCGAAGTAGGTGTACTTCGGATTGCCGTTGTTGTCCTTGATGATGTGGTAGTGTGAGAAGTCGACGCTTGCTCCCACTTTCACAACATGCTGACCCGCCCATTGCCACCCAGAGTAAGTCACGTCATTCCGAACGGAGAACCGGTTCTGCGTGTAGTCTTGGACGCTCTGGCCACCCCCGATGAGGCCGATGAAAGTGCAGCAGACTTTATCGTCGAAGTACGCCTGCTGAATGGTTGTGGCGTTCAAGGGGCTCGGGCTGCGCCGATAGTGCTGGAAGCTGCCGGTCGCTTCGTTCAGCACGTTTCCACTAGTGTAGCGGTCCTTGGCGATCCAGGTATTGACGTCGTTTCGGACGTTGTTCGCCGTTTGGTAGCTCGTGACGCCACCGAAGTCTCGTATGTCGGTCTCGTGCCGCAGGTTCATACTCAATTCCAACGACTGAGATGTCGTCGGCACGTATGAGAGTTTCCCAAACGCGAGGGTTGAACGGAACGGCGAGACGAACTGCCCGTCGTATTGCGACAGATTTGCAGCGTCGAGCGCAGGATAGCGCCCGGGCGGAGCGGCGGTGTCGGCATTGAACGCGACAGTGCTCGCCCGGTTCTGGTAGTTACCCTCATACGACCCGAAGAAGAACAGCCGGTCGCGGACAAGGGGGCCACCCAGGCTCGCGCCGGCCTGGTACCGTGAGTACTCGGGCTTCGGTGCTGGATCGCAAACCTTCGTTACGGCGTTCATCGTGCATGGCAACGAGTCTGTGCCAATCAAACCCTTGCCCTGCCCGTAAAAGAAGGCGGATCCTTGCCACCGCTCGCCGCCTGACTTCGTGGTCGCCGTGATGATAGCGCTCGAGGCCTTCTGGTACTCGGCCTTGTAGTTCTCGGTAATGACACGAAACTCCTGGACGGCATTCAGCGGGAACGGGTTGCCTCGGCTCGCGTCCTGACCGGCGACGCCACCTGCGGTCAGATCGTTCTTGAAGCTTGCGCCATCAATGAACACGTTCACGTTGTCCGCCGGCAACGCCCCCCCGGCGAACGTCTTGAAAGTGTTGTTGAGACCGTTGTTCAGGACAGTAGTGCCGGGGGCCAGGGAGACTAAGTCGAGGAAGTTGCGGTCTGACAAAGGAAGGTTGGCGACCTGCTGGGTGGTGACGTTGGTCGCGACTTCCGACGTGTGCGTCTCAACGCCGCTGGCCGCCGCTACGGTCACCGCTTCCAGTTGCACGGCGGAGGCGGCGAGCTTGAAGTCCAATGGGTACACGCCGCCCACCAAGACTGTCACGTGGACCTTCTGAGGCGCCATACCGATCTGGCGGGCGGTGACGTCGTACTCGCCCGGGACCAAGCCCAAGAGCGCGTAATAGCCGCGCGCCTGTGTGGAGACCTCGCGCTGGGCTCTGTTAAGCACGCTCACCGCAACCACGCGCGCGCCCTCGAGCGGCGCCCCGCTCTGGTCTGTCACGTACCCCCGAATACTCCCGGTGCTGGTCTGCGCCCCTACGGGCGACGCGACCACGAAGACAAGGAGAAAGGCGACGGCGAGAAACAGCGACGGTCCGAGGTGCTCGAACGATCTGCGACTCATGGGCGCTCCTGCGCAGGATGTGCCTCCCTTATCACGCGCTCACAAGGGTTTGTCAAGTCCGGTGACGGTCAACTAGATTGGGGGCGCCGCTGGTCAATTCTCCTCCTTCTGAAACGGAACCCCGATGCGCCCGCATAGCGGTTTTGTCACGGCGTTCCCGGCCGCTCTGGCCCTCGTGCTTGCCCTACCCGCGTCCGCTCAGCGCTCCGCCGAGCCGAAGATCGACTCCCTGCTCGCCCGCATGACGCTCGAGGAAAAGCTCGGCCAGCTGAACCAGCTCTCGGTCGACGGTCAGCCGAGCGCCGAGCAGCTCGACCTGGTTCGCAAGGGCCTGGTCGGCAGCTTGTTCAACCTCACCGGGGCGGCGGCGACGCATGCCGCGCAGCTCGTCGCCGTGACCGACTCGCGGCTCCACATCCCGCTGATCTTCGGCCAGGACGTGATCCACGGCTACCGCACCATCTTCCCGATTCCGCTGGGCGAAGCCGCCTCGTGGGATCCGGAGGCGTTGCAGGCCGCCGCGCACGTGGCTGCCACCGAGGCCGCGGCGGCCGGCTTGCATTGGACCTTCGCCCCCATGGTGGACATCGCGCGCGATCCGCGCTGGGGCCGGATCGCCGAGGGCTCGGGCGAGGATCCCTACCTGGGATCGGCCATGGCCGCGGCGCGCGTGCGCGGCTTTCAGGGCACCAACCCGCGCGCGCCCGACGCGGTGCTCGCGACCGTGAAACACTTCGCGGCCTATGGCGGCGCCGAGGGCGGCCGGGACTACAACACCGTGGATCTGTCGGAGCGGACGCTGCGCGAGGTGTACCTGCCGCCCTACCACGCCGCCATCGACGCCGGCGCCGGCAGCGTGATGACGTCGTTCAACGAGATCGGGGGCATCCCGAGCACCGCCAGCCCCTGGCTCATGACCACACTGTTGCGCCGCGAATGGGGCTTCAAGGGGCTCGTGGTGAGCGACTGGACGGCGATCAACGAGTTGATCAACCACGGCGTCGCTACCTCACGCGCCGACGCGGGGAAGTTGGCGCTCGAAGCCGGCGTCGATATGGACATGGTGAGCCGCATCTACGTGGACGATCTGCCGGCCCTGGTGCGGGCTGGCCGCATCCCGGTCGCCGTGGTGAACGAGGCGGTGCGCCGCGTGCTCCGGGCCAAGGCGGCGCTCGGCTTGTTCGACGATCCCTACCACGGTGCCACGGTCGAGCGCGAGCGAGCCGTGCTGCTCGCGCCCGAGCACCGCCAGCTAGCGCGGCGCGTGGCCGAAGAGTCGATCGTGCTGCTCAAGAACGACGGACAGCGGTTGCCGCTGGGAGCGAGTGTGAAGACCATCGCCGTGATCGGTCCCCTCGCCGACGACCAAGTCTCGGCGCTCGGCTCCTGGCCCGGCCGCGGTGACCCAAAGGACGCCGTGACACCGCTCGCCGGGATCAAAGCCCGCGCCGGCAGTGTGAATGTCGTATATGCCAAAGGTTGCGGCATTACCGACACGACGACCGCGGGGTTCGCCGAGGCCGTCGCCGCCGCGAAACAGGCCGACGTCGCCGTCCTGGTCCTGGGCGAAGCGGGCGACATGAGCGGCGAGGCCGCGAGCCGCGCCGACCTCGATCTGCTCGGCGTGCAGCAGCAACTGCTCGAAGCCATTCACGCCACCGGCACGCCCGTGGTCCTCGTCGTCATGAGCGGCCGGCCCCTGACCATACCCTGGGTCGCGGAGCACGTGCCCGCGATCGTCGAGTCGTGGTTCCTGGGGATCGAGGCCGGCCCCGCGCTCGCCGCCGTGCTGTTCGGCGACGTGAGCCCGAGCGGCAAGCTGCCCGTCACGTTCCCGCGCGCGGTGGGGCAAATCCCGCTCTATTACAACCACAAGAACACCGGACGCCCCACCGGAGCGGAGAAGTACACCTCCAAGTACATCGACCTGCCCGTGACGCCGCAGTTTCCCTTCGGCCACGGCTTGAGCTATACGACGTTCGGCTACTCGGACCTGAGACTCAGCGCGGCCACCATCCCGCCGGCGGGCACGCTGCGCGTGTCGGTCACGGTGACCAACACAGGGAGCCACGATGGCACCGAGGTCGCGCAGCTGTACGTGCACGACGAGGTGGCGAGCGTGACGCGTCCGGTGCGCGCGTTGGCCGGATTCCGTCGCGTCTCGCTCAAACCGGGTGAGGCGCGCACGGTGGAGTTCCAGCTGACCCCGAAGGAGCTGGGCCTCTACAACAGGGACATGAAGTTCGTCGTGGAACGCGGGAAATTCCGCGTGTTCGTGGGCGGGAGCTCGGTCGGCGGATTGGAGGGAGAATTCGAGGTCGCGGGCACCGCCCGGCTGCGTTGACGCGAGGCGGTCGCCTTGCTAGAGTCCGGTGCTTCCTGACCGTCACTTGAGGATTCTCGCTCCCGTGCCGCGATCGCGATGGTGGTGGACCCCCGCCGTGCTGGTTCTGCTGGGCTGCGGAGGTCCCTTCCCGCAATCGACGCTCCATCCGCATTCCGACTTCGCGCGCGCCACGGACGTGCTGTTCACCGAGATCTTCTGGTGGGCGACGGCGGTGTTCATCGTCGTCGAAGCGCTGCTCGTGGTCGCGCTGATCCGGTTCCGGCATCGCGAAGGCCGCCCCGCCCCCAAACCGACTCACGGCCACACCCTGATGGAAATCGCCTGGACCCTCGCGCCGGCGGCGATCCTCGTGTTCGTCGCGGTGCCGACGGTCCGCACGATCTTCGCGACGGCTGGGGAAGCCCCCGCCGACGCCGTGAAAGTGGACGTGATCGGTCACCAGTGGTGGTGGGAATTCCGCTACCGCGAGCTGGGGCTCGTCACCGCGAACGAGCTGCACGTCCCGCTCGGCAGGACCGTACAACTCTCCATCACCTCGGCCGACGTGATCCACTCGTTCTGGATACCACCGCTGGGCGGCAAACGGGACGCCATTCCCGACCACGTGACCCGGATCGCGTTTCGCCCGGAGCAGGTGGGCGATTACCTCGGTCAATGCGCCGAGTTCTGCGGCGTGTCCCACGCCAACATGCGGCTGCACGTGATCGTTGACACGGACTCCGGGTTCGGCCGCTGGGCGACGGTGCAGCTGTCGGGGGCGTCCGCCCCCGCGCCGGGGACGGCCGCCGAGCGCGGCAAGACCGTCTTCGCACGCAGCGCCTGCATCGGTTGCCATACGATCCAGGGCGTCTCGGCCGGCGTCATCGGGCCGAACCTCACGCACGTCGGCAGCCGGAACACGATCGCGAGCGGCCTGTTCCCCAATGATTCCGCGCACCTGGCGGGCTGGATCGCCGACGCGCCGTCGCTGAAACCCGGATCGCTCATGACGCGCATGCAGCCGCCGCTCAGCGACGCGGACATCGCGGCCCTCATCGCCTATCTGCAGAGTCTGAAATGAAGAGCTGGCTCACCACCACCGATCACAAGCGCATCGGGCTGCTGTACTTCTTCACGGCCTTCGCGTTCTTCCTGATCGGCGGGATCGAGGCGCTGGTCATCCGCGCGCAGCTGGCCCAGCCGAACGGCCATCTCGTGACGGCGGAGACGTACAACCAGCTGTTCACGATGCACGGCACCACGATGGTGTTCCTCGCCCTGATGCCGCTCTCGGCAAGTTTTTTCAACTATATCGTGCCGCTCCAGATCGGCGCGCGCGACGTGGCGTTCCCCCGGCTCAATGCCTTCAGCTACTGGGTGTTCCTGCTGGGCGGATTGTTCCTGAACGCCAGCTGGCTGGTGGGGCCGCTATTCCGTGCGGGACAGCTCAACGTCGCGCCCGACGGCGGCTGGTTCGGTTACGCGAATCTGACCGAGCGGCAGTTCTCTCCGGGACCGAACATCGACTTTTGGCTGTTGGGCCTGCAGATCCTGGGCATCTCGTCGCTCGCGGCGGGGTTCAATTTCATCGTCACGATCCTCAATCTGCGGGCGCCCGGCATGAGGATGATGCGCCTGCCCGTGTTCACCTGGATGACGCTGGTGACGCAGTTCCTCGTCATCACCGCGTTCCCGGTGATCACCGTGGCGCTCGCGTTCCTGATGTTCGACCGCTTCTTCGGCACGCATTTCTACGTCAGCCAGGCGGGCGCGACGCCGATCCTGTGGCAGCATCTGTTCTGGCTGTTCGGCCACCCCGAGGTGTACATCCTCATCCTGCCGGCCATGGGCATCGTGTCCGACGTACTGCCGACCTTCGCGCGCAAGCCCTTGTTCGGCTACACGGTGGTGGTGTACTCGGGCGTGCTGATCGGCTTCATGGGATGGGGCGTGTGGAGCCACCACATGTTTTCGGTCGGCCTGGGACCAATCGCCGACTCGGTGTTCAGCGCCACCACCATGTTGATCGCGGTGCCGACCGGCGTGAAGATCTTCAACTGGATCGCCACGCTGTGGGGCGGCGACATCCGCGGCACCACGGCGCTGCATTTCGCCGTCGGCTTCATCGCGATGTTCATCATCGGCGGGCTGTCGGGCGTGACGCACGCCTCGCCCCCCACCGACCTGCAGCAGACCGACACCTATTACGTGGTGGCGCACATCCACTACGTGCTGTTCGGCGGCACCATCATGGGCCTGTTCGCCGGGATCTACTACTGGTGGCCCAAGATGACGGGGCGGCTCTTGTCCGAGCCGCTGGGCAAATGGCACTTCTGGCTGCAGTTCGTCGGGATGAACCTGGCGTTTTTCCCGATGCACTTGATCGGCCTGCTGGGTATGCCGCGGCGCATCTACACCTACTCGCCGGAGCTGGGAGTGTCGGATCTGAACCTCGTGTCTACTATTGGGGCGTTCCTGATCGCCCTGTCGATTCTGCTGTTCATCGTGAACATCCTGCGAACCAGAACGCAGGGGCAACGCGCGGGCAACGACCCGTGGGGCGGCGCCACGCTCGAGTGGAGCATTTCCTCGCCGCCGCCGGTCTACAACTTCTCCGTGATCCCGACGGTGGCGAACCGGCTGCCGCGCTGGAAGACGGAGCACCACGAGCCGATGCGCGATCCGCCGGGCACGCCGCCGGCGCCGATCCATGTGCCCGGAGGATCGTGGTGGCCGATGCTCGCGGCCTTGGGCCTGCCCATCCTCGCGCTGGCACCGCTCACACATACACTGTGGATCGCGTTCGTGGGCGTCGCGGTGCTGCTCGCCGGCATCTATCTGTGGGCGTTCGAGCCGTTCGAGGTATGACGACCCACGCGACCCACACGAGCCTGGGGCTCGACAGCCGCAAGATGGCGTTCTGGGCGTTCATCGGCTCGGAGTGCCTGCTGTTCACCTCGCTCATCTCGACGTATCTGGTTTATAAGGGGAGGAGCGTCGTCGGGCCGTACCCACGCGAGATCCTCAACATCCCGTTCACGTCGGTCAGCACGTTCGACCTTCTGATGTCGAGCCTGATGATGGTGCTGGCGCTCGCCGCGGTGCAGCGCGGCGACATGAAGTGGGGGAAGATCTGGCTGTTCTGCACCGCGCTGCTCGGCCTGGTGTTCCTGGGCGGCCAGGTGGTCGAGTTCACGGAGTTCGTGCACAAGGGCCTGACGCTCCAGACGAACCTGTTCGGCTGCACCTTCTTCGTGCTGACGGGGACGCACGGAGCGCACGTGACCGTCGGAGTCCTGTGGCTGCTCACACTGTGGGTGCGGGCACTGCAGGGGAAGCTCACGGTCGCGCACGCCATGACGGTCGAGATCACCGGCCTGTACTGGCACTTCGTGGACGTCGTGTGGATCGTGATCTTTACGGTGGTCTACCTCATCCAATGACCGAACACTCGCATCCCACGTCGGGCGTATACCTGCGGGTCGCCGCTGTGCTCGTGATCCTCACGGTGCTCGAGGTGGGCGTGTTCTACGTGCCGGCATTTCATCCGGTGCTCGTGCCGGTACTGCTGGTGTTGTCGGCGGCCAAGTTTACGCTGGTGGTGATGTTCTACATGCACCTGCAGGCCGACAGCAGGGTGTTCACGTTCCTGTTCGGTGCGCCCCTCCTGCTGGCTGCCGTGGTGATGGTGGCCCTGCTGTTCCTGCTGCTCGGCGCCCTCACGCTGCGCGGGGCCGCGGGAGCGGGATGAGCTGGCAACGCTGGGACCTGCACCCGAGCGTGATTCTAGGGCTCGCCCTGCTGGGCGGGCTCTACGTCTATCTGGGGGGGCTCGGAGCGCCGGGGCGGCGCGTCGCGGCGTTCGCGGGGGCGCTGCTGGTGCTGGGCCTGTCGCTCAACGGGCCGGTCCACAGCCTCTCGGACGGCTACTTGTTCAGCGCCCACATGGTGCAGCATCTGGTGCTGACGCTGGTGTTCCCACCACTGCTGCTGTATGGGACGCCGGTGTGGGTGGTGCGGCCGCTGCTCCGGCCACTCTGGGTTCAGCGTCTCGCGCGCCGGGCCACGCGCCCGCTCGCGGCCGGCGTGCTGTTCTCGGTGCCCATCACGCTATGGCACTTCCCGCAATTCTACGAAGCGGCGCTCGAGCATCATCCACAGCACATCGTACAACACCTGGTCTTCCTGGCGACGGGCGTCCTGATGTGGTGGCCGGTGCTCTCACCTACGCCCGAGCTGCCGCGCGCCGGCTATCTCACACAGCTGCTGTATCTCTTCACCCTGGGGCTGCCGATGTCGGTCGCGGGGGCGCTGATCACCCTGTCCGGCGACGTGCTGTACCCCTTCTATGCGGCAGCACCGCGCGTGTGGGGCCTCGCGCCGCTCGCGGACCAGCAGCTGGGCGGCCTCGTGATGTGGGTGGGCGGGACGATCTATCTGTGGGTCGCGGCGACGGTCGTGTGGTTCCGATGGAGCGCGCGGGACGAATCCGGTGACGTGGAAAGGGCAGTGCCGGTGGAGGCCTACGGGAACGCGGAAGTGGGAACGCGGAACGCGGAACAGAGCAGCTGACGCTCGTCCGCCTGTTCCGCGTTCCGCATTCCGCGTTCCGCGTTCTTATTCGCCCTCCTCCGTCTCGCCCAACGGATGCAGTTTGAGGGTTTCCGCGATCTTCGGATGCTGCCGCCACAGGTAGAATCCCATGCCGTACGCCGCGATGGCGTTGCCGATCGCCACGTTCCACCAGGTGAGCGCGCCGAGCAGCGGCTGAGCCAAGACGGCCAGCATGATGTAGAAGCCGAACT
>WNGQ01003732.1_pt1 | contig 15284 bp, 16 predicted proteins | sample 5407661 | NCBI WGS metagenome assembly WNGQ01 (sample SAMN13153382, study PRJNA577476) | soil metagenome | isolation source: 60 cm soil or saprolite under Garry oak tree replicate 2 | place: USA:California | collected 2016-06-15 | reverse complement strand
GGCTCCCTCGTGGTTGGTCACTACTAAGACGCCGCAGCCCCCGGCCCGGACTCGTGATACGGGTTACACGCCGCGTACGCATCGTCATTGATCGTCTCCAGCCCCCTCGTGACGCTCCAGATACCTAGGGAACGTCTGGGTAAACCGCCCGGTTCACTGCGCCAGGTGCGCCGCACCGCGCGGGCCGGGCGAACCGGATCGCGCAGCGTCTCGACCGCCGCCGTGTCCAGACCGTAACGTGTCACCGTACTGGTCGGTAGGTACGCTGGTCCGGACTCGTCGGGAGGCGCTAAGTGGACTTCGGATACGACGCACGGACCGAGGAACTACGCGACAAGCTGTCCGCCTTCATGGACTCCCACGTCTACCCGGCCGAGCGGGTTTTCGCCGAGCAGGTCGCGCAGGCCGAGGCCGCTGGCGACATATGGCAGCGACCCGCGGTGATCGACGAACTGAAGGCGCAGGCGCGCGGTCAGGGCCTGTGGAACCTGTTCCTGACCGTGCGCAGGCACAAGGACCAGATCGGCGAGATCGCGGAGAAGTACGGCGGCGGGCTGACCAACCTCCAGTACGCTCCGCTCGCGGAGATCACCGGACGCAGCGGCGCGATCGCGCCTGAGGCGCTGAACTGCGCCGCGCCCGATACCGGCAACATGGAGGTGCTCGCCGAGTTCGGCAGCGCCGAGCAGATCGAGCGCTGGCTGCTGCCGCTGCTCGACGGCGAGATCAGGTCGGCGTTCTGCATGACCGAGCCGGACGTCGCGTCCTCCGACGCCACCAACATCTCGACCAGTATCGAGCGGGACGGCGACGAGTACGTGATCAACGGCCGCAAGTGGTGGTCGTCGGGCGCGATGGACCCGCGCTGCAAGCTTTTCATCGTGATGGGCAAGACCAACCCCGGAGCCGACCGGCACCGCCAGCAGTCGATGATCTGCGTGCCGCCGGACACGCCAGGCGTGACGATCAAGCGGAGCATGCGGGTCTTCGGGTTCACCGACTCGACCCACGGCGGTCACGCCGAGGTGGAGTTCAGCGACGTGGCTGTCCCGGCCGGGAACCTGATCGCCGGCGAGGGCGACGGCTTCGCGATCGCGCAGGCCAGGCTGGGTCCTGGCCGGATCCACCACTGCATGCGGCAGATCGGCTCGGCGGAGCGCGCGCTCGAGGCGATGTGCCGCCGCGCCACCAGCCGGATCGCCTGGGGCAAGCCGCTGGCCGAGCAGGGCGTCGTGCAGGACTGGATCGCCGAGTCCCGGGTCAGGATCGAGCAGGCCAGGCTGCTGGTGCTGAAGACCGCCTGGCTGATGGACACGGTCGGCAACAAGGGCGCGCACACCGAGATCCAGGCCATCAAGATCGCCGTTCCGCGGATGACCGAGTGGGTGATCGACAAGGCGATCCAGGTGCACGGCGGCGGCGGGGTCAGCCAGGAGTTCCCGCTGGCTCCGGCGTGGGCCGCGGCTAGGAGCCTGCGGTTCGCCGACGGGCCCGACGAGGTGCACAAGCGCTCGATGGCACGCCGGGAGCTGCGCAAGTACCGGAGCTGACCGGACGCGACCCGTTGACGGCCGAGCGGATCAGCTTTCGGATCGTGGGAGAAGGGACAGATGCAGATGTCGGAGCACGCACAGCGGGTGGCCGTTGTGACCGGAGGCGCCCGCGGGATCGGGGCGGGCGTCGCCAAGCGTTTCGCCGCCGACGGGATGGCCGTTGCGGTCATCGACCTGAAGGAAGGCGACTGCGGCTCGACCGTTGACGCGATCACCGCCGCCGGCGGCCGCGCGTTTGCGGCGGGCGCCGACGTGAGCGACTCCGCGCAGGTCTCCGAGGCCGTCGACGCCATCGCCGCCGAACTCGGACCGCCGACGGTGCTCGTCAACAACGCCGGAGTGATCCGCGACAACCTGCTGTTCAAGATGACCGACGACGACTGGGACACGGTCATGGGCGTGCACCTGCGGGGCGCGTTCCTGATGAGCCGGGCGTGCCAGAAGCACATGGTGGAGACCAAGTTCGGCCGGATTATCAACCTGTCGTCGAGTTCCGCGCTCGGCAACCGCGGCCAGGTCAACTACTCGGCGGCCAAGGCCGGCCTGCAGGGTCTGACCAAGACCCTGGCGATCGAGCTCGGGCCGTTCGGTGTCACCGCCAACGCGATCGCGCCGGGGTTCATCGCCACCGACATGACCGCCGCGACCGCGGCGCGGATGGGGATCGGCTTCGAGGACTTCCAGAAGGGAGCCGCGGCGCAGATTCCTGTCCGCCGGGTCGGTCATCCCGCCGACGTCGCCCATGTCGCCTCGTTCCTGGCCAGTGAGGGAGCGGGGTTCGTGTCCGGCCAGGTGATCTACGTGGCTGGCGGGCCGCTGTGCTAGCTAGCGGCGCGGACGCGGATGGTACGGCCCCCGTGAACGGCCACCAAGGCGGTGGGGCAGGCGAGGCGGAGCTGCGGGCTCAGGTCCGTGAATTCCTCGCGGCGCACGACCCGGCGACGACCGAGCGCCTGGAGTTCGTCCGGGCCAGGTTTGACGCCGGCCTGGCCTGGGTTCATTATCCCGCCGGCCTCGGCGGCCAGGGGCTGAGCAGGACGCTGCAGAAGGTGGTCGACGCCGAGTTCGCGGCGGTCGGCGCGCCAACCAACCGGCCCGAGCGCAACGGGATCGGGCTGGGCATGGCAGCCCCGACGATCCTGGCGTTCGGCTCGGACGAGCAGAAGCGGCGCTGGCTGAGACCGCTGTGGACCGGCGAGGAAGTCTGGTGCCAGCTATTCAGCGAGCCGGGCGCCGGCTCGGACCTGGCGAACCTGGCCACCAGGGCGGTATGGGACGGCAGCCGGTGGGTGGTCAACGGGCAGAAGGTCTGGACGTCGTCCGCGCATATCGCCAGCCGTGCGCTGCTGGTCACCAGGACCGACCCGGAACAGCCCAAGCACCGCGGCCTGACCTACTTCAGCCTGGACATGAAGGCGCCGGGAGTGGAGGTCAGGCCGCTGCGGCAAGCGACCGGTGAGGCCGAGTTCAACGAGGTGTTCCTGACCGACGTGGTTATCCCCGACGCCGATCGGATCGGCGAGGTCGGCCAGGGCTGGGCGGTCTCCACCGCGACCTTGATGAACGAGCGGGTCGCGCTCGGCGCGTTCACCTTCCCGCGCGAGGGCGGCATGATCGGCGTCTCGGCGACCACCTGGCGCACCCGGCCGGAGCTGCGGACGCCAGGGCTGCACGACCGGCTGCTGCGGTTGTGGGCCGCCGCCGAGATCTCCCGGCTGGCCGGGGAGCGGCTGCGCCAGCAACTGGCCGCCGGGCAGCCAGGACCGGAAGGGTCGGGAGCCAAGCTGGTGTTCGCCAGGCTCAACCAGGAGATCGCCGACTTCCAGGTGGAGCTGCTCGGCGCCGAAGGACTCCGTTACGGCGACTGGACGATGCGTCGGCCCGACGGCGCCGACTTCTACGGCCGCGACGCCGGCTACCGGTTCCTGCGCTCAAAGGGCAACTCGATCGAGGGCGGGACGTCGGAGATCCTGCGAAACATCGTCGCCGAGCGCGTGCTCGGGCTGCCGCCGGAGGTCCGGCTTGACAAGGACAAGCCATGGAAGGACCTGCCCCGGTGACCCAGGAAGCCCCAGTGACCCAGGAAGGCCCGGTGACCCAGGAAGGCCCGGTGGCCCAGGAAGGCCCGGTGGCCCAGGAAGGCCCGGTGGCCCAGGAAGCGCTGACGAGGGCCGAGCCAGCCGCGAGCGCCGATCAAGCTGGCGGCGGCACAGCCCTGCCCGACCTGACCTACACCGAGCAGGAGACCGAGCTGCGCTCGGCGGTGCGGTCGGTGCTCGAGGACCAGGCGAGCTTCAGCGCGGTGCTAGCCAGGACGGAGTCGGCGCAGACGTACGACACGGCGCTGTGGCGGACCCTGGCGGCCGACATCGGCTGCGCGGGGCTGCTCGTCCCCGAGTCGCTCGGCGGGGCCGGGGCGTCGTTCCGCGAGGCCGCTGTCATGGCGGAGGAGGTCGGCCGCTCCGTCGCCGCGGTTCCCTACCTGGGCAGCGCGGTGATCGCCACGGCCGCGCTGCTCTCGGTCCTCAAGGCCGGGGAGGCCGGTTCGGTGTCCGCCGGCGAGCTGCTGACCGAGCTGGCCTCCGTGACGACGACGGTGGCGCTCGCGGTGCCGTTCGCGTCGATGCCGGGCATCAGGGTCGAACCGGAGATCAGGATCGGGCCGGCCGAAGAACATGACGCGGACGGGATGTACCGGCTCTCCGGCTCGGTGTCGGAGGTGGCCGACGCGCTGCCGGCGGACGTGCTTGTCGTGCCCGCCGACGGCGTCCCGCACGGGCTCTTCGCCCTGCGGGCGCACGAGCCGGGGGTCACCAGGACGCCGGTGGTCTCGCTCGACATGACCAGGCAGCTCTGCGACCTGAGGCTGGAGAACGTGCTGGCCAGGCGGATCGCGGCCGGGCCGCAGGCCGAGCTGGCGGTGGCGGCCGCGTTGCGGGCCGGAGCGGCGATGCTGGCCGCCGAGCAGGTCGGCCTGGCCGAGCGCGCGCTGGAGATCACGCTCGACTACGTCAAGCACCGCTACCAGTTCGCGCGCCCGATCGGCTCGTTCCAGGCGATCAAGCACAGGCTGGCCGACTGGTGGGTGGCCGTGACCCAGGCCAGGGCGGCCTCCAGGTACGCCGCGGCCTGCCTGGCCGACGCTGACCAGGACGCCCCGGTGGCGGTCGCGCTGGCCAAGGCCGCCTGCTCGGATACGGCGATGCTGGCCGGGCAGGAGATGATCCAGCTACACGGCGGGATCGGGTTCACCTGGGAGCACCCCGCGCACTTGTACCTCAAGCGCGCCAAGAGCTCGTCGATCGGCCTGGGCACCGCCGACCGGCACCGCGCCACCCTCGCCCGCCTAGCCAACCTCCCGCCCCCCTAGCCCTCACCCCCGACGTCCATGATCGCGGATGATTTTCGCCGAGGCGTATCTGCGGAAAATCATCCACGATCTTGAGCGAGTGGGCGAGGGTAGCGGCACCACGGTTCGCGCTCGGTCTCAGTGGCCGCGGAACGCTTCCTCGAGCCACCACGAGCCGTGCTCGGAGGTGATCTTGGCGTCGATCAGCAGCGGCCGGTCTCTGGGGCCGTCCAGCCACTTCCGCGCTTTCGCGAGGTCGGCGACCTGGCGGACCCTCGCCGCGGCGCAGCCGAAGCCGCGCGCGATCTTCGCGATGTTCACCGGCGGGAACCTGACGGTGTCCAGCCGATGCCCGTCCGGGCCAAAATGGTGCACCTCGGCGCCGTACGCCTCGTCGTCGTAGACCACGATGACCATGGGAAGGCGCAGCCGGACCGCGGTCTCCAGCTCGCTGATCCCCATCAGCGCCCCGCCGTCGCCGAGCGCGGCGACGGTCAGCCGGTCCGGCCGGGCGATGGCGGCGCCGATCGCCGAAGCGAGCCCGAGTCCGATCGACTGGTACGCCTGGGTGAAGCAGAAGCCGTCGGCGTCGGGCACCGACAGGTACATGCTCGGGTAGCCCATGAAGTTGCCCGAGTCGATCGCGACGGTTCGCTCGGCGGGCAGGAGGTCGTCCAGCGCGATCGAGAGCGTCCGCGGGTCGATCCGCCGGTCGTCGCCCTCGTCGGTGTAGGGCACGTCACGCCATCGGACCTCGCGCTCGATCCGGCCGCGGAGCGCGTCGGACCGGTATCCGGCCGCGGCTCCGGCCCCGGCTCCGCTCCCGCTCCCGGCCGCGGCGCCGGCGCCCGCGCCGGCCAGGATCGCCGTCACGTCGCGGGCGACGGACGCGACGTCCCCGGTCACCCCGAGATCGATCGGCCGGTGGCCGCCGAGTGCGTCCGCCTCGATGTCCACCTGGGCGACCACGGTTCCCGGCGTGACCAGGGTGCCGTGCCGCATCGTCCACATGTTCAGCGAGCAGCCCCAGCCGACCAGCAGGTCGGCGCCGCGGATCAGTTCGGCCGCCAGCGGGGAGGCGAACCCGCCGCTGACGTCGAGGTCCCACGGGCTGCCGCGGAACAGCCCCTTGGCGGCGGCCGAGGTCGCGAGCAGCGCGCCGCAGGCGTCGGCCAGCCGCTCCAGGTCGGCGCCGGCGCCGGAGTTCCGCGCGCCCCGTCCCGCGATGAACACCGGTCGCTCGGCTCGCCCGATCGCCTCGGCCAGCATGGCCGGCGCGTGCGGGCCCTCCGCCTCGCGCAGCAGCCTGGCCCGCCCGCCCGGTCCCGCCGCCTTCGCCCTGGCCGGCGCGGTCCTGGCCGGGCCGGGCATAGCCGCCGCGAGCCGTTCTGGGTCCGGTGCCTGGCACTCGCCCGCCTGCACGTCGAGCGGCAGCGCCAGGATCACCGTCCGCCGGTCCTCCACGGCGGTCCGGTACGCCCGCACGGTGTCGTCGACGGCGAAGTCGGGCGAGTGCAGTCGCGCGGGCACCGCGCCTACGGCGCTGGCCAGGCCGGCCACGTCGATCCTGAAGTTGGACCTGACCGCGCTCGCCGCCACGTCGGCCGCCAGCACGACCAGCGGCGTGCGGCTCTTCGCCGCCTCGGTGATTCCGGTCATCGCGTTGGTGAGCCCGGGGCCCTGATGCACCGACACGATGCCCGGCCGGCCCGTGGTCCTGGCCCAGCCGTCCGCCATGCTCGCGGCGCCGCACTCGTGCCTGGCGGGCACGAACCGGGCGCCGCGGGCGATCAGCGCGTTGGTTACGTGGAAGTTGCCGCTGCCGACAACGCCGAAGACCGTGTCGGCGCCGAACTCGGCCAGTACGGCCGCGACGGCCTCGCTGACCAGCATCAGCCGTGCTCGACCAGGGCGATCGCGCGGCACGGGCTGCCCGAGCCGCCGACGATCGGCAGCGGGCCCGTGATCACCACCGCCCCGGTGACGGGCAGCCTAGCCAGGTTCTGCAACTGGGTCAGCCCGTACTTCCCGGCCCCGAGCAGCGACGCGTGGCACGGGAATGGCGGGTCGAAGGAGTGCGCGGTCCCCGCGTCGGTGCCGACCGTCTCGACGCCGAAGCCCAGGATCGGGGCGTGGTCGGCCAGCCACCGGGCGCACTCGACCGACACGCCGGGCGTGTGCGGGCCGGTCTCGTTGGCGTTCAGGAACTGCTCCTGGCTGGCCGACCTGACATCCCACCCGGTCCTGTAGAGCAGCCAGCCGCCCTCGGGCAGCGACCCGTGCTCGCCCTCCCACTTGCGGATGTGGTCGACCTCGAGCAGGAAGTCGGGGTCGGCCGCCGCCTCCGCGCTGAAGTCGAGCACCACCGCGGGCGCGATCAGGTGCGCGGCGGGAACCTGCGCGACATCGAGCCCGTCGCGCCCGGTGATCCAGTGCACGGGAGCGTCGAAGTGCGTGCCGGTGTGCTCGCCGGTGGAGATGTTGTTCCAGTACCAGCCGGGCCCGCGGTCGTCGTACCTGCTGATCTCCTGCAACGCCAGCGGGATCGTGTTGCCGAACGGCTCGGGCAGCTTGATCACCGGGGTGTCCGCGCTCAGCGGGGCGGTGAGGTCGATCACCTCGACGGTGCTCAAGCGCAGCGCGGCGACGAGAGCGTCAAGTACCGGCATGTGTTACCTCCTGAAACGCGGCTCACAAGTCTGGGCAGTACCCAGCCTGCCGCAGCCGGCCCCGGCAGGGAAGGTCGAGCCGGAAACCGGACAAGGTGACCACCGCCGGGCGCGTCAGCACCGGCCGGCCGGCCCCGATGCCGCCGCTGGTTTGCGTAGCGCAAGGTCGGTACAGTTCGACACCAGGACGGTCAGGCTGCCGAACCGCGGCGGGGCGGCCCAGGCGCTCGGAGGTCAGTGATGGAGTCGGTGGCCGGAGCCGGCGTCGTGGTCACCGGGGCGGGCAGCGGCATCGGCGCCGCGCTCGCGCGCCGGTTCGCGGCCGAGGGCGCCCGGGTGGTGCTGAACGACCTGAACGCCGCCGCGGTGACCGCGGTCGCCGATTCGTGCGCACCGTCCGGGGGCGGCCGGGCGGTCGCGGTGCCCGGTGACGCCGCGTCGGAAGACGGCGTTGCCGCGCTGGTCGACGCGGCCGGGGCCGAGCTCGGCGAGATCGACCTGTACTGCGCGAACGCCGGCATCGCGCGGATCGGGGGTCCGGAGGCAAGCGAGGCCGACTGGGCGGACTCCTGGAACGTCAACGTGATGGCGCACGTCCGCGCCGCCCGGCTGCTGCTGCCCGGCTGGCTGGAACGGGGGAGCGGGCACCTGATCTGTACCGTGTCGGCGGCGGGCCTGCTGGCGACGCCCGGGTCGGCGCCGTACTCGGTGACCAAGCACGGCGCGCTGGCGTTCGCCGAGTGGCTGTCGCTCACGCACCGGCACCGCGGCCTGACCGTGCAGGCGATCTGCCCGATGGGGGTGCGGACCGGCATGTTCGACGGCAGCAACCCCACGATGGAGAAACTGCTCGGCCCCTCGGCGATCATGCCCGACGAGGTGGCCGACGCGGTGCTGGCGGGGATCGCCGACGGCCGGTTCCTGATCCTGCCGCATCCCGATGTCGCCCGCATGTACGCGGGCCGGGCCGCCGACCCCGACCACTGGCTCACCGGCATGAACAAGCTCCAGCAGTACCTGGACGACGACTCCGCTTAGCGCCGCCCGCTCGCTGCCCCTGCTCGGCAACAACGACATACCACCGCCGTCCGCCGGCTCGGCCTCTTCCCCCTTGGCAACATCGATGTGGCACCGATGTTGGTGATCGCGCCCGCGCGGGAACATCTATGTGGCACCGATGTTCGCCGGCGGAAAGTTCAGAATGGTGAACACCCGGGGCAGGTCGTTGACACGGCAGTGTCGGGCTTCAGATGGCTTAGTCGGCGGGCTGGCCTGTGTTCCGCTGGGCGTGTTCGCGGCGGCGCGACTGCCAGACGAGGGCGATGGCGAGGCACGCCAGCAGGACCGTCGGCGGGTAGACGACCGCGGCGCTGAGCAGCCAGCCGGGGCCTGCTCCGCTCGCGGCGAGTGACATGACGCTCGGATAGGCGGGAACGGCCAGGAGCACCAGCAGCCGCTTGCCGACCGGCGACGGCAGCGTGCGCGACAGCCCCAGCGCGGCGCCGGCGGCGACCAGCGCGGTGGTGAGGACCACGACCCACGCCGAGTGCTGCGGATCGAGACGCAAGTGCCAGGCGAGTACCGCAACGAGCGGCGACGGCCGATAGGGCCCGATGGGCGCTGGCAGGTGCGCGAGCCACCTGAGGATGATCTCCGGGACGCTGAGCGACAGCCCGATCGCGCACACGACCACCCAGGCCCTGGCGCTCATGATCTGCACCGCGCGGCGCGGTCCCGGCGAGAGGACGAAGGCCACGGCGCTGATCAGGAAGGCGAGGAAGAACCCGCCCTGCTCGCCCGAGACGACCGGCCCGGCGCCGGCGTAGGCGAGGAAGAGCACGGGAACGAAGTAGAGCAACATGGCAGCGCGCCGGAACCGCCGGAGCGCAAGGACCGGAGGCAGCACGATAAGCAGCAGCCAGCCGACCAGAACGGCGGTCATCGCGACAGGCAGGCCGGCCGCGGGATCGCTGACCCGGTGGTAAGCGGTCCACGCGAAGATCACGGCGTAGAGCATCGCGATCATCGCCGGAGTGGCGATGCTGGCGATAGCGAGGGTGTCGCGCCAGCCGTCGTCGAGACCGTCGTAGCGCGCGGGCCTGAGCCTGGTCTGGATGCCGCCCTTGATCAGGTCAAGGGTGTCGGCGAGGCTCGGGCGGCGCTGGCCGTTCCTGGCCGACGCCATCAGGACACCGACCATCTCCTCGGCGTGCACGCGGCGGTGCTCGGCCGGGTACCAGGCCAGCAATCGGCGATACCGGCGCTCGAGCGGGCCCTCGCCGTTCATGCCGGGCCGCCGACGAAGGCGGTGCCGGCAGCGAGCTTGTGCAGCCGCCTGCTGGCGACGGCGGCGTTTGCCCGCATCCTCGCTACCTCGCCGGCGAGAACCTGGGTGCCCGCCGGAGTGAGCCGGTAGTAGCGCCGGAGCCTGCCGTCGACGATCTCCTCCCGGTCGAGGCCGACGGCGCCCTCGCCGCTGAGCCGGTCCAGCGCCGCGTAGAGCGTCCCGGCGCGGAGCTTGACCCGGCCATCGGAGATCCTGGCTACGTCGGTCATGATCCCGTAGCCGTGCTGGGTGCCCGCCGCGAGCGAGGTGAGGATCAGGAACGTGGGTTCCTGGAGCGCTTGCTTACTCATACCAAGGTTATATACCGATGATCGATACTTAGTAAGCGGCGAGTGCGCGGCCGCCGCCACCCCCACCCCATGGTAGAAACGGGCCATGACCGCACTTGCTGCCCCGGACCTCGCCGACGTGCTCGCCGCCCGCGGGCGGATCGCGCCGTACCTGCGGCCCACCCCGCTGTACCGCTATCCCGCACTCGACGCGCTCGCTGGCGCCCAGGTATGGGTCAAGCACGAGAATCATCAGCCGGTGGGAGCATTCAAGGTCCGCGGCGGCGTGAACCTGGTCAGCCAGCTCAGTGCCGACGATCGGCACCGGGGTGTCATCACCGCGTCGACCGGCAACCACGGCCAGTCGGTGGCCTACGCCGCGAACCTGTTCGGCGTGCACGCGATCGTGTGCATGCCGGAACGAGCCAACCCGGTCAAGGTCGAGTCGATGCGCGCGCTCGGCGCCGAGGTGGTGTTCCGTGGGCAGGACTTCGACGACGCCCGCGAGTACTGCGAGAAGCAGGCCGCCGAGCACGGCTACCGGTACGTGCACTCGGGCAACGAGCCGATGCTCATCGCCGGCGTGGGCACCTACGCCCTCGAGCTGCTCGAGTCGCAGCCGGACGTCGAGGTCATCGTGGTGCCGGTCGGCGGCGGCAGCGGCGCCGCCGGCGCCTGCACCGTCGCCAAGGCGGTGCGGCCGTCGATCGAGGTCATCGGCGTGCAGGCGGAGGCCGCGCCGGCCGCATACCGCTCGTGGCGGGCACGCGCGCTGGTCACGGCCGCAAACAGCACGTTCGCGGAAGGGCTGGCGACCAGGACGGCGTTCGACCTGCCGCAGCAGATCCTGTGGCGGCTGCTCGACGACTTCGTCCTGGTGTCCGATGACGCGATCCGGGCGGCCACCCGAACGATGATCGAGAAGACGCGGAACCTGGTGGAGCCGTCGGGCGCCGCCTCGCTCGCCGCGGTGCTCGCCGACCCGGCCCGCTTCGCCGGCCGCACGGTCGCGATCGTCTGCAGCGGCGGCAACATCAGCCCGGCCCAGCTCGTGCAGCTCTGGGCCGACGAGGCCGGATGACCGCCGAACGCGGCCCGCTCAGGCGGCCGCGCTGGCCAGGTCGAGCAGCGCCCGCGCCACTCCGTCGGGATCGACGACTTGGTGCAGATGCTCGCCGGCAACGCGGCGGACCGGCCAGCCTCGCCGGCGGGCCTGCGCCGCCTGTCCCTCGTAGGCCTGGCTGAACAGCAGGTAGCCGCAGGGTCGGTCGTCCCAGCCCGCCGGAACGGGCACCTGCTCGAGGTAGTAGTCCAGCGGCAGCCTGGGCTGCTCGGCCGTGACGGTGCGGCGGACCACCGGGTCGGGCAGCATCGGGGCGACCTCGTCCTCCTGCCACCAGTCCGTCCACCGTGGCAGCACCCCGTCCTGGTCCGCTAGCCCGCGCAGGAACGGCAGGAAGTCCGCCTCGACGACCGGCATCGCTCCGCTGGTTGCCGGGACAGACGCGTCGGCGAAGATGGCGCAACCAACCGGCCGGTCCAGGTCGCGGGCGATCACCGGCACGAACAGGCCGGCATTGCTGTGCGGGACGAGCACGACAGGCTCGGCGGGATCGGTTCCGCCGAGCCCGGCCCGGACGGCGGCGGCGACCCTGGGCCAGTACGGTGCGCCTCCCTCCGTCACGGTCAGCAGTGACGGCACCGCCACCTCGTGCCCGGCGTCGCGAAGCCGGTCCGCCACGGGCAGCCAGGTGCTCGGCCCGACCGACGGGCTGTGGACGAGAACGAAGACCGACATATGTTCTATTCTCCCATCACGGCGGGCCGGGGGCGATCGCCCACCCGCAGGTGCCGGCCGCGCAGGCGGCTAGCGCCTCGCGCACTTCGCCGCGCAGCCGGGCCAGCTCGGCCATCCTGGTCTCGATCCGGTCGAGCGCGGCTTCCAGCCGCCAGCGCTGCGCCTCGCATGACGTATGTCCCTCGTCGCGCTCGTGCAGGGCGCCCGCGACCTCGTCGAGGGTGAGCCCCAGGCCCTGCATGCGCCTGGCCAGCCGGATCCGCGCGACGGTCGCGTCGGTGTAGACGCGGTATCCGGCCGGGGTGCGCGGCGGGGCCGGCAGCACCCCGCGGCGCTCGTAGAAACGGATCGTGTCGATGCTGACCCCGGACTCCGACGCGACCTGTCCGATCTTCACCGTGAACTCTCCCTTGACTCTGGAGCTAGGTCCAGACTTTACCGTGGATGCGGGACCCGAGGAGAAGGCAATGAACCATCTGCACGGCGCACAGAACCGCAAGCAGTCGGTGGCCGACGACATGTCGCGCACCACCGGTGCGGCCGTCGGCGGCAAGCCACTGGTGGTCTGCGACATGTCCCGTGCGTCCGATACGCCAGCGGAGCGCACGGCCGAGTACCGGCGGCTGCTCACAGGATTCCTGATCGGCCGTGAGTGGGCGGGCTCCGGATTCACGTTCCGGTTCCGCGCCGATCCGGGGGTCGCCGACTGGGTACGCGATCTTGCTCGCCGCGAGAAGGAGTGCTGTGCCTTCTTCGACTTCACGGTGACAGCCGACGACCGGGAGATCCGGTGGAACGTGTCGGTCATCGACGACGACATGGCCCAGCGGGTAATGACCGAGTTCTACCGGCTGCCTGACACGTTTCGCCGGTGGCGGCGCGGACGCACGCGCCGGTCAGGCGGCCTGAGTCAGGGAGGCCCGGCTTGATCAGCCGTGCTCGGCGGCCAGCCGGGCACCGAAGCCGAGCAGCAGCGCGCCCGTCGTCCCGTCCATCGCGCGGCGCACCCGGCGGCGCGAGAGCAGCGCGCGGGCCCGCGCGAGCCCGGTGCTGATCGCCATCAGGTAGAGCAGCGACAGCGCGGCATGACTCCAGGCGAAGGCCAGCAGCCAGGCAGGCGCGGCGCCCGGCCTGAGGAACTGCGGCAGCACGGCGAGGTAGAAGACGATCACCTTCGGGTTGGTGATGTTCGAGCAGAACCCCTGCCGCCACCCGCCGAACGCGACCCCCCGGCGCTCTGCCCGCCGATCGCCGCCCGGCCAGTCGTACTGTCCGCGGACCGCCGACCGGAGCGCCTGGAACCCGAGAATGGCCAGGTAGCAGACGCCTGCCCACTTGATCGCGTCAAAGACGGGCTGGGCCCGCATGATGACGGCGCTGAGCCCGCTGACCGCGACCGCCCCTTGCACGGCGTTCGACGTGCCGACTCCGGCGGCCGTGAACCGGCCGCGGCGTCGCCCGCCTGCCAGGGTGTTCTTGATCACGACGGCGAAGTCAGGACCCGGGATCAGGATGAGCACGATCGCGAAGGCGAGGAATCCCCAGTAGGCCGACCAATCCATATTTTCAACCTAGTTCGGCCGGTTCCGTCCCGCCACTCGGGCGGGTCCTAGTTCGGCGTGCCCGCCGCGGGCGGCGTCATGGGTTGACCCTGCCGGTACATCTGCGGCGGCTTGTTTCCCGCGGACTGCCCGCCGTCGATCGGGATCACGCTTCCCGTGATGAACGAGGAGTGCTCCGAGCAGAGCCAGAGCACCGTCTGCGCGACCTCCGCCGCCGAGCCGGTCCTGCGCATCGGGGTGGCCAGGCCGGCCATCCGCTGGGCCTGCGGGCCGGCCGCCTCGAGGTGGTGGGTAAGGATCGGGCCGGGTGCCACGACGTTGACCCGGATGCCCTGGTCCGCGTAGTCGAGCGCCGCGACCTTGGTCAGGCCGATGATGCCGGCCTTGCCGGCCACGTACGCGGCGAGGTTCGCCGTGCCGCTAAGCCCGGCGGTCGACGCCATGTTGACGATCGTCCCGCCGCCGCCGGCCAGCATCGCCGGGATCTGGAACTTCATCCCGAGGAACGTGCCGCGGATGTTGGCGGCGATGCCGCGGTCGAACTCGGCGACGTCGATCTCGGCCAGCGGGGCGGGCAGCGGGCCGTCGGTGGCGTTGTTGAACGCCGCGTCGAGTCGGCCGTATCGCTCGACGGCCTCGCCGACCAGGTTCCGCACGGACTCGGCGTCCGTCACGTCACAGCGAACCGCGCTCGCGTCGCCGCCGCTGGCCGCGATCCGCCGCGCGACGGAGGTGAGCGCCTCGACGTCGCGCGCCGCGAGCACGACCTTCGCGCCGGCCGCCGCGAACGCCTCGGCGGTGACCGCTCCGATTCCCCGGCTGGCGCCCGCCACCAGGGCAACGCGCCCGGCCATCGGCAGATCCTGCATGGCAGCAATCTAGTCAACGAAGCTTCGCCACGTTCCGGTGCCTGGACAGTCGGCATGACAGCACGACGAGCAGCGGCCAGAGCGCCTGCACCTCGCCCAGGACGCGCTCGGCCAGGCCAATCTGTTCGCCTCCGGCTATGAGTTCGGCGATGAACCAGGCCAGGACCAGCGCGATGACCCCGACGGCGACGGTCGCGACGGACGGCCGCAGCGCCCAGGGCACGGCGGGACCGTGCCGCCGGGCGCCGAGCGGCCAGGCTGCCAGCAGCGTGAAGCCGACCGCTGACCACACCGCGTGCGCGAGAGAGAAACGGTCAAGCGCGGGCACGGGGCTCGCCGCGACTAGCAGGCCGGCAAACCCTCCGGTGACCAGGATGACCCGGCCGGCCGAGGCGGCCGGGCGCAGGCCGAGCCCGGTCACCATGTAGCAGACCGCCGCAACGACGAGCGCGAGCGTCATCACCCACCGGTCGGTGGCTCCGGTCCTGGCCAGGGTGCTGACGCTCTGCCTGACCGAGTCGAAGTGGTGTGGCTGGAGCCGGGCCGCGGCCGTCCAGCTGCCCACGAGCAGTACCGGAGGCGCCGCCGACGACGCCACTCCCCACCACGGCACCTGTTGCACCTGTTGCACCTGACTACCGTAAGTGAGCGTTGCCCGGCCGCCGCGGTCCGACACAATGGGCCGATGGACGTGGCGTCCCTGGGCTACCGCACCGATCTCGCGAACCAGCGCGCGGAGGGCAGCCAGATCACCGACCGCGGCGACCACATCGTGATCAGCACCGAGCAGAACCCGGGCTACCGGTGGGGCAACTTCTTCCTGCTGGCCTGCCCGCCGCGGCCCGGGGAACTGCCTGCCTGGCTGGCG
>WNGQ01028748.1_pt1 | contig 15297 bp, 13 predicted proteins | sample 5407661 | NCBI WGS metagenome assembly WNGQ01 (sample SAMN13153382, study PRJNA577476) | soil metagenome | isolation source: 60 cm soil or saprolite under Garry oak tree replicate 2 | place: USA:California | collected 2016-06-15 | reverse complement strand
GTGGGAGAGTTGACGCGAAACGAGCTGATAGTTATGTTCTCCTTGTTTGTGAGAGATGCTGGGCACAGACATACCAAGCTGGGTTGAGGTTCCAAGTACATTATGCCTGCGGCTAGGGCAAGAACAAATGTGACTATGGCAATTGATGCCCAGCCAAGTCGGTAGTTCTTCACGCTTGTGATTGTATCAATCGATGATAATTGCAGACTTCAACCAAGAACTGGGGAAAAGGGTGACACGAAGACCGGCGCCTAAACGACGTTTATTAAGCGGAAACTGGGTCCACGCGTTGAGAGATCCGATTGGCCAAGTTTCAGCTTATAGTCTCGGACCCGAAGACGAAGACGTCTAAGGCTGCGTCGCTGGAGGGGACGAAGGCTCAGGCGTTGGTGGGTAAGAGTATTGGTGAGGAGATTGATGGTAAACTGTTGGGGCTTGGGAATGTTAAGCTGCGGATTACTGGTGGGACGGATAAGGATGGTGTGCCTATGAGGTTTGATATTCAGGGTGCTGCTCGTAAGCGGGCGATATTGTCTGGTGGTGTGGGTTATCGGCCCTTGTCGGATGGTGAGAGGCAGAGGAGGCTTCTCCGTGGACGGACGATATCGGAAGAGACGCTACAGGTGAATAGTGTGGTTGTTAGTGGTGCTGCCTCGGTTCCGGAGGCGCCTAAGGAGGCGGCTAAGGCTTGAGTATGGAAGTTGTCGAAGAGCATGTGAATAGTCTGTTGCATCGTAAGGAAGCGAAGCTGGTTGTTCATCACGAAGGCGCGGGGACGCCGGACAGGATGACTGTGCGGAAGTTGGCGTCGGACCATTTCAAGACGGGTATGGACCAGGTGTTTGTGAGGAGTATTGCGACGCGGACTGGAGGGTCGAGCGCGCTGTGTGTGGTCGAAGTGTATGAGGATTCGAAGAGCACGGGTATTGTTCCGGATTATCTGAGGAACAGGAACCTTCCAAAGGAGCAGCGGGTCTCGAAGGGGAAGAAGGAGGCGGAGCCTAGGCCGGCAGCACCAGCACCAAAACCGGCGGCCGAGAAGAAGGAAGCGAAGCCTGCCGAGAAGAAAGAAGAAGCCAAGCCAGCGAAAGAGGCGAAGCCCGCAGCTGCCAACTGCTACCAAGGAAGCCAAGCAAGCCGCGAAGCCCGGGTCTAAGCCGAAGGCGTAGCCGAAGCCCAGGACCCTTGCTGGGTCCGGCTGTTATGGATTAATTCTGCGCGGTCGCTGGAGATCTGGATAGGCCCCGGGGGGTCGAAAAGATTTCGCACCAATGCGCGAAAATAATTTTTTGTGTAGAAGAAAAGAATTGACTCCTCCATCACGCTTGTTGGCCTAGAACCGGAAATAGGAAACTCCGGATCTGTGCCGCGAGACTAGCACGCATGCCTAATTTGTCTAGATTTTTCGGGTCCCCAGTATTTAGCGTGGAAATGAGATCTTAGACGGCTGGCTCATCATTTGACGACCTAGGAGGATTAACATGATCACGAGCAGGACTTCAATTCTAAGGCATCTCCAAGGCGATTTCTAGGCGACTATCAGGCTTTCAATCTCGCATGCGATTAGTGAGCCCCGTTCCGGGCACTAATTGACCCGTAGCACGCCGTTCCCTACGTACAAACGACTGCTCTCGTCTCATGAGCATCAACTGCACTCGACACTCTACGATTTCCTGAGTCGGAACGGGTCTGGTGATAACGCAGCGGTGGAACGAGTGACGAAGGCCCTTCTTGTGGCTGGCATTATACAGCCTGTGTTAAGATAAATTCCTGAAGAGAACCAGCCATGTTTCGAGGCTATTCTGTTGGAAGACCCGCCCCTCCGCATGGTCAGTCACGAACAACGCTTAGAAATTGGCAGAAGAATCTGTGCGCGGATATTGGAGACTTTCAAGGAAAGTGTTCTCGCGGTTTTCATTACTGGTTCTACGGCGAAGGCACTTGACCGACCTTTTTCCGACCTTGAGATAACGACCATTCTGAAAGATTCCCTGGACCTTCCGACAAAATTCTATGTGTACGATGGACTGCTTGTCCAGATTGACTACCGGCAAGAATCAGAGTTTCTCAAATCTGCGCGTGAACCGGGCCGAGACTGGCCGTTGGGAGCTGATGAGTGCCGGAATAGAATCGTATTGTTTGAACGAGACAGTTGGACAGGGAGGCTAGACGAGGCCGTCAAGGAGAACGATGCGACGGACTTCTCAGACGCATTACGGTTCGCAGCGCTGCGCATGACCGAGTCCCTGGCAGCTGTTCGCAATGCGGATTTCAAAGATGACCTGTTAGACCTCAGGACTCGAGCGTTCTACATGGCATGGGACGCTGCGAGAGTAGTCTATCTCCTCAACAGGAAATACGTGCTTACTACGAGCTGGTACTGGAAGCAGCTGTTCGAGTGCTCGGAACAACCACGAGAGCTAGGACGACTCGTCGAGATTGTTGCGGGATTCGTAAACTCGAGCCGGCAGGAGCTGGTTGAGGCGGCAGAGAGGCTGTGGAAAGAGACCATGCTACTCGTTATCCGACGTGGTGTCTCAATCGAGTCATCTGAGATTCTCGTGTAACATGATAAGACGGCTCGCTCACCATTCGACGACCCGGGAGGATTAGCATGATCATGAGCAGATTTTCAATTCCAAGCCATTTCCAAGGCGATCCCACAGGACTGTCAGGATTCCAGTCTCTGACGGAAATCCTTACCTCCGGGAAACCTACAGCTTCATAATCTACCACGGGGAAATTTTAGCCGTGCCAATAATGCCGACCAAAGATTCCTCGACGCGAAAGGAGGTTCCCGTAATCCTGGATGAGGACGACTGCGACTATGTGCTTTCAAAGCTTAGGAAGGCAGTCGAACCCGGATGCTACGAGAAATCGTTCTGTCGGTTGCTGGACGTAATCCCCAGAATCGAGAATCAGGTCAGAACTCGCACGCAAAGAGTGTAGGGTGTTCACCAGGTGTTCCTAGGCTTGAGAGACGGGATCACAGCGGAAGGCCACGAAGAAACACTCGAAGACTATCTGTCAAAGTTTATCGCATACCCGAACGAAAAGAATTGAGGAGAGATTCATGAAGAGCTCGAATTACACCACCAGTTTCGTGGTGGACGAGACTCCCCAAGAGGCCTTTGCTGCCATCAATAATGTTCGCGGATGGTGGTCAGGAAACATTGAAGGCAACACCAACAAACTCGGCGATGAATGGACTTACCGTTACAAAGACGTCCATTATTCCAAACAGAAGATAACAGAACTAGTTCCCGGCAAGAAAATAGTCTGGCTTGTCCTAGACAGCTACCTCAACTTCATCGAAGACAAAACCGAGTGGAACGGCTCAAAAATCACCTTTGAAATCGCGAAAAAAGGCAAACAAACCCAGGTCCGCTTCACCCACGTAGGCCTAGTTCCAGAAGTCGAGTGCTACGATGCCTGTACAAACGCATGGGGCGGCTACGTCAACGCAAGTCTGCGGAACCTGATCATCAAAGGCAAAGGACAACCCAACAAGAAAGAAACAAAACGACCAGGAAAAGCCTAAGGCTTGCGGAAACCTATCTCTTTATTTCTACCTCTTGGCTTCTGAATCACTAAACTATGTCCGAAGAGATAGAAGCGCCTTCGAAATCGAGTGAGCACTTGCCACTTACGTGGGCGTATCCGTTCGGGGCGTGGTCCCTGCCAAGAAGTGGCGTAGGGTAAGTTTTCTCGCAAGGGAACGACGATACAGATCATGACCGGCTGCAGACTCTAGAGGAAAAGTCGCAACTCATTTCAGTCTGCTAACCGGCATCGAACTGGCTCCATTATTTCCAGACCGTTGAGGATTTCTTCGTACAGCCGGGTCTCTTTTCTTGTCCGAGTAACTGCCGTAGTATAGTTCTAGGATTCAGTAACCTCTCTTTCGTAATACTGATCTTAGCTCTTCGCCCTTCGTCATCTGCGCGGTTCCAAGATGGACCCGGCCATCAACAAACACGATCAATGGTCTAGACTCAAGCGGGAAGTAAGAAGTCGGCAGTGGTTACTGGGTATCTCGACCTGTGTCTGGTAATGTTGACCAGTCTACGAGCAATGTGGCTGATGGACCTACGAGAGCCGGCGAGACCTTCGTCTTGCAAGTGCGATGATCAATGCGATAAGGACGATTGCGGCCACGACACCGCCGAGAAGAACCGGTGATAATGGGAACGCCGCGGCGGGAGCAGAGCTGATCTTGAGGCTTATGGTCAGCGAGTTTGTAATTGGCCCGTTGGGTCCTGTTGCATTGCCAATGATCGTAATGGTATAGTTTCCAGGACTGAATGTGGATGTGCTCGTCACCGTCAGGGTCGACGTCTGGCTGGCGATCGGCGTGACACTCACGCTGGATGGAGATTGGGACGCTGTGGGACCCGAGGGCGAGACTTGGTCTCTCAAGCTCACGCTTCCCGAGAATCCATTCGTGCTCGTGATGGTGATGATCGCCGTGCCAGAGTTTCCTTGAACTATGCTGATCGAGCTTGTGCTAGCGGACAGGGTGAAGCTGGGCGCAACTACTTGGACGTTGACTGTTGCGGTGCGGATTGGACCTGTAGTGTCGTTGATCGCGGTTATTCCGATCGAATAGCTGCCGGGCGCTGCGTTTGCGGCCACGGTCACGTTGAGGGTTGAGGTGGCGGTTCCGTTCTTTGGTGGAGAAACATTCGTCGGGTTGAAGGTTGTTGTGATTCCGTTTGGTGGGCTGGCGAGTAGGTTGACTGTTCCGCTGTAGTTGTTGAGGCTTGTGACCGTGATAGTTGACGTCTTGGAGCTGGCCTGGACTATTGTTAGGGCGAAGGGGTTGGCCGAGACTGTGAAGTCGGAGGTGCCTGCGATCACTCGGATTGTGCCGTGCATCGGTACTGGATGATAAGAGCAGTAGTAGGTGTAGGTCCCCTGCGGAAGGACGCCCGCTATCCAGCCGTAGTTGGCCGGGCTGGTGCTGTTGAAGGAGGCCGAGCAGAGATCAGTAGTATTGCAGTCAGGGATACCGTTGCCGTTGACATCCACGTAGAACTGGTGCTGGACATCTGCAGATCTAAGCGTTAAGAAGACGTTGTCCGTGTCCCTGACCGTAATTGTCGGATTGGTGCCCGATGGCTGGGAGTAGTTCCAGCCGTTGAGACTTCCTATGAGTGTGATAGTGACCGTTCCAGCATGAACCGATGGTATGATTCTGATCGGGGAAAGCGGATAGGCTACGATCATGAGCAACATCACCGAGACGATGGCAAAGATCGTCAGCTTAGGGCGCATGCTCAATTTTTTCAGCCGACCCCCGGTTGTCTATTAAAGACTAGGAGAGCAAAACGAACACACGCTATTCTTTCCGAGAGATGTCAAGTGGAAGCATATCCAAAATCTTTTATGAATTACCTTCAAGAACAGGAAGGGTTCCTTTGCAGAAGTTAAGAAGCAGACTCCCATTTGTCATACTCTTGCTTGCGATCTCACTTTCATCCATCCTGATCAATTCGTCCTTTTCCGCGGCGGAGTCAAATCATGCGTTGGGCCATGCGGTTACTGGAACTGAATCCGTGAGAAGCCCGACCTTGACCGCGTACTCTCCAGCATCCCCGAATCAGACGCTGAGCCTCAGCATGGTGGAGAACGCTGGTCTGCCGGGTTACGGGTCCTCCTCGCCCCTCACAGTTGAGATTAACGTTCCGTCAGGTCCGCTCGCGAATACTTACAGGAACATGTTCGGAGCCTCCAACGCAACTGTGAACTCGGTTGTTCCGATGCCACAGGTCTCACCCTCCGGCATGACGGCAGCATCCTATTATCAGACGTTTGCCCAGCAGCAACAGGTCTCGCTTGGAATTGTTGCAAACATTACAAGCTCGTCAATGGTGCCCCTTACCAGCCTCGGCGCGTTCAACGCGACCCTTGGAGGCTCGGCCCTCTTCAACGCAACCATCGGCCACGGATCATCTTCGGACACTTGGAGAGTCCTACATGATCTCTGCACGATGGTTGCTCAACGCGACTAGCATGCGAGCATACCAGTCTCGATGGGACGTGTTCTTTCAATTGCCGACGAACGGGACCCTTGCCAACGGGGCTTCGCTATCAGGGATGAACTGGACGATCGCCTTCGGCGGTGGCTCGTATGTTGCGGCTGGATTGTCGTTGGCGGATCAGAGCTCTGTAGACCTGACGGAGGTTACTATGGTGACCTCTCAGAATATCACGATGACCCCGTCGTCGATCCAGTCCGCCTTGACGGGCTTTGAGAATTTCGAGATCGACTACTCGACTCCGCCCTCGTCCACCTCCCCAGGTGGAGTGTTGGGCCTCAGTCCCGTTCCTGACTTTTCAATTGACTGGAGTGTGGGAATAAACCCCAGTTTCACCATTCCGACCCTAGACTTCGGTGACCAGGTCTGTAACGCTCAGAACAACTGCGTCAGTGAGGAAATCCGCACCACCGCCCAGGCAACGCTGGGCGCATCGCTTGGCATTCATCTGGACTGGAATCCGGGAAGCAGCTTTGACACGTATTTCCAGGTCGATCTGTCTACCAACCTCAAGTTCGATACTGAGTTCACGACGGCCGCGTCTCACCAGTTCACTCTCGCTAGATCGCCAAGGATTCACATCACGACCTTCTGGTTCTTCATCGCCTTCCTTGTGCCTGCATGGGCTGACCTGAACGTTGTCCTAGAAGCGGACCTCTCGGTCGGGCTTCAGGGGACGATAGACTTCAGCAGTCAAGCATCTCTAAGCGACACCTTCAAGGCCGGTCTCCAGTGGACAAACTCCAATGGCTGGGGTCCAATCATCTCCAACAGCTTTTCTGAAAGTTTGTCAGCGCCGCAGGTGGGCGCTCAGATTGCTGGTGATTTCCAGCTCTCCTTTCCGATACAGGTCCAGCTCCTCCTCTACTCCGTCGCTGGGCCAGCAGTCAACTTTACTCCATATGCCGATGTGACGCTTACCCTTGCTTCGACGGGCACCCCCCCGCCGGGTACCTGGAAGCTGGATCTTGGCTTCCGCATCGAGGCCACGGTCGCTTTCGAACAGCACCTGAAGGATCTGTTGGGATTGGGAGACAATACCTTGACCCTCTACAACGTGATCTTGAAGACGTTCACGGGGAACTTTACCGGGACCCCGCAGTTTACGACTAGCGTTAGTACGACAACCTCCTCGGTTCAGTCGGGAGCCTCTGTACCGGTGACGGGCAAAGCGATTACAAGCAGCGGCTCGCCTATCGCGAACGCTACGGTCTCTATTGGCGTGTTCGGGAGTTCAGGCGGGGCCATCAGTACGGCGTCCGCGAAGACAAACAACACGGGAATATTCACGGCGACGATCACAGCGCCTACGACCGCCGGAAGCTACTCCGTTAGAGCCACTGTAACCGTGGGCAGCTTCAGCGCGACGGGCTCGTTCATCTTGACCGTCCTCAAGGATACTGTACCGCCTGTGGTAACACCTACCGTCAACCCGAGCCCGAACGGGGCCGGCTGGAACAATGGCAACGTTACGATTGCATGGACAACGTACGATCCCGATGGAGGCATATCCTCGACCTCTGGATGCCAGTTCCAAACTCTCACTAAAGAGACGGCAGGAACAACAATCACTTGCACCGCGACCGACGCTGGGGGCCTCTCCACCTCCGCCTCGGTTACCGTCAAGATTGACTTGACACCGCCCAATTCGACGATCAGTATTGGGAGTCCCAAGTTCGTCTCAGGCTCGACATATGTCTCAGTCAACACTCCATTCTTGCTCTCGGCAACGGACAATCTTTCAGGGGTCGACCATACGAGTTATGGGATTGACAACTCGACAACCCCGAACGTCTACTCTTCCCCCTTCACGATCAGCAAGCCGGGAATCCATACCATCTACTTCCGATCAACTGACGTTGCAGGGGATGTCGAACCGGTCAAGTCCATCACTGTGATCGTCGGGGCGACGAAGGTCATGTATAATGGGAATGTTCAGGGACAGTACTCCGACTATGGAAACCTCACGGCTACACTCATCGAGATGGCGACCCAACAGCCCATACCCGGCAAAACGATAACGTTCACGCTCGTCTCCCAATCGGCATCCGGGGTGACCAATTCCACGGGCACTGCCAGCGCGAGACTCCAGCTGAACCAAGCCTCGGGAACATACACGCTGACGGGTTCCTTCGCGGGTGACACTACCTTCCTTGCCAGCTCGACCACTTCATCTATGACCATCGTAAAGGAGGACGCTAGCATCAGCTACACTGGCGACATGGTTGTTGGCACCACGGCAACTGGGATCAACCTCCGCGCGACCTTCATAGAAGATCCAGACAATCATCTCGGAGATCTCACAAAGGCCAATGTCACATTCAGAATCTATGCCACAGATGCCAGCTCGACACTCCTCCAGACCGTCGGCCCAGTCCGGGTAAGCGCAACCGGGACGCCGGGGGTGGGGGTAGCCTTGATCTCGATCCCGAACATGTCTGAGAACACGTACATCATCATCGTCAGCCTCGACCCAACCGCCAACAGCTATTACACCGCACCCAACGGGTTTCCCGTTGCCCTAGTCGTATTCCAGCCCAACGGCTCCTTCGTAACCGGTGGTGGCTTCATCAACGACACGGGCAGCAACGCAAACTTCGGCTTCATCGTCCGATACACATCGTCAGGCCAGGTCCAGGGCCACTTCGTATACATCTATAGGATCGCCGGGCAGACATACATACTCAAGAGCACTTCGTGGATAGGACTGGCAATAATCAACAACCACGCAACCTTCCAGGGCAAGGCCACACTCACAATCGTCCCAGCAGGACTAAACCTCGCAACCGCCACAAGCCTCACCAGTACCACGATAGGCAACTACCAGTTCAAGGACGACGCCTATGACAACACCGGGACAACCACAAACGGGGGAATAGACCAGTTCTTCCTGACGATATGGGACAAGAACGGAGTTGTCTTCCACACAGCCGGCGGCAACCTGCTAGGTGGCGACATACAGGTCCACAAATGATGAGTCTCACAGGCCGAGAAGACGGTTGTTGAAACCCGACCCACTTTTCTTGGGTCTCTCTCGTTTTCTTGAAACGGGTTCGTTCTAGAGGTTTGCTCCGCAGTTGGAGCAGACATTGGCTTTGGGATCGTTCTTTCGGCCGCAGTATTGGCAGTAGACTTCCTCGTTGATGGATTCGAGCCGCTTGACGATCTCGCCGGGTAGTAGGCCGAGGTTCATGGCTATGTTTCCTGTGTCCGGGTTGAGGACTTGGACGGCGTACATTTCGACGGGCCCTCGCTGGAGAGGAGCCTTGAACACGCTGAGGAATTGCTGGAAGCTCTTTCCACGGAACATTCTGCGTGGTAGCTCTGTTACGATCCGTCCGTGGTTTGATTTGACGAATCGGAAGTTGGTCAGATAGTATCTTACCCCGCCCTGGGTCTTGGACTGGTACCCGACGAAGATACCACCGATGATGATGAGTAGGCCGATTCCCAAAACGGGGAGTATGTTGTAGTAGAGTCCGCTGGCGAGGAAGAGACTGCCAACCAGCATCATCGAGACTACCCCGGATTTCCCGCTGTTCCTCGTCTCGCTCTGCTGAACCCATAGAACCTCCTCGTTTGGTTGCAGACCCTGAGGCGGGCGGAATAATGATCCTCCCTGCTTTAGACTCATCCCAGCACGCCCAACCAAGGCAAGACTACACGTCTCAGCCAATCCCACATGGTTCGCAGAGCAGACTTATTCATTGAGTAACTGACATTCTCGGCGTGCAGTTAGGTCGTAGCGAAAACGTCAAACTAAATCCAGCAGCGCAAGCCGCCAGCTCGGCCGACCCGACATCTATGGCATTGAACCATCGTTCGGTTATTGTTCAGACACGAGAAAGAAACTGCTGGAAGTGTGAGACGGCTGGCTATCATTTGACGACCTTGGAGGATTAACATGATCACGGGCAAGATTCCAATTCTAAGGCGATTCCAAGGCACTCTACAGGGGACTATCAGGTTTCCAATCTCGCATTCCATGTTTGACCCTGTGTCCGAACTCTAACGGACCCCACCCGCAACTCTACGACAAATCCGTGCAACTGTAGGATAGTATCTGCATCACTCTTCCAGTAACGATACTTCAGGCTGGAGACGTTTCGATACTTACTAGCTAGCTCGTGTTTCCTCGAATCGTCATAGTAGTATAGACACAGGACATGTTCTCCACCTACCGCTTCTTTCGACACTTTAGCGAGCCGAAATCCATTACGCTCTATTTCATCTGTAGCGATTGTGAGTAGTCTCTCACGGTCAGAGGAGAACAAAAGATATTTTCCTGTTATGAGACGGTCGTCTCTCGAAATAGGACGACTAACGAACGTCCAGTATTCATCTTCTGATAGCCTGACGCTCCTGGACAATTCCTCCCGCTAATACTGCCGCGTACCTATTAATCTTGAAGACCTTTTTGACTGACGGAACTCCAACTTTATCCGGTGAATGTCCAAGTGACCGAAGTAGATCGAGTTAATTCCTCAGAGAACCAGCCCGCACTGACTATCCCGTCCATGGACAAGACGAGATGGTTTGTAGTTGTCTGTCCGACCCCACTCGCGACCGAGGAATCAGTAGTCGTGAACTTGAGATTGTAGGAAAGGTATCCGCCGGTCTGCCAAGTCCCGCCTGTGGTAATGACCGTGCCGAAGGGGAAGGAATCTACAGCCAAAGAGAATGATGGATTGCTCACACGGGTGTCCATTGACGTAGCGTAAGATCGTTGTCCCATTCACCGAATTGTAGCTTAGAGCATAGTAGACGAGGATTGGAGTCACGACCAACCCCGCGACCAAGATGATTGCCAGAGGAATTCGATGCCGTTTCATGAAAGATTTGAGAGCATCAAACTGGGAAGGTGTACCGGTAGCAGGTGAGGGCACTGCCAAGTGTTTCTGATAGAAACGGTGCCCTCGGGTTCTTATGGATACCTCAAAGAGCAAAGACTCTAATTGTAATTACAGGTCGATAGAGGACATACCGTTGTCCGAATCACAGTCAGAAACTCACAGCTACAACCAGCGAATCTGGAACAAAGACCGAAAGCCATGGGACGGAGATGTCGGGTCTGTAGAACTCATCAGACGAGCACTGGAAATCAGTCTACCGGCTCTCTGACAGTCGGAGCCGCGGCTACACTGCATCAGAAGTTCGTGCCGACTCACTACTTGTTGCGTTGGAAGCTCTGAATCATGGAGCCGCTGAACTCGGCTTCGGAAATCCGTATGACCAGAAGCGAGTCGAGATGGGTGCAAACAAGCTCTACGAGAATTGGATTGAGATGAAGACACTAAAGTCCCTTCGCGCTGAGAAACTCTAATTCAATTCATCAGCCATTTTTTGTTTCTGGCGGAACGCATTGGTCGTGGACTGGTTCGAGCAAGCCGGCCCTGGCGTTGTACCTGTAGTGCTGAAGGCCAGGGATCACGTAGGAAAGTGGGGCTACAACGGCAAGAATATTCTGTGAAAAGAGTGCGTCAATATTGTTATGGAAAGGCTCTGAGTCGTTGGTTTGGATAAGTCGCATAAAACACTATCAGCCCATATCTTTCGAGCTCAATCCAGAGATACCGGCAGTGTTAAATTCTGACGGAGAGCGAACACAAAGACTGCCATATCATATCGGTTGCTCGCCCCTTTCTTTCGGGGCCCTATACGATTCTTCTGGCGGAGCGCCGAGGAGGGGCGCGATGAGAAAAGAACCCCAAGAAATGGAGGTGGTATAAGAAAAATGATTGATCCTAAGGGAAGAAGATCGACTTATCTGACTGCGTCAATGACTCTGCTACTTCTGCTGGTGGTCGCTCCTGTCTTCTTGACTCGGGCCTCGGCTCTGGCAACATCTTATTCATTCAATCTTCTTGGCCCGAATACTGCGATGGCTCCTGAAGGTGCTCCCGCGTTAGCGGGGGACACATTGATAGTCACGGGTTCAGGCGCCTTTGATACGTCCACTACAGCGATAACCGGCGGCGGAAGCTATCAGATAGTTACTCCAAGCGGAATGATTGTCGACAAGGGAACATACGTGATAACGACGTTCATCGGTTTCACACCATACGGCGGCCCCAGCCCCGGCCTTCAGGGAGGTAAGCTGACCCTGACCGTAACAGCGACGAGCAGCCTTACAGGCGCAACAACCGCTAACATACCTGCGACCATAACATGTTTGGTGGGAAGCCCTCCACCAGGTGCAGTCGAAGGAATAACCTCCGGCGGATTCTCGCAGTCGGTCATCGGCAAGACACTCTTCCACATCAACACCTAGACAATATAAAACCGGCCATTCGTCGCCAAGAGCCACGCACCTATCCTCTGACTCTCCATCTTCTCTTTCTTTTGAACTCGGAATGCTTAGCGGGTGCACGTAACTTGTCCACAACCGTGGTTCCCCGTCCTCTATCTCTTTGAAGCAGGACTTGCAGATTGTGCCGCCACCCATGCCCTTTCTTTGGGAGCGAATACCGTAGAAGGGCGTTAGAGGTCTACGAACGGCTCAGCGCAACCTGCCGGTTCAAATAGTAGAACCACGTGACCGGAGTCTTGCCATGACAACTATGCCGACCTCAAGACCCTCGACCCGAAGCGAGGTCTCTGTAGTCCTGAAGGAAGATGATTGGCATTACGTAATTGCCAAGCTTAGGAAGGCGATTGAGCCCGGATGCTATGAGAAATCATACTGTCAGTTATTGGACGTAATCCCCAAAATCGAAAAACAGGTCAAAGAAGCCAAAGTGGAATGATGTAAAACTCGACTCAGCCAGCCCCCAGATGAGGGTTAGAGGTCAGCGAACTTCTGGGCGAAGGGGTAATAATCGGAACTTATCTATTTTGCCGCTCGACAGCTTCTGCTATCCGAGTCATCCTCTGGATTCCGACAGTGCTAAATACCCATTGAGGGCGAATGCGACGAATGAAAACCTTGAAGACTGTTAGCATTCTATTCCTTCTACCATTAGCATTTCTGGCTTTCGGAGTTGCACCGGCACATGCGGCTGGGAGTCGGGTGGCGTTCATTGTGCATGTGAATGGACAAGGCATTGGGGGTGGCTTTGCTCTCTTCTCAGATGGTACTGCGGCGGGTAATGTCGCACTCTCGGCTTTCAATGGGGCGTTGATCCTCCAGTTCCACCCTGAAACTTGGACCTCCTCAATGGTATGCGGTGAGATTCAGGCGATAAGGGGGGTAGCGCCACCGAGTATCACACCCTGTGATCCTCTCTTCCCTGTCGGGACGACGCCGGTCCCTCTGGACCTTAATGGGGACGGGACTCCTGACATTACGTTCCTGATAACGGTCCAAGCGGTTAGCTGAACCCTTCCAGACGGAATACACAAACCCTCTCCATCCTCTTTTATTGAACATGTGGGCCGCCCCCTCTGTCACTAAAGTCCCTGGCCGAGAAACCACGGGTTTATTTGATCGGTTAGCCACTTTCATCCTGAAGACTATGCTAACCGAGCAGTTCTCTCCGCTTGAGAGCAACCAAGTCCCCGGGGTTTCTTGGGACAATACTAGAATGGTTAGCCTATCGGAGTCGTGCTCGCTCCGCTAGTGTAGTCGCGAGGATGAGAGTGCGGCCTTGATCTCGGCGGCCTCTTTTTCAGCGGCGTTGAGCCTGCCTTCGACTATCAAAAGGCTCTTAGCTAGATCTTTGGAGAACTGACTATTAGAAAGACCGGTTCGTGCCTGACCCGTCAATGCTATCCCTTTCCCAAGCTGTTCCGGATCTCTTTGTACAGTTGATCTCTCTTCTTATCTGAGTAATTGTCGTAGCTCAGTTCTAAGATTCTGTACCCTTTCTTCCGAAGGAGCGTTCTTGTCTCTTCGTCTTTCAACATCTGTGCCATCTTGAGATGGACCGGGCCGTCAACGAACACGAGTAGTGGTCTTGGTTCTACTGGGAAGTAGAAGTCGGCTGTTGTTATTGGTATTTCGACTTGAGTGCGGTAGCTTATCTGGTCTTGTTGCAGTTTGATTGCTAGTTCTTGTTCCATTCGTGAGGGGTTGGCGTTGAGTCGTTCGCGCCAGTCGCTCCGCTGACCCGACATCTTTGACCTTGAGCTATCGTTCGGCTATTGCTTGGACACGAGAACGAAACTGTTGAAAGTGTGGAGCCCAATTTCATTGCGCTTGACAAGCGCTACCTATTGGTTCACCGCTTTCTTGATTAGTTGGACTCAGCCTGTTATTATCAGGATGTATTCCATTGGGCTTTTTCGAATTGAAATGCCCGATTTGTGGTGTTGAAATCGTGAGGCCTCCCATTACAGCCCACTACGAAGCTTCACATTCAGATTTTGCAGAGTGGATTAGCCACGAGAGAAGACTTGCCTATTATGTTGTTTTTTCCTACAGCGTACTAATCCTTGTGGATGTGCTATACGAGCGATTTCTCACCCCCTATTTTCTTTTCGCTCTCATTGCATACGTCTTCACAACAGTGGTTCTTCTAACAGCGAGATCACGTAGAAAGATGCGAGAGCTTAGAGCTGTCTGGAAGGAAACCCACAGTAATGAAACCAGAAACGATCAGGCTTCTTAGACGAATCATGTTTCTCTACTTCGTGCCATGGCTCTACTTTGACGTAGCGGGTATGCTCGCAATGACAGACGTCTATTATCTCCCGTTGATCCCCTTAAGTCCGACCAACAACGGATTCTTCACACTTCTTGCCACCGCTTTGGATTCCATTATTGTGGGCGCTGTCGGGTTAATTGGTTGGACATATGTGAACAGGCAATGGAGACGATTACGACCGAAGTCACCCTGAGCGAGAAGCCGATGACCCGGCAATTATATCAGAAACGATATTGTTGGAAACTATACCCGATGACCCCCCCACGCTCATGGCCAGCTTGACTGACCCCAGCGAAACAATATGGGGTGAGGGTGTTTGTCGAATGGTTCAACCCTTCGAGCTAAGTTTAACAGGCTCGGCCCCCCATTCTGTTAATGTGAAAGACGAGACTTGAGGAAGCTCAATAATCGTAGAGTCCTCATTTTAGCCTTCAGCGTTTTTGTCCTCTACTTGGCTTTGGCAAGCTTGTTGTATTTCCTAAATGTCATATCTTTGCCATTGGAACCAGGTTCAATCAAAGGGTTTGTCCCTGTCAACAACACGCTTCTTCTCCTTTTGGTTGTGTTAGATGTCTTGGCAATTCTCCAATGGGGTGGGCACAGACGTAGAAAGGAAGCAGTGACGAAGAATTGAAGCATAGTCCACCGCCCACGCTAATGCCTTCGGGAGC
>WNGQ01009377.1_pt1 | contig 15297 bp, 11 predicted proteins | sample 5407661 | NCBI WGS metagenome assembly WNGQ01 (sample SAMN13153382, study PRJNA577476) | soil metagenome | isolation source: 60 cm soil or saprolite under Garry oak tree replicate 2 | place: USA:California | collected 2016-06-15 | reverse complement strand
TCGTCGATGCCCGTCCCATGCCCGGTGACAAGCGCTACGGGCGCCTGTGCCAGCGCGGCGGTAATCGCACTCGAAGCCGTTGTGTTGCCAATCCCCATGTCCCCGGTTGCCACCAGGTCGATGCCCTGACCTACCAGCGTATCCAGAATATCGACACCCACCTGGATGGCCTGCAACATTTGCTCCCGTGTCATGGCTGGTCCCGCTGCCATATTGGCGGTGCCGGGGGCCACCTTGCGAGAGAGCAGGTCGGGATGCTGGATCTCAGCAGCCACTCCCACGTCGACGATAATTACGTCTGCTCCGGCGTGTCTTGCCAGCGCATTGATCGCGGCCCCGCCGCGCAAGAAATTGTGCACCATCTGCGCCGTCACCACGGAAGGATAGGCGCTCACCCCCTCGCTTGTGACGCCGTGATCCCCCGCCATCACTATCACCGCTTTCCGCCCTATCAGCGGCACAGGATTTTGCCTGATGCCCGCTACCTGGATGGCCAGCTCTTCAAGCCTGCCCAGGCTTCCTGCCGGTTTGGTTAGTTGTTGCTGGCGAGCTCTCGCCTGCTCCATGGCTTCAGTATCCAGTGGCTGAATGCGCGCAGCCCTCTCAAACACATCGTTCATAGTTGTTTCCTGCTTTCTTTAGTCTTTTGATAGTGAGGTTCTCAGGGTAGCCCTTGCCATCGCCTGGCAAACTCTACGCAAGCAGTCTCGCGAAGTTGCACCTAATATACCAGGACGACACAATCAAGTTCCACAACGAATTTGTAAGAAAGCTGAGAAAAAGCTTCTGATATCTCTTGACTTTCATTCTTAGAACACGTATAATACGTATTAGTAATGCGTGTTATACGTGGAGGATTATGGCTCGCCTGAATCTCACGATTCCCGACTCGCTGTATGAACGCCTGGAACGAGTACGGGACCGAGTAAACATCTCGAAGATCTGCGCCACTGCGCTAGAGAAGGAATTGACCATGCTTGAAGGACGCCGACCGATTACCGATCCTAAGATTGCTCAACTGCTCCAGCGCCTCCAGAGCGCCCGTGAACGTTGGTATCAACGTGGTCACGACAATGGCACCCAATGGGCTGTCGAGACCGCGACGCGCGAGGAACTGCGCAGGATCGCTACTGAAACAGCGGATTGGGATGGGCCCCATCTGATTGATGAGTTCCGTCAAGAGCAGCGGAGGGGACCGATACTCCGCCCGCGACTCTTCCCCACCTCGTTCCGCTTCGATGATCGCCTGGATGTCTGGGTGGCGAACGATTTGGAGGCAGGCGATGTCCTCATGGGAGAAGAAGCGGAGCGTGTCAGCCAGGCTCGTTCGCAGGTGGATGAAGCAGGCTACCTGGAGGGGTGGAGAGATGCCATCAAGGAGATCTGGCAGACGATCTCACCAGCCTTGCAGTGATCACCTTTCGTCAGCGTAACCCTCAAGGCTCTTCGCCTTCCGTCATACACCTTTCGTCTTAACGTCAACATCGAAAAAACAGCTCGCTTTTCTTCCTGTTCGCTTATGCGCGAACGAAGAGCATGGCAACGATTCCTCAGGAGGCAATATAATGGGTCCCCACATGTACCTGTATGAGAGAGCACGTGAAGCCTATTACCGCGATCTTCGGCGCGACATGGAAGAGAGGCGTAGGCTTTCTCTCCTCCCCCAGCGTCGGAGTGTGAGCAGGCGCACAGCCGGGAGACTGGGCATGCTGCTACTGAAGATAGGTACCTGGCTGAAACAGTTCGAACAGCCAGCTACCACATCTGTTGATCGAGTGTGAGCCGAAAGGACTTTTCCGCACTTTTTCCCCACGTGTTATAGACGCGGGGCCTTCATTGACACCTACCATACTGCATCCTATAATGGCAAAGTAACATTAACCCGATATTGCACCGGTAAACTTCTCCATTATCCCATGTTTGCAGAGTAGCGTCATGAATTCCTCCAGGCAAAACAGAAGACTGGCCGCCGCTAGCGTACACTGGCTGTTAGACCAGTACATAGAATTAGTTGCGGCGGTACGCTTTCTTACCGTGCTCCCGCTGCCTGAATACTCACAGCGCTTTGATGATGATACAGTCTCGCTGCGCGTTGGCGGCGGATACTACCCGCTCGTCGGCCTGCTGCTGGGACTACTGTTATCGCTCCTCGTAGTAGTCGCTGGCCCGCATCTGCCCCCGCTGGCTCTGGCCGCGCTGCTGGTGGTAGGCCTGGTACTGCTCACCGGAGGGCTGCACCTCGACGGGCTGATGGATGCCTGTGATGGTCTCTTTGGGGGCACCACGCGGGAGAGTAAGTTGGAGATCATGCGCGATAGCCGGGTGGGAAGTTTCGCTGTCCTTGGCGCGGCGTGTGTCCTCCTGCTCGAATGGAGCTTCTTTGCCAGCCTGGGAGCAGCGCATCTCATCCAGGCGCTGCTGATTACCCTACCTTGCGCCCGCTGGGCCATGATAGTAGCCGTGCGCGCCTTCCCGAGCGCGAGAGCTGCTGGCCTGCTCCTGGCCGGGGGACTGCTGGGAGCCGCCGCGTGGATAGTTGCAACGCTGCTAGCGCTTGCCCTTGGCGCGTGGGTGACACGCAGCCTGGGTGGATTGACGGGTGACATCTACGGGGCCATTGCAGAAATAACCGGGGTGATACTGCTCCTCCTGCTCGTGCTCCTGTAGAGTGCCGATTCATCGAGCACGTGCCCCAGAGATTCATCGTGGGGCATTCCTTTGTATCGTGACCTGTACCTTATTACTACGTTGTTAGTTTCTCACAGGGTGCAGGGGCAGAGCCCCTGCCGGAGTGCGAGGTGTCCTCGAACCATCCTTGTTTCTTTCCTGTGGTGCCGCCGCAGGCGGCACCACAGGAACACTAACGCCGTAGTACTATAATCGTGGTACAGTAATGCTATTATGTCACCTATTCTCGAAAGGTGGGTACCAGCGTGAGCAGCAACCAGGAACAACCTCTCCCTTCCCCGGAAACGGCGGTTACCGCGCCCCCTGCTGCCCCACGGCTCATCCTGATCCTGGGAGGCGCTCGCAGTGGGAAAAGCGCCTTCGCGGAGCAGCTCGCCGCGAGTAGCGGTCAAAGTGTAGCCTTTATCGCCACGGCCACGGCGGGAGATGATGAGATGCGGGCCCGTATTGCGCGCCATCGAGCTTCGCGCCCTGCGCACTGGCATACCGTTGAAGAACCGCTCGATCTTGCCGGAGCAGTACGACACGCTGCTGCTCTTGCTGATGTCTTGTTGTTGGATTGCATAACACTCTGGCTGTCAAACTGGTTAGCCAGGCATGGTGAGACGAGCGATACAGCTATGGCGGCTTCAAGCCCACTATTCGACGCGGCAGCTATGCAGGAAATACATAACCTGCTCGCTACCCTGGACTCGCTTGGTCCAAGTAAAACGCTCATTGTGATCACAAACGAAGTAGGTCTCGGCATTGTCCCGGCCTATCCTCTCGGCCGCTTATACCGCGATACGCTTGGACTGGTGAACCAGCGCCTCGCGGAGGTAGCCGGGCGCGTGTACCTCTTGATCGCGGGTATTGCCGTCGATATCAAACGATTGCGTGAAGAAGCCGTGTTGTGTTAGAATATCATCACGATAGTTCTCATTGGGTGGTCCGGGTCAGCGCACCCGGGCAGAATAGGGAAACCGGTGGAAATCCGGTGCAGTCGCGCTACTGTAACTGGTGAGCAACTCATCCTCTCTTAGCAAGAGAGCAAGCCACTGTTCAAGATGGAACGGGAAGGCGATGCGAGAAGCGTTTGCAGCCAGAAGCCAGGAGACCTGCCCAATGAAATATGCTCATGATCCTTCGCGTAAAAGGAGATTCTGAATGTTCTACCGTGTCATCTCTTATCGCCTCTCTTTACTCCTGCTGCTGTCCTGCTTTGTGCTGCTCACAGCATGTGGGCAAAACTCATCACCGGCAGCCGGGCCGCAGCCGGGTGCAACCCCCACTGTAGCCCTCGATGCCTATGGCACGCCGATTATCTTTCCGACCACTCCCCCGCAGCGCATCATCTCACTTCTCCCAAATACCAGCGAAATTCTTGGTGCATTGCAACTGCAGGGGCGAGTTGTCGCCGTTGACTACTACACAACCTATCCGGCTGACCTGGCATCTTTGCCTAAAGTTTCAGGTTCCAATGGCAAGTACAATATCGAGCAGATCGTGGCTCTGAAGCCCGACCTGGTATTGAGCTACGGCGGTGAGACGAAGGAGTACGATCAACAACTTGAAAACCTGGGTCTGCATATCGTCGACCTTCCGCTCTCCAACCTCTCGCAAACCCTCCAGGAAATCTTGCTCGTAGGACGCCTGACCTCTACAGAGAACACTGCTAGAACAGTGGTGAGCCAGTTGCAGCAGCGCATCCAGCAGATCAAAGCAGCAGTGGCAGGCACGACCGCTCCAAAGGTATTGCTCGAAGCAGACGATAGCGCGCCGGGCAAACCCTATGTCTTTGGCGGTGGTTCTTTCGGCGATGAGCTGCTGCAGGACGCGAACGGGGTCAACATCTTCCATGACAACAGTAGTAACGGTGGTTATCCACAGGTCACAGATGAAGCCATCATCAGTGCAAATCCACAGTTCGTCATTCTAACCGAAGACCCTGCCTTCGGTGGCAATCCTGCGCTGGTATATAAGCGGCCCAACTGGAATGGCATCGCAGCGCTCACATTGCACCAGGTGTACCGTATTAACGTCAACATCATCCAGCACCCGAGCCAGCGCCTGATAGATGGGCTGCGCTGCCTGGCACAGATCATTCACCCGGACAAATTCCCTGGAGCCCTGCCATCCTACTGCTCGGGGACCGTATAATCAGGATCTGAATATAGAGGCAACCCTCGCGGTTGCCTCTAGGCATTAGGCAGTTAAGATGTATAGAAAGCTCCATTGACATACCCTTACCTGTTGCCTATAATCTTGTTAAGAAATCGACAAACTATAGCCAGCACCTTGCTGGCAGGGCCTGAGATGGCCCTCACTTGATGATTACACCTTCCAAACCTGCTTCTGTCATTGACAGTCGTGCCCATCCCTCGGTCAAACGTATCCGCCTTCTCCGTCTGCGAGACGAACGAGAGCGCACAGGCCTCTTCTACATCGAAGGGCTGCGTTTTGTAAGCTTGGCCGTCGATCAGCGTGCCCCCATTGAGGCGCTGGTCGTGTGCCGTCCCTTGCTGGTACATGCGTTTGCGCAGAAGCTGGTACGCCAGCAGCGTCGCATCGGCACACCTGTTCTGGAGGTGACGCCCGCTGTACTGCACAGCATCTCTCTTGTAGAAGACTCGCAGGGCATCGGAGCCGTTGTACGGCAGCAGTGGGAATCCCTGGCTCGTCTCAGGCCAGGAGACGAGTTGTGCTGGATCGCGCACCAGGCCGTTCGCTCGCCTGGCAATCTGGGAACTATTCTACGTACCTCAGACGCGGTTGGCGGGGCGGGAGTCATCGCGCTAAGCGATGCCATCGACCCCTATGATCCGGCGGCTGTTCGGGCCACAATGGGGGCGATGTTTACCCAGCACTTTGTGCGCACGAACATTGCCGAGTTTGCTAGCTGGAAGCGGCGCTCTTCGTTCGTGTTCGTTGGCACATCGCCCACTGCCGCCACAGACTACCATGCGATAGCCTATCGCGGCCCGGCCATCCTGTGCATGGGCGAGGAGCGCAAGGGCCTGTCCTCGGACCTCCAAGCCTTATGTGACATCATAGTGCGCATCCCAATGGTTGGGCGTAGCGATTCGCTCAATCTTGCTGTTGCGACTGGCGTTCTGTTATATGAGCTGTTTAATCAACGGAGAAATCAGGGCTTGCTCTGAACAATTTTGTGTATGCGACAGTACCTGCCTGCCATCCTGACGTTTTCCTGCTCGTGTGAGACGGGCAAGGAAAAGTATCCCTGATAGGAACCTAACCAAACGCTACCGGTAGGGACGTCAGCCCACGCAGCGAATAGTTCGGCCGAAATTCGGGCCTATCGACCGTCATATGCATATCGGGCAGTCGCTTGATAATCGTTTCGAAAGTAACCTGGCTCTCCATGCGGGCCAGGGCTGCCCCGATACAATAGTGAATGCCATAGCCAAAACCAAGGGAGCGCGTCGGCGGGCGGTTGATGTCCAGCTTTTCAGGGTCAGGAAACTTCTCAGGGTCGCGGTTCGCTGCTCCGACGAGCAAATAAATGCTGCTGCCCTTGGGGATGGTCACTCCTCGCATGGTCACCTCTTCCATGGTGCGGCGGGCTAGTGTATGCACCGGGCTTACATAGCGCAGCAGTTCTTCGACCGCCGCCGGGATTTTGGCAGGATCGGCCCGTAGTTGCGCCATCTGCTCGGCATATTGCATCAGGTAATACATGCCCACGGCAATAAGATTGGCGGTGGTTTCGTGGCCCGCGAACAACAAAAAATTGGTCGCGTTGACAATCTCATCCTCGCTGAGCATATCACCATGTTCTTCGACCTGTACCAATTTGGTGAGCAAATCTTCGCCAGGGTCCTTGCGCCGCTCCGCGATCAAGCCTTTCAGGTATGCTTTGACATCGGCAAAGACCCTGGCCAGTCGTGGCCAGACACTCGGCCCGCTGAACAGAACAGTGGCGACAAATTCATTAATCGCCTCGGCGCTGGCCTTGATGTAGAGTCGCCCACTTCTTGGAATGCCCAACAAATCCAGGATCACGTTAGAAGGTAACGGATAGGCCAGGTCGGCCACCAGGTCCATGCTGCCTTGCGCCAGCCCTTGATCAATCAGCTCGTCTACCAGTTTTTGCACGCTTGGCCTGAACATTTCTATCATGCGCGGTGTAAACGTTTTCATCATCAGGGTGCGCTGGCGCGTATGACCAGGTGGGTCCATACCTTGCAAGTTATATGCTAAGAAAGGAACGATCTGTTTGAGACTCACGCTTGCCTCGTCCTCGCCGGTGAAACCAAGGCTTTCGGCCGCGTCTGACCAGACATCGGAGGAGAAGCGCTTGTGGTCGGAGAAGACCATATTCACATCGTCATATTTGGTAAGCATGAAACAATAGAACATTGGGTTCCAGCGCACCGGCTCGTTTTCTCTGAGATATGTATACACCGGGTAAGGGTCTTGAATAGTCGCAAAGAGATTATCCAACTCCAGGGTTTGTTCGGCCTCCATCGATTTTCCTCCAGGCTCTTAACGGGTTTCTCATTTATGAGTATATGTCAGGCTACCCGATTCCACGAGAGCAGGGCAAGATCATCTTACTTTATAGATGATCTCAAAAAATTATATCCTAAAAAAGGCGGCATGGGCGTTTCTTGGGTGAGACTAGAGAACATAACCAGCGGGCTGTCACTTCGATCGCAAGGAGCAATTTCTTGCTTTGGTCGAACCATTGGACTATAATGAGTTTGCAGAAACTGCTGTGGTTTCTGAGATCTGCATTTGGAGATCAATGCCCGCGATTCCTCTTTGAGGAGATAGATGATAACTTCCATTTCTGAGTCTTCATTTGAGCCTTCTACTTTGGTCGAAATCCTGCGCCGGAGAGTGCTCCATCAGCCTGACCGGCTGGCCTATACGTTCCTATTGGACGGGGAAACAGGAGAGGCGCACCTGACATATACAGATTTGGACCAGAAAGCAAGGGCTATTGGCGCTAGACTCCAGAGTCTAGGAGCATCTGGAGAACGCGCGCTCCTACTCTATCCTCCGGGATTGGAGTTTATCACCGGCTTCTTTGGCTGTCTCTACGCTGGAGTCGTTGCCGTCCCGGTTTACCCACCCTACCCGGCGCGCTTAGACAGGACCTTGCCCAGGTTCCTTGCTATTGCCAGGGATGCTCAAGTTGTGGTAGTGCTAACGTCCTCAGAACTCTTCCCTGTAGCTGAAAGCCTGTTCTCCCTGGCCCCGGATTTGCAGGCACTGCACTGGCTGGCAACCGATACTATTGCCGGCAACGTAGCAGCTGAATGGCGGCCTCCCGCCCTGAGTGGTACCTCGTTGGCGCTTTTCCAGTATACATCGGGCTCCACTGCTGCCCCTCGCGGTGTGATGCTCACTCACAGCAACTTGCTGCACAATTCAGCCTTGATGCAGCGATGTTTCGAGCACTCCTCTGAGAGCAGGGGCATAATATGGGTGCCCCCTTACCATGATATGGGACTCATCGCCGGCATACTCCAACCCTTCTATCTCTATTCCTCAATGATACTCATGTCACCGATGGCTTTTTTACAACGTCCCCTGCGCTGGCTGCAGGCGATCTCACGCACCCGAGCTACTACCAGTGGAGGGCCGAATTTCGCCTATGACCTGTGTGTTCGCAAGATCACTCCTGAGCAGCGCGCGGCCCTCGATCTGAGCAGTTGGGATGTAGCCTGTATTGGGGCTGAACCCGTTCGCCCAGAGACTCTGGAGCGCTTTGCAGCAACCTTTGCTCCCTGCGGCTTCCGCCGAGCAGCCTTTTATCCCTGCTACGGGCTTGCAGAGGCGACATTGATCGCCTCTGGTGGCTTGAAGGCTGCTCCGCCCATCGATTTCACCGTCCAAAGCGCAGCACTTGAGCGTAATCGGGTGGCTGCTGCCCCCGGGGAGGATGCTGGTGCCAGGACGCTGGTAGGTTGCGGTCAGAGCCTGGGAGATCAGAAGATTGTCATCGTCCATCCCGAAACCTTGACCAGGTGCTCGTCTGATGAGGTGGGCGAGATCTGGATAGCGGGCCCTAGCGTTGCTCAGGGCTATTGGAACCAGCCCGAGGACACGGAGCGCACCTTCCATGCTTATCTGGCGGATACGGGAGAGGGCCCATTTCTCCGCACGGGGGATCTGGGATTCCTGAGAGATGGTGAACTCTTCGTCACCGGGCGACTCAAAGACCTGATCATCATTGATGGCTATAACCATTATCCTCAAGATATCGAACTAACGGTCGAACAGAGTTACCCGGCGCTACGTCCGGGATGCTGTGCCGCGTTTTCGGTCGACGTTGCGGGCCAGGAGCGCCTGGTAATCGTGGCCGAGGTAGAGCGCCGTTACCTGCCGCGGCGTGTCCAGTCGCTGGATACTAAAGAGGTAGTACAGGCCATCAGGCGAGCAGTGGCGGAATATCACGAACTGAGCGTTTATGCGGTGTCGCTGCTCAAGCCGGGCACCATTCCCAAGACCTCCAGCGGCAAGATTCAACGTCATGTATGCCGGACCAACTTTCTCGCCGGAAGTTTGGATGTAATAGAGAAGTGAGTTATGACTCAAGAGCCCAAAGACACCGGAGCGAACAAGAAGCCTCCTACTGCGAAAGCGATTCAAGCCTGGTTGGTTTCCCGGCTCTCTCAAGTTCTCCAGGTCGAGCCTCAAGACATAGATATCCATGAGCCATTCACCAATTACGGCCTGACTTCGGTGGACGCAGTGGGCCTCTCTGGGGACCTTGAGGATTGGCTGAAACGCCAGTTCTCGCCCACCCTGGCGTACGAATACCCCACCATTGAAACCCTGGCTCGACATTTAGCGGGGGAACCGAGTGCCGTGGAGTCAACTGGTATGAACCAGGAGACTGGAATAGAGCCGATTGCCATCGTCGGCATGGGCTGCCGCTTTCCTGGAGCCAAAGACCCCGAGGCTTTCTGGCGGCTCCTCCATGATGGATTAGGCGCCATCACTGAGGTCCCAGTTGATCGTTGGGATATCAACTCCCTCTACGACCCAAATCCAGGCACACCCGGAAGAATGAGCACTCGCTGGGGCGGCTTTTTGGAACATGTGGATCAATTCGACCCGCACTTCTTCGGCATCTCGCCTCGGGAAGCAAGCCGTATGGATCCCCAGCAGCGGCTCCTGCTGGAAGTAGCCTGGGAAGCGCTTGAGGATGCAGGACAGGCGCCGCACCGGCTTACTGGCAGCCAGACCGGAGTATTTATTGGGATCAGCGGTGTAGACTACTCCCAGCTACAAATCCGCTACGGTGACTTCCCGTTCGACATCGACGCCTATGCTGGCACAGGTAATGCTCACAGTGTAGCCGCCAACCGCCTGTCCTACCTGCTTGATCTGCGCGGTCCTAGCCTGTCAGTGGATACCGCCTGCTCATCGTCCCTTGTTGCCATCCACCTTGCCTGCCAGAGCCTCTTAAGCGGCGAGTCCACGCTGGCCCTGGCTGGTGGAGTCAACCTGATCCTCTTCCCCGCATTAACGGTCGCCTTCTCGCAAGCGCATATGATGGCTTCAGACGGCCGCTGCAAAACCTTCGATGCGAGGGCTGATGGCTATGTACGGGGTGAAGGCTGTGGCATCGTGATTCTCAAACGTCTTTCCGCTGCCTTGAGGGATGGCGATCACATCCATGCCTTAGTGCGGGGCTCCGCAGTCAACCAGGACGGGCGGACTGCGGGCATTACAGCTCCTAATGGACTGGCACAGCAGGCGGTCATCCATCAAGCTCTAACCATGGCAGGGATCGCAGCCGAGCAACTGAGCTACATCGAAACGCATGGTACCGGTACGGCACTGGGCGATCCGATCGAGGTTCAGAGCGTAGCGGAGGTGATGGGGCAAGTGCGCTCCAAAGATCAGCGATGCGTGCTCGGCTCAGTGAAGGCCAATATCGGTCATCTAGAAGCTGCTGCTGGAGTGGCCAGTCTGATCAAAGTGTTGCTCTGCCTCAAATACGGTGAGATCGCCGCCCAGCCCAATTTTGAGAAGTTAAACCCGTATATTTCTCTAGAGAACACCCCTCTCGTCATCGCTTCTGAGCGACAGCCATGGCTAGCAGGAGAACAGCCGCGCTTTGCGGGGATAAGCAGCTTTGGCTTCGGGGGCACCAACGCCCATCTGATTCTGGAGGAGGCGCCACAACGCCAACCTACCCACAACGAAATTGAGCGTCCGCTGCATGTGCTGGCGCTTTCAACAAAAAGCGCTTCCGCTCTCAAAGAACTCGCTCGCCGCTTCGAGAATCACCTTGCAACTCATCCTGATGAATCACTCGCGGATGTTTGCTTCTCGGCTAATGCGGGAAGGTCACATTTCGCTCATCGCCTTGCGGCCACCTCCGATTCGCCCGCGCGGCTGCGCGAACAGTTGGCTGTTTTCATTGCCGGAGGGCAAGCCACCAGGCTCCAGAGCAGGCACTTGCAAAGCAAAAATTCGCCGAAGGTCGCGTTTCTGTTCACCGGGCAAGGTTCTCAGTATAGCGGCATGGGGCGCCAGCTTTACCATGCCCAGCCTACGTTCCGCAAGACTCTGGACCAATGCGCTGAAATCCTGCATCCCTACCTGGAACAGCCACTGCAAGCGGTGCTGTTTCCCGAGCCAGGCGTTCCATCTCCCCTGGACGAAACTGCATACGCTCAGCCCGCGCTGTTTGCGCTCGAGTATGCCCTGGCCGAGTTGTGGCGCTCATGGGGAATAGAGCCCGATGTAGTACTGGGGCATAGCGTGGGCGAGTATGTGGCAGCCTGTGTAGCAGGGGTATTCAGCCCGGAGGATGCACTGAAACTCATTGCCGAACGCGGCCATCTCATGCAGGCCCTCCCCTCCGATGGAGCAATGGCAGCAGTATTCGCCAACGAGGCGCGCGTGGCAGAGGCCATGGGGCATCCACACACAGCTCTTGAACGTCTCCCATGCCTTCCACTCGCCGCTCATGGAGCCCATTCTGGATGCCTTTGAGCAGGTGGCAAGCCAGGTACGGTTTAAGGCCCCGCGTATTCCACTGCTTTCCAACCTGACAGGGCGAGCGCTGGAGGAGGGGGAGATCCCTGATGCACATTACTGGCGCCGTCATATTCGGGAGGCGGTGCGATTTGCAGCAGGCATCCACACACTTTCTGCAATGGGCTACGAACTCTTCCTGGAGTTGGGTCCAACCCCCACCTTGCTGAGCATGGGAAAGGCGTGCCTGCCCAGGGGAGCTGGTACATGGCTGCCTTCTTTGAAAAAAGGAAGGGACGACTGGCAGTGCCTGTTAGATAGCCTGGCCACCCTTTACACCTGTGGCGCAGAAGTGAACTGGGCCGGATTCGACCGGGACTACCAGCGCCACCGACTGGCGCTCGGCGCTTTCGATGGTGCAGTTCGAGGCAACGATCAGTACATCTGCCCTCCCTTATCTAGCAGATCACCGCGTCCACGGGTCTGTGGTATTGCCAGCTACGGCCTATATCGAGATGGCCCTCGCTGCCGCAGCGGGGGCTTTTGAAAATGCTGGGCTCTTTACCATCACAGAACTGGCCTTTCAGCAGGCACTCCTTCTCCCGGAGAATGGTAGCAGGGCGGTCCAGTTGATTCTTTACCCGGTGACTGCTGGAGTGGCTTCCTTCCAGGTCTTCAGTCTGCCAGTAGTTGAAGAAAACGGAAAGGGAATATGGACACTCCATGCTGCGGGAAAAATTGAACTTGGCAAGGTCAATAAGCCGCGATCAGGGCAGTCGCATGCATCCCTCAAGGAGCTTCAGAGTCATTGCCAGGAAGAGGTGCCGGTCTCAGAAATGTACGAGCGTCTGAGGGATAGCGGATTGCAGTATGGCCCTGCTTTCCAGGGCATGAAGAGGCTCTGGCGGGGGGATGGCGAGGCGTTGGGCCAGGTGGAACTTCCCCATACCCTCGAGTCAGAAGCGAACGCCTACCACGTCCATCCTGCGCTCCTGGATGCCTGTCTGCAGGTCATGGCTGCTGCCCTGCCGGGCCAGGGAGTGTACGCTGTGGGGAGCGACAGCTATTTACCATCCGGGTTAGCCAGTGTGCGGGTCTATGGTCGCCCAGGCTCACGGCTGTGGTGCCATACTGCTCTCCGCTCAGGTGCAGCATTGGGTGAGGAAACGCTGGAGGGAGATATTCGCGTGCTTGATGAGACGGGGGAGATAGCAGCGGAAGTCCTGGGCCTTCGCCTGGTGCGACTTGGCCATGACACAAAACGTCCTGCCCAGGCCAACCTGAGCGATTGCCTCTACAAACTTGAATGGCGGCCCAGAACTTCTACGCAGGCAGAGCACGACCTGGTGCGTCTCCAGCCAGATTACCCAGGTAGCTGGCTGATCTTCACAGATAGAAGTGGTGTTGGGCAGGCAGTGGCCGAACGACTCAGTGCAGCCGGAGAAACGTGTTTCATGGTCTCTCCTGGAGAGAGCTTTAAGGCGATACGAGATCATTTCTGGATTAACCCATCCAACCCCACAGACTTGCAGCAATTGTTGAAGGATACTCTCAGTTCCAGCAATTTGCCTTGCCGGGGAGTTCTCCACTTATGGAGCCTGGAGGCATCGAGATCAACAAGAGAGACTACAGCAGCTTCGCTGGATGCGGCCCAGGAACTAGGCAGCCGTAACGTGCTGCTCCTGGTGCAAGCACTCCACGATAAATCGCGGAGCTACACAGGCTTGCAGGAGCCGCCTCGTCTCTGGTTGGTAACTCGTGGAGCGCAGGCAGTAGGCGCGGAGCCTGTATCCGTCGCTCAAGCGCCATTGTGGGGCCTTGGGAGAGTGATCGCCCTCGAACACCCGGAATTTCAGTGTGTGCGCATCGACCTTGATCCTGGCTGTGAGATGGCAGAGGTCCCCTTCATTTTTCAGGAACTCTGGTCAAGGGATGGTGAGGATCAAATCGCCTTCCGCAGGACTGTACGCTATGTCCCCAGGTTAGTGCGCATAGATGGCCCTTCCTTGGACACAACAGTTGCAAAATCAGGCCAGAATGACAGCAAACTTAGCATCCCTACAACCTCTTCGTTTTCCCTGGGTATTGCCAGGCCTGGCCAACTGGATATGTTGAGGTTACAACCTGCCACTCGCATAGAACCAGGTCCTGGACAGGTCGAGATTGAAGTCTATGCGGCAGGTCTCAATTACAGGGATGTGCTCAATGCAATGGGCGTCTATCCAGGGGACCCAATACCATTGGGAGCTGAGTGCGCTGGCAGGATTGCTAGAATCGGGAAAGACGTCGAGGGTTTTCAAATAGGTGATGAAGTCATTGCCATCGCCCCGGCCAGCTTCAGTAGATTTTCGACGACCTCTGCCCCTCTCGTGGTACCAAAGCCGGGTCATCTCAGCTATGAGGAGGCGGCAACCATTCCTGTCACCTTCTTGACGGCTCATTATGCCTTGAACCACCTGGCCCGGATGCGCAAGGGCGAGCGAGTGTTGATCCACGCGGCGGCCGGAGGCGTCGGTCTCTCGGCAGTGCAGCTCGCACAACGCGCGGGCGCCGAGGTCTTTGCAACGGCGGGCAATCCCGAAAAACGCGCATTCTTGCAGTATATCGGCGTAAAGCACATCATGGATTCCCGGTCGTTCGCTTTTGTCGATGAAGTGATGCAGCATACCGGCGGCAAGGGTGTGGATATCGTCCTGAACTCCCTGCCTGGAGAGTATATCCCGAAGAGTCTCTCGCTTCTGGCAGCCTATGGCCGCTTTCTAGAAATCGGCAAAATGGATATCTACCTGAACAGGCCACTGGACCTGTATCCTTTCTACAACAATTTGTCCTATTTTGCCGTCGATCTAGACCGCCTCTGCCGTGATCACCCCGCCTTGATCCGGTCTCTGTTCCTTGAACTGATGGAATACCTCAAGGACGGCAGCCTCAGACCGCTCCCACGCAATGTGTTCTCCATCTCGGATGCTGTGGGGGCTTTTCGCTACTTGACTCAAAGAAAGAACATTGGGAAGGTTGTGGTATCTCTCCACGATGCCTTGCCTTCATCCATATCGGAGGTACCTCTTGCACTACGCCCGGATGCGACGTACCTCATCACGGGCGGTCTGGGTAGCCTGGGCTTGCTCATAGCCCAATGGATGGTCCAGCAAGGCGTACGGCACCTGGTCCTGATGGGACGGCGCGGCGCTACCGGCTCAACTCGCGCCGCGATAGAGGCGCTGAAGAAGGCTGGTGCCCGGGTCGTAGTCGCCGAGGCGGACATAACACGAGAAGAACAGGTGGCCGGTGTTCTTGCTAAAATCGACGACTCGATGCCGCCGCTTCGAGGTATCATCCATGCTGCCGGAATCCTCGACGATGGTCTCCTGGTGCACCTGGATCAAGAGCGCTTCTCTGCGGTCATGGCACCCAAAGTGCAGGGCGCCTGGAACCTGCATGCCCTGACAAAGGACACGCCGCTGGACTTCTTCGTACTCTTTTCCTCGGTCGCCTCCATGCTTGGATCACCAGGTCAGGGGCCTTATGCTGCTGCCAACGCCTTCTTAGACGCTCTATCTCACCAACGTCGAGCGCTAGGGCTATCTTCACTCACTATAAACTGGGGACCGTGGAATGCAGTGGGTATGGCGGCTCCGCCTGATCGGAGTCGACGTCTTGCATCTC
>WNGQ01003730.1_pt1 | contig 15298 bp, 13 predicted proteins | sample 5407661 | NCBI WGS metagenome assembly WNGQ01 (sample SAMN13153382, study PRJNA577476) | soil metagenome | isolation source: 60 cm soil or saprolite under Garry oak tree replicate 2 | place: USA:California | collected 2016-06-15 | reverse complement strand
GGAGGTTCTGCGCGCGGCCGGTGCGTACTCCCTGCTCGAAACCTCCGCTTCGCAGGGATGGCGCCTCGGGGTCGAGCTGGAGCGTGAGCTGGCGCGCCGCGTTCCGATGATCGGCGCGTCACTCGTTCTCAACCATCCGCGCTTCGGCGGCACCCTCGGCGGCTACCCGTACGAGGAGCAGGCGCTCGAGCGCGTGGTGCGCTCGCCGTTCCGTCAACTCTTCCGTGCGCTGCCCGAATCGGCGCGCGCCTACGTCTTGCGTTCGGTCCCGCTCGAGCGCACAATCGCCGCCGCGTTCGCGGGCCCGCCGTCCGTCGCCCACACGGAAGCGCTACTGCGCGGCGTCGAGCTCCGGGGGATCACCCTCGACCAGGAGCTCGACGCCATCTGCATCGCCGTGCCACCTACGAGCCCGTATCTGCCGCGCGAGCGCCCGAACCCGCTCCTCGGGGCGTACCTCGGGCTCGGGATCGCACTCCGACTCTGGCGGGACTCGTTTCCGATCGCCGAAGGCGGCACCGCGATCCTCTTCAACCGCTTCCAGCGTCACTTCGCGCATCCGACGCAACAGCCGTATCGAGCCGTCTTCGCGGCAACGCGCGCGACGGGTCCCGACAACGCTGCCCTCGCAGAGGCTGAAGGTCTCGCGGCTGCTGATCCTCGCGCGCTCGAGGCGTATCGCGCCGGGCGCTCGGTGCATCCGCTGCTGCCCTTCGTGGACTGGGACGGTTGCCGGCCCGCGCTCGGCCGGCTCGGCCACGTGATCATCGCCGGGGCTCGCGATCACGGAGCCGCCCGGCAGTTGGGCTTCGTGCCGACTCACGGCGTCGGGCCGGCGCTGACGATGGCGCGCGGATGGACGGAGCGTCCGCCGCGCGTCGGCTTCCTGCTTTCGCCGCCTTACTTCCCCCTACGTGTGAGCACCGGCTCCAGCTAGAGGATTTTCGACAGGAAGCGCTTCGTGCGCTCGTGCTTCGGAGAGTCGAAAAACCGGTCGGGCGATTCCTGCTCGATGATCACGCCGTCGTCCATCATCACGACGCGGTCCGCGACCTCGCGCGCGAAGCCCATCTCGTGTGTGACGACGATCATCGTGGTACCCATGTCCAGAGCGAGCGCCTTCATGACGTCCAGCACCTCGCCGATGACTTCGGGATCGAGAGCGCTCGTCGGCTCATCGAAGAGCATCAGGGCGGGGTTCATCGCAAGCGCCCGTGCGATCGCCACCCGTTGTTGCTGACCGCCGGACAGCTTGCCCGGATAGGTGTCGAGCTTGTCGCCGAGACCGACCCGGTCGAGCAGCGCCCGGCCCGTTGCGATCGCTTCCTCTTTCGGCTTGCCGCGGACATGGATCGGAGCCTCGATCACGTTCTCGAGCGCCGTCTTGTGCGGGAAGAGATTGAAGCGCTGAAAAACCATGCCGATCTCCGCGCGCTGCCTGGCGATGTTGCGTTCGGTGTCCTCGACGAGCGCGCCGTTCCGGTCGCGGTAGCCGATCAGGTGCCCGTTGACCTCGATCCTCCCGGCGTCGATCTTCTCCAGATGGTTGATGCAGCGGATGAATGTCGTCTTGCCGGATCCCGAAGGGCCGATGATGCAGACGACCTCGCCGGCCTGGACGTCGAGCGAGACGCCCTTCAACACCTCCAGCCGGCCGAAGCGCTTGACGACGGCTTCGGCCCGCATGATCGGTCCGTTGGAGCTCACTGGGTGCCCCGGATGCGCATCGCGGCAGGCAGCCAGGCAGCGGCCACACGCTCACGGAAGCTCAGCTCGTCACCCCGCTCGCTGACCGCGAGCTTCCTCTCGATCTGCGCCTGGATCAGGCTCCACACCGTAGTTAGCACGAGATACCAGAACGCGACGGCAAGGAAGTATTCGACCGGCTTGAATGTCGTCGAGTAGCGAATCTCCGCGTCTCCGAACAGCTCGGTGACTCCGATGAAGAAGACGAGCGACGAGGTCTTCATCATGTTGTTGAACTCATTTCCGAGCGGTGGGATGATGAACCGCGTCGCCTGTGGCAGAACGATCCGGCGCATCGCCAGCCGGTACGACATCCCGACGGACTTGGCCGCCTCCATCTGTCCTTTGTCGACCGCGTCGATTCCGGCGCGGATGATCTCGCGCATGTATGCACCCTCGTTGATCCCAAGGGCGAGAATCCCGGCGAACGCCGCGCCGTCCATGTGGAACAGACCGAAGTTGACCGTCCGCGGGATGAGCGTGAAGCCGAAAAGCAGGTTTGCCCCGAAGTAGACGAAGAAGATCTGCACAATCAGTGGGGTGCCTCGAAAGACGAGGACGTATGCGCCCGACAGGAGTCGCAGCGGGAAAAAGCGCGACATTCGCATGAGCGCAGCGATCAGCCCGAGAACGACTCCAAGCGTCTGAGCGAGGACCGAGATGTAGATCGTCCGCCACAGGGCGAGGACGAAGACGTGATCAGGGTGGAAGATCCTCTGCCAAATGATGTGCCACTCGACAGCAGCGAGCATTCGAACTCACTCTCGGCTCACGGGGTGACCGTGCCCACTGCCTTGCTCAGAAGCCACTTCACGAGGATCGTGTTCATCGTCCCGTCTGCGTACATCGCGGCGATCGCCTTCCTCACGGCTCCCTGGAGCTCGGTATCGGACTTGCGGATCGCGATCCCGATCGGAATCGGATTGACCGGGGTCCCACCGATCGAGAACGACTTCGGATCCTTCTCGATGTAGTACGCGGCGACTGGCGCGTCGCCGAAGTAGGCGTCGACCTTGTCGGTCTTGAGCGCGTTCGCCGCATCGGTGTCCTTGGGGAAGGTGACGACCTTGATCGCTTTCTTGCCCTGGCTCTGGAGCTTCTTGCTCTGGGCATCGAGGTAGTCCTTGTTCGTTGTCCCCGTCTCGACCGAGGCGGACTTCCCGGCAAGGCTGGCAATTCCCGTGATGTGCGCCGGATTGCCGGCCCGGACCATGAACGACTGCCCGACCTTGAGGTAGTCGACGAAGGCGACCTGCTTCCGCCGCTCGGGCGTGTCGTTCATCCCCGAGATGATGGCGTCGCACTTCTTGGCGAGCAGCGCCGCGATGATCCCGTCGAAGCCGGTGTTATCGAAGCGTGCCTTCACGCCCATGCGGCGCGCGATGTCGGTACCGATGTCGATATCCGAGCCCTCGGGGGTCGTCGTCCCGGCCTTGTACGACTCCTCGGGTGGATAGGTGATGTCGCTGCAGAAAGCGAGCGTGCCCGCACTCTTGATCGAGGCCGGCGCCTGGATCGACGCCCCGCCTCCTGAGGTTGTAGTAGTGGCTGTCGTTGCGGCACTCTTCTTACCGCCGCCGCACCCCGCGGCGAGAAGGGCGAGGAGGACGATGAGGACGCCTGCCAGCGCAATCACCTTCGAGCGGAACACGACGAGCTCCTTTCGTTCAGTCGGTCTCTCCAAGATACGTCTTTCGGACCTGCTCGTTGCGAAGTAGCGCCTTCGCGTCGTCGGCTAGAGCCACCGTCCCGGTCTCGAGCACGTAACCCCGGCTTGCCACCTCGAGCGCCATCATCGCGTTCTGCTCCACGAGCAGGATCGTCGTGCCCTGCTGATTGATCTCCACGATGGTCTCGAACACGCGCTCGACGAAGATCGGTGCGAGCCCCATCGAGGGCTCGTCGAGGAGGAGGAGCATGGGATGGGCCATCAGTGCGCGCCCGATCGCGACCATCTGCTGCTCCCCGCCGGACAGAGTTCCGGCGCGCTGCCGCTTCCGCTCGGAGAGCCTCGGGAAGAGCGAATAAACGCGCTCGAGGTCGTCCTTCAACTCCGAGCGGTCGCGTCGCTGGAAGGCGCCCATCTCGAGGTTTTCGAGCACCGACATGCGCGGGAAGAGCTTGCGCCCCTCCGGCGACTGCGAGATTCCCATCCGCACGATGTCGTGCGGCGGCTCATGCGTGATGTTCTTCCCGGCGAAATGAATCGAGCCGTGTCGCGGATGATTGAGTCCGTTGATCGAGCGAAGCGTCGTTGTCTTTCCAGCGCCGTTCGAGCCAATCAGCGTGACGATTTCGCGCTGCCGCACCTTCAGCGAGATCCCCTTCAGCACCTCGATCGTGCCGTAGAAGGTGTGGATCCCCTCGACCTCCAGAACGGCCTCGCTAGCCACTCGCGACCGCTCTCGTCCCGAGGTACGCCTCGACCACGCGCGGGTCCTTCTGGACCTCACTCGGCGGTCCCTCGGCGATCCTTGCGCCGTAGTCGAGCACCGTCACCCGGTCCGAGACTCCCATCACCACGCGCATGTCGTGTTCGATCAGTAGCACCGTCAGGCCCCGGTCCTCGCGCAGACTGTGGACGAACCCGATGAAGTCGAGCGTCTCCTGGGGGTTCATGCCGGCGGTCGGCTCGTCGAGGAGCAAGAGCTTGGGCTGCGTGGCCAGCGCTCGGGCCACCTCCAGCCGCCGCTGATCTCCGTAAGGTAAGTTGCGCGCGTAGACCTCGCCGCGTCCAGCGAGCCCACAATATGCCAGCAGCTCTCGCGCCGTGATGCGCGCCCGCTCCTCCTCGCGTCTGATCCGAGGTGTGCGGACGACGCTGGCGAAAATGCCGCCCTTGAGCCGCGCGTGCATGCCCACGAGCACGTTCTCGAGAGCCGACATCTGTTGGAAGAGGCGGATGTTCTGAAACGTGCGCCCGATGCCGCGCTCGGTGATGGCATGTGGAGGCCGACCGGTGATGTCCTCGCCGTCGAACTCGACCAGCCCGCTCGTCGGCTTGTACACGCCGGTGAGCATGTTGAAGAACGTCGTCTTGCCGGCGCCGTTCGGACCGATCAGGCTCACCGTCGAGTTCCGAGGGATCGTGAAGTCGACGTGGTCGACAGCGAGCAGGCCCCCAAACTCCTTATGCAGCGACCGCGTGGTGAGGATGTCAGTCGTCAAGCTGTCTCGTCCTGGATCGGCGTGTCGTGGACGCCGGTCTCGAACTCGAGCTTCCGCCTTTGCTCGGGGAAGAGACCTTGCGGCCTAAGCAACATCACTAGCACGATGATCACCCCGTAAATTCCGAATGTCACCAGAGGCGCGTTGAGGCATCCGCCGCTGACGACCGACGACGGGTCCTGTTTGCTCGGGTCGCACACGAGAACGTGATCGTTCATCCAACCGTTGAAGTTGGCGATCCCCTCCAGGTTGAGGTACTCGAGGAATGCCGCGCCGGCCACCACCCCCCAGACGTTGCCCATCCCGCCGAGGATGACCATGCAGAGGATCAGCACCGAGATGTTGAAGAAGAAGTCATCCGGAAAGACCCCCGTCTTGATGGTGGCGAACCAGGCTCCGGCGATCCCGCCGAAGAAGGCGCCCGAGGCGTAGGCCCAGGTCTTCGTGCGCATCAGCGGAATCCCCATCGCCGCCGCGGCGGTCTCGTCCTCGCGAATTGCAATCCAGGCCCGGCCCAGCCGTGAGTCGCGCAGGCGGACGCTGCAGAAGGCCGTGATCAGCAGAAGGCCCAGCGCGCTCCAGAACATGAGGGTGAGGAAGTTCACGTAGGTGCCCTGCTCGCTGAGGTAACTGGCCGGCAGCCCGGCATGGCTCGACAGCCAGTTGCCAAAGCCCGGCGGATCGATCGGGTTGATTCCGGGTGGGCCGTTCGTCAGGTTGAAGCCGAGCCCGTCCGTGTCCCCGTTGCGCGCGACCTGGGGCAGAATCTCTCCGAAGCCGAGCGTGACGATCGCCAGATAGTCCCCGCGAAGGCGCAACGTGGGAAGCCCGATGATCACGCCGACTAATGCGGTCAGCAGGCCGGCCGTTATTAGGACGAGCCAGATCGAAAGGTGGATGCCGCCAACATGCAGGATGGCCGGCTCGGCAACCGACCCGAAGTCGAAGCTGATTCCGTAGGCGGCGAAGTGAGGGGACGCAAGCCACGCTGCCGTATATGCACCGATCGCGTAGAAGGCGACGTAGCCGAGGTCGAGCAGGCCCGCGTAGCCGACGACCATGTTCAGCCCGATCGCCATCATCGCGAAGATGATCATCGAGACCATCGTGTCCATGCTCGGAAACGTGTTGAAGACGGGAAGGTTGAAGAGGAATCTCTGGTAGTTCGTCTGCTGGATGAAGAAGGGGTACGCGACGACGAGGGCAAGCACGGTCGCGGGCACGGCGAAGCGGCGCAACCGTGACGGCAGCAGGTAAAGCACATACGTGATCAGGAGCAGGACGATCAGGGAGAGGTCCGGTGCAAGTCCGGCTGCCCAGGCAACCAGGATCACGACGCCCGCAATGACCACCGGAGGCACCGCCCTCTGCAGGAAAGGTGACCGGGCTTGCCAACGCCCGCGGGCGTTTCTCACTCCCGCGCGCTCGAGACCGAACCACAAACCCGTGTACGCATACTTCGCCAGGAACAGGACGAGTATGGCGGCGGCCAGGGTGTACACCTCGGTACTCCGCTGGAGCTGGCCCGACCTCGCCAGACCGAGCAGGAGGCCCGCGATCAGCAGCGCCGGCACCACGCGTCGCACGGCCGGGTGAGCACGTCGCAAAGGCGAACGGAAAGTCCTTCGGGCCACCTCAACCCCCCTCGGGCGTCCGCTCGCCGAGCAGTCCCTGCGGCCGGAAGACGAGGATTAGGATCAGGATGGCGAAGACGAGCGATTCGGTCCACTTCGAACCGGGGGCGTACCAGCCTAGACCTTCGTTGAAGTTCTGGATCAGACCGATCAGGAGCGCGCCCAGCACGGCGCCGGGCAGATTGCCGATGCCTCCGAGGACCGCGGCGGTGAACGCGAAAAGGCCGAGCGTGAAGCCCGTGCCGAAACTGATCTCAGTGGAGTAGAACGCGAAGATGACTCCCCCGGCACCTGCGAGCGCGCCGGCGACGAGAAACGTGAAGGAGATCGTCCGGTCGACGTCGATGCCCATCATCGCGGCGGCGTCCTTGTCCTGAGCGGTCGCCCGCATGGCCTTGCCCTGGCGGGTGAACTTGACGAGCCAGATCAGCCCGATGAGTACCGGAACGGTGATCAGAATGACGAACAGCCTGTCCGATGTGTAGACGACCTGCCCGACGCTGAAGATCTTGCTGCCGTTCCCGGCGGAAAAGTCGCTCACGGGCACGCTCACCGGCCGTGTTCCCTTCCAGATGATCGCCACGTTCTCGAGGATGAACGAGACGCCGATTGCCGTGATCAGCGGTGCGAGGCGCGGCGCGCCCCGGAGGGGCTTGTAGGCGATCCTCTCGATAGTCGCGTTGAGCAGCGCGCAGCCGACGATTGCCGCCGCCAGCGACACGAGCAGCGCCGCGATGAGGCTCCCGAAGGCGGGATTCTCGTGTAGCGAGAAGACCTGGGCGACGAGCGTCGCCGTGATCATCCCCCCGAGCATGAAGACGTCGCCGTGAGCGAAGTTGATCAGTTCGAGGATGCCGTAGACGAGCGTGTAGCCGAGCGCGACGAGGGCGTAGAGAGCGCCCTGGGAGACGCCGACCAGCAGGACCCGCCCGAATTCATCCGGGGCTTTGACGAGGTTGACGACGAGCCAGACGAGGACGACCAAGACCAGCAGCCGCCCGACGGCTCGGCTGGTGATCGCGCCGAGATCGCGCCTGGCCTTGATGGGCTGAACGTGAGCCTCGGTGACCAGATCCGCCTCCTTCAATGCGGCTGGGGAAGGACCGGAAGAAAAGTCCTTCCCCAGCCGGATGCCTCTCCTGCGGGCTAGCCCAGCTTCACCCCTTCACCTTGATGATGACTGCGTACACGGGAACGCCCTTGTCGCCCAGCAGTTGGTCGAAGCTGATCGCCTTCGTGGGCACGATGTTGCCGTTCTTGTCGAAGTGGAACGTGCCCATGATCCCCTTGACCACGTGCGTCTTGAACAGCTCGCGCGTCACCGAGGCGCGCGTACCGTTCGAGCGCTTGATGGCGTCGAGCATGATCTGCGTGCCCTGCGCCTGGTAGACGGCGTACGGAGGCGGGAGTTCGCCCTTCTTCAGGTGCAGGAACTTGCTGAAGACCTTGATGAACTTCTTCCCGGTCGGGCCGAGCTTCTCGAGCGGCAGGCCTGCGTAGCTGACGTACATGCCCTGCGCCGCCGAGCCCGCCGCCAGGGTCGCGGAATAGGGTGTCCAGCCGTCGGGCCCCACGAACACCGGTCCCGGCCCGAGAACGGTGCGGAGGTCCTTGAGCAGCTTGGCACCGTTGTTGCACACGATGCCGCCGAGGTACACGGAGTCGGCGCCCGTCGCCTTGATGCGGTTAGCGATCGCCTCGTAGCTCGTCGCCTTCGCGTCCCACGGCTCGAAGCCGAGCACCTTCATGTTTAGCTCCTCCGCCCTGAGCCTGAACGCCTCGGCGACACCCTTCCCGAAGGTCTGGTTGTCGTGGAGGACGTAGACGTCCCTGATCGGCGCGAACTTCTTGCCCTGGGCCAGCTTGAAGGCCCTGCTCAGGAGCAGGTCCGCGGCCGCCGGTCCCTGGTAGTCGTCACTGGCCGACACGCGGACATAGTTGCGCTTCCCCGTCGGGTAGTAGACGCCCGGCTCTCCGGGTGCCGTCCACGGCGCCGTGTGGGTGAGCCCGACGGCGGTGTTCGCCACGCTGAGCATTCCGAGCGGCCCGCCGGGTGCCCGGTTGGCGAGCGGGATGATCAGCTTGGCGCAGCCCGAGTTGAACGTCCCGAGGATGCCGATCACCGACTTGTCGGCGGCATACGCCCTGCCGTTCGACGTGCACTTGCCCGCATCCCAGGCGCCGGTCTGGGCGGTCGAGTCGTCGCAGGCCTGGTAGCCGATCCGGTACTTGCCGACCTTGAAGTGGTACTGCTTGTCGAGGACGTACTGGATCGCCTTCTGCTGGTCGATTTGCTGCGCGCGGCCCGCCCCTTGCAGCGGCAGGTCCGAAGCAATCAGGAACTGCGGGCTGCCCGGGCCCCTGTAGAACACGGGGCCGCAGGCCGACGAGGGCAGCGGCGTCACCGATCGCGCGGATGGTCCCAACACGCCGCCGGTGCTTGCGGCCACGATCGAGAGCACGGCCACGGCGGCGATGAGCAACGTAACGCCCGACAGCCGTTTCCTCACGCCTCCTCCCTTCACGATTTGGTCCCGAAGCGGCAAGTATCAACCCACACAGGGCGTGCCGCAAGTAACTACGACGAAGTCCTGTCAAGGGGGCAACAAAGAGCCGCCAGTCGTCACAGCTCGACGAGCGGGAACGCGCGGTGGCGACGCGGCGGGACGATGAAGTTCTGCCGGTGGGATGTGCTGAGCACGGCGTTGAAGCCCTGGTTGCGATCGCGGGACCCGAACGGCAGGCGGGTGCCGTCGGGCAGCACGCCGTCCATCGCGAGGCGATTGCGGCGGAAGTCGTCGCTTGTTGGATTGAAGACGACGAAGTGGAGACCGGCAGCAGGCGGATCCTGCATCCCGTCCCGCTCCGGGCTTGCGCTCCACGCAAACGGGTTGTCGAGGGTGTTGAAATCGGCGCGTTGGGGCACCGCTGTCCCCCGCCTGTACACGGTTCCGTCGTCGGCGACGACGTCACGCACGAGCCGAGAGGTCGATTGGATTGAGGTGCTGTGGCCGATCCGGCCGTCGCGATTGAAGCCACGACGCACGGAGGCCGCCGACGCAGCCTCAGCCGGCTCCTCCGAGACCGTCACGACACCGGGCTTCATCTCGAGACCCGGCTTGAACGCGGTATCGACGCGTTCCTGGAAGTCGAACGTCTGATACCAGGAGGCAAGGTCCTCGAAGACGTGCGAGAGATGCATGTGCGTCCCGTTGAGGAAATAGCCACGCGGACCGAGATCCACGTAGCCAAGCGTCTCGAAGTTCGCGATCCTGCGCGGGCCGAGCGCAGCCTGCTGGGTCGACGTGAAACCGAGGAATAACTGAGCGTCATCCGGAATCAGGTCCGCGCCGTCGACGCCGGCCGCCTGCGCCATTCGCTTCGCCAGGCTCGGTCCGGAGCGAAAATCGCTGCCGACGAAGCCACGCCGGATGCTCGTCGCGTGCAGGATGCTCGAGCCGCGGAAGAGCGTGCGCTCGCCGTCTTCGATGTGCCCCCGGACGTCGCTGCGCAGCAGCACGGCGACGTCATTGGCCTCGAGGATCGTGTCCGGGGGATCGCTCGGGAAACGCATCGCATCCACCAGCGCGGGGGTAGTGCGGCCTTTCGTCCGAGAGGCGCGCAAGTCGACCGGAAGGTGGAGGTCTGCCTGTCTCGGCACGTGCCGGCGAAAATAGGGAAGGCCCCAGGCGACGGTCACGCCCAGTCCCGCCGGCGTCGGCGCATAGCGGCGTTCGAGGTCGACGAGTGTTTCCTCTAGCTCCCGCTGCGCTCCTCTGAGATTGTCCATCACCACCCGCGCCGTGATGACGGCGTGATGGAGAGGAGGCACGATGACGGCGACCCCGTTGTCATGCATCACGGCGAGGCCGTCGAGCAGATGCTGCTCGGGGAGCAGCCGACCGTGACTCCGCGTGGCCGGCGACGAGGTGAGCCGGTCGACTAGTTCATACAGCCCGACCGCGCCGAGGCCGCTCGTGGCCGCTCCGACGAGTACCTGCCTGCGAGTGAAGCGCACTACGACTTGGCGGGGACGAGGACGAGGTTTGTGAGCATCCGATTCAGGTTGCGAACCACACGCGCATACGTGTAGGGAGGAGTGACGTGCTCGCTGATGGCGTAAAGCGAGCCACCGCGACGCCACGCGTAGAGCACGTGCCATTGGTCGGCGCCCTGGTTCGCCGTATAGACGCGCGCGACGATGTCACCCCCACGCGTGTTGCCCTTCGGATCCGAGAAGCACGGAACCGGCTTGTCGGTGTCGAGGTCGCTGCAAGTCGGAATCCTCGTCCGGTCCGGATATCCGCGAAGGTTGACGTGCACCTCGCCGCTACCCGGCTCACGCCAGATGAAACTGATCAGATAGCTGCGGTCGCGACTGACGGACTCGCCATTTGCGTACCTCCCGCCGATTCGCGCGTCCAGAGGATCCGGCATCCAGGTCGGGCAGTAGACGGAAGCCTGAATGCGATTCGCAAGCGTCTGCCAACCGTCTCGCCACGCTGCGGGACATGATCGTGGCGCCGCGCCCGCAACGGCGTCTCCTGGCTTCGTCGAACCGCACCCGGTGAAGACAACGAGTAGCAGAAGAGGGACGACCCGCGTCGCGGCGCTTCTTAGAGCTCGGTGCCTCTCGACCATCAATGCCGAAGGTGGGACTCGAACCCACACGAGGTTTCCCTCACCGGATTTTGAGTCCGGCGCGTCTGCCAGTTCCGCCACTTCGGCGCGGCGACATCGTAGCCCCGCGGCTGAGTTCTTTACGATCGGCGCATGAAGGTCGGAATTCTCACCGGGGGCGGAGACTGCCCGGGGCTGAACGCGGTCATCCGCGCGACGGGACGCCGGGTGATGACCCGGGAGGGCGAGGTCGTCGGCGTCCTCGAGGGGTGGAAGGGATTGGTCGAGGGTTTGTTCACGCCGCTTGGCCCACGAGAGATCTCCGGTTTGCTCCCGCGAGGTGGGACGATTCTGCGCACCACCCGGACGAATCCCTTCAAGGTGGACGGCGGGGTCGAGAAGGTGCTCGCGAACTTCGAGCGCGAGGGCTTCGACTCCCTGGTCGCGATCGGCGGCGAGGACACGCTCGGTGTCGCAGCCCGGCTCTACGAGGAGCACGGTTTTCCCGTGGTCGGAGTCCCGAAGACGATCGACAACGACCTCTCGGCGACCGACTACACATTTGGGTTCGACACCGCGGTGGCGATCGCGACCGAGGCGATCGACCGGTTGCACACGACCGCGGAGTCGCACAACCGTGTGATGGTGGTCGAGGTGATGGGCCGGCACACCGGCTGGATCGCCGTCGTGGCGGGAATCGCCGGCGGCGCCGACATGATCCTGATTCCAGAGCAGCCCGTGTCGATCGAGGACGCCTGTAAGGAGCTCCGCCATCGGCACGAGCGCGGGAAGGACTTTTCCATCGTCGTCGTCTCGGAGGGGTACGAGCTGGAAGGGATGAGCGAGGCGCAGGACGTCGACCAGTTCGGCCACATTCGTCTCTCGGAGCGAGGCGTCGGCACGGCCCTCGCACACGAGATCGAGGCGCGAACCGGCTACGAGACACGCGTGACGGTGCTCGGCCACGTGCAGCGCGGCGGCTCCCCCACTCCACGCGACCGCGTGCTCGCAACACGCTACGGGCTGAAGGCCGCCGACCTGGTCGAGGAGGGGAAGTTCGGGCGGATGGCTGCTCTGGACGGCGACGAGATCGTCGACGTCCCGCTGGCCGAGGACACCGCCGCGATCAAGACGGTGCCCGCCGGGTGGTGGACGGTCGCCCAGGCATTCTTTGGCTAGAGGGTCGACCGCGCCGCGGCTCTTCGGCGGACAAAATATGACTGGGAAGCTGTGGCGGGTACTCGTACGACCACCCGCGGCCGCCGGCTTCGCGACCTGGCGCGAGTACGGTTGGCGCTCGGAGCCGGACGTCGCCAGGCTTGCAGAGGAACACGAGGCCTTCTGCAATGCACTCGGCGCGGGCGGCGCAGAGGTCGTGGTCGCCGAGACCGCTCTACCGGCGGATCCCGATGCGATCTACGTCTTCGATCCTGCGATCGTGTCCGAGCAGGGGGCAATCGTCCTGCGCCCGGGAAAGGAAGGGCGCCTGGTCGAGACCGATGCCATCGCGAGAGACCTGGAGCATGCCGGCGTACCGATCGCCGCGCGGCTCGGAGCGCCTGCGTGCGCCGACGGCGGCGACACGATCTGGCTCGACCACGGGACCCTGCTGGTCGGCCGCGGTTACCGCACGAACGACAACGGCATCCAGGCCTTGCGGAAGGCATTGCCCGGAGTCGGCGTGCTCCCATTCGATCTCCCGCATCTGCACGGCTCCGATGTCGTACTCCATCTGCTCTCGCTCCTCAGCCCCCTCGACGAGGATCTGGTCGTGGCGTACTTGCCACTGCTGCCCGTGCGGCTGGTGCAACTGCTGAGGGAGCTCGACATCCGCATCGTCGAGGTCCCTGACGACGAGTTCGAGACCATGGGCTCGAACGTGCTCGCGCTCGCGCCGCGCGTCGCACTCGCGCTCGAGGGGAACGCCGAGACGAGGAAGCGGCTCGAGCGCGCCGGCGTCGACGTGAGTGTCTACCGCGGCGACGAGATCTCGCGCAAAGGCGACGGCGGGCCGACCTGCCTTACGCGCCCGTTACTCCGAGTCTGACCGCGAGAACCGCGACGGTCGTAAGCGTCGTCAAGAGCTCGACTGCAAGGAGCTTCGGGTTGTCGAACAGGAGCTCCCGCACCGGGTCGGGGCCTTCCCAATCGGGACTGAGGTCGTCTTTGACGATGAGGCCTCCGGGAACGACGAGGTCGATGGCCTCGGGCGATTCGTCGAAGTGGCCGCCGTCGAAGAAGAGCAAGTCGAACGGTGCGCGTTGGGGAAGATGATCGCGCCAATCGCCGGCGAGAAGCTCGACGTTCGGGAAGCGACGGAGGCGGTAGGCGGCCACCGAGACCCGGTCGGGGTCGAGCTCGACCGTCACCAGAGACCGCGCTGTCGACGCCATTGCTGCGGCGCCTTCTCCGAACGCCGTCCCGACCTCCGCGCATCGCTTTCCTGCAGCGAGCACGGCCAGCAGGCGCTGCACTTCGGGGAGCGATGAGCCTCCTCCCGTCATAGCCGGTAGACCGCCACCCATGGCCCGGCAAGATCCCCACCGGGCGTGAGGTAAAACACGCGCCGCGCCTGCGTGCGCAGGTTGTCGTAGAACGCGGCCTCCCGGGGATAGCGATCACGTGCCGCGAGAACACGATCCGTGATTGCTCCGGTGACCACGACGTCGTGGACACCGAGTCGGCGGAGACGTGCAACGTTCCGGTTCGGATCGAAAGTGCGCTTCGGGCCCGGCAAGAGCAAGGACAGCACGACTAGCCGATCGAAGCTCGGCGTCGACGGATCCGCGGCGATACGCGTCCCCGGCGGGATGTGCTGTTCGACCCACCGGTGCGCGACAATGCGGGTGTCGGTTCGCGTCAGTACTTTCGTGTCGCGAATCGACCACGTCAGGGGCACGACCAGCAAGAGCAGGGTCACCGGCGCAAGCGAGCGCATGCGTCCGGCGAGTGCGCCGAGGGCCGGCACGAGCGGAAGCACATAGCGGTCGAAGTGCGCGGCCAGAGTCAGCAGGTCCGCGAAGTAGACGACGACGAACGACGACAGGATCAGATCAGTGCGAGTGCGTCGGACGAGGGCAACAACAAGTCCGACGCCACACAGGATCAGCGCCGGGCCGAGCCCTTCCCAGAGCCGCACGACGAATGCGATCGGAGCGATGTGGTCGTGTTCGAAGCCGAGCCAACCATCCCGTGCCAGCCGCTGCACGCGAAATGCCTCGTGCCAGGCCTGATGGCCGTGCACGACGATGAACGGGCTCGAAGCGAGGAAGGCTGCGGCGGCAAGCACGCCGGACACAACGAGCCTGCGCCACTGCTTCCAGCCGGCGACGACGAGCGGGACGAGCAGGAAGACGCCGGGGTACTTGAAACCCATCGCCAGACCGATCGCGATTCCCGCCAGCTCGAGCCGCCCCGATACGAGTAGCGCGAGCGAGACGGCAACGCCAAGCGTCAGCGGTACGTCCGTCACCGCGGCATGCGAGTAGGCGACGTGGACCGTGCAGACGGCGACGGCCGCCGCCGCGACGACTCCGGCGGAAGGCGTCCCGAACGCCCGGCGGCCCAGCCACCAGGCGGCGGCGATCGACGATGTGGCCAGCACGACGCCCACGATCCGCGCGGTCAGGTACGACGGCTCGTCCTGCCAAGCCTGAAATGGGGCATTGACGTACATCAGCAGGGTCGGATAGTCGAACCAGTGCGGGTCGCCGCCTCCTCCGTGCACCAGCTTCCACGCGCGGGGAACGATCGACTGCTCGTCGGGGTTGAGCAGGTTTCCGAACGGGAGCCCGTACTGGATGCCGACAACGCGGATCGCCGCCGCGCCGGCGAGGATCGCCGCAAGCGCCGTTCCCAGGCCGCCCCACCGGGTGCCGGCCCAGCGGTCGATCGCGTTGGTCTTAGACCTGTGGCGGGCTGTCACCGACGAGCTCGGCGACGTTTTGCGTTCCGACGATGACCGCATCGACTCCCGCCCGCTCGAGCTCGTCCACCTGTTCCCTATTCGACTCTCCCACGTCCGCGACGGCGAGCTTTCCGGCCGGGACATCAGGCAGGAGCTCCAGCGCCTGGCTCAAGGCATCACCATCAACGTCGTCCCGGGGCGCGAGCAGGAAGATCTCGGGGTC
>WNGQ01006205.1_pt1 | contig 15303 bp, 13 predicted proteins | sample 5407661 | NCBI WGS metagenome assembly WNGQ01 (sample SAMN13153382, study PRJNA577476) | soil metagenome | isolation source: 60 cm soil or saprolite under Garry oak tree replicate 2 | place: USA:California | collected 2016-06-15 | reverse complement strand
CTTACGAGCGTCACCATGGTCGTCGCCGATGTGAACGAGGCGGCCGCACGATTTGCGCGCTTCACAAGCCGCCCGGCAAGGCCAGGCGCCTTCGGCCAATCGATCGAGCTCGATCGCGGCCGCGTGGACCTCATCACCGCGACTGCCTTCACCCAGATGATTCCCGAAATCCCGCTGCCTTCGCTCCCCTTCATCGCCGCCTACGGCATCTCGGTCGGGTCCCTCGATGTCGTGGAAGCCATCCTGATCGAGGGCGGGCTCTCGGCGCGCCGGTTTGGCCAAAGCGTCATCAGCGCCTTTCCCGAAGAGCTCGGACGCGGGGCTTGGCTCTTCAGTTGCGCCAACGACGCCGGCGCCGATCGGAGATGATCGCGCGTGCCGCATTGTGACCCGGCGCCCCGGTGACCCCGCCGCCGGGATGGGCACCCGATCCGCAGTGATAAAGTCCCTGCAGCGGTCCCCGATAGTCGGCATAACCCAGCGCCGGCCGCGCCCAGAACAGCTGATCGAGCGACAAGGCGCCATGGAAGATGTCGCCGCCGGTCAGGCCGAAGACCTGCTCCAGGTCGAACGGGCTCAAGGCCTCGCGGCCGATGACGCTCGCCTTGAACCCCGGCGCATAGCGCTCGACCGTCTCGATCATCAGATCCGCAACGCTGTCCCGGCAATCGTTCCATGCACGTCCATCCGGCAATTCCGGCGCGACATGCTGGCAAAAGAGGCTCGCCACGTGGGCACCCGGCGGCGCCAGCGAATCGTCCAAGGTCGAAGGGATGAGCATCTCGATGATCGGCTCGCGGCTCATGCCCTGCAGGCGGGCATCGCAATAGGCGCGATCCATGTAGCGCAGGCTCGGCGCTAAAATGATGCCCGCGGTGTGATGATCCGCCGGCTCGCTCCCGGGAAGCGCCGTGAAGCTTGGCAGCTTCGAGAGCGCGACATTCATCCGGAACGTGCCGGAGCCGCAGCGCCAGTTCCGCATGCGGTGAAGAAAGGCTGGGTCGAGCGCATCGCCCGGAACCATTGCGGTGTAAAGGAGCTTCGGGTTCACGTTGGCGGCGACCGCGGCGCCGCGGATCGTTTGCCCGTCCGCGAGGACGACGCCGAGCGCCCGGCCCTTCTCGACCAGGACCTCGCGGACCGGTGCATCGGTTTCGATCTCGACCCCATGGGAGCGGCAGGCCCGTGCCATGGCCTGCGTGATCGCCCCCATGCCCCCGATCGCATGCCCCCAGGTGCGCTTCTTGCCATTCACCTCGCCGAAGGCATGATGCAGGAGCACATAGGCGGTGCCCGGCGTATAGGGACTGGCATAGTTCCCGACGATGGCATCGAAGCCGAACAGGGCCTTCACGAGATCGCCTTCGAACCAGGCATCGAGATAATCGGCAGCCGATTTCGTGAACAGATCGAGGAGCGCCTGCAGATTTTCCGTGGAAAGGCGGCGAAGCCGGTTGCCTAGGCGTCCAGCTTTCAATATTTCCATGACGGATTTCAGGTTCAGACCGCGGGTGAGGTTCGGCGGCGCCTGCAGGACCAGCTCGCGCAGCAGATCGGCGTTCGCCTCGAGCTGGCGGCTGAAGGCGCCATACCGCTCGGCATCGGTGCGGCTGAACTTGGCAATGTTGCGCTCGGTATGCCCTTCGGCAGCGAGAAGGTATTGGCCATCCATCGTGGGGAGGAAGTTCTGCGCGCGACGCTCGACAATCCGCAGTCCATGCTCGAACAGGCGAAGGTCCGCTATGATCTTGGGATTGAGCAGGCTCACCGTATAGGCGGCGACCGAATTCCGGAAGCCGGGATGAAACTCGTGGGTGACCGCGGCGCCGCCCACCACAGACCTGCGTTCGACCACCTTGACCGTGAGGCCGGCCATGCCAAGGTAAGCGGCACAAGTCAGCCCATTGTGGCCCGCACCGATGATGATGACGTCATAGGTCTGCATCGTAGACGCTGTTTCCCACGCAAATCAGGCACATCCTAGTCGCATGTCTACACCATTGTCACGGCGTCACCTTCGCATCGGCCGATCGCTGGCCGGGCTCGGTCTGTTCGCACGCACGCCGATCAGGAAGGGCCGGTTCATCGCCCGCTACAGCGGCCGGAAAATCCGCACCGAGACGGCCGACGATCTCAACAACAAATATCTTTTCGAGATCAACAACCACTGGACCATCGACGGATCGAGCCGCAGAAACCTCGCGCGCTACATCAACCATTCGTGCCGGCCGAACGCAGAGGTCTATTTCGTCAAGCACGTGATCAAGATCCGCGCGATCCGAAACATCAAGCCCGAGGACGAGATCACCTACAATTACGGCCGCGGATATTTCGATTGCTTCATCAAGTCCGTCGGCTGCAAGTGCATTGCCTGCCTGAAGAAGAAAGCCAAGGAGCGCGCGGCACGAAGGAAACGGTGAGCGGCAAGTCCGCAGATGCCCGACCGCGCGCCTATTGCTCCATCACCGAGGGCGCGAACAGCTCTTCGAGCTTCATCAAGCGCGGCGTCAGGCCTTGCTCAAAGGAATATTGCGCGGCGGTCTCCAGCACCTTGCGATTGGCCTGAATGCCATGTCGGATGAGCGGCGTGGCCAGAGCCTTGCGCGCTTCGGGCGGGAGCAGGCCCGTTTCCAGGTGGTACTCGACGGCTTCCTTGCGCGCCTTTTCGGCGAGCTCATTCGCCTGTTGAAAGGCCTTGAAGATATTCAGGATCGCCCACGGGTGCTTCTCGGCAATCTCGCGCTTGATGACCATGCCGTGGTTGATCGGATAGATCCCTGTCTTCTGATAAGACCGGACACCTTCGGCGTGCGGATCGGGGAACAGCGTCTTGAAATCGGGGTGGCGATAAAGATCCACCGTCGAGCGGTCGACAAGGTTGTTGGTGCCGGCAAGGTAACGCAAGGCGCCGTCCAGCTTCCCCGCCAGCAGCATTTCACCCATATTAGTGCTGTTCGGAATGTAGGAGAGCTTCACGTCCGCCGGAGGGCGGAAGCCGGTCGCGGCTCCCTGGCTGCGCTCGTCATTGCGTTCCATCCAGAACTCCATGTCGCGCGGATGGACGTCGAATTCGTGCTGCAGATAGCCACGCGTCCACAGCGCCGCGGTCTGTTGATATTCCGGCACGCCCATCTTCTTGCCCTTGAGATCGGCCGGCTTGTCGATGCCGCGATCCTTGCGCACCAGAATTCCAACGTGGAACATTCGCCGGGTCGTGAAAACGGGAATGCCCACCCACCGGTCATCGCCGCCGGCGACCGCCATCATCAGCGAGGAAATCGACATCTCGGAAACGTCAAAGTCGCCAAAACGCAATTGGCGCCAAAACAGCTCGGAGGCATGCAGCGGCGTGCACATCAGATCGATCCCGTCGGGCTTTACCTTTTGCTCGAAGACGGCAAGCGTACGCGGGTTCTCGGCCATGCCGATGCTCAGTTGCAAATCCACCGCTTAAGCTCCCTACTCCCAGGTCGCGAAGGCCATGCCGCAGCCGGTCCCCGCTTCGGAGCGGCAGGAGGGGACGTAGTCGATCAGGTTCATCTGCAGATCGGTCCCGGACAGTATGCCGGCGGCCGTGATCCAGTTCTTCGTCTCCGAGGTGCCGGACAGGAACATGTTCTCAGGCTCGGCGAAGATCGTCTTGGTATCGCGGTTCTTGATGGCCGTGAGCATGCGGGCATCGAAATCCTCGTCGACCACAGTTCCAGCCTGCGATCGCGCTCCCAATCGACTGGCCGAACTGGTAGCAGCGCTTGGCGGTCGGCCGGTTGGGCAGGAAATAAGTGTTGAGCAGGATCGGCACCACCGGGATGGGGCGGTCCTTGACGATGCGGCGGTAAACGAATCCAACGGCGTGACCGACGCCGATGACGCCTCGCTCGTTCGCCCGTTGCTCCATCGAGACGGCAACGTCGAACTCGTCGGCGATCGCCTGCTCGATGATCGCAGTCGCGAGCCCCACCGGCACCGGATAAGCCTGGTCCTCGGGAGGGTGGCTCGCCGACATCGCGAGCGCGATACCGGGGCTTTTCGTCTTCAATATCTGCGGGTCGATCGCCGCGTTGATGACCTGCTCGCCGCAGTAGACGGTGAAGGACGGCTGAATATCCTCGTAGAACCACTCATGCTGGTCGTCGCCCACCACCACGATGATATCGGGATTGACCTCGGCAAGCCTCTCGGCGAGCCGATCCATGGCGCGGTGGTTGCGCTCAAAACAGCTTTGCCGCACCTCAAGGCTCGATGCTTTCACGAAGTCCTTCTCGCCCCGCCGGGCTTCGACCAATTCCGGAAAGGTGTAGATACGTCCGCGGAAGGGGTGCGCCGGGTTCTTGCGGTCGTCCGCGGCGCGCAGATCCCACCGTTCAGGCGGCGTCGCCAACAGCGGTCCATGCGAGGAGCCGAACCCATACACGATCTTGGCCATCCGTTGCTCCCTCAATCAATCCAGGCGGGACGCGAATCCCGACACGGCCCGCGGTGAATGACGAGCATCATCGCCGACCATTCAGCAAAAAGGCTCGGTCACGGCGTTTTTTTTGCTCCCGGCGCCGCGGCCCAGTAGATATCCCACAACTCACTCATTTTCTTATGGGTGTCGCTGACGAGCAAGGCGTCGTCGCGGATGTTGGCGCGCTTGCCAACGATGGTGTCGGCGAACGGCACGAATTGCGGCAACTGCAGCGCCTTGTGGACCGGAACCGCGAAGGTCGTGGCGTATTGCACAATCTGGCCTTCGCGGCTCACCATCCAGTTGATGAACAAGCGCGCGGCGTTCTTGCGGGGCGATTTATCCAGCATCGCGATCTGCGACAGCGTGATCGGCACCGGTTCCGGACAGTGGTAACCCAGCGGCGCGCCTTTGGTTACATACCTCTTGGCGACCCATTCGGGCGAGGGAAGGCTGGCATGAAACTCGCCCGCCACGGCCAGCGCCGTCAGTGCGGTCAGGCCTTCCTTGCGGCGCTGCGGTTGCAGCTTCTCGAAAAGATCGCGCGTGAAGTTCGCTCCCCATTTCTCGCCGAAGTCGCCCCAAAGCCCCAGCAGCCACGCGCTGGGATTATTGGTCAGGGCGAGGTTGCCGTCGCCCCAACGCGGATCCTTCACCAGGTCGTCCCAAGTCCTCGGCAAGCCCTCCTTCCTCACCTTGTCGGTATTGTAGGCCATGCAACGGAACGACAGCTTGTGGCTGATCCAGGTTCCGTCGGCGGCCACATAGTCCTTCGAGATGTTGTTGAAGCCGGGGAGCTCATGCAGATCGGCAAGCGCCTTCGCCTCGATGTAATAGAAGATGGCGTCCGCAATCGCGGTCATCACATCGACCAGAACGCGGCCCTCCTTGAGCGCGACCAGGACCTGCATGCCGCGTCCGGACGTGCCGGCGCGTTCATAGCGCAAGTTGATAAACGGATAGCGCTCCCGAAAGGGCGCCGTCATATCCCGGAACTCGCGAGGTTCCCATGTGCCGGAGATGATGACCTCCTTTTCGTCTTTCGCGCCGTCGAGCCATGCCTTGGGAACATTGAGCTCCGCATCAAGCCCATCGAGCATCGAGGCATCGAGCTTGAGATCGCCCATCGCTTTTTGAGTGGCCTTGGGCAGATCCGCTGCGCTGACGACCGACCTCAGAGCCAGAATCGACACCAGCGCCGTTACGACGACAAGAATCCACCTCCTCATGACACATTCCCGTTTCATTTTTTTTCTTCAGCAAGGTTGCTCGCTTGATCCAAACGGCATCGCGCGCGCTGGCGGAAAGCGAATGGGCCAACCCCGTGGCTGAAGCGGAGCGGACTACGCTTTGAGCGTCCTCCGGACCGGATCGCCGCCGTAGAGGCCCAGCTCCGGCCGGCGGCCGGCCTTGCCGCGCTCCATGACCTCGGCCGCTTCCTTGGCGGTCGCGAACCGCGCCTCGATTTCGACTCGATAATTGTCGGGATCAAGGAAGAACCAATTCAAGATGCCCTCTTCGCGCTTGTGCCCGACCGGTCCTTCGATCTCGATGCCGCAGGATCTGATGTACTCGACCGTCTCTTCGGCACGGGCCGGATCGACACGATAGGCCCAGTGGATCGCATGCGGAATGTCGATCTTAGGCACGTCGGCGGGCCACTTTATGATCGAGAGGCCGAAGTCGCCTATATAGAGCTTCATCAGCGGATTTTCCGACTTGTCGTTGCGCCATGCCAAGCGCGCGCCAAGCAGCTTGGTGTAGAAGTCGAGCGTGCGATCGAGATCTTGGACGTAAAAGCCGCTGTGGCTGATGCCAGTGATGCTTTTGGAAAGCGAGGCCTGATCCATGACTATCTCCCGTGTGAATTGAACAAGCCGATCCGTGGCCTGTTAAATGCGTGCAGGGCCGACCGCGCCGGGTCCTACTCTGCTGCCGCCTTGCTGGCGAGCACGCGCCGGCAAAAGCTGGGCCCGTCCTCGTCCTCTTCGATGTACCCCGACGTGCAGATGAAATCGGCGAACGGGTTGTCCGTAGACTTGCGCTGCAGCCATGGCGCTTCGCCACCATCCTGCATCTGCTTGATCGCTTTCAGCAGCGCCTGCCGCACTCCGATAATGACGATGTCGGTAGAGCCGAGATGCTCGTTCGTGCGGTCTTGGATGGTACCCTGGGTTTCGATCGCAAAAGCATCCTGGGCAGGAAAATAGAGTCCCATGCCGCCATAGCTTTCGCCGCGTTTGAGCTCCTCGCGATCCTGCAGATAGCGATTTTCGGGCCGACGGATGTGCCGATTGTCGGGCCCGACATTCTCATGGTGGTTCTTGATGAGCTTCTCTTTGTCCAATGGTTCCGAGTGCCGGTAGAAGAACTCGAAGCGGCAATGGCTGTGGTCGTCGATCGGGACATACCAGCGTCCTTGATATCCGCCTTCGCCGGTCGAGGTGGAAGGAGTCGCCCCGGCCGGATATACGTAGTTGTTGACCCGCAGATATTTCCGGCCGTTCGGCGACTTGTGGAGCGCGAAAATCCTGGTGCCGAAGCTGGTCTGCTCGATGCTGATCGCGGGCGGCTCGGTCCCTCTGAGCGCGGCGATATCGCTACCGGAGCGCACGCTCGGCTTGCCGGGCGGCCGGCGATGCAGGTACGTCGTGTGCGCGGGGTCAGTCGAGCTTTCCAGCCCCTGCAGCCAATTACACATCTGGACGACGCGGAACGTCATTCGGTTGGATTCCGGCCCGGTCAGGAATTCGAAGTCCGGAATCAACGGCGGCTCGCCCTCCCCCATATAGGCCCAGATCGCGCCACCCTTCTCCTGCACCGGATAGGCGGTATGCCGCACCTTGTGGCAGAACTTTTTTCCCACGGGCTCTGCGGGTTGATCGAGGCACTTGCCGTGGATGTCAAACAGCCAGCCGTGGTAGAGGCAGCGCAACCCCCCGTCCTCGACCCGGCCGTAGGACAGATCGGTGCCGCGATGGGGGCAAAATTGACCGATCAGGCCAAGCTGATCCTCGTCGTTGCGAAACAAAACGAGGTTTTCGCTCATGATACGGATCGGCAGCGGCGCGCCACCGATCGGCATTTCCTCTGCCGCCGCGATCGGCTGCCAATAACTGCGCAAAAACCGACCGCAGGGGGTTCCGGGGCCAGTCTGCGTGAGCAGATCGTTGTTGGCCTTGGACAGCATTTGAAGGCTTCTCCCAACGGCTATCGACGGCTCAGCTGCAGCCGGCCGCCATATTCGGGGACATATTGCATTCAAAAACCAGGCGATACAATATCCAGCCCTATCCCTTACTTACGCGAGCTACGCAGACCGCATGCGCAGGATTCGATATTCTGCGGATCTGGCGCGCAACCAGGACCGGTGGGGCGAGGCGATGCGCGCGCATGAGGCTATTCTCGACGCCCTGCGTCGACGGGCGGGCCTGGAGCTATGACTGTCAGCACCGTCGATCTGCCGTCAGCTGCCATTCGCGCCCCAAGGATACAGCCATCGTCGCTCTGGCAATTCGCAGTGTTTCTCGTGGTCTTTCTGGCGGTGGCCACGCCACTCCTGTTTCTGATACTCGGAAGCTTCAGCCAAGCGCGGCTTCCCTCGGAATTCTCCTTCTTCAATCTCAGCCTCACCAATTACATCAAGGTGTGGAGCGATCCCGGCACCTTCGCCGTCCTGTCAAATACCTTATGGTTCGCCGTTGGCAGCACCGCATTCGGCATCGTTATTGCGGCGGGGCTCGCTTGGCTCGTGGAGCGCACCAATATCCCGGGCAAAATCTGGATCTATGCCGGCGTGCCGATGACGTTGGCCATGCCGGGCATGTTGCAGGCAATGGCCTGGGTGCTGCTCGCGAGTCCGCGTATCGGCTTTATCAACAAGGGACTCATGGACGCTTTCGGCCTGCCCGCGGCTCCGTTCAATATCTACACCATGGCGGGCATGATCTTCATCGAAGGCCTGCGCACCGTTCCCACGGCGTTTCTCATGCTGGTGCCGCTGCTGCGAGCCATGGATCCAACGCTCGAGGAAGCCGCTGCAATGTCCGGCGCGCGACCGGCCTCGGCGCTGCGCAAGGTGACGCTCAGCCTGATGCTTCCCGGCTTGCTGGCCGTTGCCATCTACCAGTTCACGAGCGCACTGGAGGAATTCGAGGTGGCTGGGATTCTCGGGCTGCCTGCCGGCATCTATGTGTTCAGCACGAAAATTTATGCACTGCTGCATTTGACGTCATCCCTGCCGGCATACGGCGAAGCCAATGCGCTGGCCATGTTCTACCTCTTCGTGGCCGTTGTCGGCATCGCTGTGTACAGCCGGGTGATCGGGAAGGCGGAGCGTTTTACCATCATCACGGGCAAGGGCTATCGCCCGCGCCTGTTGCAGCTTGGCGCGTGGCGCTGGCCGGCGGCCGGCCTCGCCCTGCTCTATTTGGCCCTGTCGACGATCATTCCGTTTCTTGTTCTGGCTTACGTCTCGTTCCTGCCTTATGTGCAGGCGCCATCTGCCCGAGCCTTCGCCGCCATGAGCTGGGAGAATTACCAGACCGTGCTGCAGACCGAGAGCATGGCCCCGATGTTGTGGAATACCTTCGTGATGACGGTGTCGGTCGCGACCGCCGTGGTGATCTTTTCCTTCCTGATTTCTGTCGTGGTGGTGCGGTCGAAATTCTGGGGCCGGAAAGTGCTCGATCAGCTCGCCTTCCTGCCGCACGCCATCCCCGGCATGGTCATGGGACTGGCGCTGCTGTGGATCTTTCTGCAGATCGACAAATTGGGGGTGGGCCTGTTCGGCTCGATAACGTCGCTGATCATCGCCTTCACGATCGGCTACATATCTTATGGCACCCGCGTGATGAACGCCGCCGTGCTGCAGATTCACAAGGACCTCGAGGAAGCGGCCAAGGTCAGCGGCGCGCCGCAATGGCGGGTATTCTGGCGCGTGTTCTTCCCGTTGTTGCAGCCCGCTTTTGTCGGCGTGTGGATCTGGACCGTGCTCCATGTCGTGCGCTCGGCCGGCAAGCCTTTGATCCTCACCAGCGGCGCCGAGAGCGAGGTGCTGGCGGTGGTCATCTGGAACATGTGGGATCATGGATACATCGAGGCCGTCGGCGCCATCGGCACCTTGCTGATGCTGGCGCTGCTCGTCATCAGCCTCGTGGTCCGCAGGTTCGGGTTTGGCGGCAGAGCTCATATCCAGGAAGCGAGATGATCGAGATTCGTGGCTTGCATGTTCGCTTTCAGAGCGAGCGCGGCGAGGTGCACGCCGTGCGTGGCATCGACCTGGCGGTCAAGGAAGGACAGTTCTACACGCTGCTCGGACCCTCCGGCTGCGGCAAGACGACGACGCTGCGCTGCTTGGCGGGCCTGGAGTCGGCGACCGCAGGTGAGATTTCCATTGCGGGCACGCCAGTCTATTCGTCGTCGCGCCGGATCATGGTCCCGCCGCACGCGCGCGATATCGGCATGGTGTTCCAGTCCTATGCCATCTGGCCGCACATGACGGCGTTCGAGAACGTGGCCTTCCCGTTACGCGAAATGCGGGGCCGCTTCTCGCGCGCTGAGATCAAGGAGAAGGTCGGCCAGGCCTTGCAGCTCGTGCAGCTTTCGGGCCTGGAGGAGCGGCCCGCCCCGTTCCTATCGGGCGGACAGCAGCAGCGCCTGGCGCTCGCCCGGGCGCTGGTGCGCGAACCGAAGGTCCTGCTGCTGGACGAGCCCCTGTCGAACCTGGATGCAAAGCTGCGGGAAGACACCCGCCTCGAGTTGCGCGAGCTTGTGAAACGGCTCGGCATCACCACGGTGTACGTCACCCACGACCAGCTCGAAGCGCTGACGATGTCGGATGTGGTGGCGGTCATGAACCAAGGCCGCATCGTGCAGGAGGCTTCGCCGATCGATATCTACCGGGCGCCGAAGGAACGCTTTGTCGCGAACTTCATCGGCCTGACCAACTTCCTTGATGGTCACGTCACCTCGACGCAGAACGGCAGCGGTCTCGGCTTGGTGGAAACCGCCAGCGGCACCTTGAGTTGCGTGATGCCCCCGACCGCGAAGGTGAAAGATGCGGTAACGGTGGTGGTGCGGCCGGAAGACATCGCGCTGAGCACACTGAGCGCGGCGCAGCCGGGCCAGAACCTGCTGGAGGGCAAGGTGGTGGCAGCCTTGTTCATGGGCGAAGCGATGGAATACCAGCTGGAGCTGCCCGGCGGGACAATGATGCGGCTGAAGCTGCATGCCTCCAACGTGATAGCTCGCGGCGATACCGTCCGCATTCAGATTCCGGCCAACCTCTGCCGTGCCCTCATGGCCTGACCGCAGGGCACCAGCTGGAGCGACGAAATCTGGCGCTGGCGTGCGCTCCCCAAGATACTGAGGGTGAGTAGACGCATGGGCCGGACTGCGCTCATTGTTCCGACACGTCGATATAGACGCCCTCCAAATCTGTGAGATGGAACTGGCCCTCAGGACACTGTTTGAAGAGATCGAGACGGGCTTTTCCTTCCTCCCCATAACCGAGGGGCTTGGTGACGAATTGCGGGTTGAACCCGATCAGCTCGTCCATGTCGCGGCGAACGGCCTCGATGCTTTCGACCTTGAAACCGAAATGATCGATCTGGGGAGGCATCGGATCATGACCGATGAAATTCTGCATGCTCCACGGTAGGATTGCGAGGGACACACGGCCATCGCTCAGGTACCAAGCGCTGTTCCGATTCGTAGGGGCCAGTTCGAACACACGCGTGTAAAACTCGGCGCTGCGCTCGGGATCACGCGAGCGCATGGTGATGTGGTTGATGTAGCGGGCCGGCTGCCAACCAGTCTCTGCGAAAACGTCTTTCGCCTTGCCCGAATTGCGCTCCGCCAAGTCGAAGATGATCATATCCGGATCATGCGCGCTCACAGCCGCATTGGGCCGGACGGACGGGCGTTCGACCCATTGCAGCGACCGGTCGAAGGCGCGGATACGCTCCAGGGTCAACTGCATGCTTTCGACTTCAAAACCGAAATGATCAAGGCCGCTGCGCCGTCCTTCCCGGCGGGGAATATGGTTCAGGCCGATCTGACCGTCGCCCACCGGCATCGCGCGCGCGGGGCGCGCGTTGTTGGATGCTTTCATCCCGAACAGCGCCATGTAAAAACGGGCGTTGGCCGCATAACGATCGCTTGTGATCGCGAGATGATTGAGTTTAGCGAACACGTTTTCCTCCGTGCTTTCAGCGATGTTAGACCGTCAATCTGTCCCGAGCAACGCCAAGTGGCCCAGGGCATGCTCGTCGCTGGCGAAACTTCGGCATGTCTTCCTCGCACGCGCCGAATGAAATGAAATGCAGCTTCATGCGCGCGCCTGCGGAGACGCTGCCTCAGCGGTGCGGATGGCCGTGGTGTGAGTGAGAGACTCAGCGCGCCCTTTTCTTCCTTCAGGTTGCGACCGAAGTCGCCATAGAACTTTTCGGCCTGGGCCAGATGGGGCAGGATGAAGTTGGAATAGTGGAGCGCGTGCACGCCGAGCTCGCGGGGACACTTCTGCACGGGTTAAGGCACCGAGCAATTCCGGGTCATGTTGCCGCGTGCTTATGTCCGGTTCATCGAGCAGCCACGTCAGGGCCTGCCGCGTAGCCAAGCCTCTCCCTGGCGATAAAGCGCATCGATCTCAGGGTCCGTTCAGTCCTAACACTTGGGATTCAACTTGGTAGCCTGCGTTGGCCTGGACATCGGCGAGATGAGGATACCCCGCGGAGAATTGTACCAGAAGGTCCTGTCAAGCTCTACATGGGCTACACCTCAACACCAGAAACAACCTCCTCACCCGAATTCCCCAATCCCGCCTATCGTCCCCGAGGCGGCGCAAACCTGCCATCCCGAAGCGCTGTTCGTCATCGCTCAGAAATCCGGCCTGTCCGAAAACGGGATGGCCCCTTTTCCGGCGTAGTATCCATACCTGTTCTCCGGACAGACATATTCTGGCCATTTCCCCATAGCGCGCCGATAAGTCATGGTCGCTGACCAAGGCATCGTGAAGACACCTTCGTCCTCAACTGTGAACTGGAGCTGGAGCCCCTTGCCCTTATATTCCTCGTCGACCGACAGTCCGGAGTCATTGCGAGGAATGCGGAGATTCTCCTTATCCCGTTCCAGAGCCGCCTTCGCGGCTTCGTAATCAAGCAGCCGATAACGTTCCACAACGTGCAGAGCCTTGCTGTAGGGCGTTCCGTACACGTCAACCATGGCAAACGGTCGGTCGGGCTTGATCCCTACGGTGTCTATGACGAGCGTGTCACCTTCGTAATGGCCGACGGAATCTCCATAAAAGGACGGCGTCACATTCGCGGGATGAGACTGATTCAGGTGCACGTGCCGGACTTCATGGTCAAAGAAGTAGAGGAACGTGACCTTCGTCGGCTGTTGCAGCATCTGGATGCCGATATTCCAGAAGATGTACGGAACGGGTTGCGGCCAACACTGGTTGGCCGGGGTGGGATAGGTGACGCCAGAGAGTGAAATTTCGCCATGCTTCTTCACGACTTCCACAGCATTGGGTTTCAGAATCGGATTGGCGTAATCGCCGACAAACTGGCTGGTGTTGCCCACGCCACTAGGCCTGCGCGAACGGTTCGTCACCGGACCTGGACCCGATAGCGGCTGCTCGAAGCCGGGCCACAATGGATGGACCCATACGCCGGAGAAATCTGCGGCCGCTTGCGTACTGCTATTGGCCGGCCCAACTGCAGGCGCTACCGCTTGCCCCGAGGTAGGTGTCGCAGCCACTGACGCTAATGTCACCACTAAAAGCAAATCCCGCAGGTGCGCATTCATGCCAAGCCTCCACTGGTGGTTCTCGCGTCCTTTGGAGTGCGACCAGGATATCTCGTGCGTACTAACCCCTTGGATGCGGCGTTGCCATTGCTTCCGCGGTGAGGATCACCCGCATAGCTTTGGGATGAATGGCACCCGAAAGCCGTGGGGGCCACGTCAGGCGTGCCGCGCCTTCTCGAAGCTGCCGGCCGTGACGATCTCAGCGACGGTGCCGTCGGGGGCGCGGAACTTGAGCGCGTTGGCTTCCGGCTTGGAGAGAATCTGGCCGCCGTGCTGCTTGATGGTCTCCGCGAAGGCCGCCCGATCGGCGACCTCGATGCCCCAATGATGAATGCGCGGGCCGGGACCGGCGAGTTGCGCCTCGGCCGCGGTCTCGCTGTCGTAGACCATGAGGGCGAGATCGGTCTCGCCGTCGGTCATGTGACGCGAAACATGCTGATGGTTGCGCGCCGTGGAGATCTGCCGGAAGCCGAACACGTTCTCGTAGAACCTGGTGGCCTGCTCCAGGTCCGGCACCTTCATGGCAACATGAACGATGCGCGATTTGTCGCTCTTGTTCTTCTTCTTGTAACGGCCGATGCCGACGATCTCGGCGAGGTTGCCGTCGGGAGCCCGGAACTTCAGGGCGCCCTCCTCCGGATCGGAGAAGATGCTGCCGCCGAACTCCTCGATCTTCTTCACGGTCGCCTCGCGGTCCTCGACCTCGATTCCGATATGATGAATGCAGGGACCGGGCCCGGCGAGCTGCGCCTCCTCCTCGTCCTCGCTGTCGTAGACCATCAGAGCGAGATCGATATTGCCGTCGGTCATGTGCCTCGAAGTGTGGCCGCGGGCATAGCCGGTCTTGGTCTGATAGATGCCGAAGACGTCCTCGTAGAACCTGGTCGCCTTTTCGAGATCCTCGACCTTGATGGCGATATGAACGATGCGGGCCATGGGTTTCTCCTTCTTGAGGCATTTGCCGCGTCAATGGATTGCCGGCGCTCCTACCGGGTAAAATCGCGTTTGTCGAGCACAAGCATCAGGCCTGGTGCGCAGCGGCCGCCTCGGCCTGGCGAAGCGTCGCGGCGGCCTTTCGCTTGGCCCAGAACGAGAAGAACACCGTGAGCGCCGCCAATGCGAGCAATCCTACCGCAAGCGGGCTCCTCAGGAACACGATCGGGTCGCCATCGGAGATCGTCATGGCCTGCCGGAAGGATTGCTCAATCCGATCGCCCAGAATGAGACCGAAGATCAGGGGGGCTTTCGGAACGTCGAGCTTGCGGAACACGTAGCCGAGAACGCCGAACAGCAGTGCGAGATAAAGGTCGAAGGTATTGGTCTCGAACGAGTAGACCCCGACCGAGGCGACGCCGAGAATGATGACCAGGAGGATTGCGGGCGGCACATAAAGGACGCGCGCGAACACGCCGACCAGCGGCAGATTGAGCACCAGCAGCATCAGGTTACCCACATACATGCTTGCAATCAGTCCCCACACGAGGTCGGGATGGGTCTGAAACAGCATCGGGCCGGGCTGGATTCCGTAGGTGATGAACGCGCCCATGATCACCGCGGTCGAGCCCGAGGCCGGGATGCCGAGCGCCAGCAGATGGACGAACGCGCCGCAGGTGTCGGCATTGACCGCAGCCTCCGGCCCGGCGACGCCTTCGATGGCGCCTTTTCCGAACTGCTCGGGATGCCGGGACACTCTCTTTTCCGTGACATAGGCAAGCATGGCCGAGATCGTGCCGCCGAGCCCCGGCGCGGCGCCGCAAAAGAAGCCGACGCCCGTCCCGCGCAGGATCGCCGGCCAGGCGCGGCGCCATTCCTCACGGGTGAACCAGATGCGGCCTTCGATCCGCACGATCTTCATCTCGCCAAGCAGCGTTTCCTCGACCATCCGGCTGACCTCGGCGAGCGCGAAGAGGCCGACCACGACCACCAGGAAATTCACGCCCTGCTGGAGCTCCGGAACCTCCATGGTGAAGCGCGGCCGCCCGCTCTGCAGATCGATGCCGACGGTGGCGATCGCGAGCCCGAGGAAAACCGAGATCAGCCCC
>WNGQ01006785.1_pt1 | contig 15304 bp, 10 predicted proteins | sample 5407661 | NCBI WGS metagenome assembly WNGQ01 (sample SAMN13153382, study PRJNA577476) | soil metagenome | isolation source: 60 cm soil or saprolite under Garry oak tree replicate 2 | place: USA:California | collected 2016-06-15 | reverse complement strand
AGGACTTCGTCCATTACCGGAAGCGCGCCATGGGCGCCGGTCCCGACAATGAGCCGCTTGCCTCCCCAGGGAATTTCTTCCCCGGCCGAAAGCGGCGTGTGGCCGAACTTTTCGCGGAATTGCTTGGAAGGTCCTTTCTTCCGTTTCCGCACTTTGCCGCCGTCGATCACCACATCATGCGTGTAGCGCTTTCCCTCGACCTCGATCTCGCCAAACTTGACCAGTCGTGCTTTCATTTCTCAATGTTCCGCTGGCTCGATCTCCAAGGCAATGATGCTGTGATTCGCGTTTACGATGAAGCTGGCAACGTGATCGAGACGCATGAACACGCAGGCGAGTTCAAAGAGCCGTAAAGGTTTACTCGCATCACGGATTAGGCGCCGGGAGGTTCCCCTGACGGCACGGCAAAAGCATAGACTTTGTTGCCAACGGCGAAGTAAATCCTACCGCGAGCGACGATGCCGGTGTTCCACTTGCGCGTATTTGCCATTAGCTCGTTAGGCCCGCCTCCCGCGTAAATGACTGCGCCGGTATCGCCATTGTAACCGTGTAATCGCTGGTCACCCTGGGCGCCGACCACCCAGACAATCGCATTATTGGTCCCATCAGTAGTTGTAACCCAGGGCGAGCCCTGACCGATCTGGCTCACGCTCCACGCAGGGACTATGGTGGGCGGATTTGTGGCAGTGATTTTATAAGCCGAAACAGCGCTGCTCCCGTTACGAAAGACAAAATATGCTCCTTGGCGGGTGCGGTAACTGGCAGCCGATTGACCTCTCACGGAATTGGCAACATTCGCTGAGGCCACCGGCGCGGTGATACCGCCGAGATTATTACGGTTAAGTAAATAGGCTTTGCCGTCTTTTCCCAAGGCGAGCGCCAGTTGCGAAGGTGTCGCGCCGGGGACATCGATGAGCACCGCGCCGCACCCGCCCAAGTCGGTGTCTCCGTTGTCGAGCGAGAGCCAGTTAGTAGGCGCCCAGTAGTCGATCGGAGAGCCACTAAAGACTGGCCCAGCTCGCAAACGAATAATCGCTTCGCCACCGCCCCAGTGGCCTCCGGTGTTGAACGTATTCCCGGTGATCACGAACATGTTGGTGCCATCACTGGCAACACCGCCATGCCCCCAAATTCCGCCACCGATCGCTCTAGGTGCCCAGGCGATCACACTCGAAGGGTTATTGATTGGCACGCCGACAACCCAGCCGTGATATGTGCCGCAATCGCCGAAGTGGCCGGAATACGGCACATAAACCACGCCATTGACCAGCCCGAGTGCGGCGCGTTGGTTCTGGATCGACGAAGTAAAGGTCATGCCGTTGTACCTCGCGGTGGCGTTCACATCTACTGACCAGCCGGCATTGGTCGCGCCCGTGTCCACGTTCAATGAAAAAATGAAATGCTTCTTGATCGCGCCATTGATCATTGCATCGAAGAAAAGTGATCGAGAGGCAAGCTGGACAACGGGGGTGCCCGTGATGCCAAGAGGGCTGATATTGCCGCATGGAAGACCTGAGGTGACGGGCGGGCCGACGTTCCGCTGCCAAATCACCGTGCCCGTAACGGCGTCGAGCGCGTAAACGTTATTCGATTCGGTCGCGACAATAACTTTCGCCCGACCGCCGGGCCCACCTTCGACGTAAAGGGGTTGAGCGTAAACATTGCCTGAAATCGTGCCATTGAAGTTCAGATTGCGCTTCACATAAACAGCGGCGGAGCGCGTGAAGGCCGAATCGATGTAAAGGCCGTCGCGAGAAAGATGGTTGTGCTCTTGAGTAACGTTGACCTGCGCGTCGATTGAACTAACCAGGCTCCACAGGCTGGCAACGACTAGCGAGAAAATGGGAATCAAAGGTTTCATCCGTCCGCAGTCGTTAATCCCGCGCCAACTCCTACCACAACGCACTTAATGAATACGCAGTTCGCCCCAACAGAGGTTGCACCGAAAATATTGGCGATAAAGCAGTTGAAGTTGACCGCTTTCAGATCAGCAGGTTCTAAGCCAGAATCAGAGCTGACCTTACGTCACCGTCCTCACACTTAGCGCAAGTCCTTCCTTGCAAAGAGTGTATGCATAGTGACTTCAGTTTCTCCCAAGCATGTTGGCGGGGACGCTTTAGTCAGAAACTGTCAAGGTTTCCGACGCGGAACGCGTGCGCCGACGCTGAAAACAAATGGTTTGCTCTGACGGGCCGTGCTAAGAAGCTGAACGTCACGGATCCGCCGATCATTACCGTTATTGGCAAAGCGTACTTTGACGTTGGACATGCGCCCAAAGATCAATCAAACCGGAGAAAGTATCTGCCCGGCTACGCTGCATGGGAGATTCATCCGTGTCGTGAAAATAGAGTTGAGCCACGAAGCCTAGCGATACCTTCCGCATCCACTGTTCATCGTGAAGTTAAAACCATCACTCACTGGGCTCCTTTTGATTGTGCCGATCGCGATTGCATTGCGGTTCTGGCCGGGTGCGGAGAATCCCACGGCGCTTTTCATTTGCTCGGCCATCGGCATTATTCCGCTGGCGGGATGGATGGGGCGCGCGACTGAGGCGCTGGCCGCGCGAATGGGCGAAGGAGCCGGCGGATTATTGAATGCCACGTTCGGGAACGCGGCGGAACTGATCATTGCCGTGATTGCGCTCTCTAAAGGCCTGAGCAGCGTGGTCAAAGCGTCGATTGCCGGCTCGATTATCGGCAACATTCTGCTCGTGCTCGGCCTGTCGATCTTGTGCGGTGGCATAAAGTACAGCGAGCAGCGGTTTAATCGGACTGGCGCTCGCACCTCGGCGATCTCCCTCTCCCTGGCGGCGATCGCGCTGATAATTCCGACGGTGTTTCATATGGCCGCAGAGCGCAGTCCAAGTGGCTGGAGTCCGATAATGGAGCAGCGGCTTTCCCTGGCAATCTCCTTAGTGCTTTTTGTCACCTACTTCTGCGTGCTAGGTTTCTCGCTCAAGACGCACCGGTATTTTTTTCAAGGCACTGAAGGCGAACTGGAGGAAAAAAGCGAGTATTGGTCGCGTGGCAAAGCGATCATGGTCCTGCTCGTTGCCACTGGATTCGTGGCGCTGCTTTCGGAATTTTTGGTCGGCACGATCGAGAGCGTACGCGCGACGTTCGGCATCACCGAGACTTTCGTCGGCATCATCGTCGTCGCGATTATCGGCAACGCCGCCGAACACTCGACCGCCATTCTCATGGCGTTGAAAAACAAAATGGATCTGAGTGTTGGGATCGCGATTGGATCGAGCTTGCAGATCGCACTCTTTGTCGCGCCGCTGCTGCTATTCGTCTCCTATTTGTTTGGTGAGCCGATGGACCTCGAGTTTTCGCGGCCAGAAATCTTCGCCGTGGTCGCTTCGGTTTACATCCTGTTTCAAATCAGCGGCGACGGCGAAACCAACTGGATCGAAGGCGTCCAGCTTCTCTCCGTTTACGTGATCCTCGGCATTTTGTTTTTTTATCTGCCGGAAGCTGTCGCGCCCTAGCTCCCGAATCGAGCGCGGGCGACTGATTCACGTTCACAATGAAGCAAGCAGCCTGATCGAAACGCACGAGCACGCGGCCGATTTTCGCGAGTCTGACAGCCGACTGCGAGGGCCAGGAATTAAACGGGGACTAACCTGGTCCGGTGTCTTATGAATTAGCACGGCACCAAGTGACCGCCTCTCCGCACCGTGGAGCCCGCAGTCGCTGCCTAGGAATTTCGTCTGAAACAAGGGATGCGGCCGGGTAACGGGGACTCGCACGGCACTGGAAGATAGTGTGCCCTCGAGAATCCACTGCTAAGACGCAGCCCCAACTCCAACCGGCTTGGCTGAGATTGTCAGCGATGATTTCCCAGTACTTCACGCCCGGCGGATTCTGCCTCTTTTGCTCTACACACGGCAATGACAAAGTGATATGAACGGGCGCAATGACGCGGGCGACGCTACTCATCATTGCCGCGATTGCGTTCCTTCCCAGTACGGAAGCGGCAACCTCGGCGCCGGTCACGTTTGAATCGCCTTGCTCATGTCGCGACAACCACGGCAAACATCGCTGGTCGGTGAAGAACGATCCTTCGCTCCCGCCTGCGGATGCAAACGCGATTCAAGCCGTCACACCTAGCGACATCTACAGTTGGCCGGGCCGGACGTAGGTTTGACTCAACAATCGGAGCGCACCGGGATTGAAAACAAGTGGTTCGCTCTGACGGGCCGCGTCGTTGTTCTCAAAGTTGAAACGGACGGTGACATTCACATTGCGCTTTGCTAAGAAGCTGAACGTCACGGATCCGCCGATCATTACCGTTATTGGCAAAGCGTACTTTGACGTTGGACATGCGCCCAAAGATCAATCAAACCGGAGAAAGTATCTGCCCGGCTACGCTGCATGGGAGATTCATCCGCGTCATGAAAATAGAGTTGAGCGACTTGAGAGCCGAATGAAGTCGAGAATCCGGGTGACATGCGGCAAATCAGTAGATAAGAGTGTCGTCTCAGCTGGTGGCAAAATGTGGTATCGAGCGAGACTTGATCTTGAAGGTTGTGTTGCTGTTCCGAACTTGAGGGCAAGCATAATCGAATTATGGGAAGACGGGAACAAAGTTCCGCTGTCTGAATATCTAACTCTCACCAAATACGACTTGGTGCCATTGATTGGGCGATTTACGCTACGGCGCTAGAATATGAACCTTCCGATGGTATGTGTCGAATATCCGACGGCTAAGGCGGGCCAGACTTTCCAGTCTTTATGAAGAAGAGGCCTCCTATTGCAAGAGCGCGACAGGTCCGACAGTCGCGGGATTCGCGGCTCAATGGGAACGAAATTGATAACAAGCGGCTCCTTGCAGCCTTGACCGCATTCAGGAGTGGTGATTTTTCTGTGCGCCTGCCCGATAACTGGACGGGTGTAGCGGGCAAGATCGCCGATACCTTCAACGACATAATCAGAACGAATGAGCGCATGACGCATGAGCTGGAACGCATCGGACGCGAGGTCGGAAAGAAAGGCCGGATTGCACAGAGAGCGTCACTCTCCGAAGTGTCTGACTCCTGGGCCAGGGCGATCGGATCGGTCAACGATTTAATCGCGGATCTGGTTCGTCCCACAAATGAAATGGCGCGGGTGATCGGCGCGGTCGCGAAGGGTGATTTGTCCAAAACCATGGCGACTCGGATCAAAGGCCACCAGCTCGAGGGAAAGTTTCTGCGTACGGCAAGGATCGTAAACGCGATGGTCGAGCAGCTGGGCGGTTTCGCGTCGGAAGTGACGCGCGTGGCGCGCGAAGTGGGGACGGAAGGCAAACTCGGCGGCCAGGCGAAAGTCAAAGGCGTTGCCGGCACCTGGAAAGATTTGACGGACAACGTGAACCTCATGGCGTCCAACCTCACTTCGCAAGTCCGCAATATCGCGGCAGTGACAACGGCCATAGCGAACGGCGATCTTGCGAAGAAAATCACCGTCGATGTACGCGGCGAGTTCCTTGAATTAAAAGACACCATCAACAAAATGATGGATCAGCTTCGTGCCTTCGCTGCGGAAGTGACGCGTGTAGCACGCGAGGTCGGCACCGAAGGCGTTCTCGGTGGGCAGGCGAAAGTCGAAGGGGTATCGGGTACCTGGAAAGACCTGACCGACTCGGTCAATTACATGGCATCCAACCTGACCTCGCAGGTTCGCAACATTGCGGCAGTGACTACGGCGGTCGCGAAGGGCGACCTCTCGAAAAAAATCACGGTGAACGTCAAGGGTGAAATTCTCGAGCTGAAAAACACCATCAACACCATGGTGGATCAGCTTTCGTCCTTTGCGTCGGAGGTGACACGCGTGGCTCGCGAAGTTGGCACTGAAGGGGAGCTTGGCGGCCAGGCCGATGTGAAAGGCGTCGCCGGAACGTGGAAGGATCTCACCGATTCAGTAAACTCAATGGCCAGCAATCTGACTGCCCAGGTTCGTAACATCGCCGAAGTGACGACTGCTGTGGCCAATGGCGATCTCTCGAAGAAAATCACCGTGGATGTCAGAGGAGAGATTCTCCAGCTCAAGGACACGATCAACACGATGGTGGACCAACTCCGCTCGTTCGCGTCGGAGGTCACGCGTGTGGCGCGCGAGGTGGGCACCGAAGGAAAACTCGGTGGCCAGGCGGACGTAAAAGGTGTCGCGGGGACTTGGAAGGATTTGACTGACAGCGTCAATTCAATGGCAGGAAATTTTACAGGCCAGGTTCGTAACATTGCTGAAGGCACAACCGCTGTTGCAAATGGCGACCGGTCGAAAAAAACCACGGTCGATGTGTGCGGTGAGATTCTTGTGTCTTTCTTCCGACGCCGACTATGGCCGGCCCGCCTCGCCGTTGTAGTTGCTGCATCGGCAGCCGCTATTCTGCTTGGCATTGCTTCCTTCAGTTACGGTTCAAAACTGTATAAGGACTGGCACCAAAGGCGTCTGCTGCATCGGGCAGCGTCGATGCTGCAGGAGGAGAAATTTGACCAGGCAGCGCAGAACGCCCGCAAGGTCTTAATGGTGGATCCGAACTCCGTGCCGGCGTATTACATTCTGGCAGAAGCAGCGGAAAAACAAAATCTTGAGGAAGCCGTTTCGTGGCGCGCACAAATCGCGCGACTGCTTCCAAAGGATCCAGACAGCCAGCTCAATCTCGCCTCAGCGGCGCTGCGCTTTGGGGAAATCGATCTCGCACGAAAAGCGCAGGATGATGTCGCCCCTAACTATCGTGACAGCGCCGCTTTTCACGTCGTTGCGGGCTGGTTGGCCCGTGCGGAAGGAAATTTCGCCGAGCAGGAAGCGCAATTCGCCGCAGCTGTAAAGGAGGAGCCAGGGAACGATCTCTATCAGTTCAATCTGGCGGCGCTGCAAATTCAGTCCACCGATACGGAAAAGAGCGCAAAAGCCCGCGACGTCCTCGATCGACTCAGTAAAGTCGCTCCTTTCCGCACCGGCGCGTTGCGAGCGTTGTTCAACGACGCTGTGGCGCGCAATGACCTCGCTGCGGCGGATAACTTCGCGCAACAGCTCCAAATGTCGCAGGAAGTCACATTCGGCGATTACCTTCTCTGCCTGAGCTTTTATCGGAAACTCGATGAGAAGAAGTTCCGTCCATTGTTGGAAAGAGTGAAGCTTTTTGCTGTGCGCAGTCCCTCCGACCTCGCGTCGCTCATGAGCTGGATGAACGAAAATAGCCTTGCCGGCGACGTTGTTAAGTGGATCGACAAGTTATCGACAGACAAACTTACCTCTCCGCCTGTCTCCATCGCAGTTGCGGACACATATGCGAACACAAAAAACTGGTCGCGTTTGAGACGCTGGACGGGCACCGGATCGTGGGGCGACTCTGACTACTTGCGCATTGCCTATCAGGCCATTGCAATGCGGCGATCACAAAAAAATGCCGCGCACACCGAGTTCGAGACGCTTTGGCGCTTGGCTGAACAAGGGACAAACGAACAGTCGGAACGCGAACTTGATCTCGCACGCCTCGCGTCGAGATGCGATCTCGAGAAGGAATCCGAACAACTTTGGCTGCGTGTCGCGAATCCGCCGATGGGGCGTGAAGCGCTCGAGGCGCTTCGCCGCCTTTATCGCGCAAATGACAATCTCGAAAAACTCTATGGCACTCTCCAGCGCCTGCACGAAAGCTCTCCCAACGAGGCACCGATCACTGCAGACCTCGCGCGACTCGGCCTCGACATCGAGCAAAATTCAAAAGAGTCGCATGATCTGGCCAAAGAGGCTTACGACCGCGCACCAAACGAACTCAACTGCGCCGTAACTTACGCCTTGTCCCTCGATCGCCTTGGCCGAAGCGCGGAGGGCCTTCAGATCATACTAAAATTGCCGGCCGACAAATTACATGATCCGCATGCAGCGGTTTACGTCGCGCTCTTGTTGCTTGACTCGAATCAGGCCGACGCAGCGAAGGAATACATTGATGCAGCTGGCGACGGCAAGATTTACGCAGAAGAAAAAAAATTGCTCGGTGAGGCCAGAACGAAACTTGCCACCGCTTTAACAGGTCCGACGCCTTCGGTTGCACCAGCGCCTACCGAGCCGAGTCCAACACCAACACCGACGTCGACTCCGTGATCCTCGTCAACCGGAAACTGAACGTCTATTTAGCGTTGTGATTTCACCGGCGCCGTTCCCCTGCCCTGTTCTCTTTTGCGATCGCCTTTGTCCAATGCGCGATGTCGCCCGCCCTTAGCGCCTGTATTTCCTCCAGTTGTTCTTGGGTTATCCGGCCACTTACACCACCACGCACCTTGCGCATCGCCTCAGCTCGGAGTTCCTCGTTCGCCTCACCGCGGCGTGGCTTTTATCAATAGCCCAACCAGGCGAGATCATCATGAATGAGCGATTCGCTACGCGCGTGTTCGCAGACCACAAGATGGCTCCGGTGCGCGACGATATCCCGACGTTGAGAAGGCCGCCTCCGAAGAAGCCGCAAAAGGCCCATCGCCGCAGCTAACCGCTGGCCCGGTGCGATGACTAGCTCAAAACACGTTTATGAAATTCGACCGCGCAAAGATAAGCGTGGCGTCGATCTCATTTCCGATGCGCTGCCATTCGGTCGCTTGTGGTACTGCGAGCCAAACGCTATCAGCAATGCAATCGGCTACGCAAAGTTTTTCAGCCGGTCACATCATGCTGTGATTCGCGTTTACGATGAAGCTGGCAATATGCTCGCTTGCTTGGATCGCTCGCCCTCCCCTCTCTTATTTCAGAAGATGAGTCCCGAGATCGATATTCAACTTTAGGAGGCGGAGGCGTTGGGCTTTAGACGAGCATTTCGCTGGCCGGGAAATAAAGAGCCAAGTGAATCGGCCCGTGCAGGGGGGAAGCTGAGATGCGCTGGTTAGGCATCATTTTGGTTTTTCGTCCGTTGTTAACTTCTTCAGAATTGTCACAAGTTTTTTGTTATCAGATGAGGTATAATCCGCAGATACCCAAATATCGTTATCTTCGGAAAGACGCTTTTTAGCGTCGTCTGCGGACTTGTAATCAAGTACCGACGCGATATCCGAAAAAGGGAAGATGGCCTCCTTCGCTGGCCCCTTCGACTGGAAGCTGACCGGAACAGCTCCTGTTTTCTCAAATCTTCCTTTGCTATACTTGGCGAGCGATACTCCCGCCAGCGACCACTTGCCCTGCAGCGCATTAGCCGCCATCACACTAACGGCATCCATCATGATGTCGATTACGGCGAGCTTCTGGTTGCTGGTTGCGATGCGTGCTGAGGCTGACTTGTATCTCTCGCCGGATCGAAAGAAAGCGTCGATACGATGATATCGGACGGCGCCTTGTGGAGCCTTATCGTCGAATGGAAAAGCGTGTTGCACCTGAACACCGCTATTTACAATCTTGTCGCTCTCGTCGAATAGCCAATACACCCGTTCAACTTCGGCACCCTTGAGTCGTAACCAAATCTTCTCGCCTGCGAAGAACGGTCCCGAGGAGAACCGCCCGGAGAAGGACGATTCGATTGTGGGGGACGGAAAAATGCTTGTAAAAATGCTTGTAATACAACTGATAATCGTCGGCCAGCCGAGTATTGAGCCGGCAATAACGATACCAGCTATGATGCCCGCTACGATCCAACTCACTATTTTGACTATGACGTTTCGGGTGGGCATTCTTCGGGCGAGAGGGAAAATACATATAATACTCTCTCGTCAGGAGCAGGGAAATCAATTTTCGAATCCATTGACGGCACGCCTTAAAGTTAGCTCACGGTGAATTTTGAGCGGCTTTTCATTTCGACATCTGGGCGTGGTCTCTTCTAATGGGTCGCGTCCGGACCCGCCGCCGCGCAGATGAAGGTCGCGCGGGAACCGGTGATTTACTTTGGCCGCTCGAATCGCCGCTTCCAGTTCCACAAAAGCCGTCAACTTTTTATCCGCGTGCACAATAAAGTGCCCGGCTCCGTCGCGCGATGCGCGTCAGCAATCCAGGTGGTTCGCCCGTTGGAATCAATCGCTGAGACACAGCCCCAACTCCAACCGGCTTTGCTGAGATTGTCGGCGATGATTTCCCAGTATTTCACTCGACGCATTATGCCTCCGCTGGCGTCCGGATGACCAGTGTAGAAAATGCGCGTTTCAAATCAGTTCATACAGGACAGATTGAGCAAAACATGTTCCCGGGAAACCATCAGAATCAGTCGTGCTCAGGTGTAAAGGCGTGCTCGAAAACGTAGTCTGCCACGCGCCGCCCCAGCGCAATTGCTTCCGTCTTGTCGAAAGTCCAGTGGATGCCAAGGTAAATCCGGCTTTGGCCGTTTTCTTCCTCGGCTTGCGACAGGTCGGAGAAGCTGCGCGGTCGATACGGACGCACGGTGCCATCGTTGTCGCGCGTCTGGCCATTAAGTTCATCGGAGACAAAGGTAAACGCGATCTGACCCGTCCCGTAGAAGCGGCGCATGGTCTGAAAAAGCGCGCCCCCAAATCCGGCATGACCCGACGGATAGGCTGGAAAGGGCGGTGTAAAATCAGGACCAGTGAGATTACTGGCAGGCGCGCCTAACGGCGTAAAAGTGGTATCGCCCACGGTGTCGGGATTGCCGTCGCCGAGACCGGTGGGCCCTGTGCCCGGATCGGATTCACGAATGCCAGTGATTGGACGCCAGAAATCGTAATAGTATTTCGATTCCCAAATGGTCATGGCCGCGTCGGCCATCGCGACGTTAACGAGGGCAAGCAAGCGTGCTAATTCAATTCCATGCGCTCTTTGCTGGTCAGCAATGTTCACCGTGATCTGATTGTAGAGCCGCGGCGGCGCACACAGGCTGGGCGTCCCATCGTAAGCCCAAAAAATGCCGATAAATGTTTGCTCTTCCGTGCGCTGAGTCGGGGTGATCACGCCGTCGCCACCCACGTTTTTCACCTCGTTGTATGCAGCGGTGTAAGCCGCGCTTGTCATGTCGGGCGGAGGCGGCGCGTGGAATTGAGTCGTTGAGTTAATCACGAAGGGAATGCACTGGCCCCAGTGCGCACCCAAAGCGAGCGGAATCAGGCTTATTGGATCCTGTCGCCAATGCCCGGGTTGGTCGCTCGGAAAATAATCGACGCCGACGGTCGGCTCGGGAATTTGTGAGCCATCATTGACCCGCATGGCAAGGATTGCGGCTGCCGCTTGTTGGCCCAGACGGATTCCGTTCGCCTTTTTGGTGGCGTTTGTGATGCCAGCCAGGTCCTCCGCCAGCAACGTGTCGAAGCTTGCGATTTGCGACGGAAAAAGTGCGACTAACGTGTCGCGCGCAGCCTGGGCGACAGCGGCGGCGTCCGATATCGGGCCGCGCCCCGCGCGCACGCCGGTGTAACTTCTGTAACCGCCGTATATCGCGTTCGTGGCATCGAACATCGCGATGTGCACAATAGCCATCGCGCGACTGGAACGGCCCGGCCCAAGTTGTTCACCGAAGACTCGGGGGTCGCCGGGTGGGACTGGAGTGTGATCGAGACCGGTGGCATTAATCGCGATCTCATTCCAACGATGCAGAATGTCGAGCGCTCGGCTCGGCGCGATGATCGGCAGAATCGGCGTCGGAGCGCCTTGAAAACGCAGCCCGAATTTCTGACTAAAGCCAGTGTCCGACCCGGCGGCAAGCGACGGGTGAGCGAGCGCGAGCAGAAGAAGAAATATTGGGGATTTTTTCATGCGGTTTTGAGTAGAGATGGGGCTAGGGGTATTCGCGAGCTACACGAGTTTTTCCGCGAAATACATTGCCGTTTTACATTGGAAACATTCGTTTCCGCAGAAGAATCTTCAGGCTTGAAGAAGCCTTCCTATCATCGCGGCAATCTGTCGAGCTTTATTTTACGGACGGGGTCTTGCCCGTCCGTCCGCTCAGTTTCCTAGGGGACTGGACGGACGGAATACTCTGTGTCTCCTTTGATAACTGACTTTCAAGCTCAAGAAACGCTGTCAGCTTTTCACGAAGCGCTTTCCGTCGCCGCGATGCGCGTCAGCAACGAAGAGCGTTCGCGCTTGATGATCCACGGCTGCGACACAGCCCCAACTCCATCCGGCTTTGCTGAGATTGTCAGCGATGATTTCCAGTAATAACGCAGATGACGCTCAGGTCTGCCCCCCGCAGCAACTGTCGCCAATACGTCACCAAGCCGAGCAAGCCCAACATCAGGAGCAGAAATGTTGAACCCTGATCAGGAACTGGAACGTTTCCTGGTGCCACGGTCAGGATGGCATTTGTGGCCTGATAACTGACCACCCAATGCTCAGGCTCGTTGTCGATATTGGGGTTGAAAATAGACAGGGTTCCGTTGACCGCTGCGTAAGTCAAAAACGTAAATGATTGACCGATCGTTGGGATAAAGCCATTGAGAAGGACGGGATCCAATCGGCCACTTAGATTAGCAGTCCCAAGAACATCCAGAACGCTGAATTGGCCGGCATTCATGCCTGCAATTTGGATCATGAGACTGGCGTATTGCGCCTGCGTGTAGTTTTGGACGATGGTTAGCACGCCTGGCACGCCCGGCGCTTCTCCCGGACTGACCTTGCCACCGTTGTTGTTGGTGACATTTCCATTGACCGTTCCCGTACCGGCGAGTGTGCCATTACCATGCACAGAGGTATTGCTGTTGATCGAGCCGTCGACCTGCAACACGCCGCGGTTGACATTGGTACTGCCCGTGTAGGTGTTGGCTCCGGACAGGACGAGCGTTCCCGAGCCAATCTTGGTCAACGAGCCACCCACACCCCCATTCTGGCCACCATCCTGAATCACGCCGGAAAAGGTCGTGCTTAAGTTGTTACTGCCTACGGTCAGATTGTTGGCTCCTAAGAGAGCAATCCCGTCTCCCTCGATCGAGCCGATCGTCACACCGGGGGCGGCGTGGGCGCTGATGTCCAGGCTGCCGTTGCCGAAAAGCTCGACCCGCGATGTGCCGCCAGTGGACTTCTCGTTAAAGAAAATCTGCCCACCTTCCCCGCCGCCAGTCCCGCTGTTGGCGATCAGCGTTGCAGAATCGGCTGTCGAGGTTTCGTAGAAGATCGTCTTTCCACCGACCGCGCCGCTGGTCATTGCACCATTGTTGATGATGGTGGCATTTCCGGCGCTCGGTGAGTCATCATTGCCGCTGGGAAATATCCCAAATTCCGTAACGCCGCCCTCTGCCCCGCTGGCAGTGGCACCGTTGTTGATAAAGGTGCCATTCGCAGCCGTCGAAGTCTTGAGGAAGATTGTGTTGCCACCGCCGAGCGCAAATACGCCGCTGGCAGCACCGCCGTTGTTGGTAAAGATGCCGTTGCCCGCCGTTGAGCTGTCGTCAAAGACCGTTGCACCACCGAATCCCCCCGCTGACCGTTGCACCCTTATTGACAAAGGTGCCATTAGCCGCGGTTGAGATGGCGAAGAAGATCGTTTGGCCGCCTTCCGCGAACGTACCGCCGGTAGTGCTGCCACCATCGTTGGTAAAGAAGCCATTGGCCGCGGTTGAGGTGTTATGGAAGATTGTTGCGGATGTGCTGGTACCCGTGCCGCCTTTGTTAGTGAAATTCGCATTGCCAGCAGTTGAGGAATCGTAGAACACTGTTATGCCGCCTCCTGAGCTGGAGCCTGTGCCCCCCTTATTGACAAAGGTGCCATTAGCCGCGGTTGAGGTGTTGAAGAAGGCCGTCTCGCCGCCCTGCACAAAGTTAGCCACTGAGCCGTTATTGGTAAAGATGGAGGTCCCGGCGGTTGCGCTGTTGCGGAAGACTATTTGCCCGCGGTTGCCAGTTCCGTCGACACCAGTTACGAACTTCTGTATAGTTCCCGAATTGTTCGTGATACCCGCGCCGCTGATGGTCAGCGTCAACCCTGCGCTGGCGGTGATGGTATAGGGATTCGTGGCGGCCGGGGTGAAGATGATGCTATTGACCTCGGTGTCCGCGGAAATCGAAACATCGGTGGTATGCGAAAGACCGAACGTCGCAATATCCGCTGGCCCATTGGGGATTCCCATTGGTGTCCAGTTGGCAGCCGTGTTCCAGTCGCCAGAGATGGGATCGAGATGCCATTGGGCACTGATTGCGTAGGCAATAGTTGGAAGGATGAATGTCAGCGAGCAGCGAATCGCTGCAACAATAAGTCTATTCATAAGTAATCTCCGGTTTTTGCTATCGACGCGAGAGATTACTAAGCCGACGCCCCCGACCTCCAGTTTCGAAGGCCTAATAGTCCGCAGACATCGATTCAGATCGGATAGAGTTCGGCAGCTCTACAGTCTTCTGTCCGCTTCGCTGAAATGGATCGTCCGCTCGACTTTGCCAGTTGAATCCAGAATACGAATCTCGCCTGAGCGAAAACTCGCGCCGTTCTGCGCGTAATTGATTGCCTGATCTTTCTCTGGGAACACCGGCTCAACGCCGGGTGCTTCAAAGACTTTCCAGCCCCAACGGTGGGGTTTGATTTCAATCAGCGTCATCAAGTGCGATTCTTTCAAGTTCAAAAAAGGCGCTGAGTTTGTCGTCTGACAGAATAGTGAATCGGCGACCGTCACTACAGTATGCGTCTGCTGTGAAAAGCACGCGACCAGTTGAATCAATCTGCGATGAGCAGCCCCAACTCTAACCGGCTTTGCTGAGATTGTCAGCGATGATTTCCCAGTGCCATTTCACACGCGGGATTCTGCCTCTTTTGCTCTCCACACGGCAACGACGAAATGATATGAACGGTCGCGATGACACGCGCGACCTTCACCATTGTTGCGATTGCGTTTCTTTGCAGTACGGCAGCGGCAACCTCGCCGCCGATTGCATAAGAAAAGACAAACGGATTAGATCGCGTCAGGCTGACGATGCCACTTTTTTCAATCGCGGTCTTTGTGATCACGCTGCGCTCACCATCCCAGCCTGCCCTGGTATATCCACATTGTGCGCCACATTGGCTGCACAACTCGCGAGCCGTCTAAGGCGCTGGCCACTGTGCCGGAAACTCGAACGTCGGCGCAGGAGATCAAATGCCGGAAGAGAGCGGATTGGTCACGCACCCGACTGTCAGCAAAAGTAACAACGGGGCCAAAATTGATCGAAATAGTGCGCAACCCCCATGCCGAGGGGCAGTTTAATCACGTAAAGGGATTAAAAAGGGATTAAATAGTGTGCATAGAGGGCGCTGTCTAACCTTGACAGAAGCGAAATCGCAAATTCACGCTCTCGGCCCGACGGCCTGTACAGCGCATCCGAAAGTCTTAAAGAATATTGCAAAGCAGCTCGAGGAGCACAACATCGTCTCCACTCAGGAGCTGCAAATCGCGCGGCGCATGGGGATCGTGGCGACTACTCCGGTCGCCCGGCCC
>WNGQ01004164.1_pt1 | contig 15307 bp, 17 predicted proteins | sample 5407661 | NCBI WGS metagenome assembly WNGQ01 (sample SAMN13153382, study PRJNA577476) | soil metagenome | isolation source: 60 cm soil or saprolite under Garry oak tree replicate 2 | place: USA:California | collected 2016-06-15 | reverse complement strand
TTGGTCACTGCCTTGGCGTTTGGGGTGGAGGACATCTCCGGGTCTTTGCCTAAGCGTCCGATAAAACTGCATTGGTTCAAGGTTGGCATCATTCCCTCCTTTTTTGGAATATGCGCTTGTTCTGCCTAACGACGAAAAACAACCTACGGGAACGCAGTACGATCTACTCATCATCTGGTGCTGGATAGTGTCCTTCAACCCATGAGCCTCGTTGTGCCTGCTGCACACGTCGTGCGAGCAGAAACGTTACGGTCTCTTCATCAAGGGAAGTCGGTTCGCCTCTGGTCAGTGACGTGAGAATGGTTTTTAGCCGCTCATGGAGTTGTGCATCCGGTTGTTCACCGATCACCACCACATACCATTTGCCCTCGCTTGGGACAAGGAAGCGGTAGGCGGAAAGATCACACTCCGCATCGTGAATAATCCGTTCAATAGGTGTGTAGGCTTTGCCTGCTGTTGTCTTGTTGGGATAACGGGCCGCTTGGTAATACGGCGTCTGTCCCTGGGTCATGGCGTTCCTCCTCTGGAAAAACTGCTTGCGGGAGACGTGGCATGTAGTAGCGTAACTCCTTGGTAAGAAGTTCACTCATGGCCTGCCTCCTTTCCTCTCATCAGGACATCCTGATGAGTATGGGAAAACTACCACCGCAGTTTCTCTTTCAAACTGAAAAAGCGGTGGTTGCTGCCAATAATCACGTGATCGACCAGGTCAATATCAAAGACTTTCGCCACTTCAACCAATTGCCAGGTCACCTGTTCATCCTCTGGTGAGGGTGTTGGGTCTCCGCTGGGATGGTTGTGGCAAATGAGAATACCAGGACAGTTGCGGGTCACCGCCGGCCTGAAGATCTCAGCCGCTCTGAGAACAGTCTACGACTGCTTGCACTTGCGCTGCCTTGGCATCGCCCAGCTGGTGTGTGGTACTCAGTTCGCCAAAGTCAATAGTCAATAGTTCCTGCAAACTCGTGGATGCAAGAAGAGCCTGCATCTGACGAATAATGCTTGGAGGGGACGGACCGGTCCCTAACACAATAGTGAGCAGGTCAGCGTTTGAAAGGACAGACGCTCCGCTTACTTGGAGGCGTTCCCGCAAGTGCTTGACGGTTGCTCGGCTGGGTTGGGGACTCTCGGTAGTATCCACTCCATGTGTCCACAGCGAGTCCTGTGTTGCCTGGTCGTAATGAAACTCAGTCATGGCACACCTTTTGCTCTCGTACTCATGCTGTCTCCTCCTTTTCTACAAGCACAATGCGTGCCGTAAACGTCACATCCTCATCAAACTCAGCATCGAACCGTTGGGCTTGTAACATGTCCGCAATACGCTGCATGTCCGCATCAGATAAGCGGTTGATCTGCTCGGTGGTCAAGCCAATCGAGTGAAGATACAGCCTGCTGATGGAGAGGACTGCATACGTTCTGCTCCACTCAAGTGAGTCCATGTGTTCCCTCCTGTGGTGGTGGGATGGTGATTGAAACACCCCAGGTGGTATTGGCTGCGAGGTCACGCATGACCGCATCGACCAGATACGCACCTTCGCCTGCCGGAAAAACGGCAATGCCCTCAACGATCTGCCGGATACCTAATTGCTCAAGCACTGTGTTAAGCGTGCTTGCCGTGATCCGGCTGCAATCATCGCGGGTGAACTGCCTGGCCTGCTGTTTGGGTGGTGTGGTTTGCTCCACGTCTTTTTCTCCTGTTTGAAAACTAACTGCAACAAATTGTCAAAGAGCCAAAGCAAACATTCGTCGCTACTCAACCGCTCTGGTGGTCAAGCTTTGCCGCCTGCTTGCTCTAGATGAGTGCAGTATAGAAGAGGAGGGATGTCCTCTGGGTGAGAGGTAGGTAAGAAAATACTGGTTATAGGGAGAGGGAAGGCAACGGGCTTCGTGCATCGGATTGAAAAAAAGAGGTGTTTCTTCTATAGTCTTCCAGACAGCCGGTATGGGAGGACGAAACGGGAAAGAAAACGGATTGACACAGCCCGCTCTTGCGGGGCTGGAAGCTGAGAAGCCGGAAGAAAGAGAGCTTGCGAACTGCCTTGTCCTGGCGCTGCCGGTCTACAAAGACACAGGAAAACGGCGGGAGTGGTCGTGTTCGCTGCATGCGCAACCAAGCATTTTTCAGCCGGATATTGATATGGAACTGTTAGCCTCAGCGAGTAACGAGCTGGCAACACTCAGCCAGCGGAAAAGCCTCAAGCCTGGGGATCGGGTCGTGCTCACCGGCATTCTGCGGGTAGATACGCTGACCTTTCCGACAGGGGAGACGCAACCTATTCACCGCCTTGCCTTAACGCACGCGCCGCAAATGCTCGTCAAAGAAAAACGGGTGAGTACCACGGTCTATGAGCAGCAGCGCAAGCCTCGCTAAAAAGCAGAGCGGGGAAAAGAAGGAATTACCAACGGATTGAAAAGGAGAGGTCAATTAGCTTTCTTTTCTCGTGGTCGTACAATAAAGCAGTACATACAGTTTTCTTCCTGGGCGCTTATCTTAACCCACACGTGGATACATAGCTCGTTGCCGGCAAGGTTGCTGCCAAAGAAGCCGCCAAAGCCGTAACCTTCAAGAGCCTGGCCGCATGTTTGACAGGAGATGCCGTAGTTGTCGCCTTGCCTGCTGAGGTGTTGACACTTGTCCATAGTCCATTAAGTTATTTTTCTTGTTGATCTTCTTCTTCGGCGTCCTCTTCAGCTTGTTTTCTACATGCGGGGCAAATGACGACCGTTTTTGATAGCTGCTTAGCTTCTTTTTCGGTTATACCACTTACCCAAAAATCTTCTTCACACACGAAACACTCTACCCATCCACCTTTCTTTTTCTGCATAGCGGGCTGATTATATCATAGGCTGCTTCCTGTTTCGCTTACTCATCATTAAGACTGATTATTTATGCATATCGCAAGCTCATAGTTTTTCTTGTGCTCTTTTGGCCGATTATATTTTTCAAATTTTAGCCTCAGTTTTTCCTGCAGAAAATCTGGCCGGACGGATTTTTGCTACATCCTATAACTTACCAGAGTTTAAAAGGAAAATAACTCCTTGAGCGGAACGTTTAAGACCTTTGCAATGCGGTAGACCATCGGCAGGCTGACTCCCTGCTGTTTTGCTTCAACCTGGGTGATGTAGAGTGCATTCATGCCCAGGATGTCAGATAATTCCTCCTGGGTTAATCCCCGCTCTTTTCGCAACTGTGCAATTCGTTGAGCAAGAAGAACGTCCTCTTTTGTCAGCTTCCGTCTGGCCGGTTTTTTTGCTTTGTCTTTTGGCAGGGAAAACAGTTTCATCCATACCAGAGCATAGCAGAAATGGCCGTGTTTTTCTATAAGGGGAAACACAAGGATAAACAGGGGAAGATTGCTCCCGCAACATAAAAGAGCAGAGATAGTTATAAGGGGAATGCTCTTTTGTCCCTCCTCCCCCGTTCAGGAGAGCAATAAGAGGGTATCTTGATACAGTTTGATCCTAGAAAATACAATAGAAAGCTAAAAAGTACCAGTACCAGTATGGCTAAAAGCTGTCACTACGCCGTTATTGTGCATCTTCTTCTTGCGCGTGCGCCTTTTCATGGGTATAATAGGCACAATTGCAGTGATTAAATCCTATGGATCACGAACAACACAAAGACGAGACCCTGATCAAAACAACCGTCCGCATCCCGCACTCTATTATCAACGATCTCAAAGAAGCAGGAAAACGGCACCGGCGGAACTTCAATAGCGAACTGATTGTCGCCCTCGAAGACTATCTGAAAAATTGGAGAAACCAGCATTAATGGAGAGAGCAGTGGCCGGTTTTCCGACACCTACACCAGAAGCGAGTAGGGGAGTGTCTTCACAAAGTGGCCGTGCTGCCGGAAGAAGTCTGCAACGCTGTCAAGTATGCGAGTGATCCGCTCTTTCTTGTGTGCCTCACAAATCAGCACACCCTCACCAGGCAGGTTATTGGCAATGGTCTGATACTTGCCTTTCCGGTAGAGGAGAGAAGCGGGGACTAAGGCGATATTATCAAGCTTCGCTTTTCTCAAGGCTTTCGGCGGTCTTTCAATACGATAGTGACGTGTGTTGTTCATAGGCTGGTTTGCTGCATTAGTTGCCGTGCATCCCGTGCCATGTGCACGTAGATCAGGGAGGTCTCCGGCTTCTTGTGTCCTAACAGGTCTTGCAAATCAGGCGGGGTATATCCCTTCACCGCTTTATACGTCGCGCAGGTGTGCCGGAGTGAGTGGCAACTGAACTGCTTGCTGATCCCTGCGAGTTTGCGGTATTTCTCAACAATATCCATCACGCCCCGCACGGAAAGATGGGTGCTCTGGTAGTTGAGAAACACCTGCTGGTCAAGGCTTCGTGGCCGGTTGGCAAGGTAGGCTCTCATAGCTTGTGTGGCTTTCTTCTCAAGGTAAATTGTGCGCTGCTTATTGCCCTTGCCGTTCACCAGCATCGTGCCTGCCTCAAGGTCAACATCCGTTAGAGTCAGCCCGGTCAGCTCCGCAACCCGGATGCCGGTTTGGAGGAAGAGCTGCAAGATCGCGTAGTCGCGGGAATTTCCTGCTGCGGCATTCAAAAGTCGCATGTATTCATCAACGCGCAAAAACACGCGCTGCTTGCGCTCCTGCTTGGGTCTGACAATATTGTCAGTGGGGGAGTGGGGAAGCAGCTGCTCGGTAACGAGAAACTTGCAGTATTCGCGGATACTTGCCAGTTTGCGGACGCGGGTGACACCGGATCGGCCTAATCCTGCCAGGTAGGAGAGGTAGTCAAGAATGTGTGTCCGGGTGATCTTCTCCGGGCAATCAACCGTCATGTCATTCTCAGTCAGCCAGGTCAAAAATTGGAGCAGATCAGTGCGGTAGGCCACTGCCGTATGCCTGCTCAGGTTTCGCCCTGTCAGGCTGTTGAGATACCGCTCAAGTGATGTGGAGAGTTCGTTGTGTGTGTCCATACTATGACTGCTGTCGATTTAGCACTAACTCCTGAGAAACTGCTACCTTCGCTGTCGGTTGCGTTGTTCCGGTCTCATTCTGCCTGATTGCTCATTTCTCTGCAACGCCGCAAATTTACAAAATCCGGTTCATATAATTGGTGAAAACTGCCGTTATATTGAACCATTTGTAGCAGAACGGGAGGCTGGCTGTCAAGGGGGCGGTGCGTATAAAGCGCCATTATACGAAGCAGGGGGTTTGCTTTTCCTTTCCGGGACGTTGAGTAATAATACCCATTATGGGATGGAGTTAACGGGTATAGGCTTCTGGATAGCGTTTGTGTTGTACTTCACGCAATTCATAAACGACAATTGCGGTCTCTGAAAAAGCAAAGGTACTTACTCCTCTGCGTCTTTCATTGTGACTATCCTCTGCCTGTTGTATTGCCTTGCCTAACCTGGCAAGTCTCTGTTGGCCGTCTTTGACCTGGGTTTCTAACTGAGTTTGCTCTAATGCTGGTTGCGTTTTTCTTTTTTTCCAGACTTCAAAACTATTTAGCATATTGTGATTTCATCCTTATTCTGGCAGCGTTTGTGAAGCATAATACGCCGGATTTTGCCAAGTATTTATGCAAGTCATACATATAGAAGTAGGCTTTGTATATTCTCCCATTATTTGGAAGCGAGGGCGGGTTTCACACCACGTAACTTGTGCAAAGTTAGGGATGAGGGATTAAAAACTCAGGGTAAACTGTTTTTCTGCTTCTTCCAATGTCATTGCTATGCTCTCTTTTTTTGTACAAGTGAGTCTGTGAAATGCTTATTATTTGGGACACACGTGATCCACAGCCAGAGTATACTATGCCAATGAGCGGTATAGGCCTTTTCGGTACTTTTGGATATGTTGGGATAGTCGGGGAAAAGAGTGTGAGAACCACATAGCATGGTAAATTTCATCGGCAGGTCTAATCGAGCGGACTACACATAATGCTGAATTAAACAAACCCGGAAGGGGAGTGAGTTTCGAGTATTTCAACAGTGGCTTTTTTGATGCGGTGCCGGGTGCGTTTGCCCTCCCGGATCGCCTCAACCGGAAGTAGGCCAGCTCTTGTTTTTGATACTTGAAAACATTACCACCCTCCCAAAAACGCTAACCGAAATTCCGACCACTCACCAAAAAAGTGTTAATCGAAATCGGTAGCCATTTGGTATATTTTGTGCATTTTGCTAATCCAAAAGTGTACCATTGCCCCGTTTAATAGTAGTGTTGAGAGAGGTGTCCTCAAGAGTCAAAAGGGATCAGGCGGTGATAAGCGAAGATGCACGCGAGCGGATGCGCCGAGCCTACTACCTGGAAAAGAAGACGCTCCGGCAGATAGCGCGGGAAGAGGGATATTCCCGTGTGACCATTCAAAAAGCCATCTCTGATGCCTCCCCGCGAACATATACTCTTACCCACCCGCGCCCTGCTATCGTCTTTGGGCCGTATCAACTCCGTGTGGAAGAACTCATGGCGGAGAATGAGCAACTTCCCCGAAAGCAACGCTACACCTCTCACAAAATCTTTGAAATCCTCCAAGCTGAAGGCTATAGCGGCTCTGAGTCCCGCATCCGTCAGTACGTTGGTGCGTGGAGACATGTCAATCAGTCGCCAAAGCTGTTTCTTCCCCTGGAATACGATCCTGGTCATGATGCGCAATGTGATTGGGGGGAAGCCATCGCGATCATTGGCGGTGTCCGGCAAACCGTGCAGTTTTTTGTGATGCGCCTCTCCTACTCACGACGAACCTTTATCATGACCTTTCCTTCTCAAAATCAGGAAAGCTTTTTGTATGCCCATATGCAAGCGTTCAACTTCTTCGGAGGAGTGCCTGCCCGCATCAGTTACGATAACCTGGCAACCGCCGTCAAATTAGCCTTCGATAAAAAGGACAAAAGGAAAAAGCGCATAGAAAACCGCACCTTTGTGGCGTTCCGCTCGCATTATCTCTTTGAGTCGCATTTCTGCACGCCAGGTGCTGGCTGGGAGAAAGGGCAAGTAGAAAGCATAAGGTTATGTAGACACTTTCTGGAAGAAATGTGTGCTACATCAACCTGTTTTATGTAGACATCTTGGCAAAGTGTCTACATAAATGGTGGGGTTCGGCCGCAGAAACTATCTGGTTCCCATTCAAGAAGCTGCGTCGTTTGAAGACCTCAACAAGGTGCTTTTAGAGCGGTGCCTGCGAGATGATAACCGGCGGGTGAGCCGGCAAGGAAAGACCATCGGGCAAGCCTGGGAAGAGGAAAAGCCCGCGCTCTTGCCACTGCCGGCGTTTGAATACGAGTGTTGCGAAACAGTCACGGTGCGCTTGACTCCCTACAGCCAGGCCACCTATGAGACGAACCGCTACTCTCTTCCGGTGAACCGCGCCCGTCGAGAAGTGCTCCTCAAGGCGTATCCGTTTCATGTGGATATCTACGCCCAGGCTGAACTCATTGCCCGCCACCCCCGCAGCTATGAGCGCGAGCAGGATATTTTTGATCCGATCCACTATCTTCCCTTGCTTGAGCAGCGACCTGGCGCGTTTGAGTATGCCAAACCCTTGAGGAGATGGAAAAAAGACTGGCCGACCTCCTACCACCGGATGCTTGCCGACCTCAAAGAGAAATGGCCGGAAGGACGAGGCATTCAGGAGTTTGTGCGCATTTTACACCTGCACAAGGACTATCCCGCGGAGTTGATCGAGCAGGCGGTTGAACAGGCACTTTCCTACGGCTGTGTGCATCTGGACGGGGTGTTGCATTGTCTGCGCCAGTTGACCGAGCTGAAAGAGCCGTTCAAGAGTCTTGATCTCTCAGATCGACCTGACCTAGAAAAGGTGGGCAATCAACCTGTTGATCTCTCTCGTTACGAACGATTGTTGAAGTATTCCTGGTAGAGGAGAACGTCAATGCAACACCAAGCTCTGCTTGAGAACTACCTGCGTCAACTCAGGCTCCCGACCTTTGCACAGAACTACCAGACATTTGCCCAAGATGCAACCCGCACGAACCTTTCCTACGAGCGGTATCTGCTCGCGCTCTGCCAGTCCGAGGCGGAACAGCGAGAAACCAACCGGATTGAACGCGCCATTCTCACCGCGAAATTCCCGATCATCAAAGAGTTGATGGGCTTTGATTTCAGTGCTATTCAGGGTATCTCAAAGACCCGTGTCCTGGAACTCTCCCAGGGCGGCTATCTCAGTCAAGCAGAGAACATTATTTTAATCGGAAATCCAGGGCTAGGAAAATCGCATATCGCGACAGGACTAGCCTTAGCCGCCTGTCGGCAAGGGAAACGGGTGCGGTTCTTTGGTGTGGCAAGCCTGGTCAATGATCTGCTGGCTGCCAACCATGAGTTGCGCCTGTCTAAACTCACCGCGCAAATCACGAAACTTGATCTGGTGGTGCTGGATGAACTCGGCTTTGTTCCCTTTACCAAAGATGGAGCACAACTGTTGTTTCAACTGTGCTCTGACCTCAATGAACGGGTGTCCATCATTGTCACCACGAACTTGCGCTTTGCTGACTGGAATGCCATTTTTGGCGACGAGATCATGACGACGGCGTTTCTAGACAGGATTACGCACAAGGCGCATATCCTGGAATTTATTGGAGAGTCCTACCGTTTCCGTCAGCGAGTGCAGATGGAAGAGCAAATAGCTTCCTCACAAGCAAGGTAACTCTTTTTCCCGCAAGGTGGGTGCTTCGCACGACAACTCCGCCTTTTCAGGCACTCTTGTCGATGAGAAACATCAAGGAGCTGACGAAATGGGACTGCTCGCTCATTGCGATTATAGTCTCTCTCAGGTATACTAGCTCATGGCACCCTCTCTTTTCAAGCATGTAGTCGTTTTTCTGTCAACTCCGTCGTTTCTCTCAGTTTCGTACACACACGCATTCTAGAATGGAACCAATTCAGAAAGGAGTCTCTATGATGTCAACCGAAGACAACAAGGCAACGAAACGAGTCCCGATGGACTCACTGAGGAAGACTGCGCTTGTCGCGGGCGTGCTCTACCTGCTGACCTTTGTCTCGATCCCGACCCTCGGTCTCTACGGTCCGGTGAGAGGTGCGAATTACATCCTCGGCGCCGGCCCGGACACCGGCGCCCTCGTCGGCGCCCTCCTCGAGATCATCGTCGCCCTCGCCGGCATCGGCACAGCCGTCGCGCTGTACCCGGTGCTCAAGAGGCAGAACGAAGGGGTCGCGATGGGCTTCATCGGATCGCGAACCATCGAAGGCGCCACCACCTTCGCCGGCGTCGGCTGCCTCCTGACGGTCGTGTCCTTGCGGCAGGCCGGAGCCGGAGCAGACGCGTTGGCCACCAGCCATGCGCTGGTCTCCATGTATGACCGGATGTTCCTCATCGGACCAAGCCTCATGCCAGCCGTGAACGCCCTGTTGCTGGGCTCCCTGCTCTACCAGTCGCGCCTGGTCCCGCGGGTTCTTCCCGTGCTCGGACTGATCGGAGCGCCCCTGCTCGTCGCAGGAGACCTCGCCGTTCTTTTCGACCTCATCGGCCGAACGTCCACGCCGGCTCTGGTATCCGCACTCCCGATCGCTCTCTGGGAGTTCTCGCTCGGCGTCTGGCTGACCGTCAAAGGCTTTAAGCCCTCACCCATCACAGCTGGCATGGCCGCTACCAGTGACGTGACCCCTGCGCCAGGACAAGCCAGCTAGTGATCTGCGTCAACCACTCACACAGAAGGCGCGGAACTCGGTGGCATGATACTGCCGAGTTCTTTTTTGGTGGGTGCAGCCTGCTTGAGAATACAGTGGTGGGTATCAAGTGGTACACTTTTCGGTTAGCATTTTGAGAGAACACTAGGTGGAGTGGTCAACTTTTCAGTTAGCAAACGGTCACTTTTCGGTTATCAAACACAAGCTCTGATCTAACGCCGTATCGTTCGGTAGCTCACATGCAGCAGCACGGCTGCCTCGTGCGGGGTAACGTATCCCGGCTCCCTCGTTGCAGCGGGAGAACCTGCATGCGGTACGTGTGTATGTTGGCCTTTCTGTTTAGGATGGTGGCCGCCTTTTCGTCCGGCTCTGCTTGCTTCTTCTTTTGTCCATGTATGCGCTTTTCCTTGCGCATGGCCGGCTATACCACCGAGACTGGCAATAGCTCGCCGTTTTTCTTGTGACATTGAGGCAAACCCTTTTGTGGATTTGGGCATATATAATGGTAGAGTCTAAAGCTCAGCCTGGCTGGTGTCAAGCGAGGAGGGGAGCCAATCTTGTCACGTCGTACAAGATAATCTTTACGGCGCGGAAGGGAAGGGCGACGTGGATGTGCTTGTATGCACTCAGCATGAGGTTACTGATTTATCTGGCGATATACTTGCTTATTCGGCCTAATACTGATGTCTAATTTATCGCAGATGCTTTGTTTATCTGAATATTTAACATCGAAATTATATAAATGATCAACGACTAGAAATCTCAACAGTTTTTTGGTTAGATAATTTTTGGTAAATTTTTTATCCAGTTCGATGATCTTGTTCTTATTAGCCGTTAGCTCATTTGGAAAGTTCAATCGTACAGCCATGTTCACTAACTCGGTAGCCGGCGTCAGGTTTCTTTCGACTAACTTCTTAGTGGTTGGAAAGAGATTTCTAGAGGTTATGCTATCACTGATTTTCTTCACAAAAATTAACGCGATAATTTCCACGAATTCGGAAATGAGTTTGTTCGTAATTTTTTCTTTATCTATCTTTGTATCCGCTCCCTTTTTTTCAATAAGATCATCGACTACTCTCCGAATGGTTTCCAGATATTCTTCAATACTCTCAAAAAGCGCACGAAGCCCTCTAAATCCTAACGAATATAGTTCTTCTAGAATATCAGCCTTTTTTTCACCTTCGAGAGAGCCATAATAATTATTGGTTATTTGACCAAGGACTTCTACCAGCTTGAATGACAAGGCTATCTTTCCGAATAGGCTAAGACTCTTGTTTTCGCCGTCATCTTCTCCCTCTTCGTCTATTGTTTTCCGTTTTTCTTCCTCGAACCTATCCCTCCGCTCCAGGTCTTTCCTGCGGTTTTCACTGGGATTACTGTCCACGATCGAGAGAGTAATCTCTTCGTTGATCAGATCATTAATCCTCCCCATCTCGTCTCTTGAGAGTGTATAGGGCACCACTTCATAAAACAATTTCTTCGCCTCTTGTATAATCCGGTCTATGATGCCCTCATGTTTTGAATGGTGAACGAGGAAAATAAGGATATTGGCATATTCGCTACGGTATAGTTTTTCGGTAATTGCTGCTAACTCATTTTTGATTTTGGGATTGTCCAGGTTGTCGGAAAGGTACTTGGCAACAAAAAAGTAGTAAGAATAATTATGGTTAAATGAGTAGCATCCACCCTCTTTTCTCAGAATCTTGGCTCTTGTCAGCAGTCCATGAACCTTTTCAAAAGACTTTTCGATATCCATCATTTTCGAGTACTCATTATACATTTTCACCATTTCCTCCACCGATAATTCCCTTACCTTAAGAATGAAAAAATAATGAGCTATATATGAGAGATATGTGTGATAAAAATCAAGGTCTTCCGGTTTAGCGTTTGCGCTCCCAAGGGCTTGAGTAATTAAATAGCGATAAAGTTCTGCATATGAACCGTCTTGTAGTCTATTCTTACTGCCATTCTCTGTAAGCTGTAGTATGGTGAGTAAGTAGAGCGGGTATGTGGGTATGAAGTTAATCCCGACAGCAGTTTTGATTTTTTGAGATATTTCGTTTTTTTGACAAAGCAGATCGCCATCGGACAACGTTTCTTTTTGCTCCACTGTTAACCATTTTTCGACCAATTCATCCCTCAATACATGACCAAGCTGTTTTATTCTTAATACCTTAAATCCTTGAAGCATCGCATTCGTTTCACTTTTTGCCATCACCTCGATTTCAATTGACGTATTTGCAAAGAGAAAAATTTTTTCAAATTTTTCCTTCAGCATATTAAAAAATGCTATTTGCGCTGCTTCCCGCTTGATAGCGGGAGACTCATAATTATCGATAAGGATTATTAGCCTGTGCCTTTCATCAGTAAGTATCCTCTTAAAAGTCTCAATATATACTTGCTCGTTGCTGTATTGATTTTCGAATTTTCTTACCAGCTCATTGGAAAACTTATTGAAATCGGAGTGTCTTATTTCCTCCGCCTTTATGTACAACGGGATCATTCCTTTTTCGTTCAGGTTTTTTTGTAACGTAAACGCGAGCGATGTTTTCCCAGCAAGATCTTCACCAAATATTAAGCACCTGTTATACTCCGTACCAAGATCGAGTAGTATCTTTGAACTGATCTTTTTTCTGTCTTCGTTTTCGGCATACTCAAGATCCGGATAGGTGAATATATCGTCTAAAACTAAGTTGTCTTTATTGGGGTGGATAAATTTTATACCTAAGTCATTAATGTGATCGAGATACTTTACATTCAGCTTGAAATCTTTTGCGTCCATCGTCGGAATAACTTCTTCTGTCTGGTCACCGAACTTCAACACTACAAAGAAATCCAGTCCTTTGAAAGAAGTATTCATGCTGGCTAGGTTTTCGAGCAAGGATTTGTCCTTTACCACTTCGCCATTGTTAGCATAAGCAAAAATCATGCCTTCAGGCTTTCCTCCGGATAAATACTCTATAGCCCAAAAATTTCCAAAATCTGTTATTAATAATATTGTTTCTCTTATCTTATTTTGATTTTTGATTATGTTTAACACCGCTTGCTCTGCGAGCTTATTTGATTTAATTATTTTTGAATTTTCAAGTGCTTCAAGTAATCTTTCAGGAGTATAAAAGGTAAAACATTTTGCATCCTTCCCTGCTTCTATTTCTTTAACTAACCCTTTTGCGTCTTTTCCAAATTCTGACGTACAGATTAACCACGCTTCTTCATAATTTTTAATTCCTCGTATCCCATGAAGGCTGGTTATTACATCCGATTGAACTTTCTTATCTTCGGCATATGCCTTACATTCGACATAGATCTTCTTAGATGCGTTCGCTTTATTTTGGCATAATAAATCTAATTCCATACCGGTATTTCTCAATTGGGTTTCAACCTCATAATTATGAGTCTTTAATAGTTCATTTGCTATTTTTTCGAGCAGATCGCCTTTTTTCTTCTTCGCATATTCATCATTAACTGCTACTTCTATTTTCATACTAAAACCTCCCAATTAGGATACCAACCCGCTTCATCCTCTACGTAGCCAAAGATAAATCTCCTTAGCGCCCGAAATTTCTCCGGTACTACAGGGTCGTTCCGTATCGTGGAATAAATATAGCACTCTGAGTAATAGATTGCTAGTGAGAGGGACTAAATTCCTACCTCTTTTGCATTAGATGTTGTAAATTTCTCCATTACTACCGGTAGATCTTATTCATTGATTGCCGCTTTTGTACCTTTGTAGGATTATACCCATGGTTCTGCCTTTTGCTATACCTAACACTGCCACGCAGTATGGAGTGCCAATCTTCACGTCAATGTATATCACATACTAGCAAGGATGTTGGTTTGTTTATACCCCTTATTGAGGAAAACATCAATATGTTGTGCTAAAAGTACCACTTTTCACAATATATTGTGTCTGTTCCGTCCAATGGAATATCCCTTAATCTGATGATATCCCTCACTGAAAAAATGTTCTACGTGGAAATTGAACAAATTTTCAGATAAGTTTTTGGGTGAAATGCCCAAAAATTGGATATCAGACAGAAGTGGACATAAAGGAAGAGATTATAGAGAATATCTTATGAGCAAATACCTTCACACGTGTCTTTCTCTTTACTGTTCTTCTTGAAGCTTTCCCTCCACCATGTGAATTTCCTCCTCCGTCAACCCATATAGTTCGTACACCAGCCTGTCAATTTGATTGTCTGTGACAGCAATCTGTTGCTCAAGGACTGTCTTGTCGCGAGGCATTCTTGCATCTGCCAAACGCTTATGCAGAGAGAGCATCCGTTCAACAAGTTCCACTAGTCGGTCATGGCGAGCTTTGTCATTAGGATCAGAGAAGTTGATGATGCGGATAGGTAACTGCTCAATGTATTGGCGGTTTAATGCGATGTAACCGCCCTGATATGGGGTAGTAACTGTTTTTAGATAGGCACTCAACAAACGCGAATTGAGCAAGCCGAGTAAGTACAAATATGAAAAATTGACTCCTTCTAGCAATGTTATACCATAACCGCCTCCCCCGCCGCCGCCACTACCAACAAAGTAATAGTTACCATCTAAATCAGCAACAAAAGAACTACCAGTTGCGATTGAGGGAACAAGAAGCTTCGGGGCATTAAAACGGGTATGATTTTTCCTATATACGTACCCATACCACTCTTGCCCTATTCTTCCCTTATTCCTTGCAGAAAGAAGCTTTCGGTTTTCTTCAAGATATGCCCAAGTTAAAGGATATCGTTGCTTGTATACTGCTGCATCAATCAATACCGATTTGCCATTTTCAAGCACATAAGGAAAGATCAAGCGCTTCGTTACATTGGTTAGGTGGTACCGACGAATATTTAGCGATCCCTTAAGGAATGGTTTGAGATGATCATTTTCAAACCAGTGTTGGGTACCAGTGGACTTCGATGCGCATAAAACCCGTCCATTCTCTCGTCGTATTTCTTCCAATATGAAGACATCATCGGCATCTGTCTGTAAACCTACGAAGAGATGTGCTATATCCTTCAGCTTTGTCGGTGTCTGACTCAGTCGGTCAAACAATGCTCCTTCTTGACCAACATTAAAGTTCCACTCATTTTGGGTAATGTGCTCGGCAGGGATTGACCCTTCTGGCGCCTCTTTCGAGTTTTGCCAAGCTAACAGGTCATCTACCTTTACCACCCAAAACTGATTGCTTCCCGCCTTGTCCAGAAACATGAGGCAGGTATAGGTTGTTGCCTGCTCAAACACCTGCTTGTCACCAAAGTGGACAACCTCAGATAAGTATTTTCCCTGTGCGATGAGCGCACGGAGGGGTTCTCCATACTGAGCATTAAAGAACTTGTGGGGTAAAATAAAGCCAAGCCTGCCATGTTTGTTCAAGAGCGACAGTCCCCGTTCAACAAACACCACGTAGATATCGTAGTTTCCCTTTCCTGCGGCTTTATAGGCTTTTTTGTAGTATTCAACCTCAATGGGTGCCCACTCTTTCAGCGCCTGGATGCGGATATAGGGAGGATTGCCAATCACGGCATCAAAGCCGGGGTCATCACCGGAAAATGCCTGGGGAAAAGCGCTCGTCCAATCAAACGCATTGATGCGATATTGCGTCTCATCATCAAACAGGGGCAAGGTGGGCGTACTGTAAAAGTTCGAGTCAATCAGGGAGTTGCCGCATTTAATGTTGCGGTCAAGGTCTGG
>WNGQ01004366.1_pt1 | contig 15308 bp, 10 predicted proteins | sample 5407661 | NCBI WGS metagenome assembly WNGQ01 (sample SAMN13153382, study PRJNA577476) | soil metagenome | isolation source: 60 cm soil or saprolite under Garry oak tree replicate 2 | place: USA:California | collected 2016-06-15 | reverse complement strand
CCTGGCGGCTCCGCTCCTGCATCTTGCGGACTTCGACGCGCTCAAAAACGGCAGCCTGCGGATAAGCCGTGGATAACAAACCGCCGGCGCGCTGCATGAGCGAGCTGAGCCGTTCACCGGGCTGAATGCCGTATACGCCGGGCTTGGCAACTTCTCCGCTGAGGGTGACTGAGGCCCCAAGGTTCTTCCATCCCGCGCGCTGCGGCACAGTCAGCACATCACCGTCGCGCAGGGCAACGTCTTCACTTGAATCGCCAGAGAGCGCTTGGTTAAGTCTTACCGCATGCGAGTCGCTCGGTGGATTCGCTGCTGCGCTTGAACTTACGACGGCATAGTGCGTCAAATCACCGCTATCAGGATTGGCGCTGCGCAGCAGGCCGCCGGCGGAACGCAACAAGTCGGTGACTTTCATGTCGGCTGTGAGCGGATAGCGCCCGGGCCGCGCCACTTCACCGCGGATATAGACCGAAGGCGGATTCACGCGCGAGGGTTGGCGATGAACCAGGATGCGGTCGCGCGGCTCTATCAAGATATTGTTTAAGGGATCGCCCGCCAGCGCTTCACGCAGAGAGATGCTGAGAACTTTAGTCGAGCCGTTCGGGAGAATGCGGAAAAGCTGCCCGGAATCTTGCCATGCCTCCGGCGTTAATCCGCCCGCCTGATAGATGGCATCCCGCAAATGCGCCTGGCCAGAACTGCGATAGCGCCCCGGATTGCGCACTTCCCCATAAACAGCAAACTCGGGGGCGGGTTCGAGGTCGTAGCGGCCAAAGATGCGAACGGTATCGAGGGGCTGGAGCTTTGGAGCGCTTTCCGGATGCGCCAGCGCGGCAGCCAAAGAAAAACTCTCAACCACGGGGCGCTGGTCGGGCGGTTCAATCCGGATAATTTCGGCATAGCGCTCGGAAGGTTCCGGCAGGAGGTCGCTTGGGGAGCCAATCAAGTCAGTCAGTTTCATTCCCTCGTGGAAGGAGTAGCGCCCAGGGCGCAAGACGTGCCCTTCCAGATAAACCGCTTGTGTGTTGTACGGCGCAATCGGGAAGATATGAATCTCGTCCCCATCTTGTATAGCGAATCTCTCGAATGCGGTGCGAAGTTCATCCTTGTCGCTTCCTTCTCCAATCTCCAGGCTCAGCATGGTGCGCTTTTCATGTGCCTCGAGGCGCTGCACTTCAATATGGCGAAGCGCGGCAGCAGGCAGGATGCCTCCGGAGAGTTCGAGCACCTCGCCGAGATCTTTCTCTCCGCGCAGCTCATACACCCCAGGACGCCGAATCATTCCCTCGATCGTTACCGAAGGCCCCACCGGAGGAACGCGCAAGGAGTCGCCATTCTCGAGCCGTTGTAGGTTTCCCCGAATGCCGTGAAGCAGAAGATCGTAACCATCCACCTCTTCCACAAGCTGATTTCCGCGGTAATGTTGCAGATGGCGCAGAGAACCGGACGCCGTGACTCCCCCAGCGGCAAAGAGGGCGTTGAGCGGCGTCGAAAGAGAGCTCAGGTCATAAGCGCCAGGAGAAGAAACTTCTCCCACGACGTAAACACGGACCGTGCGCAAGCGGAGCAAGGAAACGTCCGCGGAAACGTCCCGGAACTGCGTCCGCAACACGCGCTGTACCGAATCCTGCACTTCTCCGAGCGGTTTTCCCGAGACCAGAACAGCTCCAACTTCGGGCAAGGAAAGGCGGCCCTCGCGATCCACGGTGCGCAAAAGCCGCTGGGAGATGCCACCCCACAAGTTGATGGATAAACTGTCGCCAGGGCCAACCACATAGTCAGGTCCCACAGGAAGGTCCATCGGCAAACCGTCTGGGTCCGCCGCGCGATTGCGGAAGACCTCGATTCCAAACCTTTCGACTTTTTCAGACCGTGCGTTGGCCTGAACATAAAGGTCATAGAGCGATGGCACATCCGCGTAGGGGTTCGGCCGCCTGTCCATCCGCACTGGCTCTACTTCTGCGATGGGCGCCATGGCCGTTCGCGGAGACCGTGGCGCCAAGGACAGCGGCATGTCCGTGGAACCCAAACCGGCTACTTCGGCAGGAAAAGATGGGTTGACGCGCTCCGGCAGAGCGCTTGGCGTGGATTCCCTGCTTTGCGCCTTTACCAGGCTCAAATGACCTTCCGGGTCCGTCGATAACATTCCCGGGCTCATTGTGTTGTTCAGCACGCCAGCTTCGTCACTGAGCGGCTGCCTAGGCGGCCGCCCTCGGTTCGTTGACGGTTCGATGGATGGCGACGAGCCTACGGTGATTACGGTTTGTGGGGCGGCGGGGCTGGTTTCGTGAGGCTCTGCGGCACGCTCCAATTCTTGAACACGCGCGCGCATTTTCAGATTGTGCTCGGTGGCGAGGTCCGAGTCGGGATTCACTTTCGGAAGCAGGTAGCCGTAGCGCTGTAGCAAATGCGTAGCAATCACGCGCGTATGCAAGTCTTGCCCCAACCGATCGCTGATCGCGGCGTCGGTGAGATCCGTTTCCTCCAGAATCTGGCCGCTTGTGCCAGCGTCCTCCGCAAAAAGCCGCTTCAGCTCTACCATCATGCCGGGATCCCGATCCACAATCTGAAGGATTTGTTCCGTGGTGGCGGACACGCGGTCGAGATTGTCGGAAACGATGTCCGGCAGATGAGGTGGCTCCGGCTTTTTGACCAGTTGCGCCTGTTGAGCCTTTTCTGCTTTCTCCATTTGCTGGGGCGAAGCTTGCTGGCCATAAGCGGCGGGCACACTGGCCAAAATTGTGGCTAGAGCGGAAAATGCGGCGGAGCGACAAGCTGCCAAGGAAGCAGAAACATCCAACTTTTTGCCGGGGGTTCCGCGTATGACCTTCAATGAATTTCTCCTTGGCTCCGAGCCGGTTTGCCCCGCATCACTTCCAGAAGGGCCTCTTCGCTTGCTTCCATCTTTGTGGAGTGAATTTCGAAAGAGGCCCAGTAAAAGATCCCAACATTGGCATTCGGCGCCACGGCAATGATGCGCAACGCGGGAAACTCCCTTAGAAGCAAATCGCATAACGCCGGGCGTTTCTGAGGTTCATCCAGGGTAATTAACAGGAAGTCCGGCTTGGTCTCCGCCACGAGCGCCGGAACGTCCTGCTCATTCGCTGCCTCGCCCACCACACGAATCCCCGCTTGCTCGGAGAGCGTTGAAAGTACCAGTTCCCTCATAAGGCGCGGCCAATTGGCCACCAATACGCGGACGTTCGTGTTCATATGCTTTCCGGTCGAGGAAGCAGATTAGTGGGAACCGCGGAAGGAAAACAGACTCTAAAGGGTACGGGAGTGTAGTACCAAGAACTCAGAACTTCATACTTCGCGGTCTAAGATGAGTGTGGTACTTGTTTGGTATTCGAAGACCTTCAACAATCCTAGGCCGCGGCTTCTTTCTTGCTGTCTCGCCGCAGCGGCCTTACGGAAAAGAATTTGTTCCGGCACGGAACGCAACGAAAAGCAGGCAATCCGAGCAGCCGCCCGAGGATTGAGGCCTGGCCGGGCACATTCTCCGCCGCGATGCGCTGCAATTCCAGATTGCCGCAGATTCGGCAGTGGGCATACAGCAAATCCCGAAACGGAGTGCGGCGTCCGCGAAATCTCGCCTCGCAAAACTCGCACCGCCACGGCACGACGCCGCCGAAGCTAAGCAGGTAGTCAATGATTGTCCTGCGCCGGGAGCGCCGAAATTTCGAACTACGACACGCTGGACAAACGAGCTCGGTCGCTTGGATCTTCGCTCTCCCCTGGGTGGCTGGACCCTGAATCCTGGAAAGAAGCAGACTCTATGTCAGGCAAGATACAATGAAAATCCCAAGGAGTAAATATGCCCGACTACACCGCCGAACACGCCCGCGCCGGAATCAATGCAAAATTGCCGGCGCTGGAAACCTGGCCAAATCAATTCCAGGGCTATGTCATTACCACGCGGTTTCCAGAATACTCCTCGGTTTGCCCCAAAACGGGCATGCCTGACTACGGCACACTCACCATCCAGTACATGCCGAGGAAGGAGTGCCTGGAACTGAAAGCACTCAAAATGTATCTCCTGGCATACCGCAACCTGGGCATTTTTTATGAAAACGCGGTGAACAAAATCCTCAAAGACATCGTCGCGGCGGCTCAACCGGAATGGTGCGTGGTTCGCGGCGAATTTACGCCGAGAGGAGGCTTAACCACGACGGTGTTTGCGCGCTGGCCTGCGCTGAGGGCCGCGAACAAGGCATCGAAACGATAGCCTCGCCGAAAGCGTCCAAATGCTAGCAGTTCACTGCAGACAGAAGATGGACAGAAGTCCTTTTGCAAGCCATAATTTCTAGCTAGGGCCACTGCAGGCTTGCAAGTGAAGCAGCCCGGTCACCCGGTGGCGTAATAACCTATCACAGAGAGGGAAGAATGAGCATTTCTCCAAACATACCAAGCCCGCAAGAATCCTACGGGTACGATACGCCTGGGACGCCACGATGGATAGCCGTATTGTTCGGGCTGGTGATTGCCGGGCTGGCCGTAGTCGTTTATTTCGGCTATACGACGCAGGCGCGGTTGAGCGATGACCTGGCGAAACAGCGGGAGCAGAACAAGATTCTAAGCGCGCAATTGGACCAGGCCAACTCGCGAATCGCGGACTTGAAAAGCCAGGTGGAAATCACCACGCAAAGAATGGGTTTGACGCAGTCGGAGCTAGCGAAAGCCAAGAGTCGCGCCGAAGACATCCGCAAAGAACAGCAATCCTCGGATGCGGAACTCACCACTCAGCTCAAGGCGAGCCAGGAGCAGATTGGCGCTGTGGCAACTGAAGTGGGCGGCACAAAGAAGGACCTCGAATCGACCAAGAGCGATCTCGAGGCGACCAAGGGCAAGCTCGACCGGAGCATGGGCGATATGAACGTGATGAGCGGATTAATCGCCCACAACCGGGATGACCTCGAGGAGTTGAGGCGCCGCGGCGACCGCAACTATTACGAATTCACTTTGCAAAAATCAAAGAATGGGCAGCGCGTCGGGCCAGTGCAGATGTCTTTGAACAGGACCGATCCCAAAAAATCCAAATACACCATCACTGTCATCGCGGATGACAAGACCATCGAAAAGAGGGACAAGACTTCCTGAGAGCCTGTGCAATTTTATGTGAAAGGCAGCTCCCGGATGGCACCCTACGAAATCGTCGTCTTTGACGTGGGCAAGAACCAAATTACCGGTTACCTGGCGACGCCCAAGGACTCCGGTGCACCTGCACCCGCGGCCGCGCCCGCTCCGGCGGCTGCCGCCACACCGACGCCTACGACAGACAAGCCTTAAAACGGCTTTCCGTTTGGTCTTTAAGAAAAGCCTTGCTTTGCATCCCGGAAACTGCGCGCAAAATAGGGTTTCTGTTATTTCGGGGGAACTTGTGAGCCGTACCTGCGCATAAATCCGCCCGGCCTATTCGAATTCCTTCAAGGTTTTGGCCATTTCGCGCAGCCGCTCGTCCACCAACGCGAAAGCGGTACCCGCATCGAACCTGCCCGTGCCATTCTTGCTTCCGGCGGAAACGTTGGTCAGAATCTCAATTCCCTGCTCGATTTTTCCGACCGGCCAGACGTGAAATTTTCCCGAGGCCACCGCATCCAGCACGTCTTCCCGCAGCATAAGGTCTTCGACGTTGGCTTCGGGGATCATCACACCTTGTGTGCCGGTAAGGCCTTTGATGCGACACACATCGAAATACCCTTCGATCTTTTCGTTCACGCCCCCTATGGCCTGAATGTCACCTTGCTGATTGATGGATCCCGTGACGGCAATGTCTTGCCGTAGAGGTAGTCCAGAGAGCGCCGAGACCAGCGCATAGATTTCAGTGGAACTGGCGCTGTCTCCGTCCACGCCCGAATAGGACTGCTCGAAGCAAATGCTGGCGGCGAGAGAAAGAGGCTTGTCCTGCGCGAATTGGCTGCGCAAATACCCGGCAATGATTTGCACGCCTTTGTCATGAAAACGCCCGCTCAAGTTGGCTTCGCGTTCGACGTTGATCAATCCAGCTTTTCCTAAAGCAGCGGTGACAGTGATGCGAACCGGTTTGCCAAACGAGTAGCCGCCAATCTCCAGCACACTTAGCCCGTTTACCTGTCCGACGCGCGTGCCGGAAACGTCCACAAGCAAAGTTCCTTCCTCGATCATTTCCCGGATGCGTGTCTCAATGAGATTGTGGCGCTCGATTTTGGAAAACAAAGCGAGGCGGACGTGATGGGCCCGAACTATGGTTTCCCCTGTGGCCGCAGCGCTATAGTGCGCCTCGCGCGCCAAATCGGCAATGTCCACGAAGCGCGCGGTCACCTTGTTTCTTCGGCCGGCTTGCCGCACGCCGTATTCGAGCATGGCCGCGAATGCGCCGCGATCGAACGGAAACAAATTCTCTTTTTCTGAAAGCGCGCGCAACCGCCCGGCATACTCGGCGATCACGCCATCGCTCATGGCCATTTCTTCATCGAACTCCACGCGCACTTTGAAAATCTTGCGAAAGTCTTCTTCGTATTCGTAAAGGAGTTCGTAGAGTTGGCGGTCGCCGATAAGGATGACTTTAACGTTGATGTCGATGGCTTCCGGTTTCAGCGCACTTCCGCCAAAGGGATAGAACATTTCGAGCGGCTGAATCTCCAGCCGGTTGTGATTCAACGTGCGCTTCAGGGCTCGCCACACGCCGGTTTCCGACAACGCTTCCATCGAATACATGATGAGGAAGCCGCCATCCGCGCGAAGCAACGAACCGCCGCGCAAGTCCATGAAGTCGCTGGTCCAGCCGCCGCGCGCATCGTAGGCCCGCTGAATCGTCCCAAAAAGATTCGCGTATGTAGGTGTGGTCTCGAAAATCACCGGCGAAATTTCTTCGTGATTGTGCGCGAGGATAACGTTAACTCCGTACAAGCGGAAGGGGTCGCGTTCCGGGCCGCCCTGGGCCTTCGGCGTACCGTCGGGCGACTCCTCGTCTTGCTCTCCTTCCCCCTCGCGCTCCTTGAAAGGATCCAAATTATCCAGCAAATGGTGCCGCACTTCTTCGAGATATTCGGCGACGCTCGTGCCCGGATATTTTTCCTTCAACTCTTCAATGACGCCGTCCACCAGCACAGAAGCTGCTTCCTGTTCCAGGTAACTCAGCTCGCTGGCCAGCTCGCGCGAGAGCGTGAGCGTTTTCCGGTAAACGACCGTGAATTCCTGGCGGAATTGCTCATACTTACGTTCAATCTCTTCCGCAACTGTGCCCTCCAGTTTACCCTCGTGCACCATCTTGGAAATATCCTCGATGGGAACCATCTGCCCTTCGAGCACAGGAAAAATTTCCGGCAGGGCCACTGCGCCGACTTGCATGTGGCCCAAGGCAAATTGGTCACGAGCAATGCGCCGCGTGAAATCGTCCATCAGTTCCTTTTCGCGCACGGTAAAGCGCTCAACGATTCTTCCCTTCTGCCGCTGGAACGGCTCTCCTTCGAACACTTGGGGAATGCGCCGGCGCAGGAAATCAATTCCGGCTTGCATGTCCTTCTTGAAGGAATCAGCTTGCCCGCGCGGAAGCGCCAGCAGTCTTGGCCGGTCCGTAGTTTTGAAGTTGTTGACGTAACAACGATCCAGCGACTCTTTCGTCGGCGGATGGAGCTCTTCAATCATGTGCGCGATGGTCCCGCCTCGGCTAGTACCTGCCAATCCGCAGACAAAAACGTTGTAGCCGGGGGCAGAAAGTTCCACGCCCATCTTCAATGCGCGCAAAGCGCGCTCCTGCCCGATAAAACCTTCGCGGGGGTCGGCCTGCGCTGTAGTTTCGAATGGGATGCGCGAGAGCTCACACCTCCAGCGCAGCTTATCCGTGGGAAGCTCGACTGGTTTCGGAGCAGGCTTAGTAGCCATGAAATCCTTTCGAGCGGGTTACTCTAACACAGTCGCGAGGCTGACTCTCCGTTGGGCAGAGGAGGTGTTACCCAGCGGTTATCGGCGGCGGACTTTCCGCGCTCTCTCTGTAGACGCTCAACACCCCGGCAGCCACGGCAATCAGGATCGGCCCCAGGACCAAGCCCAGCATTCCAAACAAACTTACGCCGCCAACGACGCTGATGAAAATCACCAGCCCACTCAATTCCGTCCGGCCACCAAGCAACAAGGGCCGCAGCACATTGTCCAAAACCGTTGACACACCCGCGCAGATCGCTAAGAGCAAAACCGCGCGTCCCCAGTGTCCGCTAAAGCCCAGCCAAAGCGAGGCCGGGACAAAGATCAAGCCCGACCCAATGACGGGGATAAGGGAAAAGAAGGCCATCAGCACGCCCCAAAACACCGGGGCCGGCAGACCCACCAAGCCGAAGCCCAGGCCTCCCAAGGCTCCTTGAATGGATGCGACAACCAGGCTGGTAATCACACTAGCTGAGATCAGGTTCCGTATCTGGACGATCATGGTGTCTTGATGCTGAGCATCGAACGGCATAATGCTTCGCACGGCGCCAAGAATCTTCCCGGCGTCGCGGAAAAAGTAGAACATAGCAAAAATCATGACGAACAAATCGAAGATAAATGCAGCGATGTTTTTGAGAATTGTACCAATCCGCTCTGCCAGAAATCCGGCCTCTTTCTCGATACCCTGCTCGAGCGTCTCGAAAATGTTGGCGTTGGGGTCCACCCCCGGAACATGCTGAGCGATCCAGGCCCAGCTCTTCGCAATGATAGGCGCGTGTTGCTCGACGATGGAATGCTGCACGCCGCGCGAAATAGAAACCGCTTCTCGAACGAACAGCGTAGTCACAAGAATTGCTGGCGCTATCAGAAGGATCGTCACGGCTACGGTGCTGATCACGGAGGCCCGCACAGAAGAGAGGCGCTTGGCGAGGCGCTTGTGCATCGGATAGAAAAAAGTCACTAGAATGGCCGCCCAAGCCAGCGCGCTCAAGAATGGCTCGGAGATGCGGAACACCAGGTAAATGAGCAGAAGCAGTACGCCATAGGAGACAACTGCCGTTAAACGTGTGGTTGTGGCATCCGTTGAAGGGGTGGCATTCATGGTCGTACTATAATCTGTACAGGTCGAGCGGACACGGACTGTTTCGTGTTCGAGCCAGTTTCTGGTAGTTTCTCTCCGCTCCACCAGGTCGCTTGCGGGTCACCCGGCAAACTTGGCATGTCCACAAAGCCCACTCTGCTTAATGCCCAACAGATTCGCCTCCTTGCTGTACTTGCTTTGATCAATTTTGTCAACTTTGCGGCACGCCAGGCGGTGGTTCCGCTCATTCCGTTATTGCGCGACTACTTCCAGGCCACAGACGCACAGCTTGGCTGGCTGCAAAGCGGACTCTTGGTTGTCCTCGCCGTCGGCAGCTTTCCCTTCGGATTTTTTGCTGATCGCTTCAGCCGTAAGGCCATCATTGCAATCGGCATTATTTGCTGGAGCGTGGCGTCGTTCGCGGGCGGCTTGTTTTCGGTTTTTTCTTATTTCCTAGTTGCACGCGCCCTGGTCGGGCTGGGTGAAGCTGCTTATGCTCCAGCGGCTCAGTCCATGATTTCCGGGGCATTTCCAGTCGAACGCCGCGCCCTGGCGCAGGCCGTTTTTGCGTCAGGCATGCTTCTAGGAGGGGCAACTGGGCAGGCTCTTTCTGGAATCATTGGGCCTCGTTACGGTTGGCAGTCAGCCCTCTTTGTTGTAGCCGTTCTAGGCATTCTCCCAGGTCTTGCGCTGTTTAAGCTCGAGGAACCACCTCGTGGTCCACGATCTGAAGTCGTCCCCATCTTGCGGCTGCTTAGTGTTCCCGCATTCGTTTCCATGATTGCCGCGGGCATTTGCATCACATTTTCCAGCGTGTCGCTCATCTCTTGGGGAGTGGACTTTGCAAAGAACTATAAGGATTTCAGCTTGACCGAGGCTTCCGTCTCGCTGGCCCTAATTGCGCTTCTTTCCATGGTGCTTGGAGTCCTGGTTGGAGGCTACGTCGCGGACCGGCTTCACCGAATGTTTTCCTCCGGGCGAATTATCGCCGTCGCCGCGGCATTTCTTTTGGCGGCGCCGTTTCTCCTACTAGCCATACAGTCCGAGGAGAAGTCGACTGTTCTGGTGGGCCTGTTCGTCGCCGGCTTTTTCATGTCCTGGTATCACGGCCCGGTTACCGCCGTGTTGCACGATATGATGCCCCGCCGGGCCCATGCCACTTCTGTTGGCGTGTACATGTTTGCCACGCAGTTGGTCGGCGGGCTGGCCCCGACCATCGTGGGCAAAATATCTGACACGCATGACCTGCAATTAGGCTTGCAAATCGCTGTGGCCGTGATGGTCTGCGGCGCGCTGCTGATGTTCCTGGTGATTCATTTCATCCGGCGCGACGGCATTCGTCATCCTATCCTCGACGCTTTCCGCGTCGAGCCCGGCAACTGACAAATACAAAAAAAGCACCAGAGCGCTTCCAGTTCTCGTCCCATTGGTTCTCGAATGGATTACTTAATGCCGATCAAGTTGATGAGTCGCAGGACTTCGCTCTCCGGAACATCGTAAAGAGTCCGGATATCTTCTTCTTCCAAGCGCTCGCGTAAATACTCGGCGGAGACAAAACTGGCCTCGCGATCCGTCAGGTCGCGGCCGGACTTTCCGCGAAACTTCACAAAGGCGGTGTGCGCAAGCCCCACGACATGAGCTTCGCCGTCAACAAAGAATTTTGTGTCAATAGTGTCCGCATGCCGCGTAGCGATGCCGTTCCACATGTGCGAGAAGCGGCACTGGTAGGTTTGTCCGCCCAGTTTGGAAGTCACCTCAAACGGACCGACAAACTGGCTCATCGCACCAGCGTTGGCCAGGACGGGGCTTGTCGTCATCGGGTGGCCACCACAGCCGCCTCGGCGTGCGAATAATTCTTCACGGCTGCGCCGACTCCCGCGCCGCTTCCGACGCGGAATCCCTGATCAATCAGGCACTTCTCCAGCGCGGCGAGGAACAGCAGCACGTTGGGTTTCTGGCTGCAGTAGCCCATCAAACCCACGCGCCAGATTTTGCCCTTGATCGGGCCAAATCCACCTGCAATCTCAATGTTGAATTCGTCGAGCAACTGACTGCGCAGCTTCTCGTCGCTCACGCCGCTTGGAATCATCACGGCGGTTACGGTTGGCAGCCGGTCCGAAGGATTTTCCACAAGCATCTTTAATCCCATCGCTTCCAAGCCTGAGATGAGCGCAAGTTGATTCAATCGATGCCGCTCCCAGCGCGTTTCCAAGCCTTCTTCGACGACCAGGCGCATCGCTTCGCGCAACGCAAAAATAAGCGAAATCGGCGGCGTGTGATGGTACAAGCGGTCCTTGCCCCAATAATTCATCGCTGTGGTCAGATCAAAATACCAGCTCTGCACTTTCGTCTTCCGCTTGCGGAACACTTCTTCGGCCGCGGGACTCACGGTGATCGGCGACATTCCCGGCGGTGCGCTGATAGCCTTCTGCGAGCCGCTGAAGCAAATGTCGACCCGCTCGCGATCCGCGTGCAGTGGCACAGCCGCAAGCGATGCCACTGTATCTACAACGAGTAAGGCCCCCAATTCGTCCGCTATTTTTCGAAAAGTGTCGATGTTCGTCAGCACCCCGGTGGAAGTTTCCCCCTGCGCCAAACCGATCATTTTGATCCTCTTGCCCTTGCTGGCCCGTCGCACGTCCTCGGGATCTACGGGCTTTCCGTAGGGAGCTTCGACTTTTGTTGCCTTGGACGAAGCGCGCGTGGCAATCTCGTACATGCGCTCGGAGAACACCCCGTTCACCGCAACAATTGCTTCATCGCCTTCCTCCAACGCATTGAGCACCGAAGCTTCAATTCCGCCAGAGCCCGAAGCGGACAGCGGCATGGTGATACGGTTTTCCGTTTGAAAAATCTGCCGCAGAAGAACCTGGGTTTCGTCCATGCAGCCGCGAAACCATGGGTCCATGTGACCTACCAGCGGCGTGGCCATGGCGCGATATACCCGAGGGTCTCCAGAAGACGGCCCTGGGGTTAGCATCAGCCGTACGGGGGGATTGAGTTCTCCAATGTGTTCAGTCATGACTTTTGCCCTTCTTTGTGGTGCTTGTTCACGCTAATAAGGAGCGAACCGCCTACCGGTCTTTGATCAGGGGACTTGCTTACCACGGCGGAAGCTCAATTTTCGCGCAATCGCTTGTAACTCCGCAACCATCAATTTGGCCTTGAACCAGTCAAGCATAGCTTCCGACGTTCTGGCGTGACCCGGGACGATTAGCGACCTACTCCTTGCTTGACAAGAATGCCGCCGTAACAAAGTATCTCAGCGCACGAAAAAGACGGTTCCGCGGAGAAGTGTGGATTCTGCGCTCCCTCTCCGGAACCGTCGCTGATTTTTTCGCCAGCAGGCCCACGCAAGCTGGTCAGGCTCGGAGGTCTTCCGTTGACTTGGACACAAGTTTACGACCCCACCGGACATTGGTGGCTCTCCACCCTTATCGCTGCGATTCCGGTAATCGTCCTGTTAGGGGCGTTGGCGCTGTTAAGAATCAAAGCACATTGGGCGGCGCTGATTGGACTTGCCTCGAGCCTTACCATCGCCATCGGCGTTTTCAAAATGCCGGCAGGCATGGGCGCGCGCACCACATTATATGGAGCGTGCTACGGTTTGTTCCCGATTGGGTGGATCATCCTGAATGTCATTTTTATGTATGACATGAACTGCGTCACGGGCCGCTTCAAGGTGTTGCAGGAAAGCCTGATGAGACTTACCCAGGACCGGCGGCTCCAGCTATTGGTGATCGCTTTTTCCTTTGGCGCTTTTTTTGAAGGTGCCGCGGGATTTGGAACCCCGGTGGCGGTAACCGCAGCTATTCTTATCGGGCTTGGGTTCAAGCCGCTACAAGCTTCTGGTCTCTCCCTCATCGCCAATACGGCACCGGTGGCATTTGGCGCACTGGGTACACCCCTGATAGCGCTCCAGGGGGTGACGGGCCTCGATTTGCTACAACTCAGCGCAATGGCCGGACGGATTCTGCCTTTCTTTTCCGTCCTGGTTCCTTTCTGGCTGTTGTGGACCTTTGCGGGATTCCGCGGAATGATGGAGATATGGCCAGCAGTTTTGGCTGCCGGGGCGTTCTTCGCGATTCCCCAGTACTTGTTATCCAACTATCACGGGCCCTGGCTAGTAGATGTGGTCTCAGCCGTGTGTTCAATGATTGCCGTGGTCGCACTGCTCTTCCTCTGGCACCCAAAAAAGATTTGGGGGTTCGAAGGCCATGAAGCCGATCGCACGGCTCGAGCGAGTCACGGTCACAGCTCAGCAGAAGTCGCCAAAGCTTGGATTCCGTGGGCCATCCTCAGCGTGGTGGTGTTCTTATGGGGCCTCCCCGTGGTCAAAGCGTTTTTGGATAGCATCTCCATATTCAAGATTCCCGTTGCCGGCCTGCACAACTTGATCTTGCGCGTTCCTCCCGTCGTCGCGAAACCCACGCCGGAGAGCGCGGTTTTCAATTTGAATTGGCTGTCCGCCAGCGGCACCGGCATTCTGGTCGCCGCTATCATCTCCGGTTTCGTAATGGGCTTCGGACCGATGGCCATGCTCCGCCAATACGCAAAAACCTTCTATAGAGTGCGCTTCTCATTGATCACCATCGCGGCCATGATGGCTATCGGGTTCATGACGCGTTATTCCGGTCTAGATGCGACGATGGGATTGGCATTCGCACGCACGGGCGTGTTTTATCCGTTCTTCGGCACGCTCCTTGGCTGGCTAGGTGTCGCACTGACCGGATCCGACACTGCTTCCAACGTGCTCTTCGGCAGCCTGCAGAAAATTTCAGCAACGCAGGTTGGACTGTCTCCAACTTTGATGGCCGCCGCAAACAGTTGCGGCGGAGTGATGGGCAAAATGATTGATGCCCAGAGCATCGTGGTCGCCAGCACGGCCACGGAATGGTATGGGCATGAAGGAAACATTTTGCGTTACGTTTTCTTCCACAGCATCGCGCTGGCATGTTTGGTGGGCGTCTTCGATCCTTGACTCGCACGCCATGGACGCCAGGATCTTCAACGAGTTTCGCGCCATCGTCGGCGAACGCGGCCTTATCAGCTCGGCCGAAGAACTCCACACTTATGAATGCGATGGCCTCACGAATTTTCGCGTGCTCCCTTGCGCCGTGCTGCTTCCCACTTCCACCGAGCAGGTTCAGGCCATCGTGCGCGTCTGCCACCGCGAGAGAATCCCTTTCGTTGCACGCGGTTCCGGCACTGGGCTGAGCGGTGGCGCGCTCCCCGTGGAAGACGGGATTGTTCTCAGCCTCGCGCGAATGAATCGTATCTTGGAAGTTGACATTTCCAACTCCCGTGTCAGCGTGGAACCCGGCGTCATCAATTTGGACGTCACGGCCCGAGTCCAGCCTCACGAATACTTCTATGCGCCCGATCCTTCTTCACAATCCGTTTGCAGCATCGGTGGGAATGTTGCGGAGAACGCGGGGGGAGCGCATTGCCTCAAGTACGGCTTTACCACTACGCATGTCCTGGGCCTCGAAGTTGTTCTCCCCGATGGCTCGCTTGTTCATCTCGGTGGAAAAACGCTCGACACGCCAGGCTACGATCTCGCTGGCGTTTTCGTCGGCTCTGAAGGCACCCTGGGCGTCGCCACAAAAATCACTCTCCGCATCCTCAAGCGCCCCGAGTGTATTCGCACACTGCTTGCCGCGTTTCCTTCCACCAACGAAGCGGGCGCCGCCGTCAGCGGCATCATTGCGGCGGGAATGCTTCCGGCGGCTATCGAAATGATGGATAACCTTGCCATTCAAGCGGCGGAAGCTGCCGTTCATGCGAACTATCCAAGTTGCGGCGGCCTCCTCCTTGTCGAGCTCGATGGTCCACTCGCTGAAGTCGAATCTCTGCTAACTCATGTGGAAGAGATTTGCCGTTCGAATGGCGCCTGGGAAATTCGCGTCGCGCAATCCGACGCCGAGCGCGCCCTCGTCTGGAAAGGACGCAAGGCCGCCTTCGCCGCGGTCGGCCACATCTCCCCGAACTACATCGTTCAGGATGGAGTGATTCCTCGCACGGCCCTACCTGAAGTGATGAGCGAAATCGAGCGCCTTAGCAAGGAAAACGGACTGCGCGTTGCTAACGTTTTTCATGCTGGCGACGGCAACCTCCACCCGCTCGTTCTGTACGACCGCCGCATCCCCGGGCAGGAAGGCGCCGCTCTCGCACTGTCGATGAAAATCCTCGAGCTTTGCCTAGCTGCGGGTGGCTCCATCACCGGCGAGCACGGCGTCGGCGAAGAAAAGAAATGCATGATGTCAAAGATGTTTGCCGAGCCCGACCTGGCGACCATGCAGCGTGTCCGCTGCGCCTTTGATCCCCT